>Ga0315284_10000123_pt1 | contig 105385 bp, 112 predicted proteins | sample YL17G09_16_MG_FD_203696 | JGI IMG/M metagenome (GOLD analysis project Ga0315284, IMG submission 203696) | Sediment microbial communities from Yellowstone Lake, YNP, Wyoming, USA - YL17G09_16 | ecosystem: Environmental > Aquatic > Freshwater > Lake > Sediment | place: USA: Wyoming | collected... | reverse complement strand
GCAGCCGCAACAAATAACTCAATAACAACTGACCTCGACTTAATCTTTTGCATCGGAGCCTTTCTGCGGTATGTGATGCCACATATGTATGAGGAAGAGAGATTCTGACGGGGCCGTCATCGTAGTCGGCATTCCTCCTTGAACAATATCGCACATCATGAATCCTACTATCTTACGCTCATGAGTGTTTGTCATTCAACTTAATCGCTTGTTGCCAACCAGTATGTCTCACACTTACGACTTGCAAATCCTCCACTCGTGTGTCGGAACTCTTCATCCACTGAAGATAGACCTACGAGTATTCCTGCGTATCTGCGGCTCGGGGCTTAGAGCGACTCCTCACTGCTCCGTTCCCAGTCTGCGAGTTGCACGGCAACGCTGGTTTTCCAGTTGCTCCGGTCATTGCCAACTCGTGTACCAGAAATAGTATACGGCCCTCTGGAAGTGCAGGTATATCTGCTGATTCCATTCTGCTCTCCATGCATCGTTGAAGCCAAACAGCAGTTGAGTAGTCACGTCATTTACTGTAATATCACCCCTCGACCCGCCTCCCCATCTACTATCACAGCGAGCCCACTTCGTTCCCGGAATGGATGCCCTGAACCAGTCAGAATAGTACTGAACAGGAGTTGTCGATTTGTCACTTAAGACGCGCAGTTCGACATTGTCGACAGTGGACAATCCACCTGAGGAGTCGCTCTGCCAGATGCATCCGTCGAAGTAAAGCCACACTGTTGTTGATGATGGGGAGAAACCGTAGGGCCAATAGCTCGAACTCCAGCTGAAGTCATAGCCAACGTAGAAATTGACCAGTCCCATCTGCCAGTGAGCATAGTCTATGTTACCCCTCACCCTCTGAGCCAGCCTATACCTAGGCTGTAACGGAGGCGAGTCCTCAATGTACTTCGTTTCAGTTGCAATGGTGAAGTAGTTATAGTGGGAGCTCCCAGAAGTGCCCCAATAGTACTTCCCATCCGTTGTCCAATAGTGGACTTGGCTCCAAGCCGGGTTTGCAGCTATATATGCATAGCCCCTGACCTGACCGTACCAGTATGCTCCTGATTGCTGTGGAATCGCAGCTCCATCGAACTTATAGCGGTGATAGTAGCCGTTTATGCGGTCACGTGTGGTGCTGTGCATTCTCCATTCTGTGAACGGGAAGCCGTAGATATCGTAACCAGTGCCGCCAGCCATGATGTAGGTATAGCCGTCTCCTCCTTGTTGATCTCCGAACGGCGGGACGGAATCAGCTCCGTGGATGGCTCCAAACAAGTGACATAGTTCGTGCACAGCACACTCCTCTATGCGTGATGCATCCAAGAATGCCAAGTAGTTGCCCATCGCGACACATGCTGAACCGAGCTGCCATGCCCTTCCTTCGCCGCTGTGAACCTCATAACCTGCTCCCATGACGCCTAAACCGATGTCAAACCCATGATTCTCTCTCATTGTATAACCTTGGTTGTAATCGAAGTAGAACGGGTTTCCAAAGGTTTCCGCGCCCACCCACGCGCCGCCGATTCCTAGGGCTGTGCCAAGTTGATAAATGGTGGCTTCAAGTGCCGCTCCCGAATCGACAACGCCATCCAGTCGAGTGTCCCAGCTGTAGGTACCCACGTGCAGGAAGTTGAAGTCAAGTCCGAACTCGTTGCAGAGGTTTGTGGAGGGTCCAAGGTTCATGCCTTGTCCAACACGAAAGCTGTGATGCACTGCATTGAACAAGAAGGTTGTGTCAACATAGTAGGTCCATTGGTCATTCACGACCGCAACCAGAATCTCATGGACAGATGGGTTCTGTTGCACGGTGAAGCTGGGTCCAGCAACCGATGGACTAAAGTATCCAGCGCCCCCGCCGTTCCATCCATAGGCCTTCATGTCTGTGACTTGGTAGTTCACTGGGACAATCTGGGGAGGCTGGTTTGGCACCCCTGTGACACTGAGTGCCCCATTCAATGCCCAGTATCCTCTGTTGGTATCGTGCAAGAATGGACCGAATGTTGCAGTGATGTAAATGGTCTGACTCGGGTATATGAGATATCCAGTGTACAAGCCGGGATCCGGGAACGCCCATACCCCCAGATGAAACCCAATATACAGCTTGGTGAGTTCCCTGATCTTTACGTTCAGATACACTCCCAGCGGCTCGTAATGGTTGCTGTGTATCTCAAAGGTGAATTCGAGACCCTCTCCTTTGTAGAGTGTGCCATCTTCGAGGAACCAACCGGTTATCTCCAGTTTGTTGGCGGATGCAACGGAGCCACCTGTGACGGACCATTCTTTGGGCATGATTTCAAAGGTGCGCATAATCTCTGTATTCACGGTGGTGCCATCGTCGCACAGACCATATGTGAGATTCATCATGAATCGATTCGGCACTGCTAGGGATTTGTTGATTGGTATCCTGAAAGGTTCGAGATTGTCTGCAACAGACCTGGCCCCCACCCTCCCCCAGCGAACAATAAGAGCCCCTCTGAATGGGTCGACCTGAGTTGAATTGCTGAGCTGTATTCCTGACTCGTTGTCGGAATACGGGTTGCCTTGGATTACAACAGTGGGCAGAATATAGTCACTTGGGGGGTACAGGACACCAGTGACATTCAGGTCAAACTCACATTTGCTCTCAAGCATGATATGAATGTCCAGCGTTGAATTTCGCACTACTCTGCTGCAGCTGATTGGCGTCAACGAGTCACAGATACCTTCAGTCACAGAAGGACTTTCTGCAGCGACAGTCATGGGAAGACCCATGAGCACCAAAACACAAACAGTCAAGATCATGGCATATCGATGCACGAACAGTACCCTCCATCCCGTAGCCAATGCGAAGAGAACATAATTCCGTTCGTTGTGTCGGTAATAAACTTGGCGAATTCTCAATGCTGTGCAAGCCAGCTTCTGGGAACAGCAGTGTTAGTAAGAGAAAACGGACGGAATATTAGAGACTCGAAACCCGTGATGGAGAATTCATCCGAGCGAAATCAGATGCGATTCTGATCTGTGGCCAAGTGTGTCCAATTGCAGTTCATACCTAGTTATGTGTATTGGCTGAGCAACAGTACTCTCTATTCAGCCTGTCACCTTCAGAGTCTTTCCACATCTTGGACACCTGACCGATTTCCCAATACGAACACCCTCGGGTCCAGTGGTGAGCCTGTTCCGACAGAACGGGCATTCTATTTCTCCGGACACAACAGGGGGCGAGCTGAATCTCCAACCTCGAAGAACATAGAACCCAATGAACGGCAGCATGGGAATGGGCAGGGGGTAGACAAGGAACTGGGCACCATACTTGAAAACCTGACCTACTAGAAGCAGGCCCCAGAGCAATGCAGGAGCACTGTTCAGCATTATGGCCGCTTTCAGAATCCTTGTTCGAGTCGGTCTACTATGAAGAATCCCTAGGCCGACTATGAAGGCCAGCCAAGCGGCGAAGCAGTAGAAGCTCCATACGGGCTCGGCTCTTCCAGTCAATAGCAGGAACAGGTTAAAACTGGCCTCAAAAGACGGCATTTGGGCGCCGTACTGGAAAGCGGTCAACATCCAAAAAGGCGCATACACAAAGAGCATGGTGTGTATGAGTGGTCCAAAGTGTTCCTTATGTAGACCGCCAGATAGGGCAGGAGAGTCCCCACAACCATCAGAGCAAGAGCCTTCCTTGTTGAGAGGACTACTCCTCCGGGATCCGGTTCACTCGAGGTACCCATGAATCGCCCACCTCTCTGAAGTGATGATAAGCAAAGCCACAACTGGTGACTCGATGAAGCTGAAGTAGGCTTAATGTTTTGCATCGAAGTTTTTCTTTAGCATATGGTGCGACAGACTGACCAGGGAAACTATGCGTAGACTCTTGAACTCGCTGACAAGATTGGACCAAACCTTCCCAGAAAAAGATAGACTGGGGGACAGCGCAAACGCCTGCCGGGCCAGGGCCGAGGGGCCCTGACCAGACAGGTTGTCTATTCTCTGGGCGGCAGTTCAAGGCAAACTAACAAGTAATGAACTCAGTATCAGGAGCCCGAAAAGGACCAGAAGCAGGAATGCAATGCAGATGCAGCATCCACATCTGCTACGTCCTCTGAAGAACACCCTGTCAACAACGACAGCAGACGCAACGGCATGTAGCCATTCCATGTAGTCCCCTACAGAAACGCGGAACTGGTCCCTGATCGCCAGTATCTTCTTGTCGAGACGAAAAGCGAACGCACCCACGCTGGTGTTTGCTTCAAAGCCCCATGCCAACAGTCCACCTTGGGCTTTCAACACGTCGTCATGATAGAAGATTTTGAAGTTCTTACGGAGAGCAATCCATGGCCGCGTGAGCTTTGCAATCGTCTTGCCTTCACGATCCTTGAGCCAGAATGTCTTGTCAAAGAAGCCTCCCTTAGCAGTGAGAATCTTGTTGCCCTGCGCATCCTCGAAGTTGACTGTTGACCTTAGGATGCTGAACCAAGTCTGCTTTGCAACTGCGACCTTCTCACCGGTCTGCTCATCATATATCTCGAAGACAGGTCTCGCCGCTATGATCTTCTGAACAACTTTGAAGTTACGGTGCCCACCTGGTGTGCTTTTGCCTACTTCCACTGATGATACCTCTCTTACTATCGTGCGTCACCATGCTATTAAACAATAGTCGTCTCTCTAGGTCTTGGCCGAGCCCTGCGAGCCGTCTGTGAATCCCGGCGCGGCCAAGACACTACTGATATAAGAGGGCGGTTTTCCGTCGGCTCCGTCATTGCTCCGAGGTGGAATCATGGTGACTGAAACCTGGGGCCAGCTCAAATCCCTTGAAGGCAGGAAGCTCGAAACGCTTGATGCCGAGTTCACTAGAGAGGTGTCAAAGATCATAGGCGGTCAAGACCTTACTGCATGTTTCGCTTGCGCCAAGTGCAGCGGAGGATGCCCAGTTTCTGACAAGGTGAACGTGCAGGTCCATCAACTGATGAGGATGCTTGTCTTTGGTCTTGAAGAAGTCCTCAAGACTGACATGATCTGGCTATGCACAACTTGTTACCAGTGCCAACAGAGATGCCCTCAGGGTATCGACATCACTGACATAATCTTCGGTCTCAAGAATATGGCCTTTCGCAAGGGCATTAACCCACCCGGCTATGTTGCATCGCGCAAAGCACTGTACGACTCGGGCAAGCTCTACGAACCAACTGACTGGGAACGAGATGACCTCGGCCTTGCTCCGGTTCCGCTTTTGGATGTGGCCGAAACAAGGAAGGTCTTGGACAGGACTGGGCTCATGAAACTCCAGGAGGGCGAGTGATACGACTCAGACCTATGAGGTGTTCCTCGGATGCGCGATCCCCAACCGTTTCAATAACTATGAGGCGTCCATGAGGGCGGTCGCGAAGGAGCTGGAGGTCGAGCTTCTGGACTTCCAGGGTGCATCATGTTGTGGGACGGTAGTTCTGAAGTCCATCGATGAACCTAGCTGGCTCGCCTTATCGGGAAGAAACATCGCACTTGCGGAGAAGCGCAGACACGACATAGTCACCCCCTGCAATGGCTGCTTCGGGTCACTCAAGGACACTGCCCACATCTTGAACTGTGATGAAGCTGCGAGAAAGGCGACCAACAAGACACTGTCGGCGCTCGGGCTCAAGTTCACTGGTAAGGCGAAGATACTGCACTTTGTCGAGGTCCTGTACGATATGAGGGACGAAATCAAAGGCAGAATCGTGAAACCCCTCACAGGGCTCAGAATCGCGTTTCACCCGGGATGCCATCTTCTGCGGCCGTCGAAAGTGGCTGGTTTCGAGGACCCTGAGCTTCCTCACAAAGTCGATGAGCTCTTGGAGCTGACTGGCGCGAGGAGCATACCTTGGGGGCTCAAGTTGAGATGCTGCGGTTCGCCTCTGCTCATTGCTAGCGAAGCCGTGGCCTCAAGCGTACTGAAGGAGAAGATGATATCCGCGAAAGAGGCCGGCGCTAGTTGTGTCGTTACCAATTGCCCTGCATGCCACACGCAGTTTGACGTTCAGGTTCTCGGACTGAAGGATGAACATGGTCAGTCACTCGAGATGCCTGCACTATTCGTGACCCAGGTACTTGGTCTGGCCATGGGCCTCGACCCGGATAGCCTAGGGCTTGGACTGAACAGAGTTTCACTAGACCCAATTCGTGAAGTATTGGGGATCTAGTCCGGATTCTAACCTCATAGCAGATGACGAGGTTACACTTCTCGCATGCTCTCACTCAAGGCCGGAGTCTGGCTATGGCAACTACCGCATAAAGAGATGCAATTGCCACCAAAGAAGCGATTGACGCCACGACCATCAATACTGGTGACAGCGAGGATGTGGATGGTTGTATGACTCGAACGAGCGTCCATGCCCGGCTGCTCTCGTTCCGCAGGTTCATCACAACCATGCTGTAGTTGTAGACGCCCGCCTCAAGCTCGTCCAGAGAGGTGGTGATGTTTCCGCCGTACCATATGTCGGAGTCCACCATCGTGCCATTCTTGAACAGTTCGAAGCTGGAGGGTTGTGAGTCGTAAGCCGTCCAGACAAGGTTGTTGTTGGTCGTGCCGGCGACAATCTCAGTTTCGTTCTCTATCCACAGGAAAGGTGGTCCCGTCCTTTCCGGCCATCTGTCCACACTGCCTGCCGAGCCCGGTATCGAGTAGACTCCATAGCCGTCGTAGTCGTCCCACGTGTTGCCCATCGAGATACCGTCATCCCATTCCGTGTTGCCACTGTCATCGAGGGCGTTGTGTACACCACTCCCTGTGATGACGTTTCCGAAGATTCGGTGCCCTGTGGCTCCGTTAGTGATGGTCACAGCAATGCTGCTGGTTTCAACTATGGTGTTGTTGATGATCTGGATATAGGCAGAGTCAGAAAGGACCACCCCTCTGTCACAGCCGACCACGGTGTTGTTCTTGAAGAGTGTCCATGAGCCGCCACCTGATATCAGTCCTGTTTCGCAGTGACTGACCGCGTTATCACTCAAAACGATACCAACCGTTGCGTTGCTCTGTTGGTGGTAAAGAGAATCCATCAGGGACGTGGAAAGCCATATGGCCGCGGATGTCAGGTTCTCGAACTTGTTTGACTTGACAGTGAACAGCTCGGCACCGGGGTAGATGAACATGCCTGTCATTCCATCGGTGAACGTGTTCTCAGTCGCCTCTGTCTGGCTTGCACCATTGACATAGACACCAGCTGCACATCCCACAAAGTGGTTCTCTGTAACGTTCATGTTCGAAACGATTTCAAGATGGAAACCCCAGTCCACTGCTAGGACGTTGTTCCGCTCCAATACAAGACTATCACAGTACTCAATCCAGCCCCCTTCTCCTCCTGCAGAGAAGTCCGTGTCCCTGACAGTCATGTAAGTGCAGTGTGAGGCGAAGAAGCACCTAGCTGGAGTCACCAGCGAACAGGCATCGATGGTCCCATGGGTGACGTTTGTCCACTGGACGAGATTCCTCTGGTTTCCAACACAACTGAGGAAGCAGTCACGGATGACAAAGTGGGCACTAGTGTTCCATATTCCAATGGCCAAGGCTTCCATCGTGGTTATGTTCAGTCCCTCTATCCGGTACGGGTCGTCCTCGGTCCCATTGCCAGGCCAGCCCTGCGACGCGAACGCTTCGTTCCCCATTATCTCGATTGGACCATGCGACAGGAGGCGTAGGCAGCGTACCTCCGCTTGATGAGGTCCGTGATGATTCGTATACATACCATGAATGGGAGTGTTTCCAATCACAGGTTTCGGAGCAAAGGCCAGTACTAGAAGTGCTATGCATGCGAGTGTGGTCAACCTCACCACGGCTTTCTGCCTCCACCAAGACTATCCACTCTACGGATCACCCCCAGAATAACTCTCTTGTGTGTTGTTCCACACCGTGTAAGTGACATCTCGTGTGCCCTAGCCGTCAAGACTTCTATGAACCCGCTTGGATTGTGATCTCATAATTCCGCAACACACGGTTCTCCAATGAGTCAAGCTTACTCTTGTTCTAGGGCCCTAGCCTACTGTCACCGTAGAACAGTCCAGCTAGGCGTCTTCTGGCCTCACGCACACAGTCTTTCTTGCCGCTCACCTGCAAGTGCCTGTCACCATCAAGTGATATGCGAACGCGACAGTCCTCTGCGAGTTCTGAGATGACTTCGACTGGTATCTCGTCAGGCAGTCTAATGCGGAAGAACGCGATGTCTTTCTCTCTTGGCAGGTCAGTTATTGGTGTCTTGGGCTCCTCTGGTAGACGCTGACCCATCCCTGCCACAGCATCATCGAATCTTCTCTCCCACGTCCGACGAACTGCTTGACCATCCTTCTGCTCCGCCCAAATCATCAGGGTCTCCTTGAGTCGGAGCATCCTGAGTTCCATCTCAGACCTCAGCTCTTCGTCTTGTCTGTCCTCAGAGGAGATCTCATGCTCGAATGCCCTGAGGTACTCGAGGGACATCTTGCTGTTCCGCAGGTCCGCATAGGTGAGGTCGGGTATGAACACGCCTTTGCTCCTTAGATCGCCAAGCAGGTCATTCAGGACCATCCAGCCTGCAAGTAGACCGTCTGCTGAAGTCACAACATCACTTCTTGAGCATCGCTTCAATCTCTTGGATATGCTTGTCGGTTCAATCACTTTCCAGAGCGGAGTAGACAGACAGCCATGCCGATAAGGATGAGTCCCGCGAAGAGCGACAAGGCAGTCCAAGTAGGGTCGTAAGGGCCACCTCCTGGATTGTATAAACCAGCAAGTATCACTAATGTGATTCCGAAGAAGACGAGCAGAATGCTCGGTAGCGCTATTCTCCTCATGTTCCAATCGCCTTCGTCTCCACATCGCTTGGAGTTTCATATGATTCCTTGTGCGATTCAGGAGTGCTGTCTGACGATGTGTACCTGTGCATCCACAAGAAGCCGATCGATGCACAGGATAGAGAGAGAAGGCACACAACTGCTACGTTCTGTATGGAGTTTCGAGGAATCATTTTCCCACCGGAATATTGGAGGGTCTGATAAAAACCCTCTCCTGTACGTGCGTCCACTGGGTATTCATTCACGGTCAATCCCCAAGGCCCAGTCACATTATACTCGAAAGTCCATGTAAGTCTGAACTCCCAAGATTGTGACGTAGGTATGGAATACGGCCAAGGTTCAAGCCGAAGGCATACCCGTCTCTCCGAATAGTTCGCCACATACGAGATTGCCACGTTTCTGGCAAGGCTCACATCAACAAGTCCTTCTGTGCCAGCTTTCGGAATGTCAAGAGCCATGTATCCAAAGTAAAAGACTCGTCCAGTTATTGCATCGATTTCTATCAGCACGCCTTGAAGCCACTTGACAGGAAAAACCTCACCAGTTGGTATCGCCAGTTCGATGTGGTATACCGGACGTGAGTAGTTCTCAGGCTGGCCGGGTTCTGTGTCGACCTGTCGATACTCCAACCTAGTGTCAATCAACCTTGTAGAGCGGGGAAGTGTGTAGTTATGTGAATAGAGGAAGTCACGAGAGATGACTCGTGCTTGGCTCGGGTCTATCATTCCGCCATCTGGGTTCATGGGGGTAAGAATCCAACTATGATAGGAGGAGAACTCGGATGACCAGACCTCGTAGTACATAGCGACCTTCCCTGACACCGAGTTCACAGAAACACGAACGTAGAGCCCGTGGAGCATCATTGGCCCCGAATATGAGTCGTTAGTGAACGTGTAGTGCCAGAGCCGTCCGTCCATACCGTCCTGTGGATTGTCAGGGACTTCATCGCTGACGAGTGACTTGAGCCGATTATCGATGAAGGCATTTGCTAGGTCAAGGCCCGCGGTGCCCGAGATGGCTGGCTCATCAAGGGTCAGCAGATACGTGTGTGAGAATCCTGGGGACTCCAGCCATTCACCAGTGAAGACCACAGGGTCAGTATCATTAGCCGCCAGCGATGCATACACAGTTTCCGAAATCGGTTGCCCGGGCAGAGGGATTGCCATGACATGAATCCTAGTAGCCTGATAGATTGTATAAGGGACTAGCACACCTATGACTGCAGAAACAAGCAGTACGGCGGCGATGGGAGTCCGGAACATTAGTGGAAACATAGGCACCACAATCACATAATGATGCTGTATGTTGAGGTACATGCAGGGATAACTCTATCATTAGAGCTGTCAAAGGGGTCAATGACCTAGTTTTAGAGCTGATCTGACTCATCGCCGCAAATCTATGAACCATTGTGAATGTATTTCCAAAGACTCACAGTTTCAAACCAGAACACACACACGGAAAACACGAGTAGCACCATGAGAAGGAGGAAGGTCGGTGTCAACATCCAATCGAACAACAGTAGACTTACTATCAAGAAGCTTGTTGTGAAGACTGCGTAGAAGACATGACGGGGGATGAGAAGTCTTCCTATGATAACAAAGAACGTGAGTATACCTGTCTTGACCACCTTGGCTGCAAAGAAGCCCTCTTGAACATCCCTTTCTACTAGGCCAAGTTTCTCCAGCTTGTTCAGATGATACAGAGCAAGGCTGGGGCTGGAGATGTTGGTCTTACGTTGGATTTCTCTCGCACTGAGGGGCTTGTTTTGTCGCAAGAGAAAAATGTAGACCACCAGAGTCCTGCCCTTGACCTGATCGAGATTATCTGGAATAGGATCCAAACGAAACATACTCCCGCTTGCCGCCGGGTAGATAGTTCGGAAACTTATGAGCATTCCGCACTCTCAGAGCCACAATTGCGGTCCAACTTTGAGTTGCCGAAGCCAGGTCAGAGCGTTCATGCTCAAACTGCTACTGACTGCCACCCAAAGTGGCTCCGAGTGTTGACCATATCTAGCACACTCGAACAGGAGCCACAACTGCTCCACCAAGGCTTCTTGATGAGCGAGGCTCTATTCCTTGAGCATTGCCTCAATCTCTTCCATGTAGCTCTTCTCGCGCCACCAACGCAAATCACGAGCACCTGTCGGGCAGATTGCAGCACAGGCGCCGCAACCCTTACATCTCATTTCGTCGGTGACGCTCTTCTTGACCCCTGGCATAACCTCCATCATGGTAATCGCGTCGTAGGGACAGATCTCAGAGAAGTGGCAGAGGTCACAACCGACACATAGGTCCTGGTCTACTTCTGCGGTGAGCAGTTCAATCTCGACCTTGCCCAGATTGAGTGGAATGCAGGTTTCACTCGCCGCGGCACGACCCTGATTGATCGAGTCGGCCACGTTCTTCGCATATGTCGTACCTAAGAACACGCCCGGTACCGTTGTTTCAACAGGCCGGAACTTCATGTGCATCTCGCGCAGGAACCCATCTTGTCCCCTGTTGATGCCCATGGCCTTCACGAGGTCCGCCACATCATGAGGCGCCTCAAGCCCCACTGCGAGAACAACCATGTTTGACCTGATCTTGAATGCCTGCTGTGACAGAGTATCATAGACTGTCACTACTGCTTCATCTGCGTCTGGGGCCTTTTCTACTGTGACGGGCCTCTCACGGACCCATCGAAGATATATGACGCCCTCCTGCCTGTTTTCGCGCCACATCTCCTCCATTCCAGTTTCATAGGGTCGGATGTGCTCCTTGAATGCTGAGAACACTCTGATGTCTGGAAACATCTCCTTGAGCTCATGCTGCATGGCCACAATCGCAGAACAACAGACTCTGGAGCAGTATCTGTTTCCCTCACCCGGCGTCTGTCTTGAACCAACACAGTGTATGAAGACAGGGTTCTTCGGGGGCGCCTTGATCTCCTCATTCCTCAGATTCTTCTCAAGGTCTAGCGTGGTCATGACCCCTGGGACCTCACCCCAACCGTACTCGCCCTTCTTTGGTTGATAGGTGTCAGTGCCAACAGGCATGAGAATCGAGCCGACTTTGTATGTCGTTCGTTCCTTGGTCGCGACGTTCTCGACCGCTACGTCGTAGTTGCCGTACGCCCCTTCAAGCCCCATAGGTCTTGAGTTCAGGACGACCTTGATTCTCTTCTCTTTGCCCACGCGGGCCGTCAGGTCGTCCACGATGTCCTTCGCAGACTCCATCTTTGGAAACAGTCGATGCAGCTCGTTCAGTCTTCCACCGAGGCGTTCGGACTTCTCAACGAGAATGACATCGAAGCCCCTTCGGGCGATATCGAGTGCGGCCGTCATCCCCGAAACTCCTCCACCGACGACCATGGCCGTGCGGACCACATCGATGGACTTCATGGGGATGACCTCGTTGTTGATTGCCTTTGCCACGGCGCTACGAATCATGTCCTGAGCTTTCTCTTGGCGTTCCTCAGCGGTCGCTCTGGCATTCACAAGAGACAGTTGTTCCCTCAGACCCACAGGACCGACGAAGTAGTATCTTGAAAGACCTGCTCTCTCCAGTACACCCCTGAAAGTCTCTTGGTGCTGAAGTGGTGAGCAGGACCCGACAACGACTCGGTTCAGCTTGTGTTCCTTGATAGCATCGAATATATGCTGCTGACCCGGGTCGCTGCACATGAATATGTAATCAGTACTGAAGACCACATTCGGAAGGTTCTTGGCCCACTCAGCAAGGCCGGGGGCACTGATCATGTTGCCGATGATGCCTCCGCAGTGGCATATGAAGACCCCAACCCTTGGTTCGTTGCCGATTTCCATCTTGGGAACTTCTGGGAGCGGTGTAGGTGTGGGGATGGGCAGGAAGGACTGAGCCGCCATTGCGGCACCCTTTCCTTCATTCACAGTGTCAGTACCATCCCTAGGACCGTGTGCACAGCCAGCCACGTATATGCCCGGTCTGTTCGTTTCAAGAGCGGCAGTGTTGGCGTGCTTCTCCTTAATCCATCCAGTTTCGCTCAGCTCAATATTGAGCATCTCCGCAAGTTCTTTCACACCATCGTTCGGTCTGAAGCTTGAGTTGAGGACCACCATTGAGATATGGTTTAGTTCGATGATTTTGCCGCTCTCTGTGTCCTCAAGCTTCACAAACAGGTCCTGGGTATCTGGGTCCTCTGCTATCTCTGCGACTCTTCCCCGGATGAACTTGATACCCTGGTTCTTCTGCGAGTCCCAGAGAAACTCCTCGAGTGCCTTGCCAGCAGTCCTCATGTCCATGTAGGTGTAGATTATCTCGCAGTGTTCCTCCGGGTAGTGCATACGAGTGACCTGAGCGAGTTTCAGGCCAAATGAACAGCAGACTCTGTTGCAGTGCTGGGCGTAGCCACCAATGCTCTCTCTGACGTCCCTGCTGCCGACACAGTTGACAAACAGGATTTTCTCAGGTTCTCTGCCGTCAGATGGGCGGACCATGTGTGAATCCGTTGGGCCTGTTGGGTGGCTCTGTCTGTCATACTCAAGACTTGTGACCACGTTGGGATATACCCCATAGCCATACTCGGCATAGTCGTATGGCTTGTACTCTTGAAACCCTGTAGCGACTATGATTGAGCCCACATTGACGTCGTACAGCTTGTCCTTGTCATCGTACTTGATGCAGTCTTGGGGGCAGACTCCTGCGCACGTGCCACAGCCAATGCATGAGTCCTTGTCTATGCGGGCGATCAAAGGGACCTGCTGCCTGAAGTTGAAGTAGATCGCCTTTCTAAGGCTCATTCCGAAGTCGTACTCGTTAGGGACTTCGACTGGGCAGTTCTGGGTGCAGAGCCCGCACCCGGTGCACTTCTTCTCGTCCACGTATCTTGCTTTCTTGCGAATCGTGACTGCAAAGTTGCCTTCGTTGCCAGTCACCTTCTCAACTGTCGAGAGTGCATAAGTCGTGATGCTAGGATGCTTACCCACAAACGAGGTGAGAGGAGTCATGACACATGCGGAACATTCCAGGGCTGGGAATATCTTGTAGATCGCTACGTAGTTGCCGCCGATGTTCACTTTCTTCTCCACGAGGTGGACATGGTGTCCACTCTTAGCGAGATCGAGTGCAGCATTAATGCCGGCCATTCCAGCCCCAATCACGAGGACATCGGTGGACTTGGATGTAGTCTTGGCTGATGCCCTGGATGTTGCCTTGGGTATTGTCTTGGTTGTCGTCTTCTTGCTCGACTTGGTCACCATCGGCGCAATCTCCGGGCTCTGCTTGTATCGGTGGCGACAACTGGAGAGGCGATATAATCTTTCTGTCAGAGGCCATGCCAGAAGGGGCTTTTCAAAGCACATACAGTCTGGTTGATATTGCTCATACTTTTCCCAGCCGGGTGACAATGGTGCTCAACGGGCTGTTTGTGCTCGGGAGGCCAGTCTCTTGAGAATCGGCTACCCGTGTGTCAATCTCTCAGTTGGCTGTACAAGCTCAAATACGTTCATGCTTAAGTCCTATGCTGAAGACAGGCTCATGTCAACTGTCAAGAGCAACCTTGAGTGTCTAGAGAATATACTCAAGTTCAATCTTGAGAGGCTAATTCTTCACTTCAGAATCACTTCGGACCTTGTCCCCTTTGGAGGGCATCCTTTGTGTACGGCTGATTGGAGGTCACACTTTCAATACGAACTGCGGGCAATCGGAGAGTTCGCGAAGTCAAACAGGATGCGATTGTCTATGCACCCGGGACAGTATACTCTCATCAACTCCCCTCAGGAGAGAATCTTCGAGAATGCATTGATGGATCTTGAGTATCATGAGAGCGTACTGTCAGGCATGGGCCTTGACACAGATGCGAAGATTCAGATTCACGTGGGGGGAGTCTATGGTGACAAGCCTGCAGCCATTTCCCGATTCGTGGACCGCTTCTCAACCATGAGCAGTCACCTCACCCGCAGAATCGTCATAGAGAACGATGAGCGGAGCTATAGTGTAGAGGACTGCCTCAAGATTAGCGGCAAGACAGGTACACCTGTCGTCGTTGACTCACTTCACCACCGTGCCAACAGCGGTGGTCTAAGCCTCAAACACTCAATGCGGTCTGCCTGTTCCACCTGGAGAAGAGAGGATGGCATTCCGATCGTGGACTACAGCTCTCAACAAGCAGGAAAGCGTTTAGGAAGTCATGCATTGAGCATCGACAAGAAGGATTTTCGTTCCTTCCTAAATGTCACCAAAGAGCACGACTTTGATTTGATGCTGGAGATAAAGGACAAAGAGCGCTCAGCATTGGAAGCGCTAAAGATTGCGTCTGCCGATGCAAGACTAGTCAGAACTCCCTGAGGCGTGTTCTCTGAATATTCTGCTAAGAGAACATACACAGCGTAATCTAGGTGCGACAAGAGAGTATTAATCTACGATTGCACTTGAGCCAGTCTAGGTCATAGAAATGGTCAAGGACAGAATAATGGCACAGCTCAAGGAGATTGCCAAGCGGTTCGAAGATCCTAAGATACAGAAACGCTTTGCCGGATACAACAAGACCCTCATGTTCACGTTTCCCGACATTGGTGCGAGCATGTACATTAAGATAGGTGATGGAAAAGTTCTCTCAATTGGAGAGGGTACCGTCAACGCAGAGCTCCAGGTGACGATGGACTCAAGTGTCTTCCTTGGAATCATGGCGAAGACTGAGAGCCCGATGGCTGCGTACTCATCTGGGAAGCTGAAAACAAAGGGTGAGGTTCCAGACCTCCTGAAACTGCAGAAGCTGCTGATGTAAGACTGGCCGGTCACCGAGCACTTTCTGTTTCTCATACCCCTTCTCCCTGTTTCCTAGTCAATGGATTCCATAACATGAACTCGACCCATTCAGAGTTTATGTGCTGCCACTCAACAAGAGAATGTTAAAAGGCGGACTGGCACCAAGTCGCCGCACTCTTCGGTGATGAACTTGAAGGCTCTCATAACTGCCCCGTTCTCTGAGTCGGGTCTGAAGACCCTTCGCGACGCCAAGCTCGACCTGCAGTATCAGAGCTGGCTTGAAACAGGCAAGCTGTACATGGGCGATTCGCTCGCCAATGCGGTCAACCAAGGGGGGTATGAGATCATCGTTGTCGAGGGTGACGAGGTCAAAGAAGACGTGATAGAGAAGACCTCCCTGAAGCTGATTGGCTGTGTAAGAACTGGTCCGAACAACATCTCAGTTGCTGCAGCCACGAAGAAGAAGATTCCTGTCATCTCTGCTCCAGGACGGAACACGGTTGCTGTTGCCGAGCTAGCGATAGGTCTCATGCTGAGCGTGGCCCGAAAGGTTGTCAGCAGCGGTCACTTCATCCGCAACGACTACTATGTCGACGACTTCGGGGACTTCGCTCGCATGTACAAGACTCTGATGGGAGTTGAGCTGTACGGACGAACAGTCGGGATAATCGGGCTTGGTGCGATTGGTTTCGAGGTCGCGAAGCGGCTGCAGGCGTTCGGGGCGCGGCTTCTTGTCTATGACCCATATGTTGACCAAGCGAGGATGAAGCAGGTCGGCGTTGAACATGTGGGCTTGGATGATCTCATGAAGCGCTCTGACATAGTGACTATCCACTGCCCGCCCACAGAAGAAACCCGAGGAATGGTTGGCGCGAAGCAGATCGCCATGATGAAGAAGACTGCGATACTGATCAATACGGCAAGGGCCTCAATAACCGATGAGAATGCTCTGTTAGAGGCTCTGAAGTCGGGTGCCATTGCAGGGGCAGGGCTTGATGTGTTCACAATGGAGCCTGTTGACTCTGACAACATCTTTCTGGGTCTGGATAATGTCGTGGTCATGCCGCATATGGGCGGTAACACAAGGGAGACCATAGACCGGCAGTCGATGATGGTAGCCAATGACATCGTTGTCTTCCTCAAGGGCAAGAAACCGACCCACATACTGAACCCAGAGGTGTTTCGTTAGGAGGCGAACTTGAGTGGTAGTTGCTGCCATTGATGCTGGGACCACTGGAGTCAGATGCATGTTAGTGGCCCGTCACGGAGAAGCGCTCAGCATTGGCCGAAGGTCTTGGAGCTACACCACACCCTCGGAGCTCGAGATAGCCAAGGAATTCAATCCACAAGACTTCTGGAAGCTGACATGCGCAGTCATCCGGGAAGCGATGAAGAAGTCAGGTCTTCCGCGAGTGGAGATCGAGGCTGTCACCACAACAAGCCAACGCCATGGTGCCGTGTTTCTCAACTCAGACGGAGAGGAACTGTACGGCGGGCCCAATGTTGATGCTCGTGGAGCCATGACCCAGTACGTTGTTGAGGAGGCCCTAGGTGAGAGGTTTCATGAGATCACCGGCTGCTGGCCTCCTCTGGTGTTTGCCCCTTCCCGCCTAGCGTGGTTCGAAGAGGAAGCACCTGAGATAAGGAACGCAGTGGCACACCTGCTACCAATCAATGATTGGCTCACCTACCGCCTTTCCGGGTCCTTCGCTGCAGACCCCTCCTCTGCAAGCGGGACCGGATTCTTTGACATCAAGTCAAGAGCTTGGAGTCCTGAGGTGACAGATGCTCTCAATGTCGACAGAGGAATCCTACCTGAGATACACAACGCTGGCACTTTTGTCGGCGAAGTTACTGCCAAGGCCGAACGCGAATGCGGACTGCCAAAGGGTACCAAAGTCGTGCAAGGCGGCACAGACACCCATTGCGCTGTTCTTGCATCTCAGGGTCAGGTAGGGGACATAGTAGTCATCGCTGGGAGCACTGCCCCATCAATGCTGGTCACGGACTGTCATGTATGTGTTCCCAACCAGAAACTGTGGACAAGCTGCCATGTAGTCCCGGGACAATGGACAGTCGAGAGCAATGCCATGCTCACGGGGGCCTATCTCGATTGGGTCGTGCGTCTGCTCTGTGAGCGGGCCGAGAACCCTGAGAAGTGCGTCAAGAAGACTTTCGGGAGCCTAACACAACTTCTAGCTGAGGTCCCACCCGGCAGCAACGAGACCTATGCTGCCATCGGACCAAACATCATGGACTGCAGACGGATGACCGATGTGCCGCAGGCAAGGATAGTCTTCCCTCAGCCAGCGCTGCCTAACGTTATCCCTCTGAGTTCGGCTAGTCTTATTCAAGCGGTGCTCGAGAACATTGCTTACTCTGTTCGGGGCAACTGTGATCAGCTCGCTGAGTTTGCCCCACCAAAGGCAATGAAGACAATAGGCGGAATGACACGTGCTGCAGTCTGGCCCAAGCTGCTTGCCAACGTGCTGGGTCGGCCCGTCCGTGTGCCTCTGCAACCGGAGGGCAGTCTGCTTGGTGCAGCCGTCTGTGCGGCCTCCGGAGCCGGTTGGTATTCAAACCTGCAGGAGGCGGCCCAAGCGATGGTCCGGTGGCAACCCGTGATTGAACCTGATGCGAGGGCTGAAGCATACAAATCATGCTATTCAAGATGGTCTGAAGTCTGGTTCGCAGATAGAGGTGAAACATAGTGTACGAGAATGTGAAGAAGGAGATACGAAGCGTTTCAGTCGAGATGTTGAAAACAGGCCTTGTGTCAGGAACTGCAGGCAATGTCAGTGCACGTGCCGAGCACTATGTCGCCATCACACCTAGCGCAAAGAACTACCTTGCCATGAAGGCCGAGGATGTCATGGTCATCGACATGGACGGCAACGTGGTTGAAGGCATACTCAATCCCAGCAGCGAGATGCTCATGCATCTAGAGATCTATCGGCGACGTGAAGATGTCCAGGCAATAATGCACACACACAGTATCTATGCCAGTGTGCTTGCTGTCATCCACAAGCCTCTTCCGCCTATCATTGATGAGCTGGTTCCCAAACTTGGTGGGGAGGTACGAGTGTCGAAGTATGCAATGCCCGGCACACGGGAGTTGGCAAATAACGTCACAGATGCCTTGGAAATGCGGAGTGCCGCGCTGATAGCAAACCATGGTGCGGTAACGTGTGGCAAGACTCTCAAGGATGCTCTTGACTCTGCTATCCTTCTAGAGAGGGTTTCCAAGATCTACCTACTGGCTCTTCATCACGGCGAACCTGCAGTTCTGCCGGAAGATGTGCTAGAAAATGAAACTGATATCTGGCGGATTTTGCACGGCATCTAGAGGCCAGCCTGATGAAAGGGTACATGGGAAAGATACTCGTCGCTGACCTGACCAAGGCAAAGACGAGTATCATCGGTACTGACGCAGACACTGCTGCGAAGTTCATTGGTGGCGGTGGCTATGCATGCAGATTGCTCTATGGGCTTATGAGCCCGCAACCGGATCCCCTTGGCCCTGACAACACACTTCTATTTCTGACGGGTCCTCTGACCGGTACTCTCGCGCCATGCACAGGCCGTCATGTAGTGGCGGCGAGGTCCCCTCTCACTGGCCTATGGGGTGAGTCGTACGCTGGAGGCCACTTCGGCGCGAATCTCAAGTTCTCAGGTTTCGATGGAATCATGGTACGAGGGCGAGCCAAGAAGCCGGTCGTACTCTTCGTCGACAATGGGTCTGCGAGTTTCCTCCCAGCAGACAACCTCTGGGGTATGAGAACAGATGCCACTCAGGAGAAACTGAAGCAGCAACTGGGCAAAGTCCACGTTGCATGCATTGGACCCGCAGGAGAGAAGATGGTCAGGTTCGCAAGTATCATGAATCAGGAGCGGGCGGCTGCAAGGTGCGGCCTTGGGGCTGTGATGGGTTCTAAGATGCTGAAGGCGATTGCAGTCAGGGGCACGAACGAAGTTCCTTTGGCAGACCCGGACGGCTTCCGGCAGCTCGCGCGCAAGGCTTTCGAAACACTCGGTGAGGTAATGGAGCTGTTAAGGAAGTCGGGCACTGGCATGTATGTGGACGTAGGGATGTCGTTCAACGACATGCCAATCAAGTACTTCCAAGGGGCCGAGTTCGATGTTTCGATGCTTGACTCAAAGGCGCAGGGGTCAATCCTCACTGGTCGGACTGCTTGCTATTCTTGTCCAATCGCCTGTGGTCGCAGGGTTTCCGTCCCTAGCTTGGGTCTGAAGAATGTGGCCGGCCCGGAGTATCAGACAATAGCTGCTTTCGGAACGAACATCTTGAACCCCGACATCAAGCAAGTCGCTTGGATGAACCATCTGTGTAACCAGTATGGCATGGACACAGTGAGCTGCGGGAGCACAATCGCTCTAGCCATGCATCTCTGTGAGCAGGGCATCCTCGACATTGGCTTGGAGTGGGGTGACACTGATAAGACAGCTGAGATGGTTCATGCCATCGCCAACAGGCAGGGGGCCGGTGATCTACTCGCTGAAGGGTCCTTCCGGCTTGGACAGAAACTTGGTGTTACTGAACAGGTCATCCATGTGAAGGGACTAGAGGTACCGAATCACGATCCTCGAGCATTCTCAGGTATGGCCACCGTGTATGCAGTGGCCTCACGCGGTGCAACTCATCTAGAGGGCGACATGTATAGTGTCGACATGGGTGCAGATGTCAGAGAACTCGGCATCAACAGTGGGGACCGCCTAGAGAATGAGGGCAAGGGTGCCACTGCCGCAAAGGCTCAGGACTACAGAGCGTTCTTTGACACCCTGATAATGTGCCACTTTGCGATAGTCCCGCTTCAGACCATAATAGACCTCGTCAAGATGGCGACTGGTCTTCAGATTGGCATAGGCGACATGCTCACAATCGGTTCGAGGAGCGTGACGATGAAACGTCTATTCAATCTCAGATGCGGCCTCAAGCGAGCAGACGATACACTCCCTCAAGCACTTCTTCGCCCTCTGCCAGAAGGAGTGACAGAGGACTTTGTGCCTGACATGGAGCTTCAGCTGGCTGATTACTACAGATACCGTGGATGGGACCCATCGACGGGTCGACCCACTGATGGAGCCCTAAAGAGCCTGGGGCTTGAGCCCTAGGCCTTTAGAAGGTGCTGAAGTTTCAACAGGTCCTTCATGGCGCCTTTCGTCTTTATCTTGCCAGTCATGCCTGCGCGGGTGGACGACACTGACCCATTCAGAATTCCCAGTATTGTGGCACTGTCAGTAGTGACGGTCAGGTCCGGGTTTGCAGGGGTCCCTTCACTAACAGTTGCCTTTCCATTCCGAATGACTATCGTGACGTCCAGTCCTATGTCCTTGTAAGACATCAGGAGCGTCTTGTTGAACCCCTCGAACTGTTTCTGTACTTTCGGGTCTTCGATACGACTGACCATCTTGCGCATAGCTTCAAGGACCTCTTCTCTGTTCGTCATGCAAATCACGTACCTGAGATGTGAGTCCAGTTCCACTCGCTCAACAATAGGCTGATGTACTCGCCTACAAAAGCCTGCCGAGGCCTTGTCTCTGGCTATTTGACGACTCTGCATCGATATTGTTCTCATCGGTCACCTTATCCGGTAATCAATGTGGGGGCCGCGCGCGGTGTTGGTTCATGCAGACGGCTGAGGAGTTGGTGCTAAGGTTTGGCATCTTCTATTTCTTGATACTAGTGGGCTATGCCTTTGGCCGGATGTCTTCTCACGCTCCCTCAGTGAACAAGTCACTCACATCACTTCTTCTCAACCTGTTCCTGCCATTGCTTGTCTTACAGTCTCTCCTGACAGCCTCAGCACAAACAATGTCCGAGGTCCCCGCCGTAGCCATGCTGGCGGTGCTTGCCCATCTGCTTGGCCTCTTGATAGCGTGGGTTGTATTTCGTACTCCGCCACTCGAAAAAAGAGCAAAGGGAGCACTCATGCTCTCTGTTGCCTTTAGCAACGCCATCTTCCTGCCTGTTCCTCTGGTCCTCATCTTCATCGGGCCTGAGGGAATACCGGCTGTGACCTTCTTCACTGTGACTCAACTCTGTATCTTGGCTTTCGTTGGACCTGTAGTGGGATCTGTGTACGGCGGCAAGCCGGATTGGCGGTTTGCCGTGAAAAAGACCCTCCTTTTTCCCCCTCTCTTGGCTGTGTTCGCGGCTCTTGCCTTGGCAGCCCTTGGTGTGGTTCTGCCTTCGGTTGTACAGTCGGTTCTCTCGGTAAATGGCACCGTGACCACCTACCTCGCATTGTTCGAGGTCGGCATCGGTGTGGGCCATCGTTTCTCACTATTCGATATCCGAAATGCCTTGGAGGCTGTGGCCATCCGGCAGCTCATATTGCCTGCAATCATCATCGTCATCGTGGTCTTCCTCGGTCTCTCTGAGATCACCACAAAAGTGATGATACTTGAGGCCTTGATGCCCTCTGCTGTGACCGTTGTGATTTACGCGGCAGGTCTTGGCCTTGATTCAGAGCTGGCCGCAACTGTTGTCACGCTGGGCACTTTCCTGCTGCTGCCTGTGATACCCCTGCTGCCGATTCTGCTCGCGTAGTGTCTATACAGTCCATCGAGTTCGGATTCCTACGACCACGTTTCTCATCCTAAGGCATATATCGCAGTGTGGTCGCCAGCTCGCTGTAGGTGACCGGATTGAGTGAGAAGAGCCCCCAGAAGGAGAGGAATCCTGAGAAGATCAAGAGGTCTCTTGACGAAGTTGTGCATCTGCTCAATCAGGAATCGGACTCGAGTCAGAGCTGGGGAGAAACAATGTCTGAGAACCGAGTGGCATGGGAGGACCTGAAGAAGAGGATTCAAGAGCGCCAAAGGGCTTTGAAAGCGCTCGTGCGAGAGAAGAAGGCCGGGACCATCAGCACAGAGGAGTTCGAGAAGAGGTACAAGATAATCCAAGATGAGCTCACGGAGCTTGAGTTCAAGGTGTACAACCTGCGCCTTGGGACGAGCATAAAGGCATGATAGAGGTTCTGGTCATCCTACTCTGCTCTAGAACGTTGAATCAGAAGCACAGTCTCAATTGCAACAATCACTGCAAGCAGCCCAGACAGCACAGCTAGTGCTAGGTTCATGGGAGCACCTGACCCAGCGCTGCCTTTGAGATCGAGAGCCGAGGTGAGGGCTCCAAGGTTGTATGTCATGAGAGAAAGATAGTCAGAGAGTCCTGAGAAGAAAATGGTATTCCACCACACCAGAGTCCCACCGTAGTCCTTCGCCATCTGATATGCGAACTCGCCACCGGTCTGTAGACGGGCCACATCTGATCCCACAATCAACTGGATGGTGCCATTCTGAAGGGCCTCTTGGACTCTCAAGAGCTCACCAGCTGATATGGACACTCCCTCAACTTGGAGAACGGCATCGCACTGGATGCCAAACGCTTCTGCAACATACGTTTCCTCAGCAAACACTGCCACGGCATGCATATCCGAGAAGTGATAGGCCGCGTTCTTCGCGGTGACAAGATTGTCAAAGGCCTCTACGTCCCTCATGAACCGCTCAAGGTTCATATCCAATACCTCGGACATGGTTGAGTTGATGATTGTCAGTGCTGCCCGTGTGGCATCTGCTATGGCCTTGGCATTCTTTGACAGCAGCCAGTAGCCGTGGGGGTTACCCTCTTCATGATTTTGGACAGTCGTGTTTCCGCTCACACCTGCTCCTGGCATGGGCGAGAGTGTTGCTCCAAAGTCCACATACCGGGCAATTGCACCTTGGTCATCGAAACTGATGAAGGGCTTTCCCGTCTGGCTTGCGAGGTCAGACTCCCACGGGAAATGGCCTGTGAACACAAGCAGGTCTGCACTATTAGCTGCATTCAATGCCTCAATGGGCAGCTGCGAAACATGAGGTTCGGTTCCTTCGGGCAGAAGGATCGAGGTCTCCACGTAGATTCCTCCCACTCTAGCCACTATTCCGGCGAGTGGAGCTATCGAGGAAGCGACCTTCAGAACAGACTGACTTCGGGCTTCTACTGCTGTGGGGACTCCAAGAACGGCGATCGGAACAAATAGCAGGGATGCAACGAGGACCACTTCGAATCTTCTCGTTCTCAGAAGCCTCCTTAGGCCGACTCGATATTAACAAGTTCGGAATTCTTATTAGGATTCCGGACCACTCGGTACTCACTGACTCCGTTGCGCCATGACAATCCAGTAAGTTTCACATATCGTGGTGTTTGAATTGGCGATAGTCGCAGTATCCATGCCGAACTCCGATCTCAATGAGCTTGAGCGACTCCAGAGTGACGGCGGCTTCTCAAGCAGGTCTGAGGTGGTCAGACACGCACTCCAGTCTCTTCTGGCTGAGCACCGGACTCTCGAACAGGCGGTGGGCGAGATCACTGCTGTCTTTACAGTGACCTACGCTGAGAAGGGAAAAGATGACGAGTGTGATGATGTCCAGCACGACTACAGCAGAATGGTCACGGCTGTCATGCACGTTCATGCCACAGACGGCGGCTGCGTTGAGGTCATGCTGGTCAAGGGTACTGCAGCTGGCGTGAGGGACTTCATGAAGAAACTCCGGACGCTGAAGAAGGTCGTCAGGGTCCAAGTGAATCTTGTTGGGGTGTCGTGACATGGAACCGAATCTACTGTTCGACGTCGCAGATCTTGCCGTGAGGTATCCCAATGGTGAGGTAGCACTCCATGATGTCACCTTCAGAGTGAAGGCCCCGACTTTCATGGCCATCATCGGGCCAAATGGGTCAGGAAAGAGCACGTTTCTCAAGACAGCATTGGGCATGCTGAAACCACTCAAGGGCCACGTAAAGGTTCTTGGCTATGACTCGATGCATGACAAGGGAAAGATAAGACGACTGGTGCGCTACGTTCCCCAGAGGGACAGGATTGGCCTGAGTGTGCCCATGAAGGTCAAGGACATAGTACTGATGGGACGCCTGTTGAAGAAGATGCCTCTTAGATTCGCCTCTTCTCGCGACATCGAAATAGCTCACAATGCATTGAAGCAAGTCAACATGGTTGATATGTGGAACAAGCCTTTTCCCGAGCTCTCTGGAGGACAGCGTCAGAGGGTACTTGTGGCTAGAGCACTGGCCGAAGAGGGGCAGATACTCATGCTCGACGAGCCTCTCAGTGGGACCGATGTGGAGAGTCAGGATCTCATAGTCCAAGCTCTTGAGGAGTATCATCAGAACAACGAGGTCAGCATTGTGGTGGTGACACATGACCTCAATCCACTACACACGATGGTCGAGAATGTGTTGCTGCTCAAGGGCACGGTTGTAGGCATTGGCGAGCCCTGCAGCATGATGGACCCTGAACTCATCACCCGCGTCTACGGGCCAACTGCCAAGATTGTCGAATACGGAGGACACAGATACTGTGTGACCAAGGACTCTGGATTTGATCGCCATGATTGACATAATCATCCCACCATTCCTCATGCGTGCAGTGATTGGTGCAGTGCTCATCGCTGTCGTTGCATCTACTAGTGGGACCTTTCTTGTGTTCCGGGGTCTCTCGTTCATGGCTTCGGGCGTGGCTCATGCGGCGCTTGGCGGAGCGGCCCTTGGGTTGTTCCTTCAATACTCCGGCATTGCCCCTTGGTTTGACCCCATACTAGGTGCACTGCTCTTCAGTGTCTTTGTTGCATTGGTGACTGGCTATGCAGGTGAGTCCGGCATAACGGAGAGGATGGAGGTCGCTGTAGGGGTCTCATTTGCTCTCTCTATGAGTATCGCTGTCTTCCTCATGTACTACATCCCGCCAACTCAGGTCCCGCAGATATGGGGCTACTTGATAGGCGACATCCTTCTTCTTCTCGACTTCGACATAGTCATGCTTGCGGGGACTGCTCTGCTGGTGCTGATTGTCACACTCATGTTCAACAAGGAGTTTGTCTACGTCAGCGTGGATATGGAAGGGTCCTTGGCACACGGACTGAATGCTCGTGCGTATCACTACCTGATGCTCATCGTGTTTGCACTTGCCATTGCGCTTGCCACAAAGGCGGTTGGCGCAATCTTGGTCTACGCAATTATGGTCGCACCTGCCGCGGCTTCGAATGAGCTTGTCCGGTCCGTGAGGGGAGTCATCGTCGCTGTATTCTGCATAGCCCTTCTCTCCGAGCTCACCGGCCTTGCTGCATCATTTGCGTTCAGAGCCTCACCCAGCGCGATAGCGGGTATACTGGCTGCACTATCATATGTGGTTGCCCTGCAGATCAAGAAGATGCGTGAGAGAGTAAACGGTCGAGCAGGCTTCTTGAGTACACCCTCGGACGTGACTGAGGGGGCTCATGAGCCCGACTTGTCTCAGTCGGACGCCAGTCACAGACACTGATTGTTCGGCAGACCTGTCGGACATCTTGCCATGGAATGAAGTCAAGCGCGACTATTCGGCGGTATGTTTAAGTGAGGCATGGGGTTCCGGCGGCGCCAAGGTCGGTGACAACGGCTGTGAGTGACGAAACCCCTGAGCGTGGCGAGGTCATAAAATCCTCAATCATCACGATTGTCCTTGTGGTGATCTTCCTGTCTCTCGCGATTGCCTTCTGGGCGTGGTCCGCCCCTGACATCACCAGCCCCGTAAAGTACCTGAATGGCATGAATCCATACATCGCTGTTGTCCTTGAGATTATGTTCATGTTTGGTTTCTTCGTGTTCGCCACCGTGACAATCGTGAACGTCAAGCTCGCACTCACTCGGTTACGTGCTGGGTGGACTGAGATTGTCCTCATGCTGATACTTGAGGTACTCTTGTCCTTCTTGATGTTCGGCTCTGGTGTAGGATCGGCGAGCGTGGTTCTCTGTCTGGCCTTTGTGGTGTACCTCTACCTGCTTCAGGACTGACATGCATCTCCGGTTTGCTCATTTCCGAACGAAGGTAGCACCAGAAGCTTTATGTGGTGACCTCTGGGTAAGCCTTCTTAGTCCAGTGGCAGAATTGCTGATTGCTGGCTGGATCGAGAGAATCGCGGTCAACTGGCCGGACCTGTCAGCATTGCCCGTTCTGAGGTTCTGACTTCCGACAGTTGCAGCGAGTACTACTTGGAGGACATGAGTGTGTTTGGAATCAGCGGCGCCGGCTATGACATGAGCACAAGCATATTCAGCCCAGACGGCCGCATATTCGCCGCGGAGTATGCTAAGAAGGCCGTTGAGCAAGGCGCGACATCCATAGGCATTCTCATCAATGATGGTGTGATTCTCTTGGCTGAGAAGAAGATGATGCCGCTGCAGGAACCTGACAGTGTCGAGAAGATCTCAAAGGTCGACGAGCATGTTGGAGTGGCCACGTCAGGGTTCATGGCAGATGCACGTCGTTTGATTGAGGAAGCAAGAATCAAGGCACAGTCCTACTGGCTGACATATGAGGAACCGATTCCTGCGGAGACCTTGGCCGAACACATATGCGATATCAAGTCACTCTTCACTCTGGACGCGAGAGGGCGTCCCTTTGGTGTCGCTATGATAATCGGGTCTGTCGATGCAGACAGTCAACCCCGTCTGTTTGTGACTGACCCAGTCGGGACCTACTTCGGTTTCCTGGCTGCAGTGATCGGGCGTGGCAGTACTCGGGCGGGAGAGTACCTAGAGAAGCAGTACAAGCGCAAGATTAAGCTCTCGCAGGCAGTCGGCCTCGCACTCGACGCACTTCGTCAAGCGACCGAGACAGTCCTGACCTCTGAGAACGTGGAGATTGCGAGGATAGCAGTCAACGACCGTAAATTCTACAGGTTCTCTCGATCAGAGATAGACGGTTTCCTAGCGCCACCGAAGTCCGAGAAGAAGCCCTAAGGAGTGGAATGAAAGGTTGATGGGCTGGGGTAGCAGAGGCACCAAAATCGGCGAGAAGTGGCTTGATCTCGACGCCGTGGTCATAGGCATTCAGAAGGGACACCTCCGGTTTGAGCTGCTTGTCAATCCTGACCTCGCTTTCAGATACAGGCGTGGAGAGGATGTTCCACTTGAGGACATACTGAAGGCCTACGAGATATATGAGGACGCCATGCGAGGTGACCACGCGTCAGAAGACTTAGTCAAGGACACCTTCGGGACCAGCGAGATATTCGAGATAGCACCTGAGATCATAAAGCATGGCGAGTTCAAGCTCACACATGATCAGCGGGAGCTGCTTCTGAAGGAGAAGACGGAGGCCATAATAGCGAACATCGCCAAAGGGGCGATGAATCCGCAGACTGGTCATCCTCACCCTCCTGAGAGGATTCGCCAAGCGATGCAGGAGGCCAAGGTGCGCATCGACCCATTCATCAAAGTTGACGAACAGGTGACGAATGTTCTAAAGGCCCTCCGCACTATCATCCCCATATCATTCGACAGTGTCAAGCTGAGGATAATGATTCCAGCGGCTTACTCAGGCAAGGGCTACAACATGGTGGCCAATGTTGGCGTGATCAAGTCTGAGAGTTGGGAACAAGACGGCTCGTGGACTGGAGTGGTCGAGATACCTCCTTCAGGGAGGCAGGCACTGTACGATGAGCTTAACAAGCTCTCGAAGGGGCAGGTGCACATCGAGCTCGTCAAGTAGCCCCTGTACACGACCCTAGCATTGATGATCATTCACAGATGATAAAGACAGAACTTCACAATGAGGGAATAGAAACACATTGGCAGGCATATTCTTTCAAAAGAGAGAGGTAGTTGTCCCGGGCCAGCTCTTGGCCGAGGGAAGATATCAGCCATCTACGGGAACCTACTCCGACATTGATGGGAAGATATTCTCAGCCCTAGTAGGTCTTGCAGAGCTGCGGGGAAACACAGTGAAAGTGGTCGCACTTGAGGGTGTCTACATCCCTCGAGAAGGCGACCTCGTGATTGGAACGGTGACCATGGTCGCCGGTAACAACTGGAAGATCGACATTGGCGGTCCCTACGGTGCATCACTCCATGCCAACAACGCATTGAGGCGCCCGTACGATGAGGACATCTCCCGCTACATGGATATTGGCGATGTGGTGTCCGCCGAAGTGTTAACCTTCGACAGGAACAGCGGGCCGTTTCTTTCGATGAATGGCCGGGGTTTCAGGAAGCTCACTGACGGTATGGTCCTTGAAGTGAGTCCTGCAAAGATTCCTCGGATCATCGGAAGAAAGGGTTCTATGATCAACATGATCAAGGACAAGATACGCATACAGACAGTGGTGGGTCAGAATGGTCGAATCTGGATCCATGCCTCCGACTTGCCAACTCTGCGTCTTGCCATCAAGGCCTTCAAGATGATTGAGGAACAGGCCCACACGTCAAGGCTGACCGACAGGATTGCTTCAATGCTTGAGGAGGAGAAGGCCAAGCTCAAGGGGACCGAGAGCGTACATGTTGAGAAAAATGAGAGTGACACTGACAAGGAGGACTGGAGATAGAGAATGAGTCCAGAAACTAGACCTGACTTTCTTATCAACCCTGAAGGCCTAAGGTTGGATGGGCGGAGACCTGATGAACTGAGAAAGATTGAGCTTGAGTGTGGCGTGCTGAAGACAGCCGACGGGTCGGCTTCAATACGACAGGGCAAGACCTACATCTTGGCTGCAGTGTACGGCCCCAGAGAGCTTCATCCAAGACACCTGTCCTTGAGTGACAGGGCATACCTGAGATGTGTCTATCGAATGGCAACCTTTTCTGTGCCCGACAGGAAGCGAGCTGCTCCATCCCGTCGAGAACGAGAAATCTCGATGGTCATGGGCAATGCGCTGGAACCCGCACTGTTCCTAGAGGAGTTCCCAAAGGCTGTTGTCGACGTCTTCATCCAGGTCATTCAGGCTGATGGCGGGACGCGGTGTGCGTCTATCACTGCAGCATCGCTTGCGTTGGCAGATGCAGGTATCCCGATGCGCAGTCTGGTCCCTGCAGTTGCAGTTGGAAAGGCTGACGGCAAGCTCGTCCTCGATCTCGGTGACGAGGAAGACAAGTATGGTCAGGGCGATATTCCCATTGCCATCATCCCCCGCACTGAGGAACTGACACTGCTCCAGCAGGACGGCTCATTCACCCGTGAGGAGTTCCTAGAAGCACTCCAGATGGGGATAACCGGTTGCAAGTACATCCACGAACTCCAGAAGGACGCCCTCAAGAGAGCCTATGCTAAGAGGGCTCCGGAGACCGGAGAGGAGGAAGAGGAGGCTGGTGCGGAGTACGAGGACGACCTCGAAACGGACCTCGGCGAGTCTGAGTATGACGAAGAGGAGGATGAGTAGGAATGGGCGACTTTAGTGCTGAAGTGATAAGCCACATAGATCGCAACTATGTAATGGAGCTTCTCAAGAAGGGAGAGCGGATCGATGGCAGAGCACTGGACCAATACCGGCCCGTCGAGGTTCAAGTAGATGTGGTCCCAGCGAAGGCCGACGGTTCATGCATTGTCAAACTTGGCAATACGAGTGTGATAGCAGGCATCAAGGTCCTTGTCGGTGAACCCTACCCAGACACACCTGACGAAGGCGTCATAATGATATCGGCTGAGATGGCACCAATCGCGTCGCCACTCTTCGAGGTAGGACCTCCGAAAGAGGACGCAATTGAGCTGGCGAGAGTCGTGGACCGTGGTGTCCGCGAGTCTGAAATGGTCGATGCAAAGGCACTATGCATCGCGCCGGGAAAGAAGGTGTATATGGTCTTCGTAGACATCTATCCTCTAGAGCATGATGGAAACCTGATTGATGCATCGTCCATTGCATCGAACGTGGCAATGATGACTACGACATTCCCCGAGATGAAGATTGAAGACAAGGAGCTCGTGCCAACGGGTCGGCTCATAAAGATTCCAATCAAGAATCTCGCCGTGGAATGTACCATTGCCAAGATAGGGACCAGTCTCATCCTTGACCCCATCCTCAAGGAGGAGTTCGTGCAAGACTGCAGACTGACAATGGCCATTGACCAGAACGACAACCTGACTGCGATGCAGAAGGGTGGTGGTATCGGCCCGATATCCATGAAGCAGATTGAGAGCGCAATCGACATGGCCCTTGAGCGGTCTAAGGACATCCGAAAGATCACAGAGGACGCTGTGAAGTCGGTGAAGTGAACCGTGACATTGGAGTTGTCGCTCTGGCGGCACCTCCTCTGTTACGTTGATTCATAGATACGCTAATAAGTGAAGCCAACGGGCGAGATTCAAGCCCGGTCGGTTCCCATCATGGGGCACGGCTGGCTTCACACCCTGACGAATCAGGAGACCAGTAGTTTGCCACATACCAAGAAGGTGAATAGCACAGGCAGATTCGGCGCAAGGTATGGCTCGAAGCTGCGCCGACGAGTTCTAGACATAGAGCTCAGACGTAGGGAGCCTCATCGCTGTCCATCCTGTGCGACAAAGGCAATAAAGCGACAGGCTGCGGGTCTCTGGATGTGCCACAAGTGCGGTATGGTCTTCGCCGGCGGAGCTTGGGTGCCTTACACCGAGCCCGGCAAGGCTGCTCGACGCGTAATCGCTCAGAGAGTGTCAGGTGACTTTCTTGCTCTTCGTGTTGAAGAGGAACCCGAGAAGCCCACTGAGTGAGTGCTTCTAGTGCGAGGGACTCTAGGTGCCCTCACTTCTCATTACGACCTCCCGGAGGCCGTCTAATCGGGTCAGGTCTTTTGTTCGTGATCTGATGACCGTCCTGCCAGACAGTGAGAGGTTCAACCGTGGAGGTATGAGCTTCGACGAACTCACAGCCAGAATCAGGCAGTCGGGTGCGAGAGCGGCACTGATTGTAGGCACATCTAGGGGCAATCCCAAACAGATTCAGTTCGTGTTCCCTGCGGGTCATTCAGCTCTGTCCATTCTTATTGAGAGTGCGGTCCTGCGAAGGGAGGTCTTACGATCAGGAGGTCCTCGGATTAGTGGGCTCCACGGAATCACGGTGAACTCTTCGCCTACAGACAATGCAAGGGATGTTGCTGGAATGGTCGCAGATTTGCTGGAGATGCCACTACATGAGTTTCAGAAGGTGGACCCGGTGGGAGAGGGCGGCCTCAATCGTGCCATAATCAGGTTTCAAGATGTGGCCGGGGACAAGCTCATCTGGACGCATTATCACGCATATGATGGAACAGAGATTGGTCCGCGAATGCGGATCTTCTCAGTCAGGAGGAGTCCCAACCATGAGTCTTAGGGTTGTCAGTGGCCGCACCATCATTGAGATGGACCTGGGCTTGTCCGAGATGGCTCAGACGATTCTCTGTGCATTGGAGCCTGAAACAGAGTCTGTCCCTTCAGAGCGTGCAACAACAACCATCCGTGCAGACGAATCCAAGCTCGTCCTTGAGATTCTTGCTGAGGATTTGACAGCACTCAGAGCGTCGATGAACTCGTTCTTGGCTTGGATTTCAGGTGCCAAGCGGGCACTTGAGTATGTCAACAGCCACTAGCCCTGACGAATGCAGCTGCGGAAAGCTCACAGGGGAAAACGCTTAAGTTCCGACCACTGTGCCGCATCAGAGACAGACCGTTATTACACCGAGAGGAGCGGCAAGAGAATGACTCAAGAGATACCTCCGGCCCTTCAGCAGCAGTTCATGCGGTTCGACAAGATGCAGCATGAGCATGAAACCATGCAAGTAATGGTTCAGAGCATGCAGTCAGAGCTCAGTGAAGTGAGAATGACTCTGGAGGAGCTGGGCAAGCAAGCAGACGACGTAGAAACCTACAAGGTTGTGGGACAGGTGATGTTCCGGGTAGACAAGCCCAAGATGAGAGAGGAGCTGGAAGACCGGAGGCAGACCCTTGAGATGCGTCTCGCTGCGATGAGCAAGAAAATAGAAACGCAAGCGGAGAAACTCAAGGAACTTGCGACAAAGATACAGGAAGAGGCGGGCAAGCACAACATCAGGCTCCAGTGAGAAAGATGAGTCCTGTCCTTACTATCGGCCTGCCAGAACTGACAGAATCTGACATGGAACGCTTGGCAGAGGAATGTGAGGAGGCGGTCAGCAGATTCGTCCTCAAGTCCGTGCCGAAGAAAAGCATCTCCGAGCTGTCAGTCATCTGTGTACTGGATGTTTCGAACGACAGGTCACAGCTCGATATAGACGTCCAACTGAATCTCGTACAGGAGTACGAGACAGGCCACTCGCTTGAGGCTCTCGCTGAGGAAGCCACTAGGCACGCGGCAAGCTGGCTTGAAAAGAAGCTGATGGAGATGAAGGGCAGTTGACCATAAGGCCCCTTCTTGAGTCGTCGTCGCGTGTTCTGTTTCTAGGCCATCAAAACGCTGATCCAGACGCAATCTGTTCGATGGCCGCACTTGCTGAGCTGTATGGACAGTTGAACCGTCAGGGACATGCTGACCTCGTGTGTGACGATGTCAGTCGACTTGCTGTTCAGGTGCTTGAGAAGTTCTCACCTATGACCAAGGTTTCGGCATCTGTTGAGGGCGATCATGACCTAGTCGTTGTTGTGGACGCGAACAACAGGTTCCAGTTCGGGGAGCGACTACAGTCATTTCAGAGCATCCCGTCTAAGACGGTAGTTATTGACCATCACGAGCCCAACCCCGACATTGCTCAGCTGGCCGAACACTCCATTGTCAAGAGTGACGCTTCTTCGACCTGTGAAATCGTGATTGAGCTGTACGATGAACTCGGTATTCCCATCAGCCCGACTGCAGCCAGCCTGCTGCTCGCAGGGATTGTGTTTGACACTCGGCGATTCTTCTATGCCACCCACGGAACACTGGACTGTGCTGTCCGGCTGTTGAGGGCAGGGGCTGACTACCAAGCTGTCATAAACTCCCTTATCAGTAAGCCAGACAGGTCAGAGAGAATCGCCCGACTGAAGGCGGCCGCAAGATTGCGATTTCAGATTATTGATGACTGGATCATAGTAACAACCAGTGTTGGGGCCTTTGAGGCAAGCGCATGTCGATCACTGATTGAGCTGGGTGCAGATGTGGCCATAGTTGGAGGGTCCCCTTCAAAGGGTGTAGTCAGGCTCAGTTCCAGGAGTACGAACGAGTTCTATGCACAGACGGGGGTCAATCTTGGGAGGGATGTGATGGAACCTCTGGGTGAGGTGATTGAGGGTATCGGCGGCGGTCATCCGAATGCTGCTGGTGCGAACGGCAAGCGAAACCGCGATAAGGCACTGGCAGTTTCCGTCGAACTAATCCGGGAGGCCTTGGCAAAGAAACTCCCACATACGGATGAAGTGACATCATGAGGAGTCTGCAGACTAATGACGCTCGTGGAGTTCGTCGACTTCAGTTTCAAGTACCTAGAAGCAGACTCCCTGGCTCTGAAGCATATTAATCTGAAGATTGACTCGGGCGAGTACGTTGTCGTCACAGGCCCCTCGGGTTGTGGCAAGACCACCCTCTGCCGGGCAATCAACGGGCTTGTCCCGCACTTCCATCGCGGCTATGTCGGTGGTCGCGTCTATGTGGACTCAAAGGACACCAGAAACAGCGAGGTCGCCGAGCTAGCCTCGATCGCTGGACTCGTGTTTCAGGACCCGAGCAACCAGCTTGTGACTCTGAATGTGGAGAAGGAGATTGCCTTTGGACCTGAGAACCTAGCCGTAGAGCCCAAGGAGATCCGGCGCCGAGTCGAGGAGCTGATAAGTCGTCTGAACTTGGAGCATCTACGCGACAAGCATCCTCATGAGATGTCGGGTGGGGAGCAGCAGCGCGTCGCAATGGCGGCTACTCTTGCACTCAGACCCAAGATTCTTGTGGCCGACGAACCCACATCGAATCTTGATCCACAGAGTGCACAGCTCATTCTCAGCCTCATTGCAGATCTGAACAGACAAGGAATGACTGTCTTACTCGTGGAACACCGTCTGGATCTGGTTTCGAACGAAGCATCCAGGCTCATTCTGATGGACAAGGGCTGCATAGTAGCTGATGGCCTTCCTCGCGATGTGCTTGTGCAAGACCTTTGTCAGGAGATTGGCGTGGGAATACCAAAGGCCACTCAGGTCTACAAACAGCTGAAACGTCGGGGTGTGACGCTGGGACGTGTACCACTGACGGGCGAAGAGCTCGCTGCTCTTGTGACGGAGGCCCGACGGGCATGATTCAGCTTGATGGTGTCCACTTCAGCTACGAAGGTATCTATCCGGCCCTCAGAGGAGTTTCCCTGCAGATTGACGACGGAGAAAGGGTCGCTATCATGGGCTCTAACGGAGCTGGCAAGACAACTCTCATAAAGCACATGAACGGGCTCCTCCGGCCACAGAGAGGGCGAGTGTTCCTTGACGGCAGGGACACAAGAGATCTCTCAGTAGCTGAGATGGCTCGTATCGTCGGACTGGTCTTTCAATCGCCTGATCATCAGCTCTTCTTAGATAGCGTCCACAAGGAAGTAGTGTTCGGACTCAAGAACTTGGGATTCACCACCGAAGAAATAGAGGATAGATGTGCCAGTACACTGGAGCGTCTAGGGCTAACAGGCTTTGCTGAGAGGTCACCCTTCACTCTCTCCGGAGGCGAGAGAAAGCGTGTCGCACTCGCTTGCGTTCTGGCTACAGAGCCCCGAGTCCTTGCTCTCGATGAACCAACCATCGGCCAAGACGCTCAGCAGAAGGACAGACTGGCACAGCTCTTGCTGGACCTGAACCAGAAGGGCCGCACGGTGATAGTTGTCACTCACGATATCGAGTTCGTCATTGAGCATTTTCCGCGGACCGTGGCAATGGCAGGTGGGAGGATAGTGGCTGACGGCTCCACCAGTTCTGTGCTGAGCAATGACAGAGTGATTGAGTTGTGCTCACTTGCACACCCACAAGTCACACTTGCCGCAAAGGCCCTAAACCAATCCTTCCCCGAAGTGCCAGAACGTATGACATCCATGTCCGAGATAGAAGAAGTGATCATGAGTCTGCTGGAAGGAGGGACACACTCGTGAGTTTCTTGGAGATCTTCCGATACACTCGCAAGGACTCAATCATCCACCGTTTGGACCCGAGGTCAAAGATGCTCTTCTCGGTGGCCGCCGCCGCTGCTTCTCTCATGTTCCTGAACATCATCCCCCTGTTGATAGTGCTTCTTTGCCTCATACCCATCATAGTAGCAGCCAAGTCATTGAAGAGGTGGTTGCGGAGCATGAAGGGGCTGTCAATGCTGTTGGTCTTCATAATGGTCTTCAACACCCTTCTCTCGCCAGTTACGAACCCCTTCTCACACTCAATCGCATTGACAATCCGTCTTGTTGCCCTCATGACATCGTTCTCCATCTTCTTCCTCACTGTACACCCAGATCAGTTGTCCCAAGCGCTCATCCAGATGCGTGTCAAGTTCGAGTTCGCCTTCGCGATGAGCATGGCGATGAGGTATGTCCCGACGCTCGCGCAAGAAGCATACTCCATTATGGATGCCCAGAAAGCGCGGGGTGTCGAGCTCGACAAGGGCAATCCCATCAGACGAATCAGGAACATTGTGCCAATCATAGTTCCACTGATCATTGTGTCCATTCGTAGGGCTCTCTCGATTGCAGAGAGTATGGAATCGAGAGGTTTTGGCGCATGTGAGAAGCGGACTTACATGGACCGTCTGAGGTTTCGCAAGGGTGACTGGGTGGTCGTGTTGGTGTCCGTACTTGTCCTAGCATTTGTACTCTACATCCGGCTCTTTGTTGCGCTGCCGGAATGGATGCTCTGGAGTCTTCCTCTCTGAAGCAGTTCCAGCGTACAAGCTCACGGAAGGTGTTGTCCCTGCGCAAACCGACTGGCTGTCCATGCTGAGATTCTTTATTTGAAGGGCCCAACGTAGTATGACGGGATGACAGTCGAGAAGAGGGTCCAGCTACCGTCCCGAGAGCAGTACACAGTGAGAGATTTGTTGGCCGACCTGAAGTCAATCGACCCTACTCCCAGTGTGCTCGACAGGGTCGCTTCGGAAGTTATCTACTTCCAGTGGAGCTGCTGCAAGGCAGACTTGGGCGACCAGAACCCCACAACCGACGGTTTCTCACGGCTTCTCGCGTTCATGCAGGGGGGCTATGAACATCTGCTCGTCAACGGCGAGCTATGGCGGGCCAATGACACGCCTAGAGCTGCGCTCAACCAGATTGAGAAGGCACTGCCCGTTGAGCTGATGGACTACGTCCTCGGTCGTCCTGGGCCGTATATTCACGGTGTTCTCGACTTAGCCTACGCGGAAAGACAACAAGAAGTGATGAACTACGAGCGCCTTGAGAAAGGAATCCGTTCCGAGATAGAGAAGTCGCCTGAGGATCCTGACCTCTACAACAAGCTGCGTCTACTCCTCTGGATACTGGGACGTCACAGAGAGTCCAGCGAGGCTTTCAAGACGGCGAAGAAGCTTGGGTGGAAGCCAGAGGCCAGTAGACTGGTAACGATATGACTCGTCGCCTCGACTTGCAACGAGCGTGGGCATCGTTTCACTCGGCTGAAGGGCTGGTTTGAAGTGCAAATCGTAGGACAACCTGCCCTACTACCATCCGAGTGAAATGACCAGACCCCTGACATCGATATCGTTGTAGGCCTTTCGAAGTGTTTTCCTGCATTCTGGATGGCACTATGAATCCCGATGTCAAGAGAGATGCTATGTCATGATGAGATGCCCTGAGGCATCTTCAGCTTGGCTATTCTTGCGGTTGACTTGGATTCAGGCGACACATCTTGGAATCGTCCATTTGCCTCTCGGATGGTCACGGTTCCATCCTCGCTTAGGCTTTCGACCCAACTTCCCTCATGCACTCCCCAAATGCCCACATCGTTATACTCGCGGACATAGAATGTGCTGAGGACGGCCCATGCATCTAGTTCCTCTGGATTGGTGACCTTGCGGAGGGCGGAAGCAGCAGGACCAATCCAGTCATATCGTACTTGTGCAATGTAGGGGTCCCCACCAGCACGATCCGTGCTGGGCCCATCTGTCGTTCCTTCGTAATTGATGCTAACGGTCACTAAGAGCGAAGGCCCAATCTGCTTTGCGTCGATGTCGCTTTCTGGGGGACTCGACTCCGTAAAACTTTCACCCGACAAACTGCTGCAACTGAGATACCCAGCTAGCCAAGGAAGGCTGTCATGACTCTGTACTTTCTTGCACAGACCAAAGAGCAGCCTGTCTGTTTGCATCGTTGTAGAGCCTCTTCTTTCTTTCAGCAACGTACACAGAACACCTGATAGGGTTTGCTTCAATCTCGATTTCCGCTACTAGTCTGCGCGGGAGCTCTCTGTACACACATGCAACACAGGGGTCATGGAGCTGGCCCGCTTCCTCACATTTGAGCTCTCACAGGAGCTGATACTACCTACGTGCGCCTCTCGCGATGAAGACCATGACGAACTGCAGAACAACATACACCAAGTAGACACCGGTCATCGCATTAAACATCGGGACGCCTATCCCATTCCAATCACTCAACAGGGTGGCCCCGATGACCAGGATCAGCATCAACAGCCCGTTGCCGATAGGAGTGGCGACGCAGTTGAATAAACTCCACTCCTTATGCCAGACGCCATACCTGCGATCGACCTCGTAGACAGTGAATCTCACGAAGAGCCCGAATATGACGAACACAGTGATTGTGCCAAAGGCTGCAAGAATGACCAATGCCGAGAAGCCCAGCACGTCGTGGTAAGCCTGACCGATATCCCAGCCGCATACAAGTAGCCCGATACATAGAAGGTTGATGATGAGGAGCTGGAGCCTGATGCTCGATATGTTAGAACTCTGAGTCAAAATGGTATCTCCCATGCGGATGCTGTCGACCAGTTTCGATGCCCCTTTATATCTCCGTTACCTTTGGCCCACTCAACGCGAGAGTGAAGCGCACTGGTCACATACTCTGCTGCAATTGAATCTGGGACCACAGGTCTGTGGTATGGCCGTTTCATCGACCTTCAGGGTACCCATGCCCGAGCTAAGGACAGGCAGTCTTTGCTTCGTGACCTTCAGGACGAGCTTCTGTACCACAGTATCTGGTTGCAGCGTCATGGCGAAATCTCTCCGTCCATTCTAGAGCACTCTGTCATTATCGTGGAAGAGATACCCGGTGTCGAAGGTCTGGGTGAGTCTGGCGGCGAAGTCGCTCTCTTCAAGTACGCTCGCAGGAGAGTGACTGGCCAGATGATGGAGGACTCCATTCGCTTCATGGGCCACAACAGAGAGGACCTACTGCGACTCGTGAGCGACCTGACCCCGCAGCAGTTGACCTTTGTTCCTCAAGGTAAAAAGCGCGACATCACGGGCATCCTCAGACACGTTTGCAACGCGGAGGAGTTCTACATCACGCGACTGGGCCATGATGCTGATTCAAGGTATGAGAGGTATGCAGGGATGACTGAAGAAGCGGTCGATCAGCTGCCTCTCTTCCAAAGACTGGAAATCGTCAGGAGGGCCTGTGTGGCGACCTTGAGAGCGCTTGTGCCACAGAGGGGCGCCAGAGTATTCACAAGAAAGGAGTACACGACACACCCCGAGGAGCAGTGGACTGCTCACAAGGTGATGCGACGGTTTCTGGAGCATGAACGGGAGCACATCTACAACATACGTGAGTATCTGGGGCTGCCTCCTCGTGACATTGGCTGATGACTCTCGTCCTGTATTCCTGACGCAAGGAGGAACCGGATCGTTCAGTGTTTCACACCGTAGTATGTCATCATAGTCACGGGTACGCCCGCGGTCTTCAGATACATCCACAGCTGCATCTTGTGCATGGCGATGTGAGTGGTGATCTCCTGCAAGTAGTCTACCCATCGCTTTGGAGGCCCCTGTTCATAGAACGGCTTGAGCTTCGGTTCCAAGGCTTCCTTGTCCGTCATTCCCTTGAGGCGCTTGACCACCAGTTCAACACCCTCGTCAAAGACCTTCAGAATGTCAGCGACGGATCCACGGTTCAGGTCCTTCTCCATCGCCTGAGCCTGTTCGGGCTTGGTGATCTCTCCTCCTAGGATGGCCAAGTCCATTCGTGGGATCTGTGCAAGATGGTTCGACAACTCCCTAAGAGTTCGCATTCCATTCACTGGCCTGTGATCCGGCTTCACACCTTCGGTGGTTTCGATGACAACTCTCGTCTGCTGAGCCTCGTGCTTGAAACCGTCCAGCAGAACGCCAACAATCTTACCCATTGATTCATCCTCCGTGAGTTGCCTTTCCTAGGACGGCGAAATACGCCTTTCGCTTAGAGCGGCCGCGAGAATGCAAATCCAGTAGCTGATCCATCATGCTTTACTGAGCAGTTATTGGACCATATTCTTCCTCCCGGCCACCCTTAAGCCGACATCCGCGACAGCAACCCCTGAAACGCAGTGGTTCTCATATGACGCACTACCCTTGATCACCGTTTTCTGCTTCTGAGCCAAAGTACTCTCGCAGTTGTGGCTATCATGACGCTGAGCAAGACTACTGAGAACGGCATTGCAGCAGCTACCAGTGACACGTTTTGTTGCCAGTAGAATCCGGGGTACAAATACGAACCTGAAATCGCATCGGAAGAACCGAGCTCACCGAAACTGTCAAGACCATTGACGGAGGTTGCAAACTCAAAGCTCCATGCCAAGGCGAACATGTTGCTCTCCGGCCAAGTTGCAGGCACAAGACGCAAGTAAGTGTTCTCCAGGGTTGATGTCTGCTTGAAATCACTCACAGGTACTGAGGCCACTTCCCGTCGATAAGCAACGTCCGATGTCATAATCCTTAAGGTGTCAATGTCGATCTCAGGGAGTGTGGGCAGAAGGTAGAGGAATCGTGTCACTCTGCTATTGTATGCATCCACTTGAATCCTGACGCCATCGGCCGCTCTATCAGGGAACACCTTGCCCGTAGGAATCCTCAGGACCATCTCATATATGTCGGTCTGGTTGATATGCTCACTATCATAGCGTATCGCAGGAGCGCTTCTGATGTACCTCGTTGTGGATGGCAGAGTGTAGTTGTGTTCAAGCAGAAAGGCTACTGCTGCCTCCTCGGCCTGAACGACCTCGATTCCTGTGCCTAGTCGCTGTGGAGCTAGGTTCTCTATGTCGTCAGGAGGATCCCAGCCCGGATACCAATACTCATCATATCCCACGATTTCTGCCGATAGCCCACTAACATATACAGAGAGTGCCAGATTCGTCTGATACTGAGTCCCATCCACCAATGTCATGTTAGCGAAGAAGGACTGCCAGATGACTGGCTTGAGATACTCAGGGAGCAGAATGGGCGCGGGTGTGTAAACATCCATATCATCGACAGGTGCGACGTACTTCTTGAGCCGCTCATCTAGAAAGCCTTCCGCTATGATTCTGCCGGACTCTCTACTAACCGTCTTGTTCGGCAGGCTGAGGGTCAGTCTGTAGGGATCCGTCGAGGTCACTGTCCAGCTCCCTGAGATAGCTAAAGAGCCGCTTTCCTCCCCGATAGCGGGGGAGAACGCAGTGTCCTCGATTGGTGTTCCTGGGAGTGCTATGGAAACAGCCTGTGCCACGGAGAACATAGACCCGACTTGGACTACGAGAAGTCCTAAGATCAGCCCAGCCGCCACCGTCAACACAGTCATGCATTGACTTCTTCGTTTTGTGTTCACTATAACCACCCACGACTCAGGCTAGGGCAGCTGAATTGTATCATATCTTCGGATATTATTCTAGGCTTTGAGCTTCCTGACTGTGCGGTGATCAAAGTATTGAACCCGTCACCAGCTGTCTAGTCCGTTGCGAATGAGCCAAGCAGTTTCGAATATGAATATGAAGCACCCAATGGATAGCACCAGTATAAGGGTGATATCTATTGGATTTACCGTGAGCCTATACATTAGGAAGGATAGAACAAGGACGGACGCAAAGAACACGCCATAGAAGAGGAATCTAGGAACAAGCTGACTGCCGAAACGAACGAAGTATCGTAGTATCCCGACCCGTACGGTCCTCGAAACCCTGTACATTCCATCACTGTCAGTTGTTACAAGCGCTACATTCCTCAGCTTCTCAAGATGATATAGCGAAAGGCTCGGACTGGACCACCCCATTTCACGCTGGAGTTCGCGAGCCGTCCAAGAGCGTCCACTTCTCACCATCGTGTAGTAGATTTTCAGCGTTTTTCCTCTCAGGATTTCAGAGAGGTCATGCTCAGTCGGTTCCGCATCTTCCGCCACATGCTGGCCCTCCAACATCACACAGGGTGGAAATGGGCCCGCCCCGGCACTTTAGCATTGCCATCGGGCGCCCAGTTCCACATGCGGTACTCTCTGCCCGAAACAGGACACGTGGGGTCAACTGTCGAAGGGCGTCCGGGAATTTCTTCCTAGGACGCCGAAATACGCGGTTCGCTTAGAGCGGCAGCGAGAATGCAAATCCTTTTTGGAAGAGGCACCCATAGAGGTATGTGGCAAGGGGTCCTCGGTGTGGCAGTCAGCGTTTCAAATCTGGTGGTAGGTATGGTTTCTTTTGTTCAAGTCCCGAAGCCGCGTCGTCAGGGTTCGCGTTGTCGAGTGGCCCGAGGAAGTTATGCACAGAGAAGTCTGGGCGTTCGGAGCGAGTGTGTGGCCATCGTCCTGTTTGTGGTATTGCTTTTGTTGACAGCCACAGGCCTTGGAAAAGCGAGTAGAGCCACAACAACAGCTGCAGTATTCCTTGGGTATGACTCGGAGGGCCCATCGTTTGACCTATCTTGGATGCCAGACTTCGCGGACTTTGTTCCTGACAATAGACCGCTGAACCTCACTCTTGAGCTCGTTGTTGGGGTCGAGGACCCTGATGGAGTCGACTCGGTCATTGGCAGCTATAGGAACGAATCTCAACCGGAGTGGACGAATGTCACAATGTCTGAGGACCTAACAAGGGGTTCGTCCGGTGTCTATTCTGCCGCAGTCCTCAACTACACTACACCATCGGGTAGTTTCAGCATTCTTTGGCAGGCTGTGTTCTACGCGAATGATAGCCTGGGAAACTGGAACAAATCAGTAATGAAGAACATGTCCCTTGGTCGGCAGGTCGGCCCAAGCACTTTCGATAATGTGACAGGAGTTGTTGTCGGTGGTGCAATCATCGTAGCAGAGATAGCTGTGGCCGCGTTGTGCTACGTCCGCAACAGAGAGTGAAACAGATCTGCACTCACATGGAGTGTCTGATGGCCTCTAGTGGCTACTACGCTTCCATTCTGGATAGAAGCCGGAACCGCAGGTTCTCCAGTGACTGGATCGCTGCCACAATATGGTTCAGTCCCTTGCGAGGTCCAGCACAGTTTTCTCGTTTTCGCTCAACTGCCAGCATACTTCTTCATGCCGCCACTGCACACAGAACACATAGTGTGAGGTCGTGGTTCTGTTGAAGACTAGCGTGTCCAAGGCAATGACAGTAAAGCTCTCCTCAGAGATTCCTCCTGATCCCCTTTTCGACCCGAAGTATAGGAGAGCTCCTGACAGGGGTTTCAGTCTGAGCCAACAAGAAACGGTGCTGGCTGTCAAGAACGCTCTCCGGTACATACCTGAAGATCTACATGCCAGACTAGCACCTGAGTTTCTGAACGAGTTGATGACTCGCGGGAGAATCTACGGATATCGCTATCGTCCGGCTGGTGCCATCATGGTCAAGCCAGTGAATGAGTACAAGGGCATTCTCGAAGCCAGAGCAATACAGCTCATGATGGATAACAATGTGAGTTACGAGATTGCCCGTGCACATCCAATGCATAGCTTTCCGGACAGGAAGCCGCGGATGCTTGGCTAATCGTGCTCTATCCTCTGTGCAGTACGCTCGACATAGCACTACTTGTTATGTCGCGGGGGAGAGGTTGAAAGAGTGCACACATGAATGACGATTCTATGAATCCAGTTCATGGCCGATGTACGGAGTCGACGTCTTCGCCGGTTGATTTCACTGGAGCATCGAGGACACAGTCCTTCTCTTTAGTGACTTTCCCACTATCGTACCAAGGGTCACACACGTCATGGGTTCTCTTGGCGTGCCAGAACTCCCTTTGACTCACTATAGCAACAGAACAGAACAACAACACCCATGCATAGAGGCCCATCAGGAACCCGGTGTATTCTGTGACGAACTCCACCGGAAATACTGCGATTTGCTCGATGGTTTCGATACAGGCCGCGAGATAGATGAGCGACACCAGCACCCCGAAAAGAGCGAGGATCATTGTCCCCGTGAAAGTTAGTCCCAGCCTAGGAAGGCTCTTCAAGATTTCGACCATTATCATCAGGGCCATTGCTGGGAAGAGCATCAAACTCAGTACAATGAGTATGTTGCCAGCGGGATAGGTCCGGGCTGACGATGTGAAAATCGTTGAAAGCGACTTTGACAGATTCGAAGCTAGCACAATGAAGAAACTGTAGAGAACTGCCAAGACTCTGACAATATGCTCTCATCAGGAATCTATAAATCAGATGCATGACCTCGGTACACCGGTGGTGTACCTTGAGCAGTCCTCGCAAAGTGAAAGCACCTACTGGAACGGAGATGCACTGCAAGTGCTGGCAGACGGAGGCCCCGTTCAGAATGCTTCAGAACAATCTTGACCCCGATGTTGCGAGAGACCCAGACAACCTGATCGTATATGGCGGAACTGGTCAGGCTGTTCGGAACTGGGCCTGTTTCGATGCAACACTCCGGGTTCTCCAAGAGCTTGAAGATGACGAAACGCTTCTCATGCAGAGCGGAAAACCTGTGGGTGTCTTCAAGACGCACAAGTTTGCTCCCCGTGTGCTCATTACGAACTCGTTGATCGTACCTCACTGGGCGACATGGGAGTACTTTCGAGAGCTAGTGGCCCAAGGCCTTACCTGTTATGGGCAGATGTAGGTTGCTTCGAGCAGCTTGCAGCTCAAATGACGGCTGGGTCTTGGATTTACATTGGCACGCAGGGAATCCTTCAAGGGACATACGAAACGCTTGCTGCAATCGCGAACAAGCACTTCGGTGGCACCCTGAAGGGCAGGCTTGTTCTCACTGGTGGCCTTGGGGAGATGTCTGGAGCTCAGCCTCTCGCCATCACAATGAACGAGGGCATCGGCATTATCGTCGAAGTAAGCGAGAAACTCATCGACCGGAAGATTGCTCAGAAGTTCTTGATGGCTAAGACAGACAGTCTGGATGATGCGCTCAAGATGGCAAGGGAAGCAATGACGGAGGGCAGAGCCCTTTCGATAGGACTGGTCGGGAACTGCGCTGACATTGTACCCGAGTTTGTCAAGAGAAACATCACACCTGATGTTCTCACAGACCAGACAAGTGCTCATGACGCTCTGAACGGATATGTGCCAAATGGCATGGCATATGCCGCAGCGCTCGAACTCAGAAAGAAGAATCCCAAGAAATACATAGAATTCAGCATGAAAGCAATGAGAAAGCACTGTGAAGCTATGACCACGCTCAAGGAACGGGGCGCCATCACCTTTGACTATGGCAACAATCTCAGGCAAATGGCGCTGGATGCAGGTTTCAAGAGAGCATTCTCCTATCCCGGGTTTGTTCAGGCATACATCCGCCCCTTGTTCTGCGAAGGGTCCGGGCCTTTCCGATATGCTGCTCTGTCTGGTGACCCTAACGATATCCATAAGCTAGATGACCGCTACATGAAGGAGTATGCCGACCGGAAGCCGCTCGTAAGATGGCTGAAACTCGCAAGAGAGCAAGTAAGATTCCAAGGCCTTCCTGCCCGTATCTTCTGGCTGGGCTATGGCGACAGATTGAGGGCTGCTCTTATTATGAATGAAATGGTTCACGACGGCGAATTGGCCGCCCCTTTGGTCATAGGAAGAGACCATCTTGACTGTGGTTCCGTCGCGTCACCAAACCGCGAAACAGAAGGAATGAAGGACGGCAGCGATGCAATAGCGGACTGGCCAATCCTGAATGCGCTGATCAATACTGCAGGAGGAGCAACTTGGGTGTCTGTTCATCAAGGTGGTGGAGTTGGAATTCCATTCTCTATTCATGCCGGTCAAGTCACATGCGTAGAAGGGACAAAGGATACTGAGAATCGTCTGAGGATGGTCATGACAAGCGACCCGGGCATGGGGATTATTCGGCATGCGGATGCAGGATATGAAACTGCAGTACTCGTAGCTAAGAAGAGCGGTGTGAGAATTCCAATGTTGGAGTAGCACTATGCCCGAGTCAGATGGCTCTGAAGATTCAGGCAGGATGATAGAGGAGTAGCAGCTTGGGCTAGCTATCGTTTCTTGTTCATAGATTCATTTTCCTTGAGTTTTGGGACTAGGCGGCATGAGAGGCGCTCAAGCGAAAGGAGTTGAGAGAAAGTCGGTTTCCGGAATGTTACTGTAGCTCCATCCAAGATAAATCAGTGAACTCTCTGATTCCCACGTGCAGCCAGAGTTATCGCTGCCGCTTAGCAGAGTGTATGGCCGAGTGCAGCACTGACATCGGCAGCAATTATCCTTCTGCTACAATGAGTTTGTCCGCAGTCCTAATCATCAACTGCCGACGAATCAAGTTTCATCATCGGCTGGAGTACTGCTGTAAGCTTGTCCGTATTCTTGAGAATATCAGAATCGTCACCACTGCTACGAGCGCTACAATCCCTGAAACCGGCGCCAATAATGTCTGCATCTCTCCAGTGGTGGGCACTGAGGTCGGGACCCAGCTTGGGTCAATAGGAATGTGCCCATCCAAACTAATAGTGACTACAGAACCGTTTATTGCAGTGCCCCCGACACCAGGCATGTCAATGATGAGATACACTGACCATTCATCATCAAGATGTGTGAAGTTGGCTCCTATGGTTGTGACGCCCGGTCCAAAGACTAAAGAACCTCCGTTGTCAAAACACAGTGTTAAGTTATCGTACTCGAGCACGTAGCCTACGACTGTCATCTGTGGCACACACTCATTGCGAATTGGACCCACGTACTGGCCCTCCTGCGATCTTGTATCCCACAATGGAAACGGATGGGCTGGGTTATCTGTGGCCGAAATCGGTTTTCCTGATGCCCAACTGTCTAGTATTTCACGGGTCCCGGCGTAGGCAAATGGATATTCCCGCCTTTGACTGTAGCTCACTCCCGACACTGGCACTGCGTCAATGCCGTTGTCAACCTGAAGCGGGTACTGATCGTAGCCCACACCAACAGCATCTGCATCAACATTGAACCCAAACCCGACTGTCGCATTCATGCGGGTTCCTGCAATGCGATCGTTGACGATGATGGTCAAGTATGTATCAGGCAAAGACGCTGAGCCGAGATGAGAGATAGGAGGACTTCCTACATTGCGCGGAGCGTCATCGGTGGCTTCGTGTACGCATGGGTTCATCGACCCGACCCAGAAGACGCAGGGCCAGATGAAGAGAATGGCCATTACCACGAAAACTGCGCCTTGTCGTAGCACAAATGCCAATTACACACACCCCACGATAGATCATTCACTTCTTGTTTATATTATTTCTGATAGAAGGAGCCAATATCGATCGGCTACTGTGGCAATGTGGTTGACCTATGGCAATACGTATAGACCACAAGATTGCGATTGGGCTGGCCTCAGACAAAGCCTCATGTCACGATGTCTACGGGGGCGGCTACACACCTCAAGGGGTCACCTTCGAAGAAGGTCGGGATCTTCTGAAGAACGATTGCGTACGGTTTAGACAGCTAGCGGACGAGTCGCTACGCAAGCAGTCCGAGTTGATCTTCACAATGACCAACCGTGGTACTCGTTTCTGGGACTACGGCAACAGCTTCATGAAGGCCGTCTTCGATGCAGGTGTCAAGGCGATTGCAAAGAATGGACGGGACACCATGGACGGCTTCATCTTTTCCTCCTATGTGGAAGACATCATGGGTCCAGTCTGCTTCGACTACGGGTACGGTCCATTCCGTTGGGTCTGTCTTAGTGGAAAACATGAGGACCTGACAGCGACAGACAAGGCTGCGATGTCCTCTATAGACCCTTCTGGGCGAGGGCAGGACCGTGACAACTACGTTTGGATTCGCGATGCAGAGAGCCACAACCTAGGTGTCGGATCGCAAGCAAGGATTCTGTATGCAGATGCTAGGGGCCGAGTCAAGATTGCCTTGGAGTTCAACAAGATGGTCCGTGAGGGTAGGATATGTCCGGTGATGCTTGGCCGAGACCACCATGACACCGGAGGGACGGACTCTCCATTCAGAGAGACATCGAACATCCGCGACGGCAGCAATGTCATGAGCGATATGGCTCATCAGTGTTGGGCCGGCAATGCCGCTCGCGGGATGGACCTGTGTGTTTTGTCAAACGGCGGCGGGGTGGGTACTGGAAAGGCCATCAACGGGGTCTTCGGATTAGTCCTCGATGGCACTCAGAGAGTTGACGACATCATCAGGTCGGCACTGGACTGGGACGTGATGGGCGGTGTGGCACGCCGAGCTTGGGCGAGGAATGAGCATGCTATAGAAACCGCAGCTAGCTGGAACGAAGCCATGGAGGCCAAGGGCCACATCACACTGCCATTCCCTCCAGAAGACGGCATGATTGAGAATCTCGTGAAAAGAGCCTTTGAAAAGACCTAGTGGCACTTTTGATGTCCTGGAAAAGCATATCCGAATATGGTCATGATGCATCTGTGGTTGGAGATCATGCAACTGTCACCAGAAACGTTGGGGCTATTGTTGTTCATCATCCTATTCTCAGCTGTGCTCTACTGTCTGACTGCAGGGAGGCGAGAGCACACATCTATCCCCTCTACTCGCTCTCAGATGTGAAAAGGTACAGCGACAATAGCCGGCGATTGCGAAAGGGGGGCCCAGAGTGCTTCCACTCTAGGTAGCCAACAGCTGCCTAGAAGTTGGACAATCTTGGGCATTTTCGGGTAGGGGCTTAGATAGCTTGAACCATCAAATCTCTTTGAGGCTGACTCGACACATTCCAGCCTCAAGGAGTACGACCCCAGTGCCGTTTCTGGGAGGGCAAAGACTCCTGTGTCCAACTTTGTCCAACTTACAACGAACGGTTCTAGAACCACACATAAACAGACAAATGCATCGCGAGGAACATAGCTCAGATTCATAAGCTCCTCAGTGCCGTTCCTCGCAGGACTGACACTGAACGTTCCCGCTATTCCTGTTCAGAATGGACGGTGATTCCCGTGACTGTGATGGTAGATGGTGAGAGCCTCACTATCAAGGATGTCGTACGTGTCGCAAGGCATGGAGAACCGACTGAGTTTGCAGACTCCGCACGTGGCAAGGTCTTGCGTAGCCGTGATGTGGTGGAGGCCGCGGTGAGGGAAGGCCGCACAGTATACGGGGTTAACACGGGCTTCGGAGACCTAGCTCAAGTGGCAATCGCGAAGAGAGATTTATCACGCCTGCAGCTCAATCTGGTTCGTAGCCATAGTGTCGGGGTTGGCCCTCCCTTCTCACAGGATGTGGTCCGGGGAATGATGCTTCTGAGGGCCAATGCACTTGCCAAGGGCTACTCAGGTGTTCGTCCAAGTGTCATTGACACTCTGCTCAACATGCTGAATCTCTCGGTCACGCCTGTTGTGCCACAACAGGGGTCCGTCGGCTCAAGCGGTGACCTCGCCCCTCTTGCACACATGGTCCTAGTTCTGATTGGAGAGGGAGAAGCCTACTATGACGGCAAGCAGCTCGACGGCCTGACCGCGATGAAAAAGGCGGGAGTGAAGCCTCTCATTCTAGAAGCGAAGGAAGGTGTTTCTCTGATCAATGGCACTCAGCCCATGACTGCCGTGGGCGCGCTGGCAGTCTATGATGCCATCGGCTTGGTGAAAGACGCTTCAGTTGCTGCTGCACTGAGCCTAGAAGGACTGAGAGGAACTAGGAGGGCATTTGACGAACAGATACACTCGGTGCGTCCTCATGAGGGACAGATAGATGTTGCGAGGGCCATGAGAGTTATTCTGGTGGATAGCGAGATCAACAGGTCCCATGCGAACTGTGGTAAGGTCCAGGATGCATACACACTCCGCTGCATCCCCCAAGTGCTTGGTGCATCGCTCGACACAATCAGGCATGTCAAGAAGGTCATTGAAACGGAGATCAACTCAGCGACAGACAACCCGCTTGTCTTTCCGGAAACAGGGGAGGTGATCTCTGGTGGCAACTTTCACGGTGAACCTGTGGCGCAGGCAATGGACTTCCTTGGCATAGCATTATGTGCGATGGCCAACATGTCCGAGAGAAGAACGAATCGACTGGTGGACTCAAAGCTGAGCGGGCTACCGGCGTTCCTGACACGCGAGGGTGGCCTTGAGTCCGGGATGATGATTGCTCAGTACACTGCTGCGGCTCTCGTGTCAGAAAACAAAATCTTGGCACATCCAGCAAGCGTGGACTCGATACCCACAAGTGCAGACCAAGAAGATCATGTCAGCATGGGCACCATTGCCGCCCGAAAGGCGTCACAGATCCTTGAGAACGCCCGGAATGTCATCGCTATTGAGTACATGTGTGCTGCTCAGGGCGTAGACCTGTTATCGCCTCTGAAACCCTCAGAACCTCTTCAGAAAGCGATGGAAGTCATCCGGTCTTCCGTGAAGACTCTTGAGGGTGACAGACAGCTGAGTGCTGACATCTCGAAGATCAGAGAGTTGATGATGTCTGGGTTCATTGTCCAAGAGGTGGAAAAGGTCACAGGTCCTCTCTATGACGACTAGGACCTAGCGCTTAGATTGTCACGGGGTGCAATAACGTTCTAGGGACCTAATCTAGTATGGACAACCTCGCCGCCTGCTATGACCGTATGCACCAAGTTTACGCCAAACCTGTACGTCAGGTACTCCGGGTTTGGGCAGTCCAGAATGACTATGTCTGCCCTCTTGCCAACCTCAATACTGCCGACACTATGCTCCAGTTCCAGAGCATGAGCTGCGTTGATTGTCACAGCAGCAATCGCCTCGCGGGGATGCATCTTCATCTTGTAGCACGCGAGTGCGACTGTGAAGAACATTGACTCATTCGCACAGTTGGGATTGAAGTCCGTAGCGAGTGCCACGGGGAGTCCCATGTCAATCATCTTGCGTGCATCTGCATAGTTCGTGTTCAAACTGAACGCAGTTGCAGGCAGCAGTGTCGCAATAGTGCCTGCTTTCAACATCGCTTCCAAGCCATCATCTGAGGCCATGAGAAGATGGTCTGCAGACACAGCACCGACCTCAGCAGCCAATTCTGCACCACCTAACTGAACTATTTCATCAGCATGTACCTTGAGTTTCATTCCCGCTTTCTTGGCCGCGAGAAGGATTCGTTTCGACTGTTCAACATCGAAGGCCCCTTTCTCACAGAATACGTCACAGAACTTGGCTAGGCTCTGCTTGGCTACTGCAGGAATCATCTGCTTCGTGACGAGATTCACATAGCCGTCGGTCTTTCCCTCGAACTCCGGAGGAACGGCGTGTGCTCCAAGGAAAGTGCTCACAAGCAGTGCAGGAAGGCGTTGTCGGAGGGAGTTCACTGCCTCCAGCATCTTCACTTCGTCCACAGTGTTGAGACCATAGCCGCTTTTTGCCTCTATTGTCGTCGTTCCCGAGGATAGCATGTTTGACGCAAAGGTGAAGGCAATCCGTGAGAGCTGATCGCGACTAGCCGCACGCGTAGCTCTCATCGTGTTCAGGATTCCTCCACCCGCTTTCAGAATCTCCATGTATGTCTTCTGTGACAGCTTCATCGTGAAGTCGTTCTCACGGGAGCCTGCGAATACTAGGTGGGTGTGACTATCAACGAATCCCGGTAACCCCAGCATGTCAGGGAACTCCAGAGCAGGAAGAGTGGGCTCTTCTGTTGCTTGGGACAGCACATCTCTTGTGGAACCAACTGCCACAATTAGCCCGTCCTTGATAGCAATCGCACCATCCTCGATGACTGAGAGTTCTCGCATGTTGCCTCCTGTCTTAGGGGTCTGGCTGTTTCCCTGTAGGGTCGCGAGCTGGCTGATATGCGTGAGCAGTAGATCAGGTTTCAATTGACCCACACGTCCTGTTTCAACTGGCCCCTTGATTTGTATTATGTTGTTCTATGATGAGCCGCCTTAATTAGGGGGGCTGGTCAGTCCAGTTCAAGGCCTTCATGGGTGATATCCTAGATGCGATACATCATTCTCAGTTGGCAGGACGTCTACAACCTGACGCTGCAGCTCTCTGAGCGCATTGTTGAGAGCGGTTTCAAGCCAAACGTAATAGTTGGCATCGCACGGGGCGGTTGGATCCCAGCAAGAATTCTGTCGGACGTGCTTTACACAAGTGCAATGTTCAATGTGCGCATCGAGTACTACAGTGAGATTGGCGTAAAGGGTCCGGAGCCCAAGGTCACCCAGCCGCTGTCCGTTCCGATAGAGGGCAAGAAGGTCCTGCTGGTTGACGAGATCGCAGACACGGGTGAGAGCCTCGTCCATGGGATTGACCACATAAAGAAACTGGGAGCCGGTGAGGTTCGTTCTGCTGTGCTGCAACTCAAACCCGCATGTAAGATCACACCTGACTACTACGTGCAGAAAGTGGATGCTTGGACGGTCTATCCTTGGGAGAACAGGGAGTCCATCATTTCTCTAGTGAAGAAGTTCAAGTCGGAAGATGCATCAATGGACATGAAACGTATCCGGGAGAAGCTTGTGTTCGAGGTCGGCTTTGATCCAACTGTGACTGACTACTTCATCAAGCGACTGTAGCCGCTTGCATGCGCTTGGGGTTAGACATATGCTGCTAGAGAAGCTGATGCGGGGGGACTCCTCCCTCGACGTGGGAATTGCACATCTGAAGAACAGCAAGCACCAAGGTAAGACCGCCTTAGTCAGCCTTGCCTCACAGATACGTCCACGCACCCTCGCAGTCCAGTTTCTCAACCCAACGCTCATCGCGTGTGGCCTCCATGTTCTCTCCGCCGCGCAGAATGCCGTGAATGCGTGGTTTGGGGGGTATGCAGTTTCAAGAGGATTGAACATTGAGATAGCCATCTACGCCTCTGGACAGAGGCAGATTGGTCCTGCACTCGACTCTGTAGGGGTCCGCGACGGAATGTCCTCTCTTGCTCTCGTAGTGATTGGAGAAAGCCCGGAGGTCGTCCAAGAAGTGGTACGCAGCATCGCACGACAAACGGGTACTGAAATTGACCCGCCGTTCGTTCTCGATGAGGCGCGGTCTCGCATTATCATGGAGCATTTCAGTGTTGGCGAAGTTGAACTGCGGGCGATAAGCGAGTCTGACGACCCAAAGGCAGTCTATGCAGCGCTCTGCAGATGTGTCGCCAGCCGGGTTTCGATGGCCGCGATTGACACATGAGTTCGGAGTTCCATGCGAGCGGCCAATCAGTCCTTACAGCCCTGCAGAGTCGCTACTGACAAGATGTCCTTCTCGGGCACGAGTACAGTAACACCTGTCAGGTCGCCAACAATCTCAATCCACACGGTCTTGTCAGGCTTCTTCAGGTCTACCCTCTGCGAAATCAGACCGGCTACACTCCGGACTACCTTCATACTGTCAAGGGCAGTACGTCGGTGTCTGACTGTCACTCTGAACGATTCACTCGCGCCTATCTTGCTCTTCAGTTCCCCGGCTGCAGCCATGATGCCGTCGATGGTGGATGGCACACAGCATTCGACAGGCGTGAATCTTGTGCTAAACCTGAATTGATAGGGGTTCTCGAGTGCGAAGCTGGACAGGCGGTGTACAACAAGGAACGGGTCGATTGTGGTGGAGCAGGTGAGAAGGCCCGATGCAGGTATGCCAGTTATGACAAGCCCATGGTCATCGAGCAGGTCTCCCACAAAGTACTGTACTTCAGACCTCGCCGCGTGTTCCCGTTCACGCGGGCACCCCACAAGCAGGTTGAACCTCTGCAGTCACAATCCCTCACATGTCTGCATACACGATTCGCTTGGTCCAGAAACGCACAGCATCTATATCAACCCTAAGGATCTCGTTCAACTGCTCAACCGTGATGTCTCCCTCTCGATACACCTTGATGTTGCCAGGCGTACCGGGTTCCACTCCTATTATTGTCGAGTTCAGTCTAGTTTTTGACGGGCCTCCGTCGATGTACAGGTCCACAGAGTTGGCGAGCTGCTCCATTGCCACGCCGGCATCGAATGGACTGGGCCCACCGTGGAGGTTCGCGCTCGTTCCCACGATTGGTCCTTTGATCTCCTTGGCGATAGCCCTTGGAAGAGGGTGATCTGGAACTCTGACTGCTATGGAGTTTCTTTTCCCGGAAACCTTCGCAAGGACTGGATGCATTGCAGTGACAATGAGTGTGAGCGCACCTGGCCAGAATAGCCTGACCAGAATCCTTTCGAGGTCACCGAAGTCATGATAGGTCTCGACTTGACTAAACTCTGCAAACAACAGCGGCACACCTAGGTCTGGATTCCGTTTCTTTGCGGCAATGAGTCGGCTTATCGCTTTCTCTTGTGTTGGGTCACAGGCCAACCCATAGCTTGTGTCTGTGGGATAGACAACGAGCCCTCCGGACTTGATGACAGAGGCCGCTCTCTGAACTGCGGTGTCGAAGTCCTGCGCCGAGTCGAGTTTCAGGGTTTCAGTCGGCACTCTAGTCACTGAATGGGACTGCTGCAAACACACATATGGCCATTGCGCTTCACCTTCTCCAAAGGAGGAATCCTCAATCCGTGCGGTGATACTGGCTGCTGGCAGAGGCACGAGAATGAAGCCTCTCACTGACTCTGTGCCGAAGGCGCTGTTTCCTGCTGCAGGCATGACGCTGGTTGAGCGGCTCATCTCTTCATATCACTCTGCTGGAGTGACCAGTATCACAGTTGGCGTTGGCTGGAAGGGCGACATGATCCGAGAGCATCTTGAGAACTTGTCGTGCACCGACAGGATACAGACTGTTGACGTCCCGGACTACTCGCGCGGGCCTCTTCAGACACTGGTGACTGCATTGTCAGAGGTTGAGGATGAAACTTACCTAGTTTCCGCCGTTGACTATGTCGTCGAACCCGAGTCAATATCCAGAACCGTAATGGATCACCTTCACGGATCCAGCTCACGTGCGATGACTCTGCTACTGGGTCCTTGGAAGCAATCAGGTACACCTGTGTTCGCCCAAGAGAATGGACAAGTTGCTGGAATTGGTGAGCAGGTTCTGCCATCCAGAAGGATTGGCTGTAGTGCCATGCTGTTGGTTGTCAACAGACCCTTTGGTGAAATCTGCAGAGGCGCACTTTCCCGTGGAACGACCAGCGTCCCGCCTGTCGTAAACAGCATGATCTCTGATGGCATGTCTATACGTTACGTCATGACCAAACAAGAATGGTTCGATGTTGATGACATCTCGTCCTTGCTCAGCGCCAACCACTACCTCCTGCAGCAGATGACCGCCAGCTCCAGTAGTCAATTGCTGGTGCCACACGGGTCACGCCTTACTGCCGGACGGCGCGCGCGCCACAAACAGACCATTGTGCTGGAGGCAGGGGCTGAGCTGGTGGGTCCAGTGCTCATTTCACAACGATGTCGAGTGGGCAATGGCGCCACCGTAGGTCCTTTCGTGACCATGGATTCAGGGTCTCAGGTGGGCGAGCGCTGCTCAGTGGAGAGATCAGTGCTGTCTGCCAAGGCGTCTTTGGTTCACAACTCTCAGATTAAAGACTCGGTCGTATTTGGAACAGGTATCTACGGGGCGGGCTCCAATCATGTCACCGAGTAGGTTTCGTGTCAGGTCGGTCTTCAGAAGACCTGTCCTCTTCGTTGCGCGCCTGTTCATAGGAGCCGGTGTGCGTCCTGACACTATCACCTATCTGTCTCTCCTCATCGCGATTCTTGCTTGGCTTCTCTTGATGATCTTGGGCATGCCCTCAGTCTATGGTATCCTAGTCTTCATTGTGGGCTTCTTGGACGGGGTTGATGGTGCAGTCGCCAGAGGGGGAGGCACTGCTTCGAACAAGGGTGCCTTCACAGACTCATTTGTTGACAAGGTGTCAGAGGCCGTCATCCTGCTTGCGATTGGAGTGGCATACTCTGATGAGCACTTCTTGGGACTGAATGTCCCACTGTGGAGCGCCCTCTGCTTGTCCGGCTGGTTGCTCACGAGCTATGCCAGGTCCAGAGCAGAGGTCTTGGGTGCTAAGGACCTTGATATCGGGCTAGGCGGGCGATCAGAGCGCCTGCTTATACTATCGGTGTTCTCGGTTCTCAATCTACTGCTCTGGGGTCTGTTTGTCGTGACATTGATAGGGCTTTTCACCGCAGGGTATCGGTATTCAAGCTACAAGTCTCAGATACCAGGCTAGATTGATTGACGCCCCTCGCAACAGGCCGTCTTCTTAAGCACCTGAGGCACGGAGCACCATTATGCTTAAGAGTCGAGCAAACCGCCTCGTTTCCCAAGACAGACAGCGGAGCCTCATCTCCATGACCATCTTTAGGGCAGATCACTATCTCGTAGCTGAGTTCGAGAAACCCGACCCTGCTTCAGACGGGAAGAAGGTCCTAGAGGCACTCCAAGGGATAAAGGAGCTCAAGGACTTGGCTATTGTTTCTAGAAAGCTTGAGGGTCGACAATGGTCAGAGATCCTAGGTCGCGCAGAAATACCAGTGGGCTCGAGAGAGTTCTGGGCCATGATAAAGAAGGATGTCACACCACGTGAACCCTACAACCTCTTCATCAGGGTTGACATCAACTCTGAGGGCCCGACCATAGACGCCGCACGGGCCGCAGTGAAAGGCTGGATTGAGCGCGAGTTTGTCCCGAGGATTCAAGCAAAGGTCACCCTCAAGTCGGTGAGAGTCCTTCAGCCAAATGAGCTATTCATGCCGAAAATCAGATAGGCAGCTGTCACTGCATTGCTGTGATCAGGCTTATGGTGTTGCCCACAGCCTGCACGATTTCGGCTTCGCCATCTCCGTTCACATCGCCAAACGCCGCTAGGGACTCCACAGACTTCTTCCTTGTCTTGATTGATGCTTCCTGAACGAGCTGATGGCCGTCATAAGAGAGAAGCATCACTGTCGAATCGCCCAGACCGACCATTATGTGTGCCTGCTGAGAGTCCCGATGAAGTCGACCTATTCTCACTGACGTAATCGGCGAAGAAGCCTTCATGTTGGCCCTAACCTCCAGCCCGTTCTGGCCAATCGCGAGCAGACTGAGGTTGATGCCATCAGACACCGTGATGATATTGTCATTCCTGCCACCCGTGACATTTCCCGTCGCCACAAGGTGCACGTCCCCGCCGAGACCCATTCTCGATATCTCATGAAGTCTGTCGTCAGCATACTGATATACGTACAGGTGGCCCGAGTCGTCTCCAAAGACCATTCTGCTATAGGGCAAATCCTTGCTTCTCAGAGGCTGCATTGAGAAGACTGGTCTGTCTACAACCTTGTGTGCCAGCTTGTCCAGACATACATCAAACCAGCCGTAGCATCTCAATGCTCGATCATTAGTTGCGACAATGATCTCTGAAGCCTCGTCACCAACGACATTCGTCACGCAGACTGCAGTCGGAAGCGTACCCAGCTGCGTGGTGTCCTTGACTGCAAGAGTCCCGTCCGAGAGGGAGATTACACGAATGGTGTTGTCCAGCCCTCCAACCACGAGGTCTGGGACATTGCCACCCATGACACTGCCGACTGCGAGGGTAACAATAGGAGGAAGACCACTTGCCTTTGCTACCTGAGTCAGCTTCATCTTCTTGCCAGACTCAAGTTTCAGAATCCTTACGTCTCCCTCTATTGTTGATAGTACGAGATCACATCGACTACTGTCATCGATGGTTGCCACCTCTAGGGACGTTATGGCCTCCTTGAATGTGAAGTCTGAAATCACCCCGAGATTCATCCGGTGACAACCTCTCAGGCTGTGGGCTGCGGCGGAATGGGTGAAGGGCGGTGGCATCATTTAAGACTTGTTCCAATGAGCATCGGTGAATCCTGCAAGTTGGTCATTGGGAGCGCATCTGTCTACTGATGAGCTTAAGACCGAGAGTCAAGTACAATAACTGGAGTCAGATATGGACGAACACAAGGCTCCCATGCTTCTAAGTCACAGCGATTGGAACGAAACCCCTGAGGGGGTGGCAAGAGAGCTACACTCGTTCATAGATGACTTCCAGTCATTCACACCCGAGTGGTTCGCAGAAGTCAAGTTCCATCTTCTAAAGCAATCAGGGTTGACCAAGGACACGAGAGATGATCTCTGTCAAGTGTCAATCCACGGAGGATACTGTAGCAGATGCGAGTCACTGTACAAGGCCAAGAACTGTCTGCTGTGGTCGCATCTGTTCTCGAAGGCCAAGTCTGTCGTTGATGACCGATCTCCTCCCTGCATCAGACTCGCACTTCGGAAGAACAGCATCAGAACAGTTGCCAGCTTTCTCACCAGTGCAGACCTGATTGACGCCCCTTTCTACAGGAGGCGCAAAGCCTCCTCCTGCAGGATGATGGCCCAATGGGGGTATTGCAGACCAGATGAGTACTGCCGTCACATTCTAGGCGACAATGCTAATCCTCTCCAGTACATCGTTGCGCGCGAGAGAGTCAAACTCTCTAGGACCGCCCGGTCAGGCACGGGTCGGCCCAGCTCCATCACTCCTTAAGTAGTCATAAAGCCATAGCGCGAATAGGTTTCAGGCCTATGCTCGCACACAAGAGGAGATGCTCCGAGAGTGAGGCATCCGTGTACGATGATGTGGACACGGAGATGGTACGGCTCATTCGTTTGACCGGGATGCGTGAGTCCGAGCTGACTCGTGCCAGACAGAAGAAGGATGAAACGTGGCGGAAGGTCAACGGCTTAATCGCTGAACACGCGCGTCTGGTTGCGATTGGTGATAAGCACACGCGTCAGAAGGCGATTCAAGACCCGGTCCATGGTGCAATACTCCTCGACCCTTGGGAGCTTGACCTCGTTTCCAGCTGGGAGATGCTCAGGCTCCGGTTTGTCAAGCAGCTGGGCCCTGCACACATAGTCTATCCGGGCGCAACACACACGAGGTTTGAGCACTGTCTGGGGACTAACCACTTGGTCCAGAGATGTATCCGGGTCGTCAACTACTGCGATGACCCTAGCCACACGTGTTTCAGGCCTTTTTCGGAACTGCTCGACGACTATCAGCAGAAGGTCTTCAGGGCAGCGGCACTACTGCATGATGTAGGTCATCCGCCGACCTCTCACACGATTGAGTTTCCCATCAAGTGCTGGACCGGGCTCAGTCACACTGACTTGGGCGAGTTGCTCATCATGCATAGCGGCTTGACCGAAATTCTAGAGGCAAGCGGTATTGAGCCAAAGGTGGTTGTGGACGTTCTCAAGCGCAGGTCGACCGATCCAGTCCTCCGGCTTCTGTCAGACTTCTTGGATTCGCCTCTAGACTTGGACAAGACCGACTACCTGATCCGTGATGCGCATTTCAGTGGCGTCCAACTCGGGGTGTTCCCTGCCGAACGTGTGATGTTGACAAACCGTGTCGTAAAGGACTCAGAAGGTCGATACATCAGGGCCTTCATGCTAAAGGCGCTCCATTCTCTTGAAGCGCTGATCCTCAGCCGCAACTGGATGTTCTCGGATCTGTATCTTCATCACGCAGTAAGGGTTGCCGAGGCACTCACGTCCAAGGCCACTTACTTTAGGATGAAGGAAGAAGCTCTGACCAAGAATGAGTGCATTGGCCTGTTCACCAGAATGACGGATGGAGACCTCTATCGTTGGCTGGGCGAGTCAAAGACAGACTTCGTACGTGAATATGCTGCAAGAATTAGGTACCGACGGCTGTTCAAGGTGGCACTCTCACGACCCATAGCCGCGTTTGAGGCGGGCTCCAGAAAGCGGCTGCGGGAAATGCAGGTCGACATCAACAAGCTGCTTGAGGCCGAACTCCAGATGAATGACAACCCGGGCAAGGCAATCATAGACATCGTGAACCCGGAGCTTGGTTTCAGGTTCCTGTCCACAATCCCACTCCTCATCGGCGGTGAGGACTCGAATCTTGAAATCGTGAGCTTGAAGGACGCCGATGAAGGAAAGCCCCTTGTGCAGGCGCTCAGTCAGCAGCGGTTCACAATACCCTCTGTAAGGGTCTACTCGGATCCAGACATCGCAGGCGATGTCCGGAAGCGGTTCGAGAGAGAGTTTCCAGCGGCTGCCAAGGCAAGAGAATCACAGACCGACTTCGACATGACTGAGTGCTAGATGTAACACTTAAGCCCTGGAACTCCACCATGGACCGATGTGCACACTCACACAGGTGGAGTTTCCAGATGATGTATCAGCCTCTTGACCTCATCAAATCCGAACTCAACATAGACGATTCCGTACAATGACTCAAGCAGCGTTCCCTTGATGTGATCTATTTCCGACTTCGTGGAACTGGGTGGATCAAAGTGAATCCGATGCTCATAGAGCCCCCACTGATCGCACAGCCATGCCAGATGCTCGTTGCTCACAAGCTCCGCTCTGCGTTGAGTGAGACGCCCTGCATTGGACAGACTCGGCCGCCAGAGATGGTGAAGCACAGCCATGGAGATGGCCGCGTCTCCAACCAGTGCAAGAACCCTGGCCATGTCACTTAGTGACGCAAGGTCAGTGAATGCTTCTGGCTTGACGGACACGTTTGCGGTGCCCCGATAGTGAGTTTCAATCTCAAGAAACAAGTTTCTAGTGCTCGGCTGAAACATCGCGACCGAGAGTAACTCATTCCCGACCATTGAGTGTCCAAGTACTCCTTCGAGCCGTGGTGCTAGCGACCCTTGGACTAAGGACAATGAGGTGACTATGCTGTCTAGTCCGTGTATCCAGCGATCAATCTTTCCCAGCAGTCGAGTGTTCTCACGAGGCGTGAGCGCTTCGGTCTTCCTGACAATCTCCAGTAGTGCCCGGAGTTTTTCATCAATTCCCATGGGACTCCATGTGAGTTGTTTCTCCCGTCGAGGATTCATATCATGCCCTCTCCGGGTACGATATGAGTTATGGCAGTCCTCTCGGCCTCATAGTGCTGGACATAGATGGCTGTGAGGGAGTACTGCATCGCAAGTAGGCTCAGAGCCATGAGGATCAATGGAGGTCCTGTAGACAGGTTCATGATTGGCTCGGTCTGTGGCAGTATCTCAAGAATGATCTTCTCAATATGCGAGTAGGTGGCCATGAGGTCCCCGCGAATGCGTCCCTCGTCGTAGCCCACCACCTTCACAGGCAGCTCATGCCAAGTCGTCTGCCACTTCTTCTCAATCCCCTCGGGCACATACCTATCGATGTTCTTGGAAACCCCTCTGGCGAAGCGTTCCTGTTCAACTACCATGCGAAGGAATGCGAAGTTGAAAGTCGCCTCCTTCATGAGCCACATGACGAGAGGACGGGCCTCTTCGGGGTGTGCAATAGATGTGAAGAGGGTCTTCGGTCTAGAAACATTGAGTGCCCTTCTCACAGACTGGATCGCCCTCGGGTGCAGTTCGAATATGCGTTGTTGGGATTCCTTCCTGCTGACGATTATCCCGAGATCCTCAAGCTGCTTTGTGTTGAAGTAGAGCTTGGGATCTGTGACCTTGTAGTCTTCGGGCTTGACATTCCTCACACCCGACTGCACCGCCTCAGCAACCATGTTCTTTCTGATGCTCTCTCTCAGCTCGGCACCTGTCTTTGGTCCACCCTCCAGCTGGTCGAGTATGACCTTGCGAGCTACGACGCTCTCGACCTCCCTCCTGACGATGGTGTCGATCGTGTTGGAGAACATCATGTGTGTTCGAGTCAGACTGTTTCATAGGGGACATATATATGGTATGTATGTTTGTCCCGAGAAGGTTCCGTCTAACGGAAGAACATACGGAGGGAATATCATTCGGTCCGTTGCTCACAGGTCGGACAACAGTGACCCAGCACGCCCTCCTAGAGGTCATCTCAGAGGGCCGTGCTCATTCCCCCTTATCGACAAGAGTGGTCTGCATATACGATATACATAGGTAATGTAGTTCTTTGTCTGAAATGGCGATTTTTCGTGCCTTATACCGTCAAGGCTTAAATACGCGGCTCAGGGACTTACTGTTTGAACAGGGTTGCGGACACCATACCAAAGACTCTGACACAACAATAAGCAAGAAAATGAGGACCGAGTACAAAATGGCTGAAGACGAGTTCGCTGGAAGCAAGCCAGTTGTCATAGACAACGGCACTGGCTTGAGCAAGAATGGGTATGCTGGCGAGGACCAACCGCGAAGTGTCTGGCCTACGTTGATCGGCTATCCACGTTATGAGTCAATCATGACTGATGTCGATCACTACACCCGTGACTACTACATCGGGGAAGAGGCCATCAACCTGCGAGGTGTCTTGCGTCTTGTATATCCAATCACGCACGGTGTGATTGATGACTGGGACGCCATCGAGAAGATCTGGTCGTACACATTCTACAACGACCTGAAGGTGGACCCAAGCGAGAACCCGGTGCTCCTCACAGAGGCTCCGTTCAACCCACGTGAGAACAGGGAACGAATGGCATCGGTGATGTTCGAGAACTTCGGAGTCCCAGCAGTCTATGTTGCGACTCAGGCAGTCCTGTCACTGTACGCATCCGGTAGGACAACCGGTCTGGTCATTGACTCAGGCGATGGTGTGACACACATAGTCCCCATTTACGAGGGCTTCGCTATCACACACGCCATCAGGAGGATTGACTTGGCTGGTCGTGACATCACTGAGTACTTGCGCAGGCTGCTCAGGCAGAGGGGTTACTCCTTTGTGAGCGGTGCTGAGAAAGAGATTGTGAGAGACATCAAGGAGAAGCTCTGCTACGTCGCACTCGACCCCGAGCGCGAGAGGACAGTGGCTGACAAAGCCGGTGTCGACAAGCCCTACATGCTGCCAGACGGTGAAGTGATCACGGTCGGCGCTGAGAGGTTCCAGGCACCAGAGCTGTTCTTCAACCCAAGCGCAATCGGCCTTGACACCTCCCCACTCGACGACCACATTGTCGAGTCAATCAAGGCCTGTGATGTGGACCTGCGACGTGACCTGTACGCAAACATAGTGCTGTCAGGTGGTTCCACAATGTTCCCCGGACTCAAGGAGCGACTCCACAAGGAGATCACCGAGCTGGTTCCAGAGAACATCGAAGTGCGAATTATCGCACCACCCGAGCGACAGTACTCTGTGTGGATAGGCGGCAGCATCCTCGCATCACTCAAGACATTCCAGAAGATGTGGGTGTCGAAGAAAGAGTTCGAGGAAGCAGGCCCAGAGGTCATCCACCGCTGTATCTAAGCGGGACCGTTTAAGAAGGATGGGCTGCAAGGCCCTCCTTCAAACCTTCTTTTCTTTCTCCAAAACCCTGTATTCTAGTGAGAAACAAACTTGTGCTGCCCAGTGAAGCAGCTAGAGGTCGGTTTTTATTGCAGCACATTGCCCCATGTTAGCCGAGGTGAACCCCAGCTGTGCCAAGACCTGTAGCCTACTACGCACTGCTGACAATCACAATGGCCATCTGGGGTGGAGGCTGGGTCGCGAAGAAGATCTTGGTTTCGGCTGTGACTCCCTTCACAGCAGGTTTCCTGCGGTTTGCCATCGGAGGTATGTTGCTGGCTGCACTTCTGCTGGCTAGGCGCGAAGTCCCTCAAAGGCCGATCAATTGGTCTCTCGCTAGACTGATCCTCGTCATTGGAGCACTTGGCGTCTTTGTCTATGCAACATTCGAGTTTGTTGGAGTAGGTTTGGCGACTGCGGTGCAGGGGTCTATAATCGACGGCTTCTGCCCGACGAGCATCGCCTTGTTTGCCATTCTGATGCATGGGGAGCGGTTCAGCAACAGATGGAAGTACCTTGGATTCCTGGTAAGCTTCTTCGGCGTGTTATTCGTGGTCGGCGTTCAGGCCCTTGTCGACTTCAGACCTGAGTACTTCTTGGGTGATCTAGTTCTCTTGGCGGGGGCTTTCCTGTGGGGCTTCTACTCCTCTCTTGTCAAACGCGGGGTCAAATTCACGAGCCCATTCAAACTCACCACGGGAGCAGTTGTCGTTGGAGCCACGCTCTTCGGAATCTCTTCCTTTCTGGAGGGGTCCTTCACCACGATAACTGCGCTCGATTCGACCGTGTGGTTTTGCGCTCTCTACCTTGGAGCGGGGTCTACGTTTGTGGGGTTCGTGATATACTACAGTGGCATCAGAAGTCTAGGCGCGACCCGGGCTGGCATATTTCTGAATCTAGTCCCGGTCTTTGGAACGGTGTTCTCAGTTCTGGTCTTAGGGGAGCAAGTCTACATAACATTCATTCTTGGACTTGTCCTAGTGGTGTTGGGTGTAGCTATAATCAACCTACCGGAGAAGAAGCCCCAGTCGTCTGGTCCGGATTCCCGTACACAGCTTCATTTCACAACATCCGTTTCGCCGAATCACGACGAGAATCCGTGACTTGTTGAGCTTTGCAGATGAGAGCTTTGACATCATCTTCCGCGATTCAAGGGACGCAAATATGTCGGCTCGCCACACGTTTAAGTGCCTCCGTCACCCACAGAACGTGTTGGAGCGGTTTCGGAGATGAGCCCTCTCGTTCATGGCTATTCCTATCTCGTAGAGGAGTCCGCACCATTGTTTGCAGTGAGCTCTCCGTACGTAACCGCTGCGTTTGGGGCACTGTGGGGCATCATCTGGACCATTCGATTCGATGTGATATTGTTGACCCTGCCATGGCTCATACTGACTCCTTTTGCAGGTGTCGCATTCTACGTCGCATGCCTATGGCTACTCATTGACAGGTACAGACAGACTCCTGATAACCCGAAGCTCATTGAAGTCGTTGGAAGAGCAAAGAACAGGGTCGGGTATGCAGGCGACATTCAGGTCTGGGAAAGAAGGTCGGACCGGCCGCTATTGATGAGTTCTCACAACGCTCCTTTCGCTGCAATCCTTGTATCGGACACAACCGTGAAGGACATTCTTGAGAATGAAGAAAACGGGGAAGCACTCTTGGCCTACAAGATAGCTGGCCTATCGCATTTGGGTCGCCTGCACCTCCTTCTCAGTGCATGCGTCTACTCCAGTGTCGGAGCATTCGCATACTTCGTGATTTCGATTCGAGGTACTGTGTTCTTCCATAATCCTCTGTTGCTCGTCTTCCCGGCTGCATTGACAGTCATGATAGTGGCTCTCATCCGCTTTGCCACAGTACAAGACCGCAAGACAAAAGGTCGAAACGAGGAAGTCTACCGGTTATACGGAAAGACTATGGATGCGTCGCTACTCAGTGTGTTTGGACTCCCTCTAACATCTGAGGACAGAACGGAGTATGTCGAGGGCCTCAAGCCGGGAAAGGAAAAAGAGGGCTTGCCCTTCCTTCAAAACTCGCTTGCTACAGAAGTCGAGGAGATGCTAGCAACGGAGGACAAGAGGGCATATCAGGTTCGATTCGTCACTCGTGGACCTGACAGAGGATCCCTTCTTGTCTTCGGATTAAGGGCATATTGCCGTGATGATGCTTTGTGCCAGATTCCCGAAGCCATCGTCGGGCTCTTCCCTCATGCAGACATGCTTGGGCCTTACGTAGCCTATGAGATGGCTGCAAGCAAAACAAAGGCAAAGGAGGGCACATATGGAATCTTGCTCTCAATGCCCGCTCTGGCTCTCTTCTTTGCAGTTATGTTTGTTCAGATAGTAACTGGAAGCCACACGGTCCAAGACGAACTTAGTGGCTTGGCAGCTTTCTTCCTGCTTTCGTTGTACATTGGTGTTGCAGGCCTTGCTGTTCACTACTGGCGCAGGATGGTCCTGTTCAAACTGGATCTAACTCTAGCAGGAGAACATCCGGGCCACATTGAATCCATCAGAGTCCTTTCAGATGCACGATACGAAACAGGGCCAGGATGGATATCTCTGAGAGAGAGGCTGCAACACCTAGACCGTGCAAGCAAATCGAAGGATGATTCTTGAGAGTAAGATGATTGGCGACCCTGCTTGGGGAAACTGTCTATCCATAGGCGTGGCTAGGGCTTTGCATCTGCTACATCCTAACATCTCAATAGAAAGGATGGACGCCTGTCTGCTATCAGAAGCTACACCAGAACACTTGGATAATGGTCGGTACTGTTTGACGAGCCCGGTATCATGTACAAGCCGCTTCCAGAGTAATCGCTCCAAGAGTTGCCCCGACTGACCCCGTCGTCCCAACTATTACTCACACAGTCATCCCACGCATTACTTCCCTCATTCCATCCCATTCTGTTGTCGTATGTAACAATCCCGCTGGTATCCGAGTATGTTTTCAGTCCAATTCCTGAGTTGTACAGCACATCGTTTCTCGTTACAGTCCAGTTGACGCAACCGATCTGTAGTTCGATGCCATTGCCGTTCTCTGTGACATTGTTGCCGTCCAAATGGCACCCGTGGGAGGACCACGCCATTACTCCCCATTCATTATGGTACACGGTGTTGTTGCATATATCGGTGAGATTGCTGCCACAGAGAGTGATTCCAAATGTGCAGTTGCCAACGGTGTTGCCCGAAATTCGTGTTTCCGGTGAAATGCTAGCGTTGATGCCAAGGCAGGAATACTTGACCTTGCAGTCTTGAACAGAGCATCTCTCACACTGGAAGAGTTCAATGCCAGACAGACTGCCTTCAGTCCGGCATCCACTGACTGTTGCCTCGTGGGCTTCAGAGAGATACAAGGCTCGTCCGTTCGTATCTGTGGTTCGCAGTGCACAGTTCCTGATGACGAAGACTGCTTCCACAGATCGAATCTCGATGCAATAGATAGATGAAACGATGCTCAGGTTCTCAATCACATAGGGGTCCGATTGAGTTCCGTTTCCAAGCCACCCTTTCACCTCTGCCTGCTCTGCGAAATCGCTGTCACTTATGATACGAATCGGATCATCCACGCCCACTATCGGCGTGTCCGTGCCGTCATCATTCGTGGGATTCCGAAGATTCGAGAACGTGTACAGGGTCGCAGCGGCCGCTACTACGAGAACCACTATGACTACAGCTGTGACCTTGCCCGACCCACCCTGAGTGACTTCCACCGTGCGCTACCTCCTCTATACGATGTGTCATTGTTCGCATCGAACCCACTTTAACCTAAGCAATCACGCCGCGCCGTACAGCTCGCTGTTCAAATCATCCGGACAGTATGTTGCCACGATGGACGCCCGGCTCTCCGTTCTTGGGATGCGTGCATCACCCTTCATCTTGATTGACAACGGCCCATTTCCCACTCTGACTAGGGTACCTTATTAGCAGCATTTCCGCATTCGCATGGGCCTCGCCCTAGCTAAAGGAAACGAAGAGACAACCCCCTTCTGACTACGACACTAGGAATCCGAGATGATACATACAGGACTGAGCAAGTGATGGAAACAATGTCAGGTAACCGCCACTTGGCCCTAATCCTTTCTCCTCTCTGGAGGACCCTTGCCCAGAGTCTGGTAGGTAGATGTGAGGAGTGCGGGCAAGAAAGACTACTCTCGGCTTTCGAGATATGCTCGGAAGGTCGGCGCCTATCCTGTAGGAGCTGCTCGCTCACGTCGAAACCCATGATGCCCTTGATTCGTATTCTGTTCTTCAAGCTGGGCATAAGACACGACACGGCAAGGTCGCTGCTGAGGGATTCAACTATTCGCAAATGCATGCTCAGTGTCGTGAAGGGAATCGCGAGCTTCGGAACAAGGTTTCCGCAGCCGACCGGTGCACCAATAACCATTGTATGGAACGTCACCAACAGGTGCAATCTGAGCTGTATCCATTGCCATCAAGACTCATCGCCTGCTTGCACCGACCCAGAACTCACGACCTCTGAAGCATTCAGAGTGATTGACAACATGAGTGACGCGGGGGTTGTGACACTGACCTTCTCGGGAGGCGAACCCCTAGTCCGCAATGATCTCTGCGACCTCATCCAAAGAGCCGACGACAGGGGTATGCTATGCACAATCGCATCCAACGGTACTCTAATGACTGAACAGACTGCGAGAATGCTCGCGAATGCAGGGATAAGACGCGTGGAAATAGGTCTGGATGGAGCCAGACCCGAGACGCATGATTTCCTGAGAAACAGAGCCGGAAGCTTCGAAGCAACGATTAGAGGGATACGAAACTGTGCTGCTGTCGGCTTCGACGAGATAGCGACAACAATGACTTTGCACTCAGGAAACATCGATGAACTACAGGACACCATGAACTTGGCTGAGAAACTTGGGGCCACGAGGTTTTATCTGAACAGGCTCATACCTGCAGGAAGGGGAGTCGATGCATGCCGCCTTGATGTGACAGCGAAGCAGAAAGTCGAAGCGCTGAAGACACTGTACGCCAAGTTCTACAAGAGTGCACTATGTGGATCGGGGATGCAGTGCTATGCCCGGGGGATGACATACTACTCACGCCTTGGCTATGAGTGCTCTGGAGGCAAAGTATTCACAGTGAGCGAAGCGTTGTCGGGGCATGAGAGCATGTTCAAAGGTAGGTTTGGGCTTCAAGTCGCGAGCATTGTGAGAAGGCTCGCAGAGGGTTTCAGCGGGTGTTCAGCATCATTGACATACGCCGGGCTGACCGCTTCGGGAGATCTGCTTCCATGTGTTCCAGCGCCAATACGACTCGGCAGTCTACTCGATGAGAGCTTGGGCGAGATATGGACGCGCAGCAAAGTCCTGAACTACATCAGAAATCGACGAGCACTGAAGGGCTCTTGTGGAACATGCACGTACAAGGGCTTGTGTGGTGGCTGCAGATACACGGCATATGTCGCAACCGGGGACTGGCTGGGGCCTGACGTTTCGTGTCCTTATTCACCGCAGCCACACGTGGACACAGTGCAAGTTGCTTAGAGCCAAACGAGAAAGGAACTGTCGCCATCATGTGAAACGAGTTCTCACTGTTGACGCTTCTCGTTCGGACTTCCAATCTGAGTGCTTCCCGGGTGCTGCTTCGCAAACTCGTCTGCAATGACATCCATTATCAACAAGTCCTGAAACTGTCCCTGAGTAAACAGTGCTCTCCTGAATATTCCCGCTCTTCGGAATCCTGCCTTCTCATAACAGCGGATTGCACGTGCATTAGAAACTAGGGTGTTCAGGAAGATGGAGTTCAGGCCAAGTACGTGGAATCCAACCCATAGCATGACCTTTGTCGCGTCAGTCCCATAGCCCTTCCCGTGGTTCTCAGGATTATGAATGGCAATCCCAAACTCCGCTCGTCCATGTTGTGTCGATATGCTGTCCAAGCCGACAGTTCCGAGGAACTGACCGCTCTTCTTGTCCTCAATAGCGAGAACCATACTGCCACTATTCCATGGTCTAGAGGTTGTTGCTTCTTCAAGCCACTTTCGCTCATGTTCCTCCGAGTGAGGGATGGCCGAGTAGAGGAATCTTCGCGTTTCGTAAGTGTTCCAGTGTTTCATGATCTCGTCCAGATCACTCATCTCTATGGCCCTCAGCCGTACCTTTTCGCCATAGTACATGGTTTCGAAGCATACATGCAGTACAGATAAGCATGGTTGCATCCTTAGCCCAGATTTCGCGGATGTGAGCATCTGATTCAGTCATTCAAGTTAAATACGAGCCATCCCCCCGGCATCGTTGGATGTGATTCACGTGGACAGAGGTAAACACCACAGAGTGATGTTTCTTATCGCTGCACTTTGGAATTGGATTCTGGCGGTAACCTTTCTGTTACTGCCGAGGATTGACATCAACTACTTTCTGTTGTCTGGTGTGGAGGCTCCTCCTACGCTGCTCTGGTTTGACAGCTTCATGGGACTGGTCTTTGCATTTGGGATTGGATTCTACATAGTCAGTCGAAGTACTAAGGAGAATCATGGTCTCATTGAGATCGCCATCTTCGAGAAGATGTGGGTCTTCGTCGTTGGCCTCTGTTACTTCCTTGTAGGACAGGCATCTGCGCTGTTGCTCATCATAGTGACCGGAGATCTCGTGTTCGGACTTCTATTCCTTGAGGACCTGTTGGCTATTCGCAAGGCAACATAGCGCATCTCTACCGTTCATTGTAAGTTGGACAAAGTTGGACACAGGAGTCTTTGCCCTCACAGAAACGGCACTGGGGTCGTACTCCTTGAGGCTGGAATGTGTCGAGTCAGCCTCAAGGAGATGTCTGGTTCGAGCTATTTAGGCCCCTACTCGAGAATGTCCAAGATTGTCCAACTTCCACGCAGCTGTTGCATACCCGCCGAGTGCTGCCTGCCTGTGAGCCGGCCCCTGTGACTAGATGGGCCAGATAGGGCTGTCACTGTCAGCCCTGATTCCCTTCGCCTGTCTGTCAAACCATTTAATAGGAACAGGGCAGACTCAGGAAGTCTGGAGCAAGAGTAACTTGACTGCGGCACCTACAATCAGGTATCTCGGACATGCAGGCTTCCAGTTGCAGAAAGACACTCACAGCCTTGTCATTGACCCGAGGAACAAGAATGTGGGAAACACTCAGTGCGACATTGTGTATTGCACACACAAACACTTCGACCATGTCGGAGGTGTGAATGCAGTCCTTGAACACAACCCCGATGCCATCTTGATAGGCAACAGACAGGTCACTGCCAAGTTCTCAAAGTGGGGGGACCGCGTTGTCACAGTGAGCGCAGGTGAGGTCTTCAACCGAGGACCATGGAAGCTCGAGTTCATCAACTGCCAGCACGGGTTCTTCAAAGGTGTTATCGATCTTGGATTGCTGGCTCATACAAGTGGGTTGACGTTTGGACATTGTGGGGATACTGTGACCTTCGATGGGTTCGTGGGTGCTCAGATGGATGTCTTTGCAATCCCTATCTGCGGAGTCTTCGCGGCATCTCCCAAGAGAGCGATTGCGGAGATGGAGAAGTTCAACGAGCAGATGCCCTATGTGGTCCTGATGCATTGGCTCTGGCGCAGTCCTAAAGGTTTCGCTCGCAGATTCGCAAGTCGGTTCCCTGATTCGCGGTGCACAGTGCCAAGCGATGGTGAGATGATCTCCTTCTGAAACGCCATGCGTGCTGGGAGCATTGATGAGTTCGTCACTCTACGGAGAACTCTTCGCCCTCCTGTAGTGTCATCACCTTAATGCCTGCTCCAGATTCCACTCTCTTCTTGAACTCGTCAGTCCCCTTGTCCCAATTGTGCATGGGCACTGCTATTCGTGGCTTGATGACCAGTGCCGCCTCGGCCGCTTCGACATTGTCCATGGTGTACTTGTCACCGCAGGGAAGAAGAGCCACATCCACCCGTCCAACCTTCCGCATCTCCGGAAGAGATCAGTGTCTCCCGCGTGATAGACCGTCTTTCCATCTATGGTTACTACATAGCCAACACCGAACCCCTTGGGATGGTACGGGTTCCCCGGAGACCGAAAACGCTTCAGATTGTATGCTTCAACGGCTCTTACCTTGATGCCTTGGACTGCAATCTCCTCACCGGGCTTCAGCGCCGTGACGGTTCCACCGATATCCTTCCAGCAGTCCTCCGGAGCGACTACGGTTGTCTTGCCTGTGCGAACAGAGGAGATTGCTTCCGGAAAGCAATGATCATTGTGAGAATGAGTCACAAGTATCAAAGTCGCCTGCTCCGAAACATCAGGAACTTTCTCTATGAGTTTCTTGGGTCGGTAGTAGTCGACATAAACGACCTTTCCACCAGCCCTAATCTGAAAGCCTGCATGGCCCAGCCATCGTACAGTAACGGCCATTGCCATCGCTGGACGGTCAGAATGGCATCCTCGATATAACGCCTTCCTCATGAGGATGGTACCGCATCAAGGTGATCCCTCACTTTGCTTCCCCTGATGCTCAGACGCTGGCTCGCGCCCTATCCCATTCTCATGGTCCACAAGGCTTTTGTTTTCGGTTCACAGTAATGAAGCGGCCATCAGGCCGTGGACAGTGACAATCTTGGCGCAAGCGTGTGCACCTCCTACTGTAGTCTGGCAACCATCGAAGCAGCTCTCTCCCCGCATCAAGCGGCTGAGGGACGAATACTTTGCATTCGAGCAGCGTTCTCGTTACTTCACGAATGAGGTCCGAGCATACACAACAGGGCGGCCTTGGGATCAAGTGTACAGCTTCAATCAATGGGGCGTGACACCCGAAGCAGTCCCCTTCATGCGGGGATTCCGAGACAGCCTGCGGGCCCTTGCAGAAACAGTCGAGTTTGACAATGAGTTGTTCAATCTCTCCATCGCACAGCGACGAGCTCACTTCTTCAACACGGTGGTCACAAAGCACTTGCCCGTGGCAATCCTTGAGGGAGAGCTTGTTGTGGGGATCTACTTCAACACAGCCCTCAGCAAGGTCCTCACCAAGGATGAGCAGAAGGAATGGGACAAGGGACAGGCTCGCTTCTATGAAGAGCTAAAACACAGATGCGAAACCGGGGAGTTCAACTACGGGGCCATTCCCGGTCATCTTGTTCCCAACTACCCGAAAGTACTGCAGAAGGGGTTCCGGGGAATCCAAGAAGACCTGAAGGCACTGTCAGCCAAGATCACTGATCCGAAGCACCAGAAATGGCTCAGGGCGCTGATACTCTCGTGTGAAGCCCCACGAATACTCTCTGAGCGCTACGCTGCCGAGGCCGAGCGACTTGCCAAGCAGGAGAACAATCCAGAACGTCGTCGTGAGCTTGAGACAATCGCTCGTGTCTGTCGGAAGGTCCCTTGGGAGCCTGCCGAGACCTTCTGGGAGGCCGTCCAATCCGTATGGATGAGCCACATGCTGGTGATGGCCGCGGAGAGCTATCCTGGGCCTGGGACAAGCCCCGGACGCATCGACCAGTACCTTTTGCCCTACTATGAACGCGACTTGGAGAAGCATATTATCACTCGCGAGTTCGCGAAAGAACTGCTTGAGTGCTACTGGATCAAGCACAACTACGCTTACGATTTTCAGGCCAGAGTAGGAAACTCCCATGGCATCAACTCTAGCTTCGGCCAGCTGATCACCATTGGCGGGATTGACCGCAACAATGAGGACAGCAGCAATGACCTGACTTGGCTCATTCTCGACGTCATTGAAGAGATGAACCTGCTCGAGCCCAAACCCAATATCCGCCTTCATTCAAAGACGCCTGAGCCTCTTGTTCAGCGTGTCGCTCAGATGGTTGCCCGGTCTCAGGGCAGTCCTTTCCTCGTGAATTTCGACGAAACCTCGATGAAGGGACTGGTTTGGCAAGGGGTTCCGTCCGATGAGGTCTGGGACTACGCCCCAGTGGGCTGCTTGGAGAACACAATGATTGGCAATGATGTTTCGGGCACAGTGGATGTAAATCCAAACCTTGCCAAGGCGGTAGAACTGGCTCTCAGTGATGGCAAGGACATACGACTGGGTTTCCAGCTTGGCCCGAAGACCGGAGATCCGCTCACTTTCAGAACATTCGACCGGTTCCATGACGCCTTCAAGGAACAAGCCAGGGCACTTCTCGACCGGGCCATTAAGGCGAACAACTTCGCGGATGCTTTGCGTGTGCAGTTCGAGCCAGTCCCCTATCTTTCACTACTTGTGGACTCCTGTGCCGAGTCAGGCAAGGACTGCAGAGCAGGCGGGGCCAAGTACAACTTCATCACGGTTGAGGCGATGGGACTTTCGACAGCGGCAGACTCGCTTGCAGCAGTCAAGAAGCTCGTCTATGAGGACGGACGCGTGTCCATGCATCAGCTTCTCCACGCTGTCCAGACCAACTTTGAGGATGACGAGGAACTCCGCCAGCTGCTGCTTCATCATGGCCCCAAGTTTGGCAATGACGATACAGACGCTGATCAGCTCGCACGCGAGATCTCTAGGTTTTGGGGTGAGTACGTGTTCAAGCAGGTTGCCCCCGCTAGCGGCCGGCGATACAGAGGCGGGTATTTGAGCTGGAACTACTTCATCAGTTTCGCCCCCAAGACTGCTGCAACCCCAGATGGTCGACGGCGCGGCGAGTACCTGTCGAACGGTGTTTGCCCTGCTCAAGGACGAGATATCCGAGGCCCGACTGCGGCCGCCATCAGTGTAGGCAAGCTTGGCCTTGAGGCACAGCCCAACGGATCATCCCACACTATTACCTTCAGCCCCGCTTCGCTTCGTGATGAGGAACACCTCGACAAGCTTGTTGCGTTCCTACGCACTTATGGCAGGGTCGGCGGCACTGCTATCCAGACCAACGTGGTCAGTCCGGGGACTCTTCGTGCTGCTCAGGAGCGTCCCGAGGAGTATCGCAACCTCCTAGTCCGAGTCACTGGGTACAACGCCTACTTCACCACACTGGGCAAGGAACAACAGGACGAAATCATCAATCGTGTAAGCCACCAGCTGTGATAGAGAGTGAATGTCTTGTCTTCATCGAGTCCCAGTGAAACGGGCATGGTACTCAACATCCAGCGGTTTTCTACTGAGGACGGTCCTGGAATTCGGACCACAGTATTTCTGAAAGGTTGTGCATTGCGGTGCAAGTGGTGCCAGAACCCAGAGTCGTGGACATTGACGCCACAGGTCGTCTGGTACCAGAACAGGTGCATCGGGGCGCGGCATTGCCTTTCAGCCTGCACCGAGCAAGCTCTCACACTGACACCTAAGGGAATGACTATTGACCGCCAGCGTTGCAGTGGCTGTGGGGACTGTGCTCCAATATGTCCGGCTAAGGCCATCGAGGTGCTGGGAGTCCGGCACACCGTGGAAGACGTAAGTGAAGAAGTGTTGCGCGACCGCCCCTTCTATGAGGAATCATGCGGGGGTGTGACACTGAGTGGCGGCGATCCGCTGTTCCAGTTCTCCTTTGCCCTAGCGCTTCTGACTCGCTTCAGAGCCGAAGGGTTACACACCGCCTTGGATACGGCGGGCTATGGGACACTGCCCAGATTCCGTGCTCTAGTGGAGCAATCCGACCTCGTGTTGTACGACTTGAAGATTGTGGAGCCCAAGCAGCACCAGAGATTCACTGGTGCACCAGTAGAACCCATTCTGCGCAACGCAAAGTGGCTTGGTGCCCAGCCCAAGTCAGTGTGGATTCGAACGCCAATCATACCCGGGTTCACAGACAGTCCGGAGAACATCGAAGCGATTGCAGCATTCATACGCGAGGATATTCCTGCCGTAGAGAGGTGGGACCTTCTTGGATTCAACAGGCTCTGCTTGCCGAAATGGCAACGCCTCGACACACCTTTTGAGTGTGCTGAAACCCCCTTGGTCACCGAACAGCAAATGACTCAGCTTGTGGAGATCGCAAACGAGTCACAGGTTCCGAAGATCACTTGGTCGGGTGTTACGCGTGAAGCGGCAGCGCCCGATCCGATAGAACATCCGTACGTAGGCTGTGATAGAAGATGACAACCAAACTCCCCGATGCAGCGCGTGATGCGTTTGATCTAGATCTGGCCGCCAAGTTCCTGGCGACATTGAATGCTCAAGGTGAGCCGAACATCGCCCCTGTCATCACCACATATCCGTGGGATGATGATACGCTCGTTTTTGGTGACTTCCTCATAAGGAAGACGAAGGAGAACCTGCTCTGTCAACAGGAGAGTCCAGTTTCTGTTGCCGTGATGACTCAGAACTTCAGTGCCTTCGAGGTGCGGGGTCGTTTTCTAGGCTTCGAAACAAAAGGCCCGAAGTTCGATCGAATAAGCAGCAAGGACCTCTTCCGGTACTCCGCGATTGGTCTGCTTCGCAGCGTTGGGACCATAGCGGTTGACGAAGTCTATGCCATGCCGATGACTAAGATGGGCATCGCGTTCGAATGGCTGACTACTCGGTTGGCAGCGCGGCGTCCCTCAGACGCCCGGCCCGGCAAGGCAATCCATCCTGTTGTTCGCACAAAGGTGGGTGCACTGATGGGTGCCAAATTTCTCGCCGTTTCTCGGCAGGGCTCCGTGGAGCAATTTCCGGCTCTATGCCTCCAGCCCGCAGGGAATGATCATGTGGTGTTTCGCACCAAGTTGGCCCGTGAGCGGCGTAGGTCTCTCAGCGAAGGCGACCATGTGGCCATATCCGTGTTCACATTGGATCCCCAAGCCTACCAGCTCAAAGGTGAGTTTGTTGGATACCGCCGGTCACGTGGCTTTGAGGTTGGGCTTGTGCGAGTCACGAGCATATGGACTCAAGTCCCGCCGATTCCAGGGGCTGAAATCACCTACAAGAGCTGACCTGTAATCCAGAGGTTTCATCAGGGCTCTCTAGTATTCGACAATGACATCGAGGGCAATGTTGTCTGCATGGTCCCCGATTCGCTCTAGGTTTCTGACGGTTTCGACAAAGACGGTGTCTGCTTGGGGATTACAGATTCCGGCCTCCATCCGTGCTATGTGGCCATCTGTGAGTTCCCTCTCCATGGCATCGATCTGCTCCTCGAGCTTCCCCGCCTGTTTCGCTAGACTCTTATCCCTCGTCTTCAACGACTCGATTGCCATCGAGTATGTATCCTCTGAGAGATGAAACATCCTCTGTAAGTCAGATATTCCGGCATTTGAGAAGACAATGCCTCTGCTCACCTTGTCAAGCGCGAATTCTGCAATGTTGCTGGCAAGATCGCCTATCCTCTCGACGTCTACATTGACGGCAAGCAGCTTCATACGCCACTGGGAGTCCTTTTCACTCAGTTGTTCTTCCTTAATCTTGCCAATGAATCGCTCAATCGCTTGACAGCTCTCGTTCACATCGTCCTCCATCTTGACTACTCGCTGAGCTTGCTCTACGTTTCGTTCAAGCAATGCCACTCTGCTTGTCTGAATCATCTCAAGAGTGATTCCGGCAGTCTTTGTGAGTTCCCGTTCCGCCTCGAAAAGTGCAGCCTGAGCGAAGTACAGCATTTCGTCATCGAAGAAACGTCTGCCTACCACCTCTCCTGGCTTGTCACGTATGACGAACTCGCAGAACCTGACGAGCAACCCCACAAGCGGGATGAACAGAAAGCTCACAATCACGTTGAATACGGTATGGGCATTCGCTATCTGCCTTGGCAGGTCGCTGGAAGTCCCTGATATGATACCAGCAAATGGTCCAAGAAACGGGAAGAACACCGTCACGCCCACGACGTTTATCATGGCCTGAGCAAGCGCAGTTCTCTTCGCAGGAGATGTGGCACCTATCCCGGCGAACAGTTCAAGGAAACAGGTCCCTATGTTCGCCCCCAACACGAGCGCGATTGCGGCAGGGAGTTCGATCAGACCACCTCGTCCCAGAGCAATCACAAGACCCACGGTAGCAGCGCTGCTCTGCGTGATTCCCGCGATGGCCGCTCCGACCAAGATTCCTACAACGGGGTTCGTTCCAAAGGAGGCCATGACTTCTATGAATGCAGGGCCTGCACTGTGACTCATGAGCTCCTCTGCACCCTGTTTTATGAAGTCCATGGCAAGGAAGAGCATACCCATACTGAAGGCCACATCACCAATCAGCTTGTATCTCTCCTTCTTTGAAAGCTTGGAAACGATGAAGCCAATCGTCAACAGTGGCCAGAATGTCAGGCCTATGTCGAAGGCAACGATCTGGGCGACAGCAGTTGTGCCAATCTCAGAACCCAGCATGATGTTTACAGACTGTCTAAAGGTCAGAATCCCCGCATTGACGAACCCAATCAGAGTGAGAACAGTGATGCTTGAGCTTTGAGTCAGAATGGTCGCGACGGTGCCCGCGCCCATCCCCTTCACCGGGTTGCTGGAAACCTTCTCTAGGATTCTTGTGACGCGCGCGCCGGAAACCTTCCCTAGGGTTTCTCTCATCAGGTACATGGCGTACATGAAGAGGGCAAGGCCGCCCACAACTCTGAACACTATATCTATTGTCTGCCCTATGTCAATACCCTGCATCTTGCCATGAGGGGTCCCAGCTTCCTACATATGAAAGTTTGGGATGGCAGGCGCTCTTGTATCCTAATCTTCCACCTGGAAGGGCTTCAGAGGGCCGCTTCAGCAGACGCCTCCAGTTCCTGCACATTGACTCTGGGCTCAATGCTCTTTCTGACCAAGATTACCAGAATGGCAGGCAAGGGGATAAAACCAAGGGATGAATCACAGCAGTGCGCCCTGCGTTCAATGAAACGAGGAAGGTATGAATGTTGTCGAGCGATGACTACGAACGATTGGCTGCCACACTGAACAAGATACCACTTGGATTCCCTCCCGTAGAGGATGGAACGCATCTGAAGCTGCTCAAGTGGATATTCACACCAAAAGAGGCTGAGATTGCTGGTCAGATGAAGCTCAGAGGTGAAACGGCAGAAGAGCTAGCGAGTCGACTTGGACGGCCGCTCGAAGGCTTGCGGAAGCTCCTCGAAGTCATGGCCACGAAGGGCGAGATTCGTGCTTGGAACTCAAGCACTGGCCGGCGGTATGCTCTGCTCGTTTTTGTCGGAGGAATCTGGGAGAACCAGCTCAAGAGAATGGATTGGGGATTTGCTCAACTTGCCGAGGACTATTTCAGTAAGAGTCGTTGCAGGGGGCTGTTTGATACTGAACCTGCACTCTTCAGAGTGATTCCAGTCAATCGTGTTGTTCGTCCTGAATTAGAAGTGTATCCGTATGAGATTGCAGAAAGCATGATCAGGAGCGCAAGGTCTTGGGGACTAAGGGACTGCATGTGTAAGAAACAGAAAGAAGCTGTCGGAGAGCCTTGCAGGTTTCCATCCTCGGTCTGCATTCTCATCAACCCGAACCGGGAAAACGCGTATGAGGGCGATTCCTTTACCAAGGCTATTACCAAGGAGCGGGCGCTTGAAGTTCTCCGCCATGCTGAGGAGGCAGGGTTAATCCATTGCTCGATGAATGTACAGACCGGGCACTCCTACATATGCAATTGCTGCACCTGTTGTTGTCTTATGCTCAGAAGCCTTGTTAAGTGGAAACAGCCACATGCATTCATCAAGTCAAACTACATTGCGCAAGTGGATGAAGAGTCCTGTCTTGGCTGTGGCAAATGCAACGATAGGTGTCAGTTCAGCGCGTTAAGCGTCCCAGAAACCATTTGTGAGGTTGACTCGAATCTGTGCGTTGGGTGCGGCGTTTGCTGCATAGCTTGTGAAGAAGGTGCTCTGAGTCTAGCATCAAGAAACCCCGAGGGGAGAACAACGCCTCCAGCATCAGTTCAAGAGTGGGGCATTCAGAAGGCGTCCTCCAGGGGTGTGGACCCATCAGATCTTCTCTAGGCAGGACATTGTGCTATGTCAAGAAACACGATGGACCATTCCGAGCGGCTGAGAATGTTGGATGAGTTTCTCACTGCCCGACATTCAGTGCGACGAAAGACCTTTCAGCGTTCGCTGAGTGATGTCTAATTGAGATGAGCTGGGGGTCTGCTTCAGCCTGTGAATACCAGCCTATAGGTGATCCTGTCTGAATGAGAAGAGTCGAAATTGTCCTTTCGAAGGAGGCCTTTGCTCCTGGGGAGAGGATTGATGGCAAAGTCGTGTCAATATGTGACAAGAGCTTCAACTGCAATAGAGTGACTCTCGCGTTACATGGGGAGGAAATGAGTAGGATTGTTCATGGTTCCGGAAAGAGCTCTCACGTACATATGGAGAAGAGGGAGCACATTAACGAAGAGCTGGAACTGCTCGGACCCTGCGAGGTCCCTGAGGGTGATAACGTCTGTGACTTCAGTCTTGTCCTCCCGGAACACCTACCCGCGTGCTTCGCGGGCATGTACAGCCACATTGAGTACGTCATGAAGGCAAACATCGAAATCCCTCGAGCCCTTGATCAGGGGTGCAGGAAGACCATCTATGTGCAGCGTACGGTGCTACCCTTGACACCTTCAGAGAACAAAGGAGTAATAGAGCACGATGGGACCCCGATTGTGTCAGTTGAACTTGAGAAAGACATCGTACAACCGGGGCAGTTACTCCCTGTAAGATTCATGGTCTCTGGCGACCAGAAGTTCCGAGCGGTCAGAATGCAGATCATCACACGTGAGTCTGTAGCCCCGAATGGTAACCATGCACAATACGATAGCTCTCTTGCAGAAGTGTATCGTCGGAAGGTGGACATAGATCCGGAGAGCTGGAACGAAATCGCTCTGGGGGTGCCCCTGCGTTGTGCTCCTCCCTTCAAGACGGACCTGATTGACTTCACATACTGGCTCAAGGCCACGCTTGACATCGCGTGGCAGCTCGATAAGGTTCTGTTCATGCCCCTCCGCTTCTCTCTCGAAACTCATGAACTGGACGACGGAGCGGGGCATACGAAACTCAAGCCTTGGTGATGAAACGACAGCAGTCTTCAGTTGAATGATTGCCGGAGTGCCGATTCAATCGTTTCGGAATGGATAAATCCTACTGCGCAAAGGTTACTCTTTCAGTCTTCGAACGAGCACCGAGGAGAGGTAGCATTGACGAAGTTCACCGGCGGCGAGATTCTGACGAAATGCCTGATTGAAGAGGGTGTGAGGTATGTCTTTGGCGTTCCCGGGGACCAGCTCTACCCGCTGTTGGATGCGATTGGCAATTCGGGCAAGATTCAGTTTGTGACTTTTCGACATGAGCAGGCGGCAGCACATGCGGCAGACGCGTGGGCTAGGACCACCGGGGAACCCGGGGTGTGCCTGGGGACAGTTGGACCCGGGGCGGCTGACCTTGTGCCCGGAGTGTATGCCGCTTTCGCAGACAGCATCCCAATGATTGTGCTCTGCGCCCAGAATCAGTCATGGCGCATCTATCCGGATCATGGGAGCACACAAGGGCTAGACCAGATTGACCTGTTCCGCCCAATCACGAAGTGGAGGGCAAACATATCTCACTGGCAGAGAATTCCACATCTCGTCCACTGGGCATTCAGAGAGGCGACATCTGGGCGACCAGGACCAGTCCACTTGGACATTCCGTCCGATGTGCTCTACCTCAAGTGTGAAGATAGTATGTTGGAAGATGGTGTGGTTTCTCGTGATAGATATCGCATGACACGGCCCCCTGTTGGAGACCCCGAACTCATCAAGAGAGCAGCCAAGATGCTGCTTGAGGCGAAGTTTCCACTACTCCACGCAGGAGGGGGCGTGCTGGCCTCTGCTGCTTCGAGAGAACTGGTCGATCTGGCCGAGCATCTTCAGGCACCTGTCACAACATCAGTCTGGGCAAGAGGTGCAATCCCCGAAGATCATCCACTGTCGCTGTTTCCAGCTGGTTTTGGGACTATTGCTGCACAGAGCCAAGCCGACGTCGTGCTACTTGTGGGCGGCAGATTCGGAGACCTCGACTTCTGGGGCAGACCTCCGGCATGGGGTGAAAGTGCCAAGCAGAAGCTGATTCAGATTGACATCGCTCCTGAGATGATTGCCCACAACCGGGTTGTCGACCTTCCCATAGTTGGCGATGCCAAGAGCACACTTTCAGAGATACTGAAGCTCGTCAAGGCGAAACCGAAGGCAAAACCAAGACCCGAGATGAAGGACTGTCGCGAGGCGCAGGAGAGCTGGCTTGCGGACTACATTCAGCAGGGCAAGTCTGACCAAGTGCCAATCCATCCCCTAAGAATGATCAAGGATGTGCGTGACTTCTTCCCTCGCGATGCCATCTCCATCGTTGATGGAGGCAACATCGCTGTCTGGGCAGTCTACCTGAACCGGATATATGAGCCTCGAACCTTTCTATGGCCTTCTGACTCCGGTCATCTGGGCGTGGGGACGGGCTATGCGATTGGTTCCAAGTTGGCTCACCCAGAGAAAGAGGTCTATGTCATCTCTGGTGATGGCGCGTTCATGTTCAACGTCCAAGAACTAGAAACCATGAAACGACTGAAGCTGCCACTCACAATAGTCATTGCAGACGACAGAGCCTATGGTATGATTAAGGCGGGACAGAAAGGTCTCTACGACGCGAGATATGTCGGCGTTGACTTCATCGACATCAGATATGACAAGATTGCAGAGGGGATGGGGTGCTTCGGTGTCCGTGTGGAGAAGCCCAGTGACCTGAAGCCCGCACTGGAGAGAGCCAAGGCCTCTGGACTGCCTGCTGTCATAGACGTCGTCATCGACCCTGAGGTGAACTTGGTGCCACCCGACTTCGAATCCGTCGCCTCCGTCTGGTTAGAAGGCTGTCAGCTGCCGGGTGATGACTAGTTGCGGGCTGCAGTCTATGAAGGCACTCGGGAGCTCTATGTCAGGGAAGTTCCCGAGCCTACGATGGGTCCACATGATGTCCTTGTGAAACCGAAGTACGTGGGCATATGTGGGAGCGACTTGAATGCATGGCAATACGGTATGTTCGAGCCCGGTGTCATAATTGGGCACGAGTTCTCAGGAGAGGTTGTCGACGTCGGAAGAGAAGTCGCCGCGTGGTCAAGCGGCGACCGGGTGGTGCCCAACTCTCTCATTCCATGTGGAGAGTGCAAGTTCTGCTCCCAACAGAAACACTCTCTCTGCGAGAATATGCAGATGGTCGGGATCTCCATGAATGGGGGTATGGCCGACCTAGTTTCACTCCCGGAGAGCACTCTCTACCGTCTACCAAAGTCTATCGACCACAAGATGGGCGCAATGGTCGAGCCTCTCGCCGTCGTGCTCAGGGCCTTTGAACGGGCACGATTCGCTAAGGGTGTGAGTGTCTTGATACTGGGGGCCGGACCTATTGGTCTTCTCTCTCTGCTCGTTGCGAAGGAAAAGGGCGCTGGGCGTGTTCTCGTATCTGAGGTCAAGCCGGCTCGGCTCAGCCTAGCAAAGAGCTTGGGGGCCGACGATGTAGTGAACCCGCTGGAAGAGTCAATCTCGCTGCGGCTTGAGAGCCTGACCAAGGCGCAAGGGACTGACCTTGTCGTCGAATGCACTGGCGCGCCCGGTCCCAGTTCGGAAACTTTCAGATTTGTGAAGAGAGGGGGCACGATACTTGTGCTTGGAATCTGCGAGGAGCCGGTGGGAGCAGACTTCATGACAGGAGTTCTGAATGAGCTCAGTATACAGTTCAGTTATCTCGGATATGCCGAGTTTCCAAAAGCTATCAGGCTCATCGCCAGCGGGAAAGTCAACCCTGCTCCTCTCGTGACAAGAGTGATCCCGCTGGAACGCGTTGTTGAGGATGGGTTCGAGCTGCTCACTAGCCCGGGCAGCTCGGATGTCAAGGTACTTGTACAGATATGACAGGAGGAAATGCTGCGATGGTAAATAGGATGAAACTGGCCAGCGATGAATACCTGGCCGAGTTCCAGAAGAGACTCAATGCTGACAAAGAGTACGCAACCCTAGGGAAGACGGTGGACGATTCCTACACGCTAGTACTGCAGGCTCAGCCTGACAAGGGGGTCAGCGAAACGACGACAGTCGGCTTTGTGATAAAGGAGGGAAAGATGAGCGCGATGTGGAAAGGCGAACGCGAAACCTCTTTCATCCTGAGTGCCCCCTACGGTGTCTGGGTCGACATACTGCTGGGCAGGATAGGTGCGAACAGGGCCTTCATAACACGGAAACTGAAGATTGTGGGTAACATGCCACGACTGCTGAGAACAGCTAAGGCCACGGACCGTCTTGTTGAGATACTGAGGTCCGTACCGACAGAGTTCCATGGCAAGTACATCGATCAATCATTCGGTTAGGTCCGTGACAAGAACCACGATTGGCCTGCAGGTCCTCACTGTTCCTGAAACCTAGCCAACATCGATGCAGCGATAATGATGCAGGCGGCACCCAGCCAGAAGAACAACGGTTGGCTGAGGACTTGGCCAAAGACCCATAGCCCTGCCGCTATCGGTATCAGATTCATCGTAATCTGCATGAACGGGATGATGTTCACCCCACGTCCTCGCTTGAAGGCTTCTTGAGTCGTCAAGATACCAAACACAGTCCCGAGGACAGTACCCACGAGTCCTAGCGTGAACATCAGCACTGCAGGGATTTGCGAGAGGTCTTCAAGAGAAACGATGAACACTTGCATGGAGATGGAAACAATAGCATAGCAGCTCCCGGATAGTAGCCCCAGAGTGACAATCTGTACTCTAAAGACGATGGCAGACAGCGCCGCAAGTATCGCGGATAGGACAAGGACGCACATCACCAGGTAACCGAGCTGCATCGAAGATTCGGGATTCAGCACCGACTGCTGCGTGATGTCGCCTGAAACCCCTCCGAGGCCTATGCTGATCATGCTCAGAACTAGGAGGACTACACCGAGAGCTTCCGTGCGCTTTAGCTTCTCTCCCAAGAAATACACCAGACCTAGCACAAGAACGATGATGCCTGAGTTGCTGAGGGGCTGTGCCAGAGTCACACCAATCGTGTCTAGAGCGTACAGGAAGAATGGCCAGATGAGTAAGGTCTGCATTACAATCCCCAAGACCCATACGGGGTCCCTCAGGAAGAGTCCTATGTCAGATACCTGCCTCTTGTCCCCGCGTCCGGATCTGAGATTGACTTGACGCTTCTGCAGTACGATGCCTAAGTTGTTGATTGCCGCGCCTGTCAACATCGACAGTATTCCTAGGATTGCCACAGCCATACTAGAGCCTTCATGCTCAACGTGGCTTTATTGTTTTAGGGCAGCCCGGGCAGTTCCGATGCTCTTGCACTGCGCGAAGCATTTATCCAGATATGAGTATATACAAACCGTGATTTCAGTCATGACCCCAAACGGCCCGCAGAAGGAACCTTGGCTGCTATCGAAGAAGGCAAGAGGGCCAATACTAAGGCGTTTAATCGTAGTCGTTCTGCTGATTGACCTAGCGGCGATGGTCCTGTTTGCTCAACAGATTTCGGGCGATTTGGCCGGTGGCTTTTATTGGCCTTACCCTGGCAAGATGCTGTTTCCAATCCCGGTTGACTCTCCTGCAAACATACCTGTGACGGAGCCGCTCACTCTGATTGATCAGTTTGTGTATGTCGTTTTCATATGGAATGGCATGTGGGTGGCATGGACTGCAGTTGCCGTTCTCTATATCGTCTATCCCTTTCTGCTGAAACTCAGATCCAAACGCAAGAAGACCTAGACGACACATATAGCGCGACGACAGCGGAGCTGGATGCGTCGGTGTCGTGCACAATCTTCAAGTGAGCTCTATGGTTGCGTTGAAGTCCATCTGGATTAGAATAGTACTCTCAAGAGGTCACAGCCGTGTCCACGAATCCGTATGAGCGACTCGCCGCAACACTCGATAAGATACCGAACGGCTTCGCCCACACTAAGTCTGGGTCGCACCTCAAGGTGCTGAAGTGGATATTCACTCCTGAAGAGGCTGACCTCGCCAGTCGGATGAAACTGAAGGGTGAGACCGCAGCGGAGATGGCACTCAGGCTTAGAATGAAGGAGAAAAGTCTGGAGAGGCTCCTTCATCGAATGGCTAGCAAGGGTCAGATACGTTCTTGGGTGTCGAGAACGGGCAAGCGTTATGCTCTCATGCCTTTCGCAGTGGGCATATACGAAGAGCAGCTGGGCAGGATGGACAAGACCTTTGCTCGGCTCGTTGAGGACTACTTCAGGGAGGCGCGAGGCGGCGTGTTGTTTGAAGCGGAGCCCGCAATATTCAGGGTTGTTCCAGTCAATAGAGCAATCCATTCCGAGCTTGAGATTTACCCGTATCAAATTGCAGAACATATGATTGACAGCTCCCAGTCCTGGGGTGTCCGTGAATGCATCTGCAAGAAACAGCAGAGACTACTTGGAAAGCCGTGCAAGTACCCGACTTCGGTGTGCATCACTCTTTCGCCCAAGGTCGAGGGAGTGTTCGACGACGACCCCATAACGAAGCCTGTCACAAAGGCCGAGGCGCTAGACATCTTGCGTCAGGCGGAGGAGGCTGGTCTTGTCCATTGCTCTATGAACATTCAGAAGGGCCAGTTCTTCATCTGTAACTGCTGTACTTGCTGTTGTGCAGTTCTTCGTGCCGTTTCAAAGTGGGAGCGGCCTCAGGCTCTGGTGAAGTCGGACTACGTCGCCCATGTCAATCCCGAGTTGTGTGCAGGATGCGAAACGTGTCTGGACCGCTGTCAGTTCAAGGCTCTGAAAGTCGTGGACGGCACATGCCAAGTGGATGCCTCACGGTGCGTAGGGTGCGGCGTTTGCACAATCACCTGTCCGCAGAGCGCCCTCACGCTCGTCAGAAAGGATCCGACAGAGATCTCTTCTCCCCCGGAAACATTGATGGACTGGATGGTTCAGAGGGGAACTGCAAGAGGCGTGAATCCGTCAGACCTGCTCTAGCAGGGCGCCTTCAGTCGATGCTGTCACGCCCCATAGAACTAGCCCAGACAATCCAATCATTACACTTGGTGAAGGCTGACCAAACACTTTAAGGACAGTCAGATAAGAATAGGTCGAATCTCGTGGACTGCGACCAATTAATGGAGCATGATCAGTGGGACATGAATCAGCGCCGCTCCAGAAAGTACGTTCCCCATCTGGCCCGGTTTCATTTTAGGCCGACGTATGACTGGACTGTCGAAGAGGCGAGCGGACTCTACGCGAGCCGGGGTCCAATCTCAGACGACATGCTCCTAGACCAAGTCTTCTATCAGGACTGCATGGCTGGCATGAAGAATCTTCCTCATGGCTGCATAGATTTGGTGATAGCAGATCCACCGTTTGGCATCGACTTCGATGGCAAGAGTGGGGTCTACAATCGTGACAGTGGACTCGTCCTAGAAGGGTATGAGGAGGTCAGGGAGTCCTATGAGGATTTCACAAACAAATGGGTCCATGAGCTTCCGAGAGTCCTGAAATCGAACGGCTCTGCATACGTGTTCAGCGGATGGAATAATCTCGAGTCAATTCTCAGGGCTGGTCGCGAGGCAGGCTTCACACTCCTGAACCACATCATTTGGCACTATCCCTTCGGTGTGTACACGAGGAAGAGGCTTGTCAGCAGCCACTACCACATCCTGTTGTTCGTCAAAGACCCGCGATTATACTTCTTCAACAAGTTCGAACACTACCCGGAGGATGTCTGGCGCATAAAGCGGCCATATCGCATTGGCCAAGCAAAGAATGGGACTCGACTTCCCGTCAGAGTTGTGGCACGCTGTATTGACTTCTCATCCATACCCGGTGATATTGTACTAGATCCGTTCATGGGAAACGGCACAACAGCACTTGCGGCGAAGTCGAACTGGAGGCACTTTATTGGTTTTGAAATCAATGAGCAGTTAAAACCGCTGATTGAGAGCGAGATCCAAATGAAAGAACCGGGTGAATCATATCAGCCGTACAGCCAGCGGCTACCGACCACTGAGGACTTGGCCCGGGAGTATCCGCAGGCGCATAGGGAGTTCATTCGTGGCCTGAAGGAAGACGAGGGAGTGACTCGCCCGCAAGAGTGATGTCAGCAGGCAACTAGCCTAGCAATCTGCAAGGTGGTGAAGCACACATGGACCTTGATGATATACTATTGAAGCACGGTCTCCGTCACGACAGGCTATCCGACACACCAGGTCGAAGTGATATGTTCGATAGACAGTTCGGTGCCGAACTGGCGGGCTGGGAGCTGAGTCTTCTGAAGGGTTTCTGTGAGAGAGTGGCTGGTCAGAAGTATCATTACCGGGGTTTCGTACACCACACCCGTGATGCGTCTTTGGTGATGTTGACGCCCAGCCCTTGGCTGATTGAGGGGGTATTCGTCGTGCTAGCTGATTTGAATCAGGTGCCGTCTGATGGCTCATTCGTTGACGTCACTGGACGGACCACCATAGTGCCATCTCTGATGTATCGCAGTCAGAGTATTGTGCGGGCAGTCTTAGCAGACAGTATTGAGACTGAGCCGATTGATTTCCTAAAGACGGTCACTCCCCCACTGGACCTCAAAGAGCTCTCCGATATGCTGTTTGAACATGTTGGAATGGCCGAGGCCAGTAAGAGGGTCTTTGCCCGGCTCTTTGCATCAAGCCCACCGTACGAAGGAGCAGTCGGGGGCTTCACCACAGGGATTCAAGCCGTTACCTCTGAATCTCAAGTCAAGAGGTTTCTAGGCTTCGTTCACAGGATCTTGCCTCCTGCTCTCAGAGGTAAGTACGCGGCCCATCGGACTGTCAATGGAGTCGATGTGACGATGCCAAAGCTGTGGCGAATAGAGATAGGCAAGACCCCTGAGCCAAGGATGAAGTCTATCTGCGTGGACCGCTCGGACCCACTCGACTTCAGGGAACTGTCTCTGGGTGCTCTGACAGACGCTGGGACGGCAGCACTCCCAGACGTTCCCTTGGCGATAGCGTCAGAGGACTTCTGGGTAGAGAATTCAGATCCTTCACAGCTAATGCTCCCTATCATGAAGTCTGCAATAACATACCAGCTTCTCACACCAAGTGTTTCGCAGCGGTCAGTCGGGACAAGCACCAAACACGTACTGTCGCGCTTGGAGTCCATCCGGGACAGCTTCGGCCTAGAGGACTCGGCTCTGGCTCGTGGCCATGTTCTTGATGCGGATGCTCTTGGTAGACCTCTCAGTGTCGTGAGGATTGCACGATCGACTGCTAGGGCTGAGTGGCATAACAGTATCACCAGCGCAGACTTGAAACAGGCTTGGGATCAGGTCTTGGAGCCAGCTCTGAAGGAGTTCATCGAACTATCTGAACTGAAGACCGCCGCTGAGAGTAGATGGGGTCAAGACAGCAAGATTGACAGGTTCAACACGAAAGTGCTTCGTGCACTGAAGAAACTTGACCTTGGTACGACTGGCTCTCTAGGGCCTACACTCCAAGAGATCGCGAGCGAGGCGGGTGTGGAGAAGCACGTAGCTGCTGAGAGTCTGATGACGATGAAAGATGAAGGGGTCATCTATGAGCCTCGAACTGGCCACTACAGGCTAGTGTGACACTGCTTGCCGTGTCGATGACCCACTCAACTGCTGCTTTCAAGGCAGAGCTTTCTTGAAACTGGCCGGCTCGTCGCCCTCATCAATGATCTCTATGTCTTGGTGTCCAACCCGCTCCGCGTCATAACCCCTTGCTATAATTGTTCCATCGAGCTTCTCGCGAGCACTTGCTTTACTACCACGCCAGACATAGATGTCATCCCATGTATCAAGGATGAACACATCGTCCGTGCTGAGCGAAGCACGCTTGAGAGGCACTTCGGTAAAGAATGTCTGACCCTTGACGTTACTCACTCGCCAAAGCTTGTATTCGTGCTTCTGAAGCTGCACCTTCTTCAAGATGCCTTCTGTGTCTTGGTCTGTGATTTGGAACTTCTTGAAGAGCGCCTTGAACGCTGGTGGCTCCTTGCCACCCTCTATGCGTGTCAGCTTAGCTTGGCCCTTCCTCTCTGTGTCCTTAAAGACCGACTCTGCCGCAGTCATGAACTGTTCGTCGACTGTGGACTTCGGGCCAATCCATGCATACAGAGTGGCACCAGCATCAATCAGGTAGCAGTCACCCCGTCCAAAGGTGCCTGGTTCTGGCACTTTGACGAGCTTACCCTTCTGAACGTGGAATACTATCGGTTCGGGCATAGGGAAACGGATTGTACGAGGCGACTGTTAAGTTATATCCGTGCGAACCTCGTCTTGGCATCTGCAGATTCATGCCGACCTGGTGACCGATTCCATGCCCGAAATTCCCGAGTTGGAGGTGATCGCACAAAGGCTGACCGAAGCGCTCTCTGGTAAGACTGTACAGAGTCTGTCAATCCACAACTACTTGGTCATCCATGGCACAACCGTGGAACAATTCGAGGAGCTGGCAAGAGGTAAGGTTTTCCAGTCTTTCACAGCCGACGGCAAGTTCATCATTGCGGGCATGAGTGACTCGCTTCAGATAGTGATCAACCCAATGCTCACTGGACGCTTCCGCATCTCGACCCGCCCGAGAAAACCGCTGAAGTCAGATGTGCTCTCGGTCCGTACTGACGGTCCAACTCTCTGGTACGATGATAGGAAGTTCATGAGTCGTGTGTACTTGGTTTCGGATGGCGACTACAAGCAGGTTGCAGGTTTCGTAGGTCGAGGACCATCTGCTCTTGATTCTGAGCTGACGCTAGAGAGCTTCAGAATGCGCATACGCAGCTTTCATGGACAAACAAAGAACGTGCTTCAGAACCAGCGTTTCGTGAAAGGCATCGGGAACGCCTATGCTGACGAAATACTCCTCTATGCAGGCATACTGCCATTTCGTAGACGTGGGTCACTTGATGATGGCGAGGTGGAGCGCCTCTATGTTGCCATGAGGAGTGTTCTCAGTCGATACCGTGACATGCTCTCGAATTGCGGCCTCGCTGATCTTGGGCCAGAGAAACGCGACTTTCTAATGATTCACGGGAAGGGCGGCGGTATCTGTCCATTGTGCGGTGGACGAATATCAGAGGTCACAGCCAACCGTTTCAAGACTAACTACTGCCAGAACTGTCAGAGGTAAGTATCGGGCGATACGCTAATCTGAGGGCTGGACCTGACACTCAGCCAGAATTTGTGCAGAGCTGATGCCAGATGGATAAGTGGGAAGAGAACTTTCTCAGGGAGATTGTCGAGCTGGACACGGAAAGTGGACAGAAGAAGAACTATGCTCAGTGTGCCAAGATCATCAAGAGGTATTGTGAGGAGGCAGGCCTCAAGGTCGAGGTTTTCGACTCGAAACATGATGGCATACCTCAACCGAATGTCGTGGCAACACTGGATGCAGGAGTCAAGCCGACGTTACTGCTGTGCACACACTATGACATAGTCCCAGCCGGAGATGAGGCCTCATGGACTCGACCACCTTTCAAGTTGACAGTCCAAGGTGACAAGGTCTATGGTCGTGGAGTGACGGACAACAAAGGGAACATTGTGGCCTCAGTGAGCGCTGCTCGCGAGCTCATCAAGAAACGAAGCTCCAAGGTCAACTGGAAGATACTCATCTCTCCTAACGAGGAGATTGGGGGCGAGTGGGGGATTGACTACCTCATAAACGGTCCCCCAAAGATTAGGGGTGACTTCGCATTGGTAGTCGACTCTGGACCTGCATATGTGAGCATTGGAGCCAGCGGTATTGTGTCAGGCACCTTCACAGTTCATGGTACTCAGGGACATGCAGGGTATCCATTTGCGTTCAACAATGCCATCCATTTGTCAATCCCACTGCTCAATGTCATGTTGGACTACATAGACGTTCGACGCAAGATCGAGTCGAAGATTCCTGCGCCTCCCGGCAGTCCGTACAAGAACCTGTGGGGGCGGTTCTCCATCACAGTGTACCATGCTGGCACAAAGACGAATGTCATCCCTGGGAAGGCGGAGATATCATTTGACTGCAGGCTGATTCCGGAGGAGAACCCTGATGACGTTGCCAGAAACCTGGAAGAGTTCTTCGAGAAGGCCAAAGAGGAAACCTCGGTTGAAGCCACACTCGAAATCAAGACGAAGGCGAGCGGTTGGAGTTCAGACCCCAACAACAGGTTCATGAAGGCATGGCATACCGCTGTGAAAGAAGTCGTCGGCCCGAGTATCCCCTTGGCTGCAGATCTTGGAGGGAATGACGGACACTACTTCGTGAAGGTCGGAATACCCACGGCATGCTTTGGCACCATTGCTGACGATACCAACTTCCATGGGATCGACGAGTTCATGCGAATTGGAGACTACGAAAAGGTGAAGAAGTCTCTCATCTGCTTCGCTGAGAAGTGGAAGTGAATGGTCGACCTGAGTCTTCTCAAGATAGGAAGTCCGGGGCCCTTCTTACCCCCATGGGATAACGCCTTGAAGAATGCCAGACTAATAGACTCTTTGGGCTATGACAGCATGGCGTTTCCAGATCACTTCGCTGGTTTTGTGCCTGAGAGCATCTGGACGCCCGACATAACACCCTTGGCGCTAATCCAGCAGTCTCCTCATACCTACTATGAGATGAGTACGATAATGGCGGCCTGTGCGACAGTGACAGAGAGAGTGAAACTCATCTCAAGTGTGACGGAGCCGATCCGCAGGAACCCTGTGCTTCTTGCACAGACCTTCTTGACACTTGACCATATCAGTCACGGTCGCACGGTAATGGGAATCGGTGCCGGTGAGATCGAGAACGTCAAGCCCTATGGACTGGACTACTCTGGCCAAGTGGCCCGTCTGAGGGAGGCACTCGAGATCATCGGAAGGATATGGACGACCCACGAGCCGTTCGACTATGATGGCAGATTCTACACACTGAGAAACGCGGTCATGTCATTGCGGCCCGCGATTGAGGGCCAGCCGCCACAGATGTGGATTGCCGCACATGGCCCGAAGATGCTCGCGGTTGCTGCCGAGTTTGGTGATGGCTGGTTGCCCACAGTGCTTCGTCCTGTAGACTATGGTGCACGACTCAGAGAGATAATGCGGTACAGGAAGAAGCTCAGCAGGACTGGCCAGTTCACGGCGGCACTCTGGAACTGGTGCATATTGGATGATGACCCCGCAGAGTGCGATCGCATGATGCGTACACCTCTTGCGAAGGCATTTGCTCTTCTCTATCCCGCGAGTGAGTGGAAGCGGTTGGGGTTCACTCATCCATTCGGAAGTGACTTCTACTCGCTTCGTGACTACGTGCCGATGGGCATCAGTCGCGAAACAGCTCTGCGTGCGATAGATCAAGTACCAGACAAAGTGCTGCGTGAGTTCTATATGTGTGGCAATGCTGATAGCATCGTAGGTATGCTTGAGGAGTATGTACGGCAGGGACTTCAGCACATGATTCTGTGGAACAGTACTGGAATGTTCGATTTGGAGAAGACACGTAGCTCCTACAAGGTGATGAAAGACGTCCTCGCATGCGTCAAAGGATAGCTTAGTCATTGTGACCCAGAATCAGCACAAGTTGACGGAGGTCCGGCCTCTCTTCGAGAAACATGGCATTAGACTGGAAACCTCTCCAGTGGAGAAACTCGAGGTCCGATCTGACGATGTGGTGGTTGTAGCACTAGAAGCCGCCAAGGCCGCGTACAAGGTAATCAAACGCCCGCTTGTTGTTGATGACACTGGCCTGTACATTAGTGCGCTGAACGACTTCCCGGGAGCATATGCAGCTTTTGTTCAGAAGACGATCGGGAACCAAGGGGTACTACGGTTGTTGGAGAGTGTCACCGACAGGAGAGCCAGTTTCATCACTGCAGTCGCCTATTCTGATGGAAAACATCTTGAGGCGTTTGTGGGTGAGATGCCGGGGCATATAGCCCTCATCGCCCTAGGGGAGGAGGGCTTCGGATACGACCCCATCTTTGTCTGCGAGGGCGAAACACGGACCTATGCCGAGATGAGTTTCTCAGAGAAGGTGGCTGTTTCTCATAGGACACGTGCCTTTAGCTCGTTCTTAGAGTGGTATGAGAGATTCCCCTAGCAACGCTTAAGACAGAGCGCAGACCCGTTTCGGATGGTGTCCTAGATGTCTGTCAGCGAGACCACGATGAGGGCTTTGAAGGATCTTGGTCTCACCGACTACGAAACGAGTTCGTATCTTGTGCTCGTGGAGGGAGGTCAGATGTCGGCCTCGGAGGTGAGCCTTAAGTCTAGGGTACCCTACTCGCGCATATACGATGTCCTTGGTAGGCTGGAAGAGAAGGGCTTCGTCCAAGTCATGCGAGGCCGTCCCACTCTCTATACTGCGAAAGCACCCACGGAGGTTGTGCGTCTCGTACGACTGGCTTGGCAAGACAAGATTGAGAGGTCCAGCAAGACTGTCGTCGACGAGCTTCAGCCTAGGTTCGAAAGAGAGAGTCATGCCAGCCCTAAGGACGTTTGGGTGATGCACGGAAGAGCAGCAGTATTGGCCAAGGCAATCGAGATGGTGGACTCTGCTAGGGACGAGATTAAGTTGTCGATTCCCAGTCTGGACCTAGAGGAAGATGGCACCATATCAGTAGCCGAGCGTGTGTTGCAGACAAAGGCAGAGCGAGTGTACGTCCTCACATCTCATGTCACCGACTCTGTAAGGAAGCTTATCCCCAAGAACTTCGAGGTTCGGACCCGCGACAGGGTGTTTGGGGCCGGTCTCGTTGTGGACGGCAGACAGACGCTGATTATGCTTGCCGGGCCTGAGGAGGACAGAGAGTTCTTGGGCGTCTACTCTAGCCATGCTGTTTTTGCGGCAATGGCTGGTGCGTATTTCGATTCACTTTACTCCGATTCGCAGTCTATACGAAGAGTTTGAGGTTTCTTCTCGCTCTTTATATCATGTATCTCTGTCAGAACTGGTGGGACTGAATCCTTACATAAGGAATCATCCGCAAGGACACGATGGTCATGTCTAGCACGCTGGACGACACGATTATCGAAGCGAGGCTGTCGCCCTCTGCCAAGGCTGTTCTTCAGGCAGTGCGTGAGATTGAGGATGGCCGAGAAGCCGACGTCTTCCAAGATGGTCCTGACAGGAATCATCTGAGGATGATGACGAAGACGTTTCGTGGGAGCATGTACTCGGCACTCACGAAGCGGCTGGCAGAAGTGATTGATATGGGCGGCGTGTCAGTAGTAACACAGTCCGATCTCATGTCCTTGGCTGCCGATCTGTGGAATCAGAATGCTTCCCGATTGAGCGAAACAGAGGTCGCTGTGATAAGGGGTGCCACCGAGTCGCCCGGCTTAGCTCTGAACGACCTTGCTATGAAGGTGGGGCTGAGCTATCCTCAGGCAAGAAGGGCGCATCAAAGACTCCGCGAGTGTGGTGTACTCCGTGTTTCAGGGTCACTGAATCTCGATACGATGGGCCTTGAGAGAATCCTCTTGGTCATGAAGTCCCCCCAGCTAGTCCTGACGGGGCCCTATATAGAGAAGATGCTCTTTGTTGATGGGTCTTCGCCCACAGTGTATCTTGTGGCAGTCATCGCCCGCGAACAGAGCGACAACCTTCTCCATCTTGTCAGATCGCTCAGAGGTGACGCGGAAGGCATCTTCGTATGGCGTCTGTCTGCAGGTAAGCTCGGATTCTCAGACCTGTACCTCAACACAAAGACGGGCTCATGGGAGCCCGATATCCTCCACTTTCGTCTCATGCTTCGAGGTGGGGGGCCCCCCATCGTATTGGGGGACGCTGCACCTGTGCCCCAATTCAGAGTGAGTTACACGCCTGCCGACCTCACAATGATTGACCAGCTCCGTGACAACTACATGAAGACTGCAAATGAAATCGTTGGTTCAACCGGGCTCTCTGGGAGCACAGCCTTTCGAAAGCGTCAGCAGATTCTGAACAGTGGCATCATACTTCCTCGTCCGCGGGTACACGTGCCCAGTCTGTGTGAACGTATCATTGTGATACTGCCTCCAGACCTTGCAGGCGACGTGCTTCCCGCATGGTCGGTGCTTCCAGTCACCTACGTTTCAAGGGTGTCCGCTATCGAGGACGCATCGCAGGAGCGAGTCCTACTGCTTGCTGCTGTTCCAAGGGGGTTCGGCAGAGTAGTCGTCGGGGTGCTGAGTTCTGAGCTCAGTCGCGTGGAAGATCATACAGCACATGTCGTTTCGAGTGGCTCCGATGGCTCCATTTCGATGGCAGCTATGTTCGATCGAAGGTCCGGAACTTGGAAGTGGAGTCAGGGCGATTTCTTCGATGTGCGGCCATACAGTATTGTGCGTCGTGAGGTGGATGATACTTCATTGCCCCTAGACTTGGCATGAGTTGCTCAGAGGCACAAGCAATATCTGTGACGGGATGGTCAGTTGAACACAAGGCTCTCCCATGCTGAATGTCATCTTCCTAGGAACTGGTGGCTCAATGCCTACCGAAGGTAGGAACCTGCCAGCCATCGCCATACAGTGCCGTGGCTCAGTCCTTCTCTTCGACGCCGGAGAAGACATACAGAGACAACTTGGTAGAGCAGGCATAGGTGTGAACAACAGGCTTTCAGTCTTCATCACACACATGCACGCTGATCATGTGCTCGGACTGCCCGGACTACTCCTCAGGTTTTCGCTCTTGGGGCGCACAAGGCCTCTCGCGATATATGGTCCCGAGGGCCTTATTGAGTACGTCAGAGTCAATCAGCAGACGATACATCTCGGTACTGCATTCGAGGCCATGGTCTACAAGATTGACAAAGGTCTGGTCTTCCACTCTGAGCACATAACTGTCAGTGCCTTTGAGGTCGATCACAGAGTGTTTGCCTTCGGGTATGAGATCGTGTACCAGCGGCCCACCGGGGCATTTCTTCCAGACAGAGCAGTGGAGCTTGGTGTCCCAAGAGGGCCTCTCTGGAGGGCTCTGGCATCAGGGGAAGATGTAAAGCTTCAGGACGGACGAACAGTGTCACCCTCTGATGTGACTACTGCCAAGCCGCCCGGCTTGAAGATTGTGTACTCAGGCGACACTCGCCCCTGCAGAGCTCTCAGTGAGGCGGCGTTGGATGCAGACCTACTCATCTGTGAAGCAATGTACACATCAGAGGACTCACAAATGGCAAGTGAGAGAGGCCACATGACTGCCTCAGGGGCAGCACGCATTGCACTGGAGTCAAGAGTCCGCCTGTTGGCTTTGACTCACTACAGCCCGAGATATGGTGACGGGTCGCCGATTCTTGCTGAGGCACGTGGTGTCTTTCCCGAAACTGTCTTGGCCCGAGACCTGATGAGGATTGAACTTGGCATCTCAGAAAGCCCTAAGGTAGCCGACAGTGAGTGACACACTTGCATTTCATCCCAAGCCTATCTTGATGGTCTGCAGCGGATGATGAATGAGCATTTGTTTCAACAAGCGGCTCTTCACCGACTGTGCAGGCTTTGCACCGATGACCAGGTCGATGATCAGGTCCCGCACGACGGGGTCAACAGCGGCGACATCGCATACGGTCTGTAGGGTCCTCTTTGACCCATAGAGTTTCTCGGCAACGAACCTTAAAACATTGAGTTCGGGCCTCAGCAACTCCCCTATCTTCTGTTCGTATGTGAGAATGAGCCTTGGACTGCGAGTCTTGACGGTTTCGACTGCCGTGTCAGCCGCCAGCAGCCCTGAGGCGACTCCATAGAATATACCTTCTCCCGTGATAGGCGACACCAGACCCGCAGCATCTCCTACGAGCATGGTCTTAGGGCTGACCAGTTTCCAGTGGGGTGGACCCAGTGGCACTCTATGTGCACTCGTCCTAGGCAGGCTGATTCTGACACCGGTCTCGGCCTCAAGTCTTCCAACGAACTTGGTCCACTCTCCTCTCAGATCTGTGAGTCTGTCTACCCTGCATCCGACCCCGATGCTGATATTGTCTCTCTTGGGAAAGCACCAGGCATAACCCCACCTTGTTGCACCGAAGTAAATGTGCATGGCAAGCTCATTGTCCTCTTCTGGGACCATCGTGATTCTTTGGATCTCAGACGGGTCCATGGGCACATCTGCTGAGATACAGAGGCCGACTCTGTCAGATGGCCAACTGTGGCGGATACCCGTCGCACGGGCCACAATACCATTCACGCCATCTGCCCCAATCAGCATGTGTGACTTGTGGGAGTCACCTAGGCAGAGGGCACGTACTGCATCTCTTGTTCGTTCTATGGCCACAACTCTCGCTTCTTGAATCACTTCAACGCCTGCGTCCTCGGCCATGTGAAGCAAGTAGTGATCAAACCTTGATCTAGTGACCATGTGTACAGTAAGCCCTCTTCGCACTACTACAAAGCCCCGACCCGAAGGCGTATGGAAACTGACAGCACGGATATCGCGGTCAACAACAGGTGCGATATCAAAGTCCAGAGTCTGCGATACACGAGGGCTGAGAGCCCCACCACAGGGCTTCTCTCTGGGGTATACTGACCTGTCAAGAAGCAAGACATCCAACCCCCTAAGAGCGGCTCTTCTCGCGCAGGTCGCTCCGGCGGGTCCTCCTCCGACGACTATCAGGTCATGCATCTCAGTTCCTCACAAATCCGATGAGTCTTCTCATCACAATATCAATAAATCGATGTTCATGGACTACTAGTGGGGTGTCAAGAGTGTCGGTAGGCAATAAGGCCTCAAAGGTCTGTATCATAACCACTGGAGGAACGATTTCGAGCGTATACGATCCCAATATCCAGTCGTTGAGGCCCGGCCTTTCTGTGGATGCGCTTCTTGCCAGTCTGCCAAGGGGCATGGGAAACATCAGCGTTGTCAAAAAGGAGTTGTTCCAGCTTGACTCTGCCAACGCGCAACCACATCACTGGCAGCAGATAGCGAGCGCTGTCAAGGAAGCAAGTGACACCATACGTGACCTTGAGGGCATTGTTGTGACACACGGAACAGACACGATGGTGTATTCAGCCTCCGCAGTGAGCTTCATGGTACAAGACTTCGGACGTCCGATTGTATTCACCGGCTCTCAAATCCCTGCCTCCATACCTTGGAGCGATGGTCCTCGAAACCTGATTGATGCACTGCGCGTCGCTGCCTTTGGCGACCTTGGTGAAACCTGCATAGTCTTCAACGGCGAGATACACAGGGCCACGAGGACCAAGAAGGTGCGTGTGAACTCCTATGATGCATTTGACTCGGTCGACCCGTCTCCCCTAGGCACTCTGGCTCGAGACATAATCCTCTATGAGGGCCGGAAGAAGAGACAAGACCTAGTTCCCCGGTTCGACACAAGGCTCGATGACCGAGTGTTCCTTCTCAAGGTGTTCCCTGGCATGCCTCCGGGTATCCTCTCGCGCATCGTTGACATGGGTTATCACGGTATTGTGATCGAGGGCTTTGGAGCCGGCAACATTCCGACTGAGGAGAACGCGCTCACAGGGGCAATCCTCCAAGCCATTGGCAGGGACTGCATCGTAGTGGTCAGCTCACAGTGCGCTTTCGGACAGGCTGACCCGCTGACATACGAAGTCGGACGCGCTGCCCTCGATGTCGGTGCCATGAGCGCGTATGACATGACCTCAGAGGCCACAGTGGTCAAGCTCGCGTGGGTCTTGGGTCACACTCGCGATCCTGAACGGGTGCAAGAGATGATGTTGATAGACTACGGCGGCGAGATTCAGTATAAGAGTCCAGTAGAAGAGCATGAGACTTGACGAGTTTGAGATGAATCATCGTCAGGCTTAAATCAGCCGCTCCCAGTCATCATGTTGTGCCCGGATAGCCAAGTGGTTCGACCACGACACTAGGTCGTAGACCTTCAAACGGCGGTAGCCTGGAACCAATCCCGGGACTGAACTCGGGATGAACAGCCAGCTACTCTCCCTCTGGGAGGCACGAGGGCCGATCACTTCGTTCGGCTCTGCCAAAGTTCGAATCTCGCTCCGGGCGCCACCGCCACTCTGCAGTCCAATCCAGAGTAGATTATTCTCATCGGCTTGTGGGCATCGAATCTGACTCCAAAGTGGTTGTGGAATCCTCAAGTCCTCTCGGCTGGATGATAACCGTTATAAGCCGTTTCCAAGAAGCGAACAGAGCCTCAGCTCAGTCGTTGTAAGGTAGTTCATAATGTCCGAGCGAGAATACAGGCACATCATTCGTATGGCAGGTACAGACATAGATGGCCAAGAGAACCTGATACAGGGGATTACAAGGGTCAAAGGAGTAGGCATGAGGATGTCGAAGAGTATACTGACAAGACTCAATCTGGACCCCTCCTCTCGTCTAGGTTACCTGACCGATGCTGAGATACAGTCGATTGAGAAACTCTTGGCTGATATTGGTGCTGCTGGGTTCCCAGTGTGGTACGTAAACAGGCCAAAGGACCGGTCGAGCGGAAGGAATCTGCATCTGACCGGCTCGGACTTGGACTTCGCTCGTCGCACTGACATAGACCGTCTGAAGAGGATCAAGTCTTGGCGCGGGATTAGACACTCATTCAACGTCAAGGTAAGAGGGCAGCACACCAGATCGACAGGGCGCAGGGGTGTGGCTGTGGGTGTGTCGAGGAAGAAGGAATAGAGGGAGGCCGTGAGCGATGGGTGATCCGCGACGACAGAGAAAGCAATACACGAAGCCCAAGCGTCCATTTGAAACAGAGCGGTTTGAACAAGAACTGGAGCTGATTGGCAGTTACGGTCTGAGGAACAAGAGGGAGCTCTGGAAGCACAGGACCGAGTTGTCAAACTACAGGAGAGCGGCACGTGGCCTTCTCGCACTGCCGCCATCTGACCGAGCCGCCCTCGAGAAGGAGATCATTGACAAGCTCACAAGGCGTGGCATTCTGAAGAAGGAACCCAGCCTTGACAGTGTGCTGGACCTTACCCTCAAGGATGTTCTGGAACGAAGACTGCAGACGGTTGTCTTCAAGAAGGGTCTTGCATGTTCGCCGTATCACGCTCGACAGCTTGTCGTTCATGGTCACATTGCACTCAATGGTGCCAGAGTCACGACTCCTAGTAGAATCATGACGGTTGTTGAGGAGGAGGGGATTGACTATGCAGGCAACTCACCGGAACGCGACCCATCCCACCCTGCTAGAGTCGCTGCCTCGATGGCGGCTCAGAAAGTAGCCGCACCTCCCGAAGAGAAAGAGGAAGAGGGGTCTCCAGAAGGTTTCCGTCGGGGTCCTCATGAAAGAGTCAGCCGTGTCAGACGAGAGTACGTAGAGGACACAAGAGCGAAAGTCCCTGAAGAGGCCGTTGATGAAGAGGAAGGTCAAGGAGGCTCAGAGAATGAGTAAGAGGGATGAACCACAGAGATGGGGTATCGCACATATATTTGCTTCATACAACGACACAATCGTGCACATCACGGATTCTACAGGGGCAGAAACGATTGCCCGCTACACTGGTGGCATGATGGTCAAGGCTGACAGGAACGAGTCATCTCCCCACGCTGCTATGCAGGCTGCATTCCAAGCTGCCCGCGAGGCGAAGGACAAGGGCCTCTATGGGATACACATCCGAGTACGTGCTCCTGGCGGTCACGGCCCGAAGACGCCTGGTCCCGGTGCACAAGCAGCGATACGTGCGCTCAGCAGAGCCGGTCTGAGGATTGGCATTATAGATGAGGTGACACCACTCCCTCACGACGGTACGAGAAAGCCGGGTGGACGACGCGGGCGTAGAGTCTGAGGTCTACTCAACCGCATGAACTAGGCATCAGAACGCTTTAGGGGTAGTGCCACTCGTGGATGAGCCGAGTAGGTGCTCCTGAGTTTCTCTTGTTCATTCTTGTCTTAGGACGCGTGAGATGTCTCTGTGCCCGTGGAGGGGGCAAGTAGAGTCCTCTCTCCAGACCTCTCGTGACTGAGGTTCCAGTCTTCGTGCTGTCACGACCCTTGAAGCCGCAAGCCGTGCATTTGAACCCCTTGCCCTGTCCCGCACTGGTCATCCTCCTTCCGCACTGCGGGCAGACTGGATTGCTAAACACTACTGTTTCAGACACCTCAAGTACTTCGAAACCCTCGACGTTCAGAGTGAGGCCATGGCTGCTGGCGGCTGGTCGGACCCCGGAGTGAAGTGCGACTTCATCGTTCACGGCAAGCATCAGGGTGTTCTCTCTCAACTCTCCGGCGGGCTCATAGATAGCACAGTCGATTGTGCCGGTTTCATCTGCCACAGAGAATATGACATGACCACCCTCAATCATCCTTGGGGGTGACGCTACTCTTCCTTGGACCACGGCTGCCATGTACGGGCGAAGGTCACAGACACTGACATGGTGTGTCAGGTGTTCGCCCGTGCCTTGGTTCGTCCTCATAATCATCCATCGATCCTTCGCCTGAACACTACGGACTAGCTCGGCTGCCTCTACTACATAGTAGGGCCTTTCACCCCGGATCCCATATATCACTGGGTCGGGGCCTCGCGGCGCGATGAGTACTTCTCCTGTCATGGGATCAATGTTCGAGAAGAGCCTGTCACCCATCATCTTGTCCATATCAAAGACAGACTCCGCATCAACACCTCGCTCTTGGGAACAGGCATCGACCGAACGATAGGCCAGGTACTCGTACGTGTGGTCATCCATGAGCTGGTTGCCAATTGCAGATAGTGAACCTACCAAGCCACGCCCATTCCCCATGCTGAAGTGTTTCAATGAATGCTTCTGGATGATTCTCTGCGCAAGTGCGATTGGCACCGTTCTCCAGAGTGTTCTTCTTGCGAGTGCTATCAGTTCGTCAGGCGGGTCTCCTGTCACAACAACGAGGCCTGGATTGGTGTTGGGATATCCTCTCTCGACGTAGTTCGTTGCGATGTTTCTTGTCATTGACAGGATCTGTGCTACCATCTCTGATCTGACGATGAACCGCAGTGCAACCGCGCCATTCCCCCGCGTGCGGAATGGGATGTTCGGGTTCAGGCGAATCAGGTTTGGATAGTCCAGCCACTGTACGTGGAACTCCTCCAGCCTCTCCGCGAGGATACTGGCAAAATGTGTCGTGCACCCCCCTCGGGGGCTGTCAATGTCGTCCATTCCGAGATGCACAGTCGTGTAACTCATTCTGTCTTCACCTTGCAGATGTCACAGACTGTCGCCTCTCCGACTCTGGTTCCATGATCCTCACAGACGAGCCTTCCGCAGATGTTACAGGCCCTTGAAGACAGGTTCTGTCCGCAGATCTGGCATCTTGCTTCGGTGCAGACCAGACAGACCGATTCCTCGATGGACATGCAGTCATCGCAGACCAACGCTCCACACATCTGGCACTTACTCAGTCTGACTTGGGCCGACTCACAAATCTCACATGACTGATTGTGCTTGGACATTATCGCCTAGGTCCTCACTTCTTGAGAAACGGGAACGTTGAAATCCGTTTTGTAGCGAGCGTTCTCTAATGATTTCGTTGAAACCCGACCGTGCGTTGAGGCTTGTGATATTCAACGCAGGCCAATGCGACCCGAAGAAGTGTACTGGGGTCAGGTTAGGACGGATGAAACGAGCAACAATCATCAGGGACATGCGGCAGATCCCAGTTCAGGCAGTGGTGCTAAACCCGACATCTGAAGTGGCATTCTCACCAGCGGACGGCCACATTGTTGAGAGAAAGGGACTTGTTGCACTCGATTGCTCGTGGAACCAGGCTGAAGAGATCTTCAGAGCGACCGAACTGGGAGTCCAGCGCGCGTTGCCCTACCTTCTCGCTGCCAATCCAGTCAACACCTACAAACCGATTCGACTGTCTACCGCAGAGGCAATAGCCGCAGCCCTCTATATAGCTGGACTGAGGAAAAGTGCGGAAGATATAATGTCTGTCTTCAAGTGGGGTCCTGCATTCTTAGTGCTGAATCATGATTGGCTTGAAGCGTATTCAGAGTGCAAGACGAGCACCGATGTTGTGAAGGTCCAGCAGGAGATAATGGCAAGTCACACAAAGGCTGGTCACATGGGGCAGAGCGGCAGAGACCTTGCCTAGTGGCCAGAGTCGGACATATGTCCGAACCGGACGAAGGTCATGTCGACGAGAATCAAGGCGGCCTTGGTTCGAAGAGTAGCCCCAATTCTGTTGTGTCCGTCCGCGTCACCGTGGAGGACTTCGCGACATCGGACTAAGCCTCCTACCCTACGCCTCGGGTCGGCACGTCATGGGCGTATTCTTGGAGTTGCTACCCAGTGTTGGGCCGTTTCAGCAATCCTGGACAGGTCCTCAGCGGACCAAGACTGTTCCGCATCATTGTCATGTCCTGTCCGGACGTTTCGTTTCTGTTCCCAGAGCGAGGTTCTCGCCTCCCTGTTCGCACAGGACTGGCGTCGACGCGTAGTTGGGAGCTTCCTCGGCCCTGGCGCCACAAGGGAGCCAGTACCGTCAGTCGCGCTTTCGCTCCAAGGCCACTCTATACCCGAGCAGAATCGTAATGAACTTCTCGGCGGCGCTTCGAAATCGCCATAGAAGCACACACAAGGCCTTTTCATTCACCGGGTTGCCTCTTCTTCCACATAGGAGGATACCGGCTCCTCTCCATCAAGACTCTCTCCACTACTGCTACAATACCACTGCCGGCTTTCACTATCTTCTCTGTCGTGTCGCTGCTTTTGCCAATGGCCACAGCCTCGCCCTTGATCGTCTTCACAGCCACAAGATCGCCCATCTTGATGCCGGTGCTCAGGCTCACGACGCCGTTAGCTGCTAGGCTAGCTCCGTGGCATATGGCATCTACTGCGCTATCACGGATTGTCATTACCGGCAAATGGCCCAATGCAAACTCAACGGGTAGCAGATATCGCCTCAGTTCGGTTTCCTCACCGTCTTCGATCCAGAACTGGTAGGCATCCTTTAGGTCATACAGCGAGCAGAGATGTTCGTCTTCTTTGAATGAGCCTACGCGAGTACGTCGCAGCTCCTTCATGCTTGCCCCTGTTCCCAGAGCCTCGCCAACGTCAAAGCATAGCTTTCTGACGTAAGTGCCAGCTTGGCAGCCAACACGGAACAGGACGAGCCTGCCTGTCAGTTCGATAATTGTGATGTAGTATATCTCGCGTATGCGCAGTATCCTCTTGACGGAAGACTTGAGGGGGGGTCTCTGGTATATTCTTCCAACAAACTGACCCATGACCTCCCTCAGTTGCTCCTCGCTGGACGCAGCATGCATTTCCATCACACAGACGTACTCCTTACCGGCTAGGAGCAACGCCTGCATGGCCTTTGTTGCATTGCCAATCCCTAACGGCAGTATGCCAGTGACCGCGGGATCCAGAGTTCCCCCATGACCCACGCGATCACACTTCAGGATTCTCTTGACCCAAGTCGCCACCTCATGACTTGTTGGTCCCGCGACCTTGTCAAGGCAGATCACACTGTTCTCCAACAGGTATTTCATAGGCAGAGCGTCGAGGGATGCGAATCCGAGCGCAGGATCCGAGGTGTCGCTGGCCCTCAAGACTACTTCTCGGGGCCTGTCGGCGGGCAGCAGTTCAGACATCTTCGGAATCCCTCCCAGCAGTCATCTTGGAGGCAGCCTGCGCCATTGAGAGGTGCTCAATCGAGTCGTTCAGGGCGCTCAAGACATGCTATGCCAATCAGACTGGTAGACTGGTTCTATGGCGTAAACCTGATTTTGCTTCGGAACTTCTCTGTCAGGCCTGCGTCTGATATCGCCTTCTCGACAGTGCTGTCATCAGATTCCTTAGAGATCGGAAGCACAGTCTCGAGCGGCTCAAGATGCTTGATGTTGCACGGACGTCTTCGGACTCCACTCAGGTTCTTGGGACCTGTGACTATGACGGATGTTTCATCCACTTTACTTACAATGACGCAGTAGCTACCGGTTTCACGACCCATTGTCTTCACACATACTCTTCCAGTTTCAAACAGTTTTATCATTCCTCACCTCGACCTGTCCTCAGTCACGCAAAGCCACGGAGTCGCCTCCGGGTTTCATCCCTTTGGACCGACTGGAGATTGCGGGTCCGGTTACGCCTGCTGATATCAGTCTTCCGCTTCCTGCGCTTTCCTCTCGGCCGCAACAAGATAGGTCCCTATAGCTGCTTTGAGAACTGCCACGACTCCTTCTAGGTCGTACTTGTCTGTGTTCAGGACTATATCGTAGACCGTCGTGTCTGCAATGTTGATTCCATACAGCTTCCTGTATCTGGCCTTCTCGCTTCTCTCTCGCGCAATGGTTTCACGTTTGGCGAACTTGAAGTCACTGCCATCACGATCGGCAATGCGTTTGACTCTGACGTCCAAGGGTGCAGTGAGGAGTATTCTGAGGTCGGCGTGTTCACCAGCCATCCACGCCGCCAGCTGACCATCAAGGACAACATTCCCTTTCGCCGCTTCCTGTCTGAGAGTGTCATCCAGCATCTTGTCAATCTCTGTGTCGCCTTCAGCGGCCTTGCTGAACTCCTCAAGAGTCAGCCCTCTCTGCTTGGCCCGTGTCCTGAAGATGATTCCTGCAGAAACCTTCCTCAGGCCAAAATCCTGAGCAAGTCTGTCGGCAACGGAGCTCTTACCTGTGCCGTGGAGCCCGCTGATGGTTATGACGCGCTTCATCTCAAAGTTGACGGGCTTTTCTGACGATGCCGAGCCTGACGGCCTTCGATGTAGCAAACCCACCATATGGTCGGTTGGGTCTCTTAGAGGAAAGGCTTGCCTTTCGGCTGAGTCCATGCTTGGCCTCTTTTGGAAGCGACATTATGGCACCACAGAGAGTGCATGTGCCCTCTGCCCTGTATATCTTCCGTCGATGAACCACGGTCCTGCCGCCTGGGGTCCTCACCATGCGGTTCGCCCTTGTCCGTGTCAGCTCGCCGTGTCGCATGCTACCTTCTCAGTCCTCTTCCAAGTCAGTTCTCGGGGAAGCCGTCGCACTTCCCTTTTAAACAAGATGGTGGGTATTCAACAGCTGCGTAGAAGTTGGACAATCTGGGGCATTATCGAGTAGGGGCTCAAATAGCTCGAACCAGACATCTCTTTGAGGCTGACTCGACACATTCCCGCCTCAAGGAGTACGACCCCAGTGCCGTTTCTGGGAGGACAAAGACTCCTGTGTCCAACTTTGTCCAACTGACA
>Ga0315284_10000122_pt1 | contig 105831 bp, 76 predicted proteins | sample YL17G09_16_MG_FD_203696 | JGI IMG/M metagenome (GOLD analysis project Ga0315284, IMG submission 203696) | Sediment microbial communities from Yellowstone Lake, YNP, Wyoming, USA - YL17G09_16 | ecosystem: Environmental > Aquatic > Freshwater > Lake > Sediment | place: USA: Wyoming | collected... | reverse complement strand
CCCCCGGCCGGGGGCATCCAACCGATCACCGTTGACACCATTGGTATCGAATGGGACCATCTCTGACAAGATACAAGGTCGGGCACCGCCCGACGTCTTGGCCGTTGTCTGGGCAATTCCGCGGGGCAGTAGCCCCGCCCTACGTTCCGGGTTCCGGGTTCCGTTGTCTTTGTTCGTCTTGTTCGCGGCTAATATTTATCCCCCCCAACGCGGGCGCAAAAAAATGGCAGACGCTACCGGAGCAGATAGCGTCTGCCGAAGTCTGGCCGGTTTGGAAGGAAGGGAGCAACAAACCTAGCCAGGAGCCTCTTAACTTTTTATCGGCCAGAGGGCTTCGATTTGTTTAGGCCCTCCCGCCTAACTTCGACAAATATTAGGCAGCCCCCTTCGTTTTATCAAATCGTCCAGGAAATTTTTTTGCACCCGCCCCGGCATTGGCTCGCCAGGACCACCAGCGCTGGCGAAGAAAGCCTATTGCACAACCCCTTTTTCCGGTACACTTTGCGCCCTATCACATGGTCCGCCGCCCCAACCGGAGGGTTTGCGGCGGGATTCTTGCACCAGGCCGCGAAAAGATCAGGAGTTTCGAGCATGGCAGGTTTTCCTTCCGACATCGAGATATCCCGGGCCGCCAAAGCCAGGCCCATCACACAAATCGCCGCCGAGGCGGGCATCTTGCCCGCGGAGCTGGAGCCTTATGGGGACGTGAAGGCCAAGGTCCGCCTGGGCATCCTGGACCGCCTGGCCGGGCGTCCTAATGGAAAATACATCGACGTGACGGCGATCACGCCCACCCCGCTGGGCGAGGGCAAGACCACCACCTCGGTGGGCCTGACGCAGGCCCTGGGCGTCATCGGAAAGCGTGTGTTCCTTTGCATCCGCCAGCCGTCGATGGGGCCGACCTTCGGCATCAAGGGCGGGGCGGCCGGGGGAGGCTACAGCCAGGTCATCCCGATGGAGGAGTTCAACTTGCACCTCACCGGCGACATCCATGCCGTCTCCATCGCGCACAACCTCCTGGCTGCCGCCATCGACGCCCGCATCAAGCACGAGGCCCACAGCAGCGACAAGGCCTGGGCCAAGCTCGGGATTCCCCGCCTGAACATCGACCACGAGACGATCACCTGGCGGCGGGTGGTGGACGTCAACGACGCGGCGCTGCGATTCATCGAGACGGGCCTCAGCGACAACTGGCAGGACGGCCCGCGGCGGAAGACCGGTTTCGACATCTCGGTGTCCAGCGAGATCATGGCCATCCTGGCTTTGGCCGACGGACCGGCCGACATGCGGAAGCGCCTCGGTAGGATTATCGTCGGCTTGGACAAGTCCGGAAAGCCCGTCACCGCCGAGCAACTTGGCGTGGCCGGGGCGATGATGGTGCTGATGAAGGACGCCATCAAGCCCAACCTCATGCAAACCCTTGAAGGCCAGCCCGCCTTCGTGCACGCAGGCCCCTTCGCCAACATCGCCCACGGGAACAACTCCATCCTGGCCGACAAGATCGCCCTGAAACTCGCCGACTACGTCGTGACGGAATCCGGTTTTGGCGCCGACATCGGCATGGAGAAGTTCTTCGACATCAAGTGCCGCGTCAGCGGGCTGGTGCCCAATTGCGTGGTCCTGGTGGGCACGATCCGGGCGCTGAAGATGCACGGCGGCGGGCCGACCGTCACCCCGGGCAAGCCCCTGCCGGAAGCCTACACCCGCAAGGATGTCAAGCTGCTGGAGGCCGGCCTGTGCAACCTCCATCGCAATATCGAGATCGCCCGCATGTTCGGCGTGCCCGTCGTGGCGGCCATCAACCGCTTCCCCACCGACGACGCCGAGGAACTCGACGTCGCCCGCAAGGCCGCCCTGGCAGCCGGCGCGATGGGCGCGGTGGTCTGCGAGCACTGGGCGCGCGGCGGCAAGGGCGCCGTCGAACTGGCCGAGGCGGTCGTCGCCGCCTGCGAGAAGCCCTCCAACTTCAAGCTGCTCTATGACGACGATCTGTCCATCAAGGGCAAGATCGAGACCATCGCCAAGAAGGTCTACCTCGCCGCCGACGTCACCTACACGCCGCTGGCCGAGTGGCAGATCGCCGCCTACGAGCAGGCGGGACTTTCACGCCTGCCGATCTGCATGGCCAAGACGCATCTGTCCCTCAGCCACGACCCGGAACTCAAGGGCGTTCCCCGCGGTTTCACCGTGCCCGTCCGCGAGGTCCGCGCCTCGGCTGGGTCGGGCTTCCTCTACCCGCTGTTGGGTCAGATGCGGACCATGCCCGGACTGCCTTCGCGCCCGGCGTTCATGGACGTGGACCTCGATGCCGACGGAAACGTCGTGGGAATGTTCTGATCGCCCAGGGCGTCCTCGGCATCCCCCGGCGACGAATAAATTCGGCGAACATGGCTATTCCGATGCCCCCATCGGCGATCCGATATCGTCAACTGCCGGTCGATCGCGAAAACATCCATCGGTGGCAATTGACGCGATCGAATTCCCCTCCAGCCCTATGCGTCTAATCAAGCGAATCTTATAATCCAATAGCTAAAAAATCCGAAAAACTGGATTATCACCCGGAGGTTTCCTGCTATAATAGCCGCTACATAGCAAACGTGGGGGGTCGCAAGACCCCTCCGGCCGATGGGGTTTCTCGTCCTCCTTTCCCCCATCGGCCATTTTTTCGTATCCTCATGGCTTGGCCGTCACTATGTTAGGCCACCATGCACCGCCACGACCAGGAACTCACTGGCCCTATTCAGTCAGAAGGAAATCTCCTCCCGGATCGCGCCGGTCAGGAAGCGGACAGTGCCTCGGCGATGGGATCGCCGGAGGGATGTTTCAGCGGCGCGCGGCAGGTGACGCACGTGCCACCTTTGGCAGCGGGGGCGATTTCAAGCCGGCCTCCGACGGCCCGCGCGCGGTAATCCATAATCCGCAGGCCCATGCCTTCCACGGCGCCGCCATCGGAGGGCATGCCCGCGCCGCCGTCGGAGCGGATGCCCACCCCGTCGTCGGCCACCGACAGCAGTAGCTCCTCGCCGCGCAAGGACAGGTCGATGGCGATGTGCTTGGCCCGGCCGTGACGAACGGCGTTGTTGAGGGCCTCCTGGGCGATGCGGTACAGGTGCGTCGCGACGGCGGAGTCGTGCATGAGCACCGGCTTGGAGGAGCGGAAGACGCAAGGCACGTGGAACGTCTCCTCCGTCCGGGCGGCCAGTTCCCTCAGAGCGGCCGTCAGGCCGTCGGCCTTGAGGTCCACGGGGCACAAACCGCGCGCCAGCGAACGCGTCAGGACGATGGCTTCCTTGAGATGGCCGGAGATGGTCGCCGCATCCATCGCCTCGGGAATGCCCCTGTCCGACAGTTTCCGCTGAAGCACGCTGGTGAGGTATCCCAGCCCGGCCAGTAGTTGTCCCAGCCCGTCGTGGAGGTCTTGTCCGATGCGCTGGCGTTCGGCCTCGCTGACCTGGGTGACCTGGTCCTCCAGTTCCTTGCGAGGGGTGATGTCTCGCAGGACGACCAGGACGGCGGGTTGTCCGTCGTAGGCAATCGTCGCGGCGATGCTCTCGGTCTCGACGGGCTGTCCGTCCAGACGGGCGATCTCGCATTCCGTCATCGTCACAGGCCCAGTTCCGGAGCGGTCGAGGAGGTCCGTCGCAATCCTGGCCATCTGGGGAGGAAGCAACGCGCGCATCGCCCGGCCGATGAGATCGCCCGCCTCGGAGGCACCGAAGAGCCTCACGGCGGCGGGATTGGCGTAGACAAACTTGCCATCCACCAACACGCAGATGGCGTCGGGCGACAGCTCCACCAGCGAGCGGTACCGTTGCTCGCTTTCCCGCAGAAGTTCCTCGGCCCGGCGGCGGTCCCGGGCCTGGCTGTCCAGTTCCTGGACGGTCTTGGCCAGGTCCTCCGCCCCCTGGGCCAAGCGGGTCTCCAAGATGCCTCGGCTGTGGCGCAGGGCCTGCTCGCTTTGCTTGAGGTCACGGAACAGCAGGTCAAAAGGCTTGGCCATCGCCGTCTCGACGAGTGCCTTATAGATCAGGAAGAACGAGACGATCTTGAGGTAATGACCGACGAGGTTGGCCAGGGCGTAGGGGTCGTGGTACATCGTGAAGGCCAGTTCCGACGCCGCGGTGGTGGCGATGGAGGCGAGCACCAAGGCCAGCACGCCCCGGCTGAGCTGACCGCGGTTGCCCAACAAGACCATCACCGCCGAGGCGATCAGGATGGCGCAGATCGACAGTTCCGTGGCGACCTTGAAGACCGTCAACGACCGGGCGGCCTCGTCGTAGCAGAGGGGGAAGACCCGCCAGTGGAAGATCGCGCCCAACAGCAAGGCCGTCGCCGCGGCGAAACCCGCCACCGTCACGCCCATGTTGGGACGACGACGAAGGAACAGTACCGCCAACAGAAGGGAGAGGCTTCCCATTCCGCGAGCGGAAATCCACAACTGCGCCGCCAAGTTGGTTCCCTGGTCGGAAAAGACCCCCATGCCTGGATAAGCCAGCATGTGGACGAAGTCCAACGCGGCGACGAACAGGTAGGCAATGCCCAGCCAAGGGAGATAACCGCTTTGCACGAAGGCCCGCGTGTTCCACGCGACCATGAAGATGCCGCATGCCACCACGATGCTGAATACTTCCGCCAGGGAGTGGAATAAAAGATAATTGGGCCTCGTCAAATGGAGGCATGCGAGAACGGCTATGCCGACGATGGCATACCGTAGGCTTAGGGCCTTTCGCTTGCCCATAACCCTCCTTCTCCAGTAGCCCTGCTCCGGCAATGCTTCGCTCCGGCCGGTGCGAGACCGATCCTCACTTCCAAGTTGTTTAGCATACCACCCCTTGGCAAGAAAAACAACCCGGAACCCCGAAAAAAACCGCCTGGTTGACGAAGGACTCATACCGAACAGGTTGCGAATCACCAGGCCGTGACGGGCCGGCCTTCGCGCGGAAGGACCACGATCGGATCGGCGCCGGACCGGACCTGGCCCGGCGAATCGCGCAAGATCGCTTGCCCCCTGGGCCTTCGGGGGAGTATGCTTAGGTTCGCAGGACGATGTTATGAAGATGCTTTCGGCCATCCTGGGCATGTTGCTGGTGGCAGCGATGCCCACCACCATGCCCTTTGTTTCCTCCTCCCAACCCGCCGGCCTGGCCGAAGGAGACCAAGACCTGCGCGTGCCCAAGGACGGGTTCGCCCGCAAGGGGACGGAATGGTTCAAGACGGAACAAGCCCTGCGCTTCGCCGATAACTGCCTGACCTACCAGACCCCCGTGGGGGGCTGGCCCAAGAACCTCGACGTGCTTTCGGCGCCCCGCGACCCCAACCACGCCGCCAAGGGCTTCGCCAATTCCGGCACGTTCGACAACGGTTCCACGGTCCCACAGATTCGTTTCATGGGCGCGATGTACAAGGCCACCGGGCAGAAGCGATTCAAGGACGCCTACCTGCGCGGCGTGGATTTCGTGCTCAACGCCCAGTACCCCAACGGCGGCTGGCCGCAGTATTACCCCAACCCCAAGGGCTATCGGGCCTGCATCACGTTCAACGACGGGGCGATGATAAACGTGCTGAGGTTCGTCCGCGACCTGGTAAACCACCCCGACGCCGACCTGCTGGACGACGCTCGCATGCAGCGGGCCAAGCAGGCCCTCGACAAGGGCCTGGAATGCATCCTGCGCTGCCAGATATGCCTCGACGGCAGGCTCACCGCCTGGTGCGCCCAGCATGACCCCAATACCCTCGCCCCGGCCAAGGCTCGCAGCTACGAGTTGCCGTCCATTTCCGGGGGGGAATCCGCCGCCATCCTCAGCTTCCTGTTGGATATCAGGGAGCCTGGTCCCCAAGTCCGCCAGGCCATCGAGGCGGCGACGGAGTGGTTCCAACGCAGTAAGATCACCGGTCTGCGCGAAGAAATACGGGACGGGGACAAGGTGCTGGTGGCCGACCCCAACGCCCCGGCGATGTGGGCGCGTTTCTATGACATCCAGACCAACCGGCCCATGTTCTGCGGCCGTGACGGCGAGGTGAAATGGAGCCTCTCCGAAATCGACCAAGAACGCCGCGTGGGCTATTCCTGGTACACCGACGAGGGGGCCAAGATCCTCCTGAAGTACGAAAAGTGGCGTCAAAGCCAGGGGCAATGAGGGCCTGGGCCTGTCAGACAGATCCACACTCGCGGCCTGATCCCCGACCGTCCCTGACGCCTACAGGCGGCGGCCACCGGCCCGCGACGTCATCGGCCGGTGATGCCGCGACGGAGTTGGAGCAGTTCCCGGAATGCCCGTAGGATCACCGCCGGTTTGGCTCCGCTGGGTGCACCGGCGCGGCGAGGCAGGTGGGTGACGGGGACGGCCAGGATCGTGTATCCCAGTCGAGTAGCGCGGGCCAGTATCTCGGCATCGATCAGCGCCCCGGTGCTGCAAAGCCGGATGCGGCCGAATATTTCCCGCTTGTAGAGCTTAAAGGCGCTATCCACGTCGCGGCAGCGAAACTTCAACACCCACTGCGCCAGGAAGCTCCAGCAGGCGCCGTTGACCCGCCGGATCCAACCGTCCTGCCGCTTGCGCCGATAACCGCTGATGATGTCGGCCTCGGTGGTCCGGGCCAGCAACAGGGGCAGTTCATTCATGTCGAATTGGCCGTCACCGTCGGTGTAGAAGACATACGGCTTGCGCGCCGCGGCGAATCCGCTCCGCAATGCCATGCCGTACCCCCGGTTGCCCTCGTGGTGTATCACCCGGATGCGAGGCTCCCGCTCGGCCAGGCGATCGGCGATCCCAGCGGTACCGTCCCGGGAACCATCGTCAACAATGATGACCTCCCAGTCTATTACATGCCGCTGGAGTACCTCGACGGCCCCCAGTACTACTCGTTCGACGTTGTCCCGCTCGTTGTGGCAGGGGAAAAATACACTGAGCGACACATCGAACCGCCTGCCATCGTCTTGTGGCCTATTTCACCAGCGCCACTGAGCGGCCCAACCGGCCGAATGAAGCCTGCGGCCGATCAGATATCACACCAGGCGCAGGCCCGTCAAGGTATCGGTCCACGGCGCCGCATCGCGGTTGAGCGAGTTCGTTTCAGAAGAGCCAGCCCGCCGGCGGACAGCAGGGCCAGCCCGATCCTTGTTGCCGTGGCGACGGGCGCACCGATATACTGCCCCCGGTACGAGAGAACCATCAGGAGAACCGTTCAGAGCTTACGCGCTCTTGTTCTGACATTCTGATCGAAGACGAGTAATCGGCTTCGTAGTGCCCTTGGAAGAATCTGGGAGATTCATACGCACGGGTGCATACGGGCCGGACTCGCTCCGCATGGAGCGATCGCCGGCGTTCGTACCCGTGCAGGCTCTCCCAGAGCCTTTCCAAGGGGCGAGCGTTTGGTTAGCTCGCTCCTTTTCCGTTTGGACACTTCCCAGGGGTTGCCCCCGACTCAGCCGCTTACTTCGCCTTTTGACCGCTGCCAGAAAGAAGAAGGCAGGACCGTGGTATCGAATCGGCGGACAATCCATGAAGTCGATTTCTGTGCGCAGATAGCAAGCGCTGTCAATCAACTCGTCGGCCAGAATCCGGCGATCTACCCATTCAACGAAGCGCGGGTAGAGGGCTTTGGGACCGGGGCGGGCAAGCGCAAGCGGAAAGACCTTCGCTTCTTCGACTGCAACGGCAAGGTGGTGCTGTGCGGCGAGGTGAAGTTACCGGGGAAGCCCGATGGGCAATCGGCGGCAAACCAGAAAGTCATGTCCGACGCTGCCGCGAAGGCCGACGATACTGGCGTCCAATACTTCTTCACCTGGAACGTCAACGAATTCGCGCTTTGGGACCGGAGCCTTTGGGATCGGCCCTGGTTTGAGCGCCGCGTCCGGCTGTGGCGACTGCCGCGAACGTTGGCCGGCCCCGAAGACGTTGCACGCGAAGACAACCTTGCCTTCATCAAGACGCATTTCCTGCCCGACCTGTTGCGCGACGTGGCCGACATCATTTCCGGCCGCCGGCGCGATTGGGCGATGCCCCCGGATGACATCTTCATCCGGTCCCTTGAAAGCCACCTGGATTGGCCCGTCCAACTGGCCAGCGCCAATATCCTGGAACACGCCGGCAAGAGCAAGCCCTTCGACCTGCGCATCCAGCGATGGATGACCGATCAAGACTGGACCTTTGTTCGCACACCGCATGAAGAGTGGGTCAAGGCCGTGGACAACATGGCGAAGACCCTGGCCTACGTCTGGGCAAACCGGCTGATCTTCTATAAGGCCCTGCGCGCCCGCTTCCCCGACCTGCCGCGCCTGGAACTGAAAGCATCGGTCAAGAAGCCCGAAGATGCCTTGGCAGCGTTCAACCGCTACTTCCAGAAGGCCGTTGATCGCAGCGGCGACTATGAACCCCTGATGATGACCGATGCCCACGATTGGGCGGCGGAGCTTGTCTTCAATGCGCCCAACGCGCTGGACGCTTGGCGCGGCCTGCTGCGCGGCATCGAATCGGTGGACTTCCGCGAAGTGCCGTCCGACGTGGTGGGCCGTATCTTCCAAAAGCTCATCGGCCCGGATGAGCGACACCGCTACGGCCAGCATTTCACGGGCGATGACGTAGTGGACCTTATCAACGGCTTCTGCATCCAAAGCGGCGGCGACGTGATCCTTGATCCGGCCTGCGGATCGGGCAGTTTCCTCGTCCGCGCCTACTACCGCAAGCGACACCTGGACCCCCAGCGCCCACACCTGGGTTTAATCAGCGATCTTTTCGGCTGTGACATCGCCCTTTATCCGGCACATTTGGCGACGCTGAATCTGGCGGCCCGCGAAATCAACGATGAAGCCAACTACCCGCGCATCGCCCGCCGCAACTTCTTCGATTACGCCCCCCCGCAACCCTTCTGCCACGTTCCCGCCCCCGGAAAGTCCGAGCACGCGCAGCCCGTGCCCCTGCCCGTTTTGGATGCGGTAGTCGGAAACCCGCCCTATGTCCGGCAAGAGAAGGTTGAGAAGAAAGATAAAGCCCGTTTCGGCAAGATTGCCAGCGACGCATGGCCCGGCCTACGGTTGACCGGACGCAGCGATCTTCACTGTTACTTCTGGCCGGCGGCGGCGCGCCTGCTGAAACCCGATGGCTACTTCGGTTTCCTGACAAGCTCATCCTGGATGGACGTTGAGTACGGCTTCGCCCTGCAAGGCTGGATGCTGCGGCATTTCCGCATCCTGGCGGTGATGGAGAGTGCGGCTGAACCGTGGTTTGAGGATGCCCGCGTCAAGACGTGCGTGGCGATCCTGCAACGCTGCGATGATGAATCTGCCCGCATGGCCAATCGCGTTCGCTTTGTCCGCTTCACAAGGAAACTGTCCGACATCATCGGCGTTGCGCCGACACCTGAGAACGAGGCCGCCCGGCAAACCGCAATCGAGGCCCTGCGCAAGCGCATCCTGGAGACTGACGCCGACTGCCAAGACCAAGAGCTTCGCATCATCATCAAGGCGCAGAGCGACCTTTGGGCCGACGGTGTACGGGCCAGCGAGATCCTTGGCAACGCCGAAGTAACGGAAACCCCGGACGATTCGGAAGACGGCGAGTCTGCGGACGAAGAGGCTGAAGCGCGCGAAGTGGCGGCGATGAACCATATTCGCGGGGAAGGGCCGGACGCTTACTGCGCTGGCAAGTGGGGCCGCTATGTCCGCGCCCCCGATGTCTACTTCGATATCATGCGCCGATTCAGCAAGCGGTTTGTGGCGCTGGGCGAAATCGCGTCGATTCGGCGTGGCATAACAAGCGGATGCGATGCCTTCTTCATGCCGACGGACGTTACCGCCGACCTGCTGGCCAAGCACGAAACAGATCGCGCCTTCCGCCAGCATTGCGGCGGAGCGCCCCGCAAGGATGTTGAGTCGGGCAAGTTGCGGATCATCGAAGCAGGCGACGGAAGCGTCCATCCCATCGAAGCCAAGTACCTGGCCCCTGAAGTGCATAGCCCGATGAAATTGGATCGGCCGATTGTCCGGGCTGCTGACATAGATCGCGTTGTCCTGCTGGTGAGCGAGCCGATGGACAAGCTCAAGGCAAAATCGCCTTGGGTTTGGCGGTATCTTCGCTACGGTATGACGGCGACGTTTGCGTCCGGCAAGTCCGGGTCTGTATCCGTGCCCAAGCGTTCCACCTGTGCCGCCCGGGATCCGTGGTACGACTTGACCGGGCTGGTCAAACCGGGCATCGCCTTCTGGCCCATGTCGCAGCAGTACCGGCACATTATCGCGGCCAATCCCGAACGGCTTATCTGCAACCACAACCTATTTGACATAGCATCGGACAAGCTGAACCCGACGGAGCAAGCGGCCCTTGTGGCAGTGCTCAACTCAACGCTTGTGGGCTTGTTCAAGACCTTCTACGGGCGCTTCGCGGGGACCGAAGGCAACCTCAAGACCGAAGTGGTGGACGTGAACCTCTTGGAAGTACCCGACCCGCGCAGCGTGCCGGTGGACCTGGCCACGCGCCTGGCCGATGCCCTGGAGCGCATGGGCAAGCGTGACGTGGGCCGACTGATCGAAGAGCAGTTGATGGACTGCCACACGCCCGAGCGCGCCCGCAAGCTGGCAGCGGGGCCGCCGGTGTTCGCCCACGAATTACAGCAGCCCGACCGGCGCGATCTAGACGATGCCGTCTTGGAATTGCTGGGCGTGTCCGATCCGAAGGAACGCGATGAACTGATTGGCCGGTTGTACGAAGCGACGGCCCGGCATTTCCGAGACATTCGGGTAGTCGAAATCGAGAAGATGGAGCAACGGGCGAAGTCGGACAACAAGCGTTTCAGCGTCCATGACCTGGCGGCCGACATTTGGGACGCAGCCGAGCTTGAGGACGCGACGCCCCTGACCGAATGGGTGGGCAAGCGTCCCGAATCCGATTCCTTGGCAAGTATCCCGGAAGATCGCCCGGCGCGATTGTCCGACAATCCCATGTTCGCCCCAGATACCATCTACTTCGGCAAGAAGAACGGCTCTCGCATGGACTGCGCTTCCCGTGGCCAGGCGGAGTTGGTAGTCCGGCTGGCAAACCTGGGAATTGGGGGTGAGGTGAAACTGCCCGCCAAGCTAGACTCGTGTTTCAAGCTCTTGGCCCTTGTCGAAGACAGGCTGGGCAAAGCCCGCGCAAGGTTTCAGGAATTGGCCGAGAGCCGAACCGGCGATGATCGCATCCGCCAGCAGCTTATGGAAGTGCTGGAGCGGTGGTTTGTACTGGGCCGCGAAGGGGCTCAGCCCAGCCCTGTCCCTGAAGCCCAGCTTGAGGCGCAGGACACCAACACGGAAGACAGGGCGGGCGCATGAAGGCGCCGTCGCGCCGGCCGTCAAACTGACCCCAAGGGGAATCGAACCCCTGTTGCCGGGATGAAAACCCGGTGTCCTAGGCCTCTAGACGATGGGGCCGCAGCCTGCTCCGCTTTTCCGGCGTCGCATCGGCGAACCGGGCGGGCAGAGAAGCCCGCACAGTGTAGCGAAAAAGCCCACCGCGTCAAACCCGTTTCGTGCCCGGTTGGCGATTGCCCGGAGAAAACCCCAGAAGTTTGGGTAATAGCGCGGCGGGGCTCCGTCCCGCCGCGCTATCAAGCACATGTTAGGCTGGCGGGACGGAGCCCCGCCAGCCAAGGTGTAAACATCCAAAGTTAAACTGCCCTACTCGTTATAGGGTCCGCGGGGGCGGTAGGAGAGGCTGGAGCGGCGGGGGATCTCACCGTGCTCCTCGAAGAGCATCAGTTCGTTCTCGTCGGCCAGCCAGCAGGAGGGCAGGTAATAGTGTTCCTGGGGACCGATGTTCCAGAACCGGCCGATGTTGTGCCCATTGAGGAACAACTGCCCCTTGCGCGCCGCGACGATGTGCAGGAAGAGTTGTTCCCTGCGCGGCGGGCAGGCAAAACGGGTGACGTACCAGGCGGGGTGGTCCTTGCCCACCACGTGCCCCCCGCCCGTCGGCAGGGTCCAGGGGCAGAAGCTCCAAGTCGCATCGGCCGATATCGCCTCTCCGAGGGAGTGGAAGCGGAATTTCTCCAGCGTCTCGGCCGAGACGTCGCCCCAAAGCAGAACCTTCAGGATGTTCCTGCCCTTCTTCAGTTCCGCGCCCAGCGTGGCGTCGCCGTAATTGGCGCCGCAGGAGGGGAAAAAACCGATCGTCCGCTCGTTGCACAGCACGGCGACGTGGTGGGGCACGTCGGTGAAGGACATGTGAATCGGGGCGACCTTGGCCAGGCTGATGGCGGCCTCTGCCTCCCAAAACGGGAGGGATTCCAGCTCCGACATGTAATGCAGGAGGTGCCTGGGGACCACGCGGCGGGGAAAGTTCTCCATCCGCTTGAGCTTGAACTTCGTCGCCAGTTCCTTGGCGTCGTAGATGTGCCCAAAAAGCCCCTTCTGCTCGCCAAGATGAGGCCCGAAGTTCAACCGGCCGAGGTTGTCCACCAGAAGCGTCAGCACGTTGCGCCCGCTTTTAAAGTTAGCGGCGATGGGTTTTCGGACCGCATCCGCTCCACGTCCCCAGGTGCCTAGAAGGGCCCCGTTGAGGTAGATCGTCGCGCGGTCCTCGCAAGCGGGCAGGAACAGGTGCCGCTTGCCGGGACTCTGATCGGTGAATTCCAGGCGATGCCAGACATACCCGTAATGAACACCGAGTTGGTCGGCGCTGCGGGGGCGGTCGATCTTCTGCCAGGGGAGATCCTCGTCCACCGGTTCGCGGCAGACAGCCAGGCGCTTCCACTCGCCCAGTTTGGGCGGGACCGCCGGCGGGAGGGAGGCCCGCAACTTCCTGGTCTCCATCGCGCCCTCGGCCAGGGGCAGCAGGTAGAAAGGCTCGGAGTTGCCAACCGAGACGGCATCGATGTTCTCCCCGACGTATTCCGGCCCGAACACCAGCGTCTCATCGACCAGCCAGGTTCGCGTCGCCGTCCGGCTGTTGACCAGCACGATCTGAAGGTCCTGGTGGGCCAGGACGGTCGGTTCCATGACGGCGGGGATCCGAGCGGTGAGGACCTTTCCGTTGACGCTGATCCGGGCCTGCCAATCGGGCGGACCGTGAAGGACCAGTATCCTGCCGCCGAAGAAACCCAGCGGCGTGAGGTTGCAGTAGTCCAGGGTATGGGCGGCATCCAGCTTCAGGTCGAAGGGGATGGCCGCGGCACCGATGGGGTCCAGCGAGACGGTCAGTTCCATCCCGTTGGGAAGGGAGACCCTGGCGGTGGTAATGTCGCGGCGACCGTTGTTGGTGATCACCGCCCAACGCCCCGCGGGGCCATGGATGCCCAGCACGCTGGTGGCGTCCTGCACGGTGACGCCGGGGCGATCCATTGCCGCCTGGGCCAGATACGGTCCCATGTGGTGGGCCAGCATGTTCACCAGGCGGGTAAGGTAATACTTCTCGGTCAGCCCCCCGCCTTCGGCCAGCGGGGCGTCGTAGTCGTAGCTGGTGGTCTGATAAAAGGCCTCCGACGACGCCAGGCGCGACGCCCAGAAACCAAAGTTCGTGCCTCCGTGGAACATGTAGTAATTGAACTGCGCGCCACAGCCGAGGATTTCCATCGCCCGGCGGGCGACGTCGCGGGCGTCGCGACGGTTGTGAGGCCCGCCCCAACGGTCGAACCATCCTGGCCAAAATTCCGTAACCAGCAGCGGGGCCTGGGGCTGACGCTGGCGAAGTCTCTTGAGCAATCCGACGGCCTGGTCGTAGGTGTTGACGCAGTCGATGGCCTGCGGCACGGCCGGGTCCGTCAACATGTTGCAGGTGATGATGGGAATGTCGAAACCGCTTCGCCGGAAGAGCTGACTGATGAACTCCAGGTAGCTCAACCGATCCGGCATGGTGGTCATGAAGTATTCGTTTTCATTCTGGATCAGGATGATGTTTCCGCCGCGGGTAACCTGTAGGTTGGCCAGGCGGGGCAACAGTTGGCGGAAGTAACGGTCGTAGTAGTGGGTATAGACCGCGTTGGCGGTCCGATACGCCACCCCTGTCTGCGCGGACAGATACCCCGGAAGACCGCCGAAGTCCCATTCGGCGCAGATGTAAGGCCCCGGCCGAAGGATCACATACAGGCCAAGTTCTCCCGCCATCTTCACAAAGGCCGCCACGTCGCGGTCGCCGGTAAAGTCCCATCGCCCCTCGGCCTGTTCGTGGAAATTCCACGCCACATAGGTGTCGATGCAGTTTAGCCCGGCGCGCTTGGCCTTGAGAAGACGATCCCGCCACAATGCCGCGGGGACGCGGAAATAATGGATCGACCCGCTGACCAGCCAGATCGGCCGGCCGTCGATCATGAAGCAGCGGTCGTTGTGTGTGACAGTCGCCATGCCTGTTGCACGCCCGCCCGTGAAGGTCTCTATCGGAACAAAAGATATGTCCTAATATGTCAGAAGTTTACGTATGGTTGGCGGCCTTGCAACAAAAAACACCCCGACTGCACCGGAAAGTTAGGAAATCCACATATACTACATGGGAATATGGCCACCGAATGCCATTAACTGCTTTATTTGGTACCGCTTATAGAATATTCCCCCTGCCAAGCCGAACCCAAGCCCCCCCCAAAAAAAAACACGGCGGCGATCCTTCAATATCGGCGGTGTGGCTACTTGGCCGAGGCGACCGAATCGGGAAGGCTGGGAACCTCCGCTTTCCCCTCGGCCGGGGCCAACTTGGCCTGTTCGTGGTATTGGTAGAAGGTCTCGTAATTCTTGCGCAGGTATCCTCCGGGAGTTGCGCGTACACCGTCCAAAACGACGCCAATGAGATGGCAGCCAACCCGGTTGAGCATGTCGCGGGTGCGCTGGACGATGCCATAGGTGTTGGATCCGGCGCGGACGACGAGAATGACTCCATCGACCATCGTGCCAAATCCCAAGGCATCCGTGACGACGGTGCAGGGGGCGCTGTCGAAAATGATCTGGTCGTACTGCCCCGCCATTTCGGCAATGATGTTGCGCATGGAATCACTGGACAGCATTTCCGCCGGATTGGGCGGGAGTTGCCCGGCGGGAAGCACGTCGAAGTCGTCCTCGATCCGGTGGACCAGGTCGCGCCACGGAACGTGTCCGACCAAGGCGCTGCTCAAGCCCTGCTCTCCGCAGAGGGGGAAGAGGTGCTTGATCATCGGCTGGCGGAAGTTGGTGTCCACCAACAGGATCCTGCGCCCCGTCCGGGCGACCGCAGCCGCCAGGTTGACCGAGACGGTGGTTCGACCGTCCTGCGGGGAAGGACTGGTGATCAGCAGGCTCCTGCGCTGACTGGCCGGTCCGCTGAACAGCAGGCAGGTGTGGATCTGCCGGAAGGCCTCTCCGATCAGCGAGTTGGGGTGCGAGCGGAAGGCCAGGCGCAGCTCCTCGATGTCTTCCTCGAGGTCCTCGGCGTGCGGAACCATGCCCAACAGGGGCAGATCGACCCGCCGGGAGATGTCCGTGGGTGTCTTGATGGAGGTGTCCACCAACTCCAGCAGGAACGCCGTTCCCAGACCCAGGATCAATCCGAAGAAAATCCCCATGGGCATCATGATCCTCCACTTGGGCATGGAAGGATCCCGGGGAATCGGCGCGTAGGCGGCGATAAAAACCACCCTCTGCCCGCCGCCGGACAGCAGGCCCATGTCCAGGAGGCGCTGATCGATCAGCCGGATTTTGTCCAGGATGGCCTGCTCTTCCTTCTTCAAGCCCTCCAGACGCACCAGGTGGGACTGGGTGTCCCGCAGATTTGCGATCGCCTCGTCGTACTTTGCCTGGACGTCCACCAGCCGCTCGGTGTAGATCTTGAGGACCATCCGGCGGGCTTCCTTCAGCCCGCGGACCTGGGAACTGACGACATCTTGGGTTTTGGATTCAATCTCCCGTTCGATGGCCTGGAGGCGGGTCTCGAACTCCTTGACCACCCTGTGTTCGGGACCGAAACGGTCCAGGAGGGCGTCGCGGCGGGTCAACAGGTCGCTCTTGGCGAATTGCAGGGATCGCAGGCTGCCGTCCATTTCCAGGGCCTGCTGAATCTCGGGGGAATTGGGCAGGCTTCCGGCGGTGTCCTGGGCCTCGATCATGGCCATGTCGGCCTTGGCCTCGGTCTGCTTGGCCTCCAGGTCCAGCATCTGTTTGGTGATGTCCTGGAGCTTAAGGTCCTGGACGGTGTAGTTGCTCTGCATCTGCGGGGCGTCCTCGGGACGCTCGGTGACCGCCTCGGCGCGGACTCTTTCGAGCGCTTCCTGCAAGGATCGCTGCTGGTTGTTCAACCGGATGATGTCGCCCTGATGGGTGGTTTGGATCGTTTCCTGGCTATAAACGACGTAGGCCTCCGCCACGGCGTTGACGATCTCGGGGAGTTCCAGCCGGTTGGTGCCCGTCATGGACAACTGGATGAAATTCGTCCCGGTAATGGGGGCGACTTTGATCTCATCGATCAGTCCGCGGATCGGGTCGCCCTGATTGTCGCGATACCAGAGAGTCTTCTTGATCCGCTCCTTTTCGTCCTTCTCGATGGACTTGCGCAGCGATTCCTCGGCGGTGACCAGCTTGGCGTGGGACATCTTGATGGTGTCCATGATCTCCCTGGACTGCAACTGGGAGCTGATCTGCAACTCGCTGGTCTTGGGGGCTTCGACCTCCAGGTAGGCGCTGGCGGTGTAGAAAGGCATGAACCGGTCCCAGATCAGCGTCGCCGCCGCCACCAGCACCGACACGATGGAGGTGCAAAGGAAGATCAGCAGCTTCCGCCGGCGGAGAATGCGGAATATGTCCGAGGAGGTCATCCCCGCGGCGCCCGCGGGCGACGCGGCGCCCGATCGAGGCACGGCGGCGGGGCCTCGCGTAAGCTGTGGAACGCGGTCGCGGGTGGGCAAGGCGGTCATGAGGCGCTCCTGGTGGCGGGTCCCTGGGCCTGCTTCTGCTGGACCCTCTTGATGCCCTCGGAGAGGTCCGCGTACAGCGGATCGCCGTTCTTTCCGCTCATGGCCTCCAGGCCCTGTCGGTACTGGCGAATCGCTTCGGCGAACCGGGCGGCCTGTTCGTAGACGTATCCAAGGTGATAGCGCGGCAGCGCCGCCTGCGCCGCCTGCTCGCTGTTCTGGATGGCGCGCAACAGGATACGTTCGGCGTCGCTGTTGCGGGAGGACTTGGCCAGCGCCCAACCGTAGGTGTCCAGGATGTCGGGATTCTGCGACGCCATGGTGGCGGCCTTCTCGGCGTGGGGCAGGGCCTTGTCCGGCTGGTTGAGGTCATTGGCGTACATGTAGGCCAGGTTGTTCATGACGGTGATGTCCTCGGGGGTCACCTTCAGCGCCGCCAGGTATGCCTCTTCCGCTTTGGAAAACTCTTTCAACTGGTAGTAGCTCAGCCCCAGCTCTCGCCAGGCGCCGCCCTTGGAATTGTCATCGGCGGCCATCTCGACGGCCTTGAGGAACATCTCCGCGGCCTTGGCGCCTTGCTGCTGATTGATGTAAAGCATTCCCATCAGCATGTAGATCTCACGGTCCTTGGGACGCGAAGCGACCCAGACGGAGAACTTCTCGATCGTGCGCTGCGGTCCGTAGGCCTTCATCATCTTCTGCACGACGTATCCGAGTTGCTGGGTGTTTCCACCGTTGGCGGCCGCCTGGAACGCCTCGTCGGCCTTGGCGACATCTCCGGACCGCCCCAGGGCCTCCCCGCGAACCGCCAGCAGCCAGGATTCCGGCCCGGTCTTGTCCAGGCGGGCCTGGGTCATCGACAGGACCCTGGCATATTGGCCGTTGTCCAGTAGCGCCTGGAGGCATTCCCTCAGGATGTCGGTGGATTCGGGGACTTCGGCCACGGCCTTTTCCAGCGTCGCGACGGCCTTGGCCGGGTCGCCCATGGCGACGTACATCTGCGCCTCCAACTGGCGATAACGGGCGTCACCGGGATATTTGCCCTTGGCCCGCTCCAGCAACGGCGTCAGGAGCTGCCATCGCTGCTGCCGGAAATACAGGTCCGCCAGCATGTACATCGCCGGCCCGTAGTCGGCCGTTGCAGGCTTGTCCAGAAGCTCCCGAAGGATCCCCTGCGCGCGGGTCGGGTCGCCCATCCGCGAGTGGATGCCCGCCAGGTTCACCGAGATCGTCGGGCTGTCGGACAACCTGCGGGCGTTTTCCAGGTCGAGCTTGGCCTCGGTGGCCTTGCCCTGGATCATGTAGATGGTGGCGCGTGTGGTCAGAGGCTCGGCGTAATTGGGATTGGCGGCGATGGCCCGATCCAGGAGACTGAGGGCCTTGACCATGTCGCCCTGGCGCAGCCACAGGAGGCTGAAGATGGTCATTGCCTCGGCGTCGGAAGCGTTGGCCGCCAGCATGGCCTCCAACTGCTGCTGGGCCTCGGCGGTTCGACCGGCATCGATGTAATAGCGGAGCATCTCCTTCTTGGCCGCCTGGTCTCCGGGGCGCAGGGCGACGTAGCGGGCAAACGACTCGGCGGCCCCCTGGGTGTCATTGGCCTGGGCTTTGAGCCTGGCCAGGACGATGTGCCCGCGGGCGTCGTTGGGGTCGATGGCGATGGCCTTCTCCACCGCGGCGCGGGCCTGGTCCACGTTGTGCCTGGAGAGGAATTCCCCGTACATCAGGTAGGCGGCGACCTTGTCCGGCCAGGTCTGGAGCAGGTCCACCAGGATTCGATCGGCGTCGGCGCGGCGACCGTTGCGAATGTAGAAATCGGCCAGCAGGCCTGCCGTGGCCAGGCGGTTGGCGCTCCTCTGGTAGACCGTCTGGTACATCGCCTCGGCCTTGTCGTTCTGTTTGGTCCGCTCGTACAGCGCCCCCAAGCGGGCGCAGTTTTCCATGTCGGTCGGATCCCTCTGGAAGAGTTTTTCCCGCTGGGCGATCACGTCCGTCGGATCGTTTCGATCCTCCAGCATCTCAAGGTATTTCTTCCGCACGTAGGAATCCGCCGGCGCCAAGCGGCGGGCGCGGGTGATCCACTCGGCGTGCTCGGACATCTTGCCCTGCTGCTCGGTGATCATGGCCATGCGGATCAGGGCCGGAACATACGTGGGATCGTTGGTCGCGACGGTCTCAACGGCCTCTCGCGCCTTGGGAAGGTCCTTGGTGCGGAGGAAGCAGTCTCCCAGCATGATGGCCGGGTACTTGTCGTTGGGCCGGAGCTTCAGCGTCTCCTGGAGCAACGGGATCGCCTGGGCGTACTGTTCCTGGGCCATGGCCAACTGGGCGCGGAAGACCCGTCCCTCGGCGCTGTCAAGGTTCAACGCGCCGGCCCGCTTGGCGGCGTCCTCGGCGCGGGCCCAGTCCTTGCGGGCCAGGGCGATCTTGAAGACCCGCTCCACCACCATCGGGTGGTCAGGGTTGATCTTGGCGGCTTCCTCCACATACGAAACGTACGCCTCCTGATTGCGGAACATCGCGGCGATGCCGGCCTTGTCCATGGCCTTCTGGAGGGGATCGCTCGTCGCGTCGGCGGCCGAGAGGGCGATCTCCAGTCGCTTGTTGGGATCGGTCTCTTGAAGGAACTTGTCCTGAAGGTTCCAAGCGGCCGCCTGCTGGGGCAAGGCGGTCTTGGCCTGATCGATCAACTGCTTGGCCTTGGCCAGGTCGTTTTGCCCGGCGTACATCCACAGGAGACGTTGCACGACCGCCTCGTTGTCGGGAACCTTGGCGTGGACGGCTTCCAGCATTCGAACGGCGGCGTCCTTGTCTTCCTCCATCCACATGGACACCGCGCGGTTGACCATCGCGGTGATACTGGACTTGGAGGTGTCCATGTCCGCCAGGAGTTGCTCGGTGGACAATTGTCCCGTTGCGGCCTGGAGGGCCTTGCGCATGCTCAGGGCGTCGGCGCTGTTGGGGTCGGCCTTGAGGACCTGGTCCACATACTTGGAGGCCTGCTCGAAATTGCGGTACTGCATCTCCAACTGGGCCTTCAGCAGCAGCGCGCGGGGGTCATTGGCATAGGCGGGGTTGCGGCGAAACTGGTCCAGCAATTTCTCGGCCTTTCCGGGCAGGTCCTGGCGGAGATAGATGCGGATCAGGTAATCGGCCACCACCGGGTCGCTGATGCCGAAGGACTGATATGCCTCTTCCAGCAACCGCGCCGCGGTCGGCAAGTCGCCCTCCAGGTAGGCGATCCTGCCGGCAATCTTGGCGCGGCGGGTGGCCTCGGCCGGGGTCCAGACGGTCTGTTCGGAGATGCCCTTGGCCTCCTTGAGGTATGCCTCCCGGTTGTTGGGGTCCGTAATGACCCCGTCCAGCAGCGTATCGGCCAGATAGTAGGACAGAAGCCGTCGGTTGACCTCCAACCTCGCGGGTCGCTCGGTGCTGGGTCCGGAGGCGGCGATTTCCTGGATTCTCCTGTCGATAGCCGCCAGGCCTTCGCGCAGGGTCTCCATGGCCTTGTCCGGCTGCCTCCGCACCCGGTAGGTTTGCGACAGCGCCACGTGGACGCGATAGTCGTTCTCGTCGATCTTCCTGGCGGTGTCGAGGGCCTGGAGGGCAAGGTCGCTCTTCCCCTCGGCCAAATGAATCTGCGCCATGGCCAGATAGCCCACCGGGCTGTTGGGCGCCCGGCGGATCGCCTCCTGGATCTGCTCAATGGCCTCCTGCCGGTGGTTGCGGAATTGCAGGAAGGAGGCATAGTCCACGCGAATCTCGGGATGGTCCGGGAAAATCTTCAGGGCCTCGTTGTAGGTCTTATCCGCTTCCTCCAGTCGACCGTCCTGTCGGAGGAAACCCGCGTAGTTCTGCCAATAAACCGCTTCGTCGTTTTTTAGTTCCAGGGCCTTCTTATAGTCCCGGATGGCGTTCTCGCTGTTCTGTCCGGGCACGGCCTTGGCCATCTCCTCCCAGGCATTGGCGCGCAGGAAAAAGATCATGTGGTCCTGGGGCGCCAATGTCAGCAGCCGATCGGCCTCGTTGATGAAGACCATCCACTTGTTTCCAGCCCGGGCGATCTCCAAGGAGATCTCCGTCAGCGCGCGCTGGGACTCCACGTGGTTGGGATCGCGCAACAGGGCCGTGCGAAGACAATTGATCGCCACGCCGGAACGTTCCCTTCGCTGGGCCTCGTTCATCTCCGTGCCCCTCTTTTGGACCCACTCCAGCAGGAAACGCGCGTACTCATAGTAGTAGGCCGCCGCGGCGGGTTCCGTCCGGTTGGACAGGTACAGCCACTTCATCGTGTCCTTGAAGTTCTCGTCGGCATCGGCGTAATTGCCCTTCGCCAAGTCGGCCCTGGCCAAGCGGGCGCAGGCGTCGGGGTCTTTCTTGAAGATCCGGTGGCGGAAGCGGTATCCCCCATAAGCGCCCACCAGGAGCACCAAGCCTCCCACGGCCACCAAAGCGATCACCACGTTCCTGTTCAGTTTCTTCCGTTTAGCCATTGCCTGTTCTGCCTTTCCGAGTCGAAGGCGTTCCTGTTTGTTACGGCGATGCATCGCCACCGGACGCCAACCGGTCCACGTCCTGGGGCATCGGCAACATATTCAGCACCGTGGTCATTATGTTTTGTACGAACTCCTGTGCCGTTTGGTCCGTTCGTTTCACATCAACGACCTCCCCCAAGGGCGCGAATTGGACCTTGGCGAAGTAGCAGTACCGCAGCCGAGGGTCGCTGAGCTTCAAGCGAACCTTCTCCCAGAGGTCCTCGGGGCGACCGTTGAGGCTGAAGGTATAGTACTGGACGTACTGCTTGGAGTTCAGCCTTAGGCGGTCGGACACCTCGTATCCCGTGCGGTGGAACGGAACCGGACCGTTCCAGGGCTTGTCGCCATCGACCTGGAAGGTGATTCCACCGGACAGGTCCGTAACCAGCGCCGCCCCACCGGCCACCAGGCACCGCTCCGGGACGTGGGGAACCTTATCCAACCCGCCGGTGTAGTAGAAAATCTCCAGCCGCCAGAAACGGGCCGGATCATTGGGTAATTGCACGCGCGAGTCGCGGTAGACCCGGGTCAGATACCAATTGCTCTTGCGTTCCGCCAGGTTCATCTTGTCGCGGGCGGTGTTGATCCGAAGAGACTCCATCACGTCGTCCTTGAGGACGATCTCTCCGTCGGGCTTTCCGTCGGTTGTTCCTTCCAACTCGCCGTCTTCCGCCAGCACGAAGGGACCGCAGACCGTCGGGAAGGACTCCAGGCGGCATTGGGCGTCCACCCTCACCGCCGGGGGCCAGGGGACGGCTTCCTTCCGCGTGACCCACTGGAGCTTGGCGATCATCCAATTCCATCCGACCAGTGTGACCGTCAGGATGCCCACGGCCACGAAGAAATGCACCCAGGCCCGTGCGGGTTTGGAGGAAATCGCGGGTTGGACGGTCGGGACGGTCACGTGGCGCCTGCCTCCCCGTCCGGTGCCGGTTCGTCCACCTCGACGAACAGGCTGTTGAGCAACCAGTTCAGCAGCCACAGCAATAATATCGCCGGGACCAGCATGACCATGCCCACCAGGCCGTGCATGAAGTCCTGCCCCAATTCGGGGCGGTCCACCACGTACATCCCGCAGGTGATGGTCACGCGGATGACGTTGATGAACACGGCGATCGGCACGGTGGCGGCGACCAGGATGGAGCGATGCCACAACGGACGGTATTCCAGATAGGCCCACGCCACACCCAGGGCGACGTAGGCCATCAGCGACCGCATTCCGCTGCACGCCTCGGCCACCGTCAGACCGTACTCACGCCCGCTGAAGGAACGGATCTGGAGGTTGCTGGCGGTCACGTCGATCTGCACCCCGGCCAGTTGAAGCAGGATGGCGGCGCCCCGGGCGGCCAGTTCCTGCAATGGAACGGCCAGGCGGGAATAGAGCAGGTCGGGTATGGGCATGGCCAGCGTCAGATAGAGGATCGGAAGCCAGGTGATGCGGATCACCTCCGGACCGGCCAGGTACAGCACTAGGCCGAAGACCAGCAGCGTCATGTTGAGGTGGCTGATCCAATAGGTCCCGATGGGATAGAACCCCAGGATGATGAAGACCAGCGAGAGGATCATCACTGGCAGGCCCAACAGGCAGACGCGCCTCCGGGCGGCCAGCAGATCATCGCGCCGATTGTAGATCAGGTAAAGGCTGAACAAAGGAATGAGGAACCCGTGCGTCCAATTGGCGTCGGAAAGCCATGTGCCCACCAGCACGGGGAACTGCCAGTAGTTGACGCCCACCACCAGGGCCGTCAACACGGCGATCTTGGCCAGCGTCCGTGGGGGAAGGCTCTGCGCAAAGGGAGGGCGCGCCGACACGGCGACCATGTCGGCCAGGGAACCGCCGATGGCCTTGTCGGGCGGCGCGTCCTGGCGGGGGTTCTCGGTCATCTGTTCCTGCCGCCTGATCAGAGGGCTACCACCGCGTGAACCGCTTGCTGTCGGGGGTCAAGACCACCGGATCGGCGAAGTTCCTATCGTAGATGAAACCGAAGCCGTATGTCATGCGAAAGGCGTTGCGAAGCACGGCGTAGAACGTGGTCCGCACGTCGGTGCCGACGGCGATCACGTCGTCGGGTTTCAGGAAGAAGTCGGGTTCCTCTCCCCTGAAGATCGCCTCGACGTTCAACGGAATGGTCTGCTCTTGGTTGTTCCCGATGCGGCGAATGAGAATGGAGTTCTCCGGCCAGGCCAACGGACCCACGTTGCCGGCAGCCGAAAGCGCCTGCTTGATGTTGATGGGCCTGCCCGGAAGCGAGTAGACCCCCGGACGCAGCACTTCCCCCGTCACGTAGAACTCTCCCACCGGAAGGAACGGAACCTGGATGATGTCATTGTCGTGAAGAACGATGTTCGTCCTGGGGTCGCCGTTATTGAGCTTGGACAGGTCGATGGCGATGATCCTGGCGTTATCGGTCTTATTGGCCTTCTTCCAGCCGAAGGGGTCTTCCTGCCCGACCTGGGTGGCGGGCTTGCTTTCAACCGGGCCGGGGCGGGCAACCACTGGAGCCTCCGGCTGGGCAGGCGGGGGAGCCTTCTCCTGTACGGGAGGCCGAGTCGGAGGAACGGCGAGGAGCGCCTCGACAACCGGGGCCGCGGGAGCGGACGGGGCGGTCTGTGCGGCAGGTTTTTCCGCCACGACGGAAGGTGTTTCCGGTTGGATGGGCGGCGCCGAAGGTTCCGCCGGGGGTGTCGGTGGTTCCGCTTCCCGCGCCACGCGGACCCATCGCCCGTCCTTGTATATCCATTTGTATGGTTTGGCCGCGGCCTCTCCCGGCGCCGTGCCCGTTGCCGTCGACGGGGATGAGCCACTGATCAACTCGGTCAACTGCGGGATGGTCACCGTGGGCGAGGAAGATGGTTCATTACCGTCAGGTACTTGCGGGGCGGTGGCGGGCATGGCCTGGCCCAGTTCGCGAAGGGCCGACTCGATGTCCTTCGCCCCGGCCGGCTTGACCGGAGCTCCCCCCGCCGGCGCCACTGGGGTCTTGGCAGGCTCCACTACGGGCACAGTCGGCTCGACACCGGGCTTCTCCAGCGGCTTGACCAGGGGTATCGGCTCGGGCTGCTTGTCATTAACACCTTGGTTTGTCGAAGGTTGCGCTGCGCCAGGCAGTTCCTCCGGTAGCGTCGGAAGTTCCCCGGGAGCTGCGGCGGGCACGGTGGACTCTATGCCCGTCCCCGCCGTCTTGCGGATCGCCGGCGCGGGACGGATGACGTAGAGGTACGGGATATTCATCTGCGTCACCCCGCCGGCGGTGGCGATGGCTTCCAGCAGTCGCATGTCCTTCCGTGCGATGTAATACTGGGAAGGACGGGCAATGGCCCCCAGAATATAGTAGGTGCTCTGCCTGGCTGCCGCGACGGACACCGAAACCGTGGGCTCCCGCAATATATCCGGGCTATATGCCTGAATAATGGCCTCTTTCAACTCGTCCTTGGTCAGGCCCTCGGCCTTGATCTTCTCGGACAGGAGAGGCAACGTTATGAAACCGCTGGCCGAAATCTCCTCGCGCGTCATGTAGGGCTGGCCTTCCTGGAAGAGGTCCAGGATCGTCACATCGATCACATCCGTAGGCCCGATGACGTAGTCCTTGTCGGTGTATTCCCAGTCGCCTTCAGACGGGAAGGTGGCGTTGGGCACCAGCTCCTGGGTCTGGTCCACCAAGCTGACGCTGGAGAGGATCGGGTTAATGGGCGAACGTTGGGGGGGAATGATGATCTTGTCGGGGGAAAGGAACCGATACCGGTCGGTCTTGGTGAAATCCTGTACGGCCCCGCAGCCGCCAATGATCAACATTGACGCCACGGCGGCGCCAACCAGCCCGGCGATCCAGGCCGGCTTGTCTGTCTTACGTTTGTCCATGCACATAAGCAGGTCTCTCAGGCATTTACTGCAAAACCGCTGCCATGCCGCGCGGAATAACACGAATAAACGTTAGAATCATCATCGGTTGACTATCCCATCATCTTTATTAGAAGGCTTGTCCGGTTTGTCCAATCAACGCTCGCGGCGGGGTCTTTGCGACACTACTGGCAACTCTCCTCGGTTCAGCCATCAATGTATACGGCCCCGGACTCAAGGTGGGTCGCACTCGCCTGGAAAAACTTGCGGAGCGACTCGACCCGCTTGGCAAACCCGTCCTGTGCCCCACTGGAGAACCCACGGGTTGTTTCCACTGGACGCAAAGAACGCGCAGAGGATATAGAATAGCGTCGCAACGGAGCCCCACAATCATGCAGACCGTCCAGGCAGGCAACAGGAATCGATTGGGCAGCCCGAAGCTTTTCGGATGCGAGAAGCCCGAAATGCTCGGTTCCTATGAGGTGGCCGGCGCTGATGCCTTTGAGTGGCTCGCGGCCGCCAAGCCCAATTCCATTCACGCGGTAGTTACCGATCCGCCGTATGGGTTGGTGGAATACACGCCCCGGGAACTGGAGAAGATGAAGAATGGGCGTGGAGGCGTCTGGCGGATTCCACCCTCTTTTGATGGTTGCCGACGGCGCCCGCTTCCGCGCTTCACCGTGCTTGGGACGAGGGAACACGCGGCATTACGGGATTTTTTTACGCGATTGGCGCAGGCGCTGTTGCCCGTCCTTGTACCGGGATCCCACGTCTTCATCGCGACCAATCCGCTGGTCTCCTACCTGGTATATGAGCCGTTTATCCAGGCAGGTTTCGAGAAACGGGGCGAGATCATCCGCGTGGTGCATACGCTTCGGGGGGGGGACCGTCCAAAGAACGCCCACGAGGAATTCCCGGAGATCAGCGTCATGCCCAAGTCCTGCTGGGAACCGTGGGGGCTGTTCCGCAAACCCTGCCAGGGACGGGTGCAGGATAACCTGCGCAAGTGGAAGACCGGCGGGCTGCGGCGCGTGTCCCAGGAACAACCGTTTAAGGATCTGATCCTCTCCTGTCCCGCCCGTGGCGAGGAAAGATGGATCGCTCCCCACCCGTCGCTGAAACCCCAGGCATTCCTCCGTCAAATTGTTCGAGCGTCGCTGCCCTTGGGAGAAGGCGTGCTGCTGGATCCTTTCATGGGTTCGGGTTCTACCATTGCCGCGGCCTCCGCATGCGGTCTGTGCAGCATCGGGCTGGAGAGCAATCCTGAGTACTTCCAGATGGCCGTCGGGGCCATCCCCAGACTGGCTGCCTATGTGCCCAACGAGGTCAACGGCAATGGTTCGAAAAGATGATTTTGACCCCTCCGTTCCGCTTCCTCCCGGCCTTGATTGCACTGCCATTCGACGGGCCATCGAATACATGGAGAAGGAGTTGTCCGACCTCGTGGAGATCTTCCACGAGCAGTCCAACGTTTTCGGCGCCTTGGTCGGCATCTTCGGTGTCCGCCCCTTGAACGCCGTCAGTTGCTACGAAAAGCATCGTAACATTGACACGGCCCAACAGAGGTTCCCTGACTTGCGCCGACGCGGTTCCGGTTCAATTCCTTCCGCCAACGAGTCCTTAGAGAGCAAGGGCAGCAAGCGACCTTGGGCAATCCAGTCTCATTATGACCATCCAGGATGGTACATCGTTTGGCGCTACCTAGTCGATCCAACGGAGTCCATGGAGCAAGGCAAGCAGGTTATCCTTTGGCGCGTCGATGTGGTTTTCCTCCAAAAAACCGATTGGAAATACGAGAAGAGCAAGGCTGGAGAGACCGGTGGCGGCCGTACGCACACCTTTGGCGTGAAAAAACCGAGCGAGATACTCCGAGGCAAGGCAGTCTATGCCCGCAAAGATGTCGTTGTAAGAAACAGCAAACCCATCCCTCGTAATGGGGACTAATACTCATGTCCGAGAATGACCGTTTGATGGTCAGCGTATCCGGTGTCCGCGGGGTGGTGGGCGCGTCGTTGACGCCGCGGGTGGGGTGCGAGTTCGGCTGCGCGTTCGGCACGATGCTGGGGGCGGGCAGGACCGTCGTGATAGGCCGCGACAGCCGCCTGTCTGGACCGATGCTCTCGGCCGCGGTGGAATCGGGGCTGATGGCCACGGGCGTCAACGTCGTCCGGCTGGGCGTGGTCACCACGCCCGGGGTGGCGATGATGACCTCCCGGCTCCATGCCGACGGCGGGGTGGTCGTCACCGCCTCGCACAATCCCGGGCAGCACAACGGCATCAAGTTCCTCCAGCCCATCGGCACGGGCCTGGCGGCGGCGGAAGCGGCGCGGCTCAAGGCCCTTTGGCAAGGGGGGCAATTCGCCTACGTCCCCTCCGAGAGACAGGGTAAGCCATCCAGCCAGGAAACCACCCACGGCGTCCACGTCGATGCCGTCTGCGCGGTGATCGACCCACTTGGCATCGCCGCCCGGCGATTCAAGGTGGTCCTCGACAGCGTCAACGGCGCCGGATGCGTCGTCACGCCCATGCTGCTGGGCAGGCTCGGCTGCGAGGTGCGCCACCTCAACGCCGAGGCCAGCGGCCAATTCGCCCACCCGCCCGAACCGGTGGAAGAGAACCTCCACCAGCTCTGCCAGGAAGTCCGCAAGCACCGCGCCGCCGTGGGCTTCGCCCAGGACGCCGACGCCGACCGCCTGGCCATCGTGGATGAGACGGGGCGCTTCATCGGCGAGGAATACACCCTGGCCCTGGCGGCGGCCTTCGTGCTGCGCCACCGCAAGGGCAAGCTGGCGACCAACCTGGTCACCTCGCGGATGATCGACGACATCGCCGCAGCCGCGGGCTGCCAGGTGGTGCGCGCCCCCACCGGGGAGGCCAACGTCGTCGAGGCCATGCGGCGAGAAAGCTGCATCCTGGGAGGCGAGGGCGGCGGCGGAGTCATCGAGCCTCGCGTGGTTCCCGTCCGCGACAGCCTGGTGGGCATGGCCTACGTGCTCCAATACCTGGCCGAGACGGGCAAGCCCCTCAGTAAGCTGGTGGAGGAAATCCCCCGCTACGTGATGGTCAAGACCAAGTTCCCCTGCCCCGCCGGGGCGGCCCAGACCGTCGCGCGGGAAGTCCGCAAGGCCTTCGCCACCCGCGACGGTGCGGTCTTCAACGACGCCGATGGGTTGCGGATCGACCTGCCCCAGGGCTGGGTCTGCGCCCGGGCCTCCAACACCGAGCCGATCATGCGGATCATCGCAGAAGCCGGCGACGCCCAGACCGCCGACGCCCTGGCAGCGGAGGTCCGCAAGATCGCCGACGCGGTCATCGGCGGCAATTGACCTTCGAGCGACGGATTTCACCTTCAGCTCGACCAGGCAAGGAAGGAACCCTATGTCCGAACTGTTGATCATGCGAAAACGCATCGACGTGGACGCCTTGGCGATCCTCTATGACCGCCCGTTCTCGAGCGAAAGTCTCGTGGAGGACTGGATCATCCGTAGCGGCCGATGGCACTTCCGGGACGGCGTCCTGATGGGCGCCAACCCCCTGCCGCAACCCGGCTGCATCCAATTGCGCGCCTCGGCGCCGGGCGACATCCTGATGGACTTCCGCGCCCGGACCGTGCCCCCGTCCACCCATGATATCGACGTGATGTGGAACATGACCTGGGACGAGCCTGCCAACCGCCGCGGCGTGGCCTACGTCGCCGGCCTACAGGGGTGGTGGGATGGAAAAGTCGGCATCGAGAAATCCCCGGACTACAAGCTCACAGCCGCGGCGCCGTGCCCGTGGTTCCGCCCCGGACAGGAATATCATATCCAGGCCGGAAGCATCGACGGCCATTGCTTCCTGTTCGTGGACGGGCAATTGCGGCTGGAACTCCTGGATGACGACCCCATCGACTCGTGGCGCCACACCCACGTGGGATTCGAGGCCTATCAGAGCCAAATCGCCGTGCGAGACCTGACCGTCCGGCGGATCTCCTGGCAGCCGCGTGAGCAGTCCTATGCCCGGGAGTTCTGATCGCCTCGGCGACGATCGGCATGCGATGGGACAGCCTCCCCCGGCTCTGCCGCCAAGGCGGGCGAATTTCGTTTGCCAAGGCGCTTCCCGCCTGCGTATATAGCTAGGGTACAAGACATCCATCAGGCATTGTGCAGGAGGCACGGAGATGCGCGCTGAAATCAAAATCGGAATCGCCGTGGGGCTGGTCATCGCGGTTGTGGCGGTGCTGTACCTGGTTTTCGCCGGACCATCCGCCCCCAACGGAACCAAGCCCGCCTCGACGGACCAGGCGGTCGGCACGGACATGCCGGTGACTCTGGTCGAACGCGCCGAACCGAATCGTCCGCCAACGGCTAAGGAGGTGCTCGTGCCCAGAATCGCTGGCGCCGAGGCGCCGACGACGCCCGCGATCGTGGAAGTCCGCGCGCCCGAGCCGCCGCCGAAAGCCCTCGCCCCCACGGCGATCGTCCCGACCGTGGTGGCGGCGCCCTCGGCGGCGACCAAGCCCGCCCCGGCCGTGCTGCCCGTTAAGATCGAGCCAGCGCCTGCCGTCTCGAGCGTCAAGCCCGTCGCGCCACCGACCCCTGCCGTCGCCGCGCCGGAGGGGACCTACATCGTCAAGAAGGGCGACAGCGGTTTCTGGAGCATCGCCGAAAAGGCCTACGGACAGGGCAAGTACTGGACGCTCATCAGCAAGGCCAATCCCAACGTGGACAGCAACAACCTCACCGTCGGCCAGAAGCTGGTGATCCCGCCCGCCCCGACGGCTTCCCTGGCCCAGCGCGGCGGCGCGGCGGCGGCCCCCGCCGCCCAGACAACGACCGGAGCTGGCGGGAAGGTCCATGTCGTGCAGCAGGGCGACAGTTGGTGGAGCATCGCCGTCAAGGAGTACGGTGACGGGCGCTACTGGAACGAGATCAGGAAGGCCAACCCGCACGTGGAGGGCAGCAGCCTGCAAATCGGAACGAAACTCAATATCCCTTCCGTGGACAAGTCCGCCAAGCCCGCCCCGCCGGCCACGGCGCCCGCGGAACGCCCCAAGCCAAAACCCGCCGCGGCGGAGGAATCCGGCGATGTTCGCCCGGTGTTTGACTGACATTCGCGCGGGGGCGGAAAATGCATCAGGCCAACGGGTTTGATGGGATGGTCTTTAGCGCCAACGCCTTCCACAATGCCTCAAGACTGTCCACGGAGAGGTCCGATAATTACTGCGAGGAAGGGCCGGTGATGTCTCAGAACGTGTATGAAAACTATGCGAAGTCGCGTTGCGGTTATCATGCACGTTCTATGATTTCCGGTGTTCTGTGTTTGCTGGGGATGGTTCTGGCCTTGGCGCCGGCGGGTTGCTCCGCGCCCGGAGGCAAACAGGCCAAGTCGCTTTCGTTGGCGGCGTCCAAACCCGTCGAGCTTCCCGCTTACGTTGCCGCAACGGTGGCGGAGTACGCCACTCTGTCCGGCAGCGGGGAGATACCCGTCCAGGGATACGGACTGGTCATCGGTCTTGGCAGGAATGGAAGCGGCGAAGTGCCGCCCCAACTGCGGGAGTACTTCTCGCAGTACCTGGCAAAACGCAAAATCCTGCCCCGCCAGTCCGACGCGGGGGAACTGACCCTTCGCATGATCCTCAGCGACCCCGACACTGCCGTGGTGCAGGTCCAAGGTTGGATTCCCCGCGGCGCTAAGGAGGGCAAACCGTTTGACGTGTCCGTCTCGGCGCTGAGCGAGACCCAGACGCGCAGTCTGGACGGTGGAACCCTCCTGCCCACCGAGCTGACCTTCTCGCTGGCCGGACCGACGACGGCCAAGCAATCCAAGGCCCTGGCCGAGGCCGAAGGCACGATCTTCGTCAATCCGTTCCTCGACCCCAACCTTCCAGGGGACCTGGTCAAGCTTCGCCAGGGACGCGTCATCGGAGGCGGAAGGGTGCTGCAAGGGCGCTCCTATAGTCTCCAACTCCACCGCGGCGATTACCAGCTCTGCAACCTGATGCGAAACCGCATCAACGAACGGTTTGGCAGCTTGGAGCAGGTCGCTTCTGCCACCAGCCCTGCCCTTATCAGGTTGAAAGTCCCCCGCTCTTATGGCGACGACCACGAACGATTCCTCCGCCTGGTGATGCATCTGCCCCTGGCGCAGGGACCGGGCGCCCTGGAAGCCAAGGCCATGGAGATCGCCTCGGCCATGAGTTCACCGGGCGCCGACTACGAGGAACTGTCGCTGGTCTGGGAGGCCATCGGAAAGCAGGTCCTTGCGACGATCAAGAAGTTCTACGCCTCGGCGAATCAACGATGTGCCTTCTACGCCGCCCGCAGCGGTCAGCGACTGGGAGACCCCGGTGGCACGGACGTGCTGATCCGTTTGGCCGCCATGGATGGATCTCCCCTGCAAGTGCAGGCCATCGAGGAACTGGGCAAAGGCCCGCGGAGCATCCCCACCGTCGCGGCGCTGGGGATCTTGCTGGACCATGACAACCAACTGGTGCGCATCGCGGCCTACGAGGCCCTGGTGAAGATGGGAGACTCCACGAAGGTCCAGCGGATCTCCATCAAGGACCAGTTCCTCCTGGACATCGTCTCCAGCAGCCGGACGCCGGTCATCTATGCGTCTCAGACCGCCGAGTCGAAACTGGTGCTGTTCGGCAGGAACATGGAGATTCTTCGACCGGTGTTCTACAACGCCCCCGACGACCTGGTGACCATTCACGGCGCGGAAAAGGCGGAATCCCTCACCGTCATCCGCCGGATACCTCGGACCGGCGGGACCAGCGAACCGTTTGCCGTGGAGGCCAACGTTCCGTCGCTGGTGACGACGCTGGGGACCTTGCCCGTGCAGCGCGCCCAGCAGAAGCCCGCCGGGCTGGGGCTGACCTATGGGCAGGTCGTCTCCGTGTTGTACGGAATGTGCAAACAGGGCGACATTCGGGCGGAATTCCGCTTGCAACCGTTGCCCGATGTTCAGAGGATTTATCGGGATACGGTAACCGTGGGCCGGCCGGACATGCCCGGTTCATAAGGAGGCGCCGCCACGGACGGCGCGATGGGTTGGGCGTTAGGGACGACGCGCGAAAATGAAACTTCGAAAACTGATCCTTTCGGGCTTCAAGAGTTTTGCCGATCGCACGGAATTCGAGTTCGACGAGGGGATAAGTTGTATCGTCGGGCCTAACGGCTGCGGCAAGAGCAACGTCGTGGACGCCTTCAAGTGGGTCCTGGGGGAGCAGTCGGCCAAGAGCCTCCGCGGAAGCGAGATGATGGACGTCATCTTTAACGGTTCGGCTTCGCGCCGACCGGCCGGGGGGGCGGAGGTCACGTTGGTCTTCGACAGCGCCGGCCTGACGCTCCCGGTGGAACTGCCCGCCCAGAAGGCCCACGACGGCGTGGTTTCCGTCACCCGAAGGCTCTTCCGAAGCGGAACCAGCGAATACCTCATCAATAAGACCCCCTGCCGGCTCCGGGACATCCGCGAGATGTTCATGGACACCGGCGTGGGCGCCGATGCCTACAGCCTCATCGAACAGGGACAGGTCGAGGCGTTCCTCCAGGCCTCCCAGGAGGACCGCCGGGTGATCTTCGACGAGGCCGCCGGGGTCAGCAAGTACAAGGCCCGCAAGAGGGAGGCCTTGCGAAAACTGGAACGAGTCGAGCAGAACCTCCTGCGTCTCAACGACATCCTGGCCGAGGTGGACAAGCGCCTGCGATCCATCAAGCAACAGGCGGGAAAGGCGCGGAACTACCAGGCCTACAGCCAGCGGCTCAGGGAATTGCGAAGCCTGTCCTTCCTGGCCCAGTACCACGCCCTGGCGGGCCAGCGAACCGAGCTTCAGCGCAAGCTGGACGCCGCCAACGATTCCCTGGCGGTCAACACCGCCCGCATGGAGCAACTGGAGGCCGCTGGCAGCGGTACCGAGGCGGAACTAGCCGAGATAGACCGCAATGGCAGGGAATTGCAGACGCGATTGGCCGACACCGATGGCCGGATCGCCGCCACCGGCCAGCGCGTCGAGATGCTCACCGCGCGGATGCGGGAACTGGGCGATCTTCTCCTCGCCGGCGTCGCGCGCTGCGAGGAACTGGAAGCCAAGATCGCCCGCAGCCTGGAGGAATCCTCCCGCCAGGAGCAAGACCTCCAGGCCACCGAACAACGCGTCAGCGAACTGACCGACGCCTGCCGCGCCGCCGAGAGCGAGCACCTGGCCGGCCAGCAGGCGGTCTTGAAGCTCCAGTCGCAACTAGAGGACGAGAAGGCCGGGACGATCGACCTGCTTCGCCGAACGGCGATGCTGCACAACGAAATCCAGGCCTCGCAGATCCGACGCGACAACCTCCATGGCCAGCAGGTCCGCCTGGAAGGCCGCGCCGAAGAGATCGTCTCCGCCCTTGGAGAGGCCCTGGTGGCCAAGGCCCAGTTCCAGGCCAAACGCGAGGAGGTGCGGGAGGTTCTTGCCGCCGCCACGACCAGGCTGGAACAGACACGGGACGAAAAAGCCAAACTCTCCCAGCAGGAGCAGGTGCTCCTGGGCGAACTGGCCTCGGCGCGCGAGCGGCGGTCCTCGGTGGTCGGACGGATGGACACCCTCCGCGAGATGCTCGAGAAACTCGAGGGGGTTTCCACCGGTGTGCGGCGCGTCCTGGAAGCCAAACGTCAGGGACAGTTGCCCTGCATCCTGGGGATGCTGGAAGATTTTCTCTCCACCGACGTGGAGCACGCTCCCATCGTCGAGGCCGCCCTGGCCGGGGGCGACCAGCAACTGCTGGCCAACCGCATGGAGGAGCTTCAACAGGCCGCCGGCCAGCTCCAGGCGGCTTTGGGGCAGGCTGGAGCGGCCGAGGTGCTCTGTCTGGATCAACTCGGCCCTCTCCGGGAAGACATGGACATCGCCTCCTGTCCCCAGGTCCTGGGGCGGGTGATCGATTACATACGCTTCGAACCTTGGCTGTCCCCCCTCGTCTGGCGACTGCTGGCCAGGACACTGGTGGTCAAGGATCTCGCCGGCGCCCTCGCCGCGGCCGAGACGACCAAGGGCTGCCGTTTCGTCACCCTCGATGGAATCGTCCTGGAGGGCGAAGGCAGGGTGAGGTTTGGAGCGGCGGGGCGATCGGCGGGCATCATCTCGCGAAGAAGCGAACTGGCCCAACTGGAGCAAGAAAGCCAGCAACTGGCCTGCAAAATCGAACAGGTCCAGGACCAATGCCGCGCTTTCCACGAGCGGATCGATCACGCCGAAGGGCTGAGCCACAGCCTTCGCACCGCCATCTATGAGGCCAACACCGAACGGGTTGAACTCGACGGTCGGCTGGCCCAACTGACCGAGCAGATCGACCGGCTTCAGCGAGAACAGCCGCTGGTAGCCGAGGACCTCAAGGCCCTGACGGAGGAAATCGACTCCGCCGTGCGGAGCGAGCGGCAGGCCAGGGAAAAGGCCGCCGAGTTCGAGCAGCTCAACACCCGCAGGAACGCGGAGATCGAACGGCTGAACAAAGACCTCTCGGCCTCTAGGACGGCGGTGGAACAGACCAACGCCAGGATCACCGAACTGAAGGTCGCCGCCGCGGGGGCCCAGGCCCGCGCCGAGGCCACGCGCCAAGCCCTGGCCGCCCACCTGCGGCAGCACCAGCAGATGGACCAGGACCTGGGCGCTGAACGCGTGGAAATCGAGGCCAACCGCAAGCGGCGCGACGACGTCCAACGCGCTATCGCCGAAGCGACCGAGGAAACCGACCGCCTGCGAGGTTCGGCCGACCGCCTCCACGTCGAACTCCAGGAGAACGAACAGACCCGCCTGGGCCTGGCGGCCAAGCTGGAGGATATCCGCAAGCTCCTGGGCGAACATCGCAAGACCCATGAGCAGGCGCTGGCCGCCGTCAACGCCTGCCGCGTGGAACTCAGCGAGACCGACGTGCGGATCGAGGGCGTCATTTCCCGCGCCACCGACGAGATGAACATGGACCTGCCGGCCCTCTACGGGACCTACCAGCACGACGAACATCGTGATTGGGATGCCGTCAACACCGAAATCGCCGAGCTGCGCGGCAAGATCGAGCGGCTGGGCAACGTCAACCTCGACGCCATCACCGAGCAGGACGAACTGGAGAATCGCCGCGAATTCCTCAGCCAACAACTCGAGGATATCAACAGTTCACGCAACCAGCTCGCCGAGCTGATCCGCCGGATCAACCGCGAAAGCCGCGAGCGGTTCGAGCAGGTCTTCGAGACCATCCGCGCCAATTTCCAGGAACTGTTCCGCAAGCTCTTCGGCGGCGGTCGGGCCGACATCCTGCTGCTGGAGGCCGAGGATGTGCTGGAATCGCCCATCGAGATCGTCGCCCGCCCGCCGGGCAAGGAGCTTCGCAGCCTCTCGCTGCTGTCGGGCGGCGAGAAGACCTTGACGGCCTTGGCGCTGCTGTTCAGCATCTTCAAGACCAAGCCCAGCCCCTTCTGCCTGCTGGACGAGGTGGACGCGGCGCTGGACGAACCCAACACCGAGCGGTTCATCCAACTGGTGCAACAGTTCGTCGACACCAGCCAGTTCCTCATCATCACCCACGCCAAGCGGACGATGAGCATGGGGCGGGTGCTCTACGGCCTGACGATGGCCGAACCGGGCGTTTCCCGGCGCATCTCCGTCCGCTTCGAGGACGCCCGCCAGGCCGCCGGCGACCGGCAACTCCAGACCGCCGAGGCGTAAGGCAATCGCCCGGTGAGTCCAGGGCGGTCGGATGGGTAATTCGTCACCCCGTCGCCCAGGCCAGCGACAAATGAATGGGTCTCATTTAAGCGCGGGGCCGCCGATGGCCTTGATGACGTGATCCCATCGATCCGGAGATTCAGGAGAGTTCTAACCGCGGAGTTATCTTGGCCCGGTCTGGCCGTCGGAGATTTTCTTTCGGATGTTCTCCACGCGGCTGCGCACGTCCTTGTAGGCGAAGTCGGCCTGGGCGACCTTGGAGAACTGCTCCAGGGCGCGGGGGAGTTGGCCCATCTGTTCCAGCACGTCGCCCAGGGCGTACCGCATGGCCAGGGACTGGCTTTCGGTCATCTCATGCTGGAAGGCCTGCTCCAGCGTCTCGGCGGCCTCGGGCAGCCAGCCCTTCTTGGCGAAGGACTGCCCCAGGATCGTCATGGCCTGCAACTGCCTTCGGGGGTCGCGGCGGGCCTGTTGCATGGCGCCGATGGCCTCGTCGTATTTTCCGATGCGGAACTGTCGCGTGCCCAACTCGAAACGCAACGACAGGTCGGTGGGATAGTTGACGCAGCGTTCGGCGTACTCCTCCAGCTCGAAGGCCAGTTGTCGGCGGTTGAGTTCCTCCACGCCGGCCTGGTCGCCGGCAGCCTGGAGCTGGCGGCGCTGGCGGTCCATCTGGCGGATTCGGATGTCGCCGATGCGCATCTTGAACTGGTAGGCCCCGATCTCGCTATGCGCGCGGGAGAGGACCTCGACGGCCTGGTTTTCGTGCGCGTCGTCCTCGATCTTCAGCAGGGCATCGACCAAGGCGCTGATCTTGCCCGGTTCGTTGGGGGCGGCCAGGGAGTCGCCTCGGGCCTTGACGATTTGCTGCTCCAGATACGAGGACTCCTGGAGCAGCGAATCCTTCTGGATCAGATCCTGCTGCTTGCCCATGTCCTTGACGCTCTTGGTGAAGTCTCCATCCTGGTCGTACTTGCCTCGCTTGATGGTCTGCTTGGCCGACAACTCGGCCATCAACTGGTCCAGCGCCGCGTCCTCGGGGCTGATCTGTTTGACCATGCGGCAGGCTTCCAGCGCCGCACCGTACTCCTCCGCACCGGCCAGGCTGCCCGCCAGCAGCATCAGGATGCGCTTTTGGGGTTTGGCGCTCTTGCGTTGGGCGTCCAGCACCGTCAGGGACATCCACAGGAGGACGTCCTTGAGGTCCATCGCCTGCGCGGCCTTGACGACCGCTTCCATGCAGGCCAGGGAACCGGGGTCCTTGGCCAGGAGGTATTCGGCGTTGATGAGATTGGCCAGCGGATCCTTTCCGGGCCTGCGTTTGAGCTGTTCCATCATTCCGGCGGGTTTTCCACCCGACAGCTTCCGCCGCAGCGAGGCCTCGCGGAGCTTCTGGTGTCCGCGGACCAAATTGTCCGGTTCGCGCTGGATGCCCTCCAGGTACAGCTCGATGGCGAACTCCCAGTTGCCCATCTCGGCGACCTCGTCGGCCCGCTCGAAGAAAGCTGTGCCCTTGCCCGGTTCCGCGTTGCCCTGCGCATCTGCCATGCCAATGCCCTTATCATCAGCAGCCAGGAAACCAACCCCCTCACTCTAATCGGCGGTCTGGTTCCTGACAAGCTCCCACATGGGCCACAATTAAGAACGTCCCTATTGCCCCAGGGCATTGGCCATGGACAGGTACTGGTCCGGCGGGATGTCCTGCGGGCGGAGGGAGCGGTCGATCCCGGCGGCGGTCAAGGCCGCCTCGAGGGCCTGGGGCGAGAAGGGCTGCTGCTTCCGCCGGAAGATGGAACCGATCTGCTTGCGTCGCTGTCCAAATGCCGTCGCCAGCAACGTCTGGAGGCGGTCCACGTCCGCCAGGCGCGCCGCGGCGGCGGGGTCGAAATCGATGCGGACTATCCTGCTGGCGACCTTGGGTCGCGGCCAAAACGCCGATGCCGGGACGTTCGTGCCCAGCCGCAACCTTCCCAGCAGCGCCACCAGCACGCTGAGGGAACCATAGTCCGCGCTGCCGGGCGCAGCCGCCAGGCGGTCGGCGACTTCCCGCTGCACCGTGAACGTCAGCCGGCAGAAGCGGCAGCCCCCCCCGCCGCGCAGGGCGAGCCAGGCGCCGACGAGGCATTCCGCCAGCAGCGGCGTGGCGATGTTGTAGGGCAGGTTGGCGACGAGGTCCGCCTCGTCCCCCAGGGCAGCCAGCACCTCCCCGGCCAATTGGTGCTTGCCGGCCAGAGCGTCGCGACAGAGAAGCGTCAGCATGCCCCGGTTGTGGAATTTTTCGGACAGCAGTTGGCAAAGCCCCCGGTCGATCTCCACGGCGACCACCTTGCCGGCCCGCTCCAGCAGTTCTTCCGTCAGCGAGCCGGTGCCTGGCCCGACTTCCAGGACCGTCTGGGACGGGCCCACCTCGGCCAGTTCCAGCAGCTTGCCCATGAGGTTGCCGTCGATGAGGAAACATTGTCCGTATCGCCGCCGGGGCGACAGGCCCGCCTCGGCAAGCAACGAACGTATCTGATGAAGCGTCTGCATGTTTGGGACCGCCAGCCGAGCATACAGGCCTTCGGTGCAAAGTTCAAACCGAGACGCACGGCGCCGCTGAACCGGTTTTTTTGGTTGCATGCCTGGAGTGTAGAGGCGACACTATCCGCCGATTCATGTCCCCCAAGCCGGTTGGAGCCGGTGATGTCGGTAAACACGGGTTTCAAGACAAGTTCCGGGCGTTACAGGTGGCTCATCCCGGCCCTGGTGGCCGCTACGATGTCGGCGGCGCCTGCGGCGGGGCAGGATAGCGGCGCACGGGTCTTTCAGGAGCAGCTTCGCGCCCGCCTGGACGAGCAGTCCCCCCAGGCGCGCGAGATGGGCGCCGACGCCGGCGGGTGGTTCGACTTCGGATTCTTCAACTACGACGACGATTCCCCCGCTATGGAACGGACGCTTCGCCAGTATCAACTCCGCGGCTGGGGCAGCGTCAACCTCCAGGGGGTGCATCAGTTCTATATCCGCGGCTTGGCCGGTTACGACGACTGGAACAGCGGCACGGGCAAGAGCTACCAAGGCGACGATGCCGTCGAGCCGAAGTTGGAGCGGGCGTGGTATCAGTTTGACTCCGGTCAGGCGGAGCGAAACCGCACGGGCATCACCCCGCCGGTGCGTTGGAAGGCCAAGGTGGGGCGCGAATACGTCACCATGGGCACGGGCCTGACCCTGGCCATGCCGTTGGACATGGTCCGTAGCGACCTGACGGCCGGGCGGCTCAACTGGGTGACCCTGCTGGGCAAGACCAACCCTCACCTGCCCAACAGCATCGACCGCTCGGAGCTGGTCGCCGGCCATCAGAAGCGGTGCATCTGGGGCACGCAGGTGTCCTACGACCTGGATCGCCATCGGCCGTTCGCGTACTTCCTGAACAATCAGGACAACACCGAGCCGCACCCCTGGGACGATGAGCAATCCTACGAGTACACCTCGCGATACGTCGGGGTCGGAAGCGAAGGCGTGATTCTCTCGCCGAACCTGCGTTACCAGAGCGAACTGGTCGGGGAGTTCGGCAAGACCTACTCCGACGGCGTCCGGGCCGGACGCGACCGGATCTGCGCCACGGCGTTCGACACGATCCTGCAATACTTCTTCCGATGCCACACGAGTCCCAAACTCAGCGCCGAATACCTCTATGCCACCGGCGACGACGACCGGGACACGACCTCCACCTCCACCGTCGGGGGCAATCGGGCGGGCACGATCGACCATGCCTTCAACGGCCTGGGCTTCCGCGACACGGGCATTGCGTTTTCCCCCGCCATCTCCAACCTCAACATGTACAACCTGGGGGCGAGTTTCTTCCCCCTGGAAAAGCACCAGTGGTTCCGGAAGATGGAGGTGGGGACCAAGACCTTCTTCTATCACAAGGCCGCCGCCGGACCTATCAGCGACGCGGCGGCAACGGAGTCGTCGCGCTGGCTGGGGTGGGAATGGGATGTCTACTGCAACTGGAGGCTGACCTCGGACCTGTCCTGGACGATCCGGTACGGGGCCTTTCAGCCGGGCGATGCGTTTGAAGACCAGTCCTGTCGCAACTTCCTGTACACCGGCGTGCTGCTGAGCTTCTGAGCAAGATAAAAAATAATGCGAGCAAGAGCACTACATCCTGCGGTGTTGGCGGTCCTGGCGGCGGTCTTGGGCGGCTGCGCGGCGACGAACCAACCGATGGTCGGCGCCGAGGCCCAAAGCCCCGCCGGCGAGAGCCAACCGGCGTTCCTGGACCGCCTGGCCGACCAGGATACCGTCAGCGAGAACGACGCGACCAGCGGCATCCTGATGGTCCTGGGAGAGGACGCCTCCGGCCCGTTCACCCAGCGGGTGGGCAAGTTGCGCGATCGGAAGGTGGTGGACGGTGGATGGAGCTTCGACGCGGGCCGGCCCCTGACCAAGGGCAAGCTCGCCTACATGGTCTACCAGGCCTGCCGGATGCGTGGCGGAGTGATACTGACTTTGAGCGGGCCTTCGCAGCGGTACTGCCTGCGCGAACTTCAGTTCCGCGGGTTCGTGTCGCCGGGCCTGCCGTACACGCCGGTTGGCGGGATGGAATTCGTGGCCGTGCTGAACCGCGCGGAGGTTTACCGCCGCACGGGCGAGGCGCCCCAGGTCCTGCTCGGCACGCCCTCGCCCTAAGCTTCCGGCCATCGCCCAGGAGGCGCCCCCGCCATGCCCGCCAAAGCCTTCCAGACCTCCCGACCGGTCCGGGCAATGCTGTTGGGCCTGGCGGCGTCGCTGCTGGTGGCGGCGGGACACTGGGCGGGACTCGACCAACGAGCGGAACTGGCGGCCTACGACCTGCGTTGCCTGTTACACCCCCCAGACCGCCAAGACCAGATCGTCCACGTCGACATCGACGACCGCAGCCTGGAGGAGCTGGGCCGCTGGCCCTGGCCCCGCGAGCAATTGGCCGGGATCGTCGAGACGCTCCTGGAATGCGGCGCGCGGACGGTCGCCGTCGATATCATCCTGCCCGACCCGCAGGAGACCCGCTACGTCTGCCCCGCCACCGAGCTTTATGCCCCCCAGCTTGCGCCGCTGATCGGCCCGGCTGCGCCGGTTCCCGTTTTTGACGACGCGGCCTTCGCCTCGCTGCTGAGCAAACACGACAACATCTTCCTGCCCATGCACATGGATTTCACCCTCGGTGCGGAGGGTAGGGTTTCGGCGACCACGGAGCGGTTGCGGATCGAGGGCCACGCCGATCGCACCGCGGAAAGAATCCTCACCACGCGGCCTGGGGCGAGTTTCGTTGACTTTCGAAACGCCCTTGGCGGGGCGGACGCCTCGGTGACTCTATTGGAGGACGATGCGGTGCGGCGAGCGTATCTTCGGAACCGCGCGCTACGGGAGATGCGCCGCCTGGCCCTGCCGGCTGAGCCGTTTGCCTCCCTGTCGCTGCCCCAAGGCTCGGTGATCCCCCCGCTGGTGACCTTCGCGCAGGCATTGCGTCACAGCGGGTTCGTCACGGCCGTCCCGGATATGGATGGCGTGGTGAGGCGGACTCCGCTGCTGGCGACCGGAAGGGGCGGGGTGTATCCGCAGTTTGCCTTCGCCATCGCCGTCGATGAGCTTGGGCGTCGCCACGGCGGCCGATGCAACGTCCTGCCGGCCAAGGGGGGACTGCTGCTTGACTGCCCCGACGGATGGCGGATGACGATTCCCACCGATCCAAACGGGGCGATGTGGATCCGCTGGCCTGGATTATTGGCCGTGGGCGAGTCTTGCCCAAGGAGGCATATCTCGGCTTCGGGCGTGGGGGAAATCCGGCAACTGGGGCAGCGGCGGAGCCGGAACATGCAACTCGCGCGGCGGGTCCAGCTATCCCTGGCCCAGCGGCTGGGGCAAGCGGAACTGTTATCGGTCTTCGAACAGGCCGACGCGATTTTTCAGAATCGCCTCGCGGCGGAGGCGGCGCATCAACAGGCGGCGCTGTTCGACCCGCCAAACGCCGGAGGCCAAGGAACCGTTGAACTGGCTGCCGCCGAGGCGGAGATCGAATCCCGCATTGATAAGCTGGCCGATGGGATGCTGGAGAATCTGGACTTCTATCTCAAGGACCTCCCCTCCGACGACCCGCGCCGCGAGGAAATCCAGCACATGGACGCGTTGCTCAAAGACATCGCCGCCGCCAATGAGCAGATCGACAAGCGGAATGAATCGGAGCGAGCAAGGCTCCGCGGTATCGTCGGCGACAGGATTTGCCTGCTGGGTTCGACGGCCAGCGGCGCCGCGGATTTCCAGGTCACCCCGATGGACACCATTCCCGGTGGAGACGGAGGAGGTCGGCGCACAGCCGGCGTGGTCGTCCACGGGAACATACTGGGCACGATCCTCCATGGGCGGTTCCTGCGCCAGGCGCCGGTAACGGTGGGCTTGCTGGCGGTCCTGCTGGCCGGGGCGGCGGTGTCGCTGGTCACGGCGACCCGCCCGGTGCTCCAGGCGGCGCCGCTGTCGATTCTCATCGCCCTGGCCTACGTCGCCGCCAATGCGGCCGCCTTTGCCGTCGGGGGGGTCTCCGTGGCGCTGGTGGCGCCGCTGACGGCGATGGCGGGGGCGTTTGTGACCGTGACGGCCTACCGACAACTCACCGAGGAACGCGCCAAGCGGCACATCCGCGGCTTGTTCGCCCAGGCCCTTTCCTCGGAGCTGGTGGATCGGTTGATCGAAGACCCCACCCTGGCGCAACTGGGCGGGAGACGAGCGACGTTGAGTTGCCTGGTCACTGACCTGGCCGGTTTCACCGCGTTGTCGGAGTCCATCGGAGAGCGACGCAGCGTGGCGGTGCTGAACCGTTACTTCGACCGCATGACGGAGGTGATTCAGGCCCGCCACGGCGGGTACCTCAACAAGTTCCTGGGCGACGGCGTGCTGGCTTTCTTCGGGGCGCCGGTTCCACAAGCAGACCACGCCCACCGGGCGATCCAGGCCGCGGTGGACTGCCAGGAGGAACTCGCCTCGCTCAATGAGGAACTGTCGCGCGAGTCGCCGGGGCTTGTCCTGGCCTGCCGCATCGGCGTGACCACCGGGGCGGTCATGGTGGGCAATTGCGGGTCCACGCGGCGGATGGACTACACCGCCATCGGCGATCCGGTGAACCTGGCCAGCCGGCTGGAATCCGCCTGCAAGCAACTGGGGACACGGATCCTCGCCTGCCAGGAGACGGTGTCAGCCGCCGGAGATTCGGACCTGCTGGCCCGGCCGTTGGGATGGATCGGAATCGCCGGGCGCGCCGAACCGGTTCGTCTTTGGGAGATCGTCGGCCGGAGGCGCGGAGAGGCGGAAGAAGGCGCGTCCGAACAAGCTCTCGCCGATTTCGCCCAAGCCCTGAAACACTTCCACAATCGTCGTTTCGCCCAGGCAGCGGAACTTTTTTCCTCCCTGGCCAAGACCGGCGACGGAGATAAACCGTCGCAAATGTACCTGGAGCTTTGTCGCTCCCTGCTGGCCTGCCCACCGGGCGATGACTGGGACGCCGCGCTGCGCCTGAGGGAGAAGTGATCCGCCATCGGTCGCGCCACCGTTACGCCAATCCGGCGATGCGGGCGAACTCCGTTTTCAATGCAGGATAAAGTCGGCGGTATTGGGCGTACAGATCCGCGTATCGCCGCCGCAACGCGGCGCTGGGGCGTATGGTCCGCGTGACGCGGATGCCCGCGCGGCAGGCCTCCTGCACGTCGGCGAACCGTCCAGTGCCCACGGCTGCCAGCAGCGCCGCCCCATAGGCGGGGCCTTCCTCGGCGTTGATCGTCACGCAGGTGGTCCCGTAGATATCGGCCTGGAGTTGTCGCCACAGCGAGCTGCGCGCCCCGCCGCCCGAGATGCGGATCCGGCTGGGTCGCTTTCCCCCGCCGGCCAGGACCCCCAGGGCGTCACGCATCGCGAAGGTCGCGCCCTCCATGACGGAGCGGACCAGTTCCCCGCGGGTCGTGCGCGACTGGATGCCGATCCAACAGGCCCGGGCGAAAGGATCGGCGTGCGGCGTCCGCTCCCCGGTGAGATACGGCAGGAAAAACAGGCCCTCGCAGCCGGGCGGGCTTTGCCCGGCCAACTCGTCAAGCAGTTCGTAGGGGTCGCGACGGGAAGACTTGGCGCGTCGGATTTCCTCGCCTCCCAGAACGTTGCGGAACCATTGCAGGCTCCCCCCCGCCGCCAGGACGCAACCAAACAGGCAGTATTCCCCCGGCACGGCTGAACAGAATGTCTGCGCTCGCCCGGTGGGGTCGGTGCGGTATCGGCGCGAATGCCTGTAGACCACGCCGCTAGTGCCCATGGTGGCGCTGAATAGCCCGTCGACGACAATCCCGTTGCCCACCGCCCCGGCCGGCTGATCGCCCGCGCCGGCGACCACGGGCGTACCCGCCGCCAGTCCCAGGGCCTTGGCCGCCACGGGGCGAAGGCGACCGGCGATCTCTTGCGATTCCATCAGCGGCGGAAGGATAGACGGGTCGATATCGAACAGCGACAGCATCTCCGCCGACCAGCGGCGCCGTCGCGCGTCCAACAGCAGCGTGCCGGAGGCGTCGGTGACATCGGCGACGTAGTCGCCCGTCAGGCACAGGCGGACGTAGTCCTTGGGCATCAGGAGGTGTCGGATACGGCTATAGACGCGCGGCTGATGGCGGCGGACCCACAGGAGTTTCGTCAACGTGAAGGATGTCATGGCCGCGTTACCGACCCGCCGGATCAGCGCCGCCCTCCCGCCCGCGCGCGCCTCCACCTGCTCAGCCTGCTCGACCGACCGCTGGTCGTTCCAGATAATGGCGCTTCGCAGGGGCCGGCCCGCCGAATCGGTGATCACCAAACCATGCATCTGGCCGCTGAGGCCCACGGCAGCGACCTGCCCGCCGTCGATGCCCGCCTTGGCGATCGCGGCGCCAACCGCGGCGCAGGTTGACGCCCACCAATCCCCCGGCGACTGCTCGCTCCATCCCGGACGAGGAGAGGATATCCCGTGCGGCGCCACCGACGAGGCCACTACGCAAGCCCGGGCATCCATGACCAGCGCCTTGGCGCCGGATGTGCCGATGTCGATCCCTAGGTAGTACGACATGAGGCCAACTCCAACGAAAACCACCGCCTGCGTCGGCATTGGACCACCGCGCTGGCCATCTTGCAAGCGCCAATCGTCTGTGCGCTAATTCGCCTTTAATTTCACAATCGCGGCTTGACTGGGAGGTCTTTGATAAAAATTTTTAACTCATCGCCAGGTATTCCAATTGCGTTGCCACCACAAGGCTTGTGACGCGATAAATCCAAAGCTTTGTTATAGCTATCTGTCGCGGCGCTTGACAGGGCTTATTGGCTCGTGCTATACTCTGCCTCGAAATGGTCACTGTGACACGCTCCAAGGAAGCGGGGAAACTTACCGCACGCAAACGACCGGCCAGGACATACGAGTCGGCGCTGAAGTATATCTTTGCGCAGACGGATTACGAGCAGATGCTGCGGGTGCGTTATAACCGCGACACATTCAGCCTCGACCGTATGCGGCTGCTATTGCAGAAGTTAGGAAATCCACACCAGAAACTTCGTTCCGTCCACATCGCCGGCACGAAGGGCAAAGGTTCCACAGCGACCATGTTGGCGTCGATGTTGCGAGCCTGCGGCCACAAGGTCGGGCTGTATACCTCTCCACACATATGCGACATCCGCGAACGTATTGTCGTCGATGGACAGATGATCTCCCAGGCAGCGCTGGCCAGGCTGATCAGCCGGGCGGAACCGATTATCGAAAAAATGTCGGAGGACAAACCGACGTTTTTTGAGATATTCACGGCATTGGCGTTTTGCCATTTTGCCGCCGAGCAGGTGGACATCGCGGTGGTCGAGACTGGGCTAGGCGGACGGCTGGACAGCACAAATGTCCTGCGCCCAATAGTTTGCGGCTTGACTAGCATCTCGATGGACCACATGCACCAGCTTGGAAACACTTTGTCTCAGATCGCCACCGAGAAGGCCGGGATATTCAAGCCCGATATCCCCGCCGTCAGCGTGCCCCAATCCAGCGAGGCCAAGAAAGTCTTGCGGAAAGTCGCCAAGGAAATCGGCGCGCAACTGATGTTCACAGCCGAAGATATAGAATTCAGCTACCGCGTGGAATCCTCCCGCAAGGACGGCTGTCAGGCACGTATATGCCTGACAACGCCCCGCTCCAAGTTCGAGCACCTGCCCGTGCCCCTGCTTGGAGAACATCAGGCGCTTAACTGCGGACTGGCACTGGCGTTATTGGACCAGCTCAAGGCCCATGGCTTCGAGATTGACGATCAGAAGGCCATTACCGGCCTGGCCGCCACATATGTGCCCGGACGGATGGAGATGATCCGCACCAATCCCCGCATCCTGGTCGACGGGGCGCACAACGCCGCATCGATCCAGGCCCTCATCCGGGCCATCGGGCAGCACATTCCCTGTGACTCGATGGTGATGATCTTCGGCTGCGCCGCCGACAAAGACATCGGCGGAATGATGGAGCAGATCGCCACCGGCGCCGACAAGGTGATCTTTACCAAGTCCAGCAACAATCCGCGCGCGGCCAAGCCGGAAGAGTTAGCTGAAATCTATACCGAACGCTGCGGCCGGGAGGCACAGGTCACTGAGAACCTCACCCAGGCCCTTCGCGTCGCCGGAAGCGCCGTCAGCCGTGAGGACATCATCACGATCACCGGCTCGTTCTATCTCGTCGGCGAGGCCAAGATGATCCTGGCCTCGGTGTAGGAACTCGCCACAGGCAGACCGCTCATCGCACGTCGGATCGCCCTTGCCCCGGAAAAGAAACGGTGGCGAAGGTTATGTCGCCTTCGCCACCATTGACTTTTTTACCGCGCGCCGTCGCGCGGCTTCATGCCTGCGGCTGCGCGCCTTGGGCGTCGCCCTGGCTGGAGGCATTGGACGACTCCGTGGCCGCCGTCGGAGCAGGTGCGGCTTGCTCCTCCAAGCCTTCTTCCACATAGACGTCATCCAGGTCCGTGGCATCGACCTTGCGGCGGAGCAGATAGTAAATCACCGTGGCGGCGCTGGCGAAGTAGGACAGCAGAAACGCCCCCACCGCCGCGACGACCAGGAAGACCCACAGGGCGATGAAGGACGCCCCGACGCTCTCGGCACCGGTCATGGCCGTCCAGTTCCTCGTACCGGAAAGCACGTTGAAACTCGACGCCGACCACATGACATCCAGCTTGTTTTCCGCGCCCGCCAGGCGTCCGCCACCGCTGAAGAGGCCCCAACTGACGAAGAAATGTGTACTGGCCAGGGCCAGATATGCGAAGAAATACACGAACAGGTAGCAGATCGAACCGTAGACCAGCGCCACGGCCGCATACAACACCGCCCGCCACGGTTTGGCGAAGACGTACGAGAAGCTGCGGCTGATGGCGTCGAAACCGTCGGAGCCTTCCACCGCGATCGTCGGGTACATCAAGCCCCATCCGCCGATCAGGCCGATCAACAAGAACGCCACCAGAAGCCCCAGCAGGATCGCCAGGAAGAAAAGCACGCCGATCAGGATCGCCCCGAAGCCCCAGAGATTGCCCAGCAGCCCGCCCAGCGCCATCAGGACCCCCATCGCCAGGATGATCGCCAGCGGAATCAACGGCGCGGTGAAGAAGCTGAAGAACTTTCCCACCGAGAATCTCAGGGCCTCCATGATGGAGATCTTTTCCTCCCTGGCCGCGTGCATCGCCGCGATGCGATGGATCGCCCCGCCCAGCAGCGCCCAGACGGCCAGGCAAATCAACAGGTAAACGATACCGTAGAGCCAATGCTCTTCCAGCAGCCAGCCCACGCCTTTGATCGCCATGAGCGTGGAATACAGGAACCCGCCCTGGAGACCGCCTTCCCCGACCAGCAACCGCTGGCTGCCCTGGTCAATCCCGACGGCCAGGCCTCCACCGATATCGCCTCGCCACACCGCAGTGATGGCGGAGTTGATATGGGTGTCCTCCCAGGCCAGCAGCGAGTCGAAGATGCCCTTGCCGCAAATCGCCTCGATCCTCTCGGCGAAGTCCGCCTTGCGGATAGTGAGTGCCTGGAAGGCCTTGGCGTGGTGATCCTTCAACTCCTTGCGAGCCGAGGCCTCCTCCTTCTTGGAAAGCGAGGCGATCACTTCGTCGGCCTTGTTTTCGGCCTGGTCCAGCAGGTCCTTGATCAGCCTCGTTTCGTCCTCCAAAGCCTCGCGGGCCTTGTCCAGGCTGACCTTCCAGGACTGCCCGGACCAGTCCTCGACTCGTACCGGGGCGATGCTCTTGTCCTGCGTGGCCTTTCGCATCGCCTCCAGGAAGGCGTCCTTCAACCGCCCTGCGGGGACGTTCATCAGGTACGCCGAGAGGGTCTTGGACTGATTGACCGTCTCGGCCGCCAAGGCCGCGGCCTGACGGTCGCGCCCGTCCAGCCAACCGCTCTTGGTCGTCTCGAACTTGGCCGAGGAACTATTGGCATATAGTCCGATCTCCCCCGGCATGGCGCGCTGTCCCGTGACGCTCCAGATGGGGTCCATCACCCGTCCGGCCAGATACACGATCACCAGGACCGCCAGGGCCAGCAACAGCTTGCTGGGGTGAATGGCCATTCGGAAACACTTGAAGATGTGCGTGAAATCGAAGACCTCGTTCCAGTTCACTCGCCGCAGTTCCTGTTGATCCTCGGCCATGGTTGTGCCCTTTCGTTCCGTAAGTTCCTCTGCGCCACTTCGGCAGCAGAGCTTTGGAGCTGACAAGGAATATCCGAACCAATCCGTGCGCCGGCATCTTCCCACGGCGCCACTGCCCGGTTAGAAGGAATTATATTTCCCCAACCCACAATTTCAACGGATTTCCCCACTGCCCCGTTCCCACTTGGGGGTATCCCAAACCGGAGGCGACTCAGGTTTCCCCGCCCTCGCCCTTGGAACCGGTCTTTTTTTCGGCGGGTTTCTTGTCCACGGCCGCGGGGCTGGAGGCGGGTTTGTCCTTCTCGGCGGCCTTGCGGTAGGCGTCGCTACGATAGTCGGTCTGATAGAAACCACTACCCTTGAAGATGATGCCCGCCCCCGTGCCGATCAGCCGGCGGAGGGAAGATTTCTTGCACACCGGGCATTTGCGCACCACCCGGGCGGTGATGGACTGAAACTTCTCGAACCTGTATCCGCACGCGTCGCACTCGTAGTCATACGTCGGCATTTCCTGACTCCTGTCTCCATCGCCCGTCCCAAGAACGCATCCGACCGGGCAAACCATTGGCGCCCCGACAGCGGGCTTTTTCCCCCGGGGGCGATCATTTCTCCCCAGGCCGGTTCTCCTGCCCGGGGGCCGGTTGGGGCGTATCAACCGATGGGGCCTTGGACACCGCCACCATCGCCGGACGCAGCGTCCGGCCCTTCAGCAGATAGCCCCTCTGCAACTCTCTGGTTACGGTCATCGGCGGATGCTCTCCGGATTCCTCCTGGACGATCGCCGAATGCCTGGCCGGGTTGAACGCCTCCCCGACGCAGGCGATGACACTCAGATCGAATCGCCCCAGCGTCTCCAGCGCCTTGTGGTGCACCAGTTCCATGCCCACCAGCAGCGGGTCGTCGGCCCCGTGGTTGGCCCTGGCCGCATCCAGGCCGCGCTCCATGTCGTCCAACACGCCCAGCAGGCTCTTGATCAACTCCGCGTTGGCATACTCGCGTCCCTCCTCGATGTCCCGCTGGACGCGCTTCTGATAGTTCAAATAGTCCGCCGATACCCGCTGGAGGCGAGACAGCAGGTCGTCGCGCTCGGCCTGGAGCTTGGCCAGGTCGTCCCGCGCCGCCGAGGAGGGGGTCTCCTCCCGAGGCGGGAGCGGCGACGCTTCGGACGATTGGCCCGATTCCTGTGCTGGAGAGTCATGGTGCTTTCGTTTCACTGTGTCGAACTCCCTGCGTCGCGGTCGGCTGCTATGTTTGGGCGAAATAATCCTTGAGCATATTGATGAAAGTCTTCCGCTGCGGGGTGACATGGGCCTCTTCGGTCTTGGCGAAGGCCTCCAGCAGTTCCCGCTGCCTGGGCGTCAGCTTCTTGGGAACCTCGATGAGCACCTGCACGTGCTGGTCGCCGCAACGTCCGGAACGGTTGGGCATCCCGCGCTTCTTGACCGTGAAGACCTCGCCATGGGCTGTCCCGGCGGGAATTTCCAGCTCCATGGTCCCTTCCAGCGTAGGCACCTGGATCTTCGCCCCCAGCGCCGCCTGGGAAAAACTGATGGGCGCCTGGCAGATCAGGTCGTCGTCCTGGCGGCTCAACAGCGGGTGAGGCCGGATGCGGACATAACAGTGCAAGTCGCCCCTGGCCGTACCGCTGGGGCCCGGCTCGCCCTCGCCGCGAACGCGCACCACCTGCCCGTCGTGAATGCCAGGGGGAATGTGCACGGACAACACGCGCTTCTTGCGCCGCCGACCGCTCCCCCGGCAGTCGCCGCAGGGGTCCGTCACGATCGTGCCCTTGCCGCGGCACTTGGGGCAGGCGCTGATCCGCACCGAGACGCCGAAGAACCCCTGCACCTGCTGCTGCATCTGCCCATAGCCCCCGCAGGCGGAGCAGCGGTCGGGTTTCGTGCCGGGCCGGGAACCGCTGCCGGCGCAGGCGTCGCAGAAATCCATCCGCTCGAATTCCAGCGTCTGATCGACCCCCTTGGCCGCCTGCTGGAGAGTCAACTCGACCTCGGTCTCCAGGTCGTAGCCGTGGTCGGCGCCGCGACGGTCCCGCCCACCGCCCAGGCCGCCGAAAATATCCTCGAACATCGAGAAGATGTCGCCGAAGCCCATCGACGAGAAGTCGTGCATGCCCGAACCGCGCAGCCCCTCATGGCCGTAACGGTCGAAGGTCTGGCGCTTGGCCGGATCAGACAACACCTCGTAGGCCTCCGCCAGTTCCTTGAATTTCCGCTCTCCATCGGCCTTGTCACCCTTGTAGTTGTCGGGGTGGGACTTCAGCGCCCCGTGGCGATAGGCGCGCTTGATTTCCTCCGGGCTTGCGCCGCGCTCCACGCCCAGCACCTCGTAATAATCACGCTTGGCCGACATGGACAAGACAGTCTACCACAACGAATCGACCTTTGACGACCGGCAATCGACCGACCGGCGCCGCCACGGGCCGGCTGGCCGGTGGGGCTCCAATGCTCAGGGGCGCTTCGGTTTCAGGCCGCAGCGCCCCTGCGTTTGAACCTGTTTCGCCCACGGGGACGTCTACTTGACGGCGTTGGCGACCTGCTCCTCGGCCTCGTCGTACTCGGTAACCATCAGGTCCGTCGTCAGCACCAACCCCGCCACCGACGCGGCGTTCTGAAGCGCCGTCCGCGAGACCTTGGCCGGGTCGATGATCCCCGCGGCCAACATGTCCACATACTCACCCGTGGCGGCGTTATAGCCGATGTTGTTGCCCCGCTGGAGGATCTCGTCGACCACCACCTCGCCGTCCTGACCGGTGTTGGCGACGATCTGGCAGATGGGGGCCTTGAGGGCATGGGCCACGATGTCCACGCCGATCTTCTCGTCGCCCTTGGCCTTGTCGCGAACCTTATGGACCGCCTCGATGGCGTGGAGGAACACCACGCCGCCACCGGGCACTACGCCTTCCTGGCTGGCGGCGCGGGTCGCGTGTACCGCGTCGTCGATGAGGTCCTTGCGCTCCTTCATCTCGGCTTCGGTCGCCGCCCCGGCGCGGATCAGCGCCACCCCGCCGGTCAGTTTGCCCAGGCGCTCCTGGAGCTTTTCGCGGTCGTAGTCGCTGGTGGTCTTTTCGACCTGTCCGCGGATGGTCTGGATTCTCGCCTCGATGTCCTTCTTGGATCCGGCGCCCTCGATAATGGTGGTGTTGTCCTTGTCCACGACGATCCGCCGGGCGCGGCCCAGGGAGGCGATATCCACTGTCTCCAGCTTGATGCCCAGGTCCTCGCTGATGAACTGCCCGCCGGTCAACGCCGCGATGTCGCCCAGGATGGCCTTGCGGCGGTCGCCGAAGGCCGGCGCTTTCACCGCGCAGACCGGAAGCACGCCGCGAAGCTTGTTGATCACCAGTCCCGCCAGCGAGTCGCCTTCCACGTCCTCGGCGATGATCAGCAACGGCCGACCGGCCGAGGCGATCTTCTCCAACACGGGCACCAGGTCCCGCAGGGAGGAAATCTTCTTCTCGTGAATCAGGATGTAGGCGTCCTCCAACACCGCTTCGAGGGTGTTGGGGTTGGTCATGAAGTAGGCGGAGATGTAGCCCTTGTCGAACTGCATCCCCTCCACGACCTCCAGCTCGTTGGCCAGGCCCTTGCCCTCTTCGACGGTGATCACGCCGTCAGCGCCCACCTTCCCGAAGGCCTCGGCGATCATGTCGCCGATCTGAGCGTCCCCGTTGGCCGAAACCGTGGCCACCTTGCGGAGATCCTCGGGCCCCTTGACCTTCTTGGCCTGTTCCTGGATGGAATCCACAGCCGCTTCGACGGCGGCGTCGATGCCCCGCTTGACGGCCACCGGGTTGGCCCCGGCGGCCACCATGCGGTAACCCTCGCGGAGGATCGCCTCGGCCAGCACGACGGCGGTGGTCGTCCCGTCACCGGCGACGTCGGAGGTCTTGGAGGCCACCTGGTTGACCATCTTGGCGCCCATGTTCTCGAAGGGATTGGGCAGCTCGACTTCCTTGGAAACCGTCACGCCGTCCTTGGTGACCTTGGGCGAACCGAAGGATTTCTGAAGCAGGACGTTGCGTCCGGTGGGTCCCAGGGTCACCTTGACGGCGGCGGCCAGCTTCGATACGCCCTCGATTAACGCAGCGCGGGCGTCCATGTCGTATAGCATCTGTTTGGCAGGCATTCGTTGGCTCCTTGATGGCCAAACCGGTCGCCGACGACCGGTTCGGACGTCGCTGTGTGGCCCGACCGGTCCGTCACTTCTCGATGACGGCCAGGACGTCGGACTCCTTGAGGATTACGTAGGTTTCTCCGTCGATCTTGACCTCGGTGCCGGAGTACTTGCCATAGAAAACCTCGTCGCCCTTCTTGAGGCTCATCTTGGCGCGCTGCCCGCTGTCCAGCAGCTTGCCCACGCCGACGGCGACGACCTTACCCCGCTGGGGCTTTTCCTTGGCCGTATCCGGCAGGACGATCCCGCCGGCGGTCTTCTCTTCCGCTTCGCTCTGCTTGACCAGCACCCTGTCGTCCAAAGGTCTTACTGACATGTTTTGTAACTCCTTCTTATGCATTCATTCATATGGCTTGACGTCTTAACACCCGCCGCGACCCGCGAGTCGCCACGGGCGATTCCGTCACTGACTACATCATTCCCATGCCACCCATGCCACCCATGCCACCCATGCCACCCATGCCACCCATGCCACCCATGCCGCCCATGCCGCCGTGGCCGTGACCGCCGTGAGGTTCCGCATCCTGCTCCTTGGGCTTTTCGGTGACAGCGGCGCCGCAGGTCAGCAGCAGCATCGCCACCGAGGCGGCGTTCTGAAGCGCTGCACGCGAAACCTTGGCCGGGTCTATCACGCCGGACTTGAGCAGATCCTCGTACCGCATCGTGTCGGCATTGAAGCCGAAACCGAAAATCTTATCTTCCTGCTCCACCTTCTTGAGCACCACAGCCGGGGACTCGCCCGCGTTGGCCACGATCTGCCGCAGCGGTTCGGCCAGGGCCTTGCGGACGATGTTGACGCCCGTGGCCTCATCGCCCTTGAGTTTGAGCTTGTCCAGGACCTTGCGAGCACGGATCAGGGCCACGCCGCCACCAGGCAGCACGCCTTCCTCGATCGCGGCGCGGGTGGCGTGCAGGGCGTCCTCGATGCGGGCCTTTTTCTCCTTCATCTCGCTTTCGGTGGCCGCGCCGACGTTGATCTGCGCGACTCCTCCGGCCAGCTTGGCCAGACGCTCCTGGAGCTTCTCGCGGTCGTAATCGCTGGTGGTGGTCTCGATCTCCTGGCGAATCTGGGCGATGCGGGCCTGGATCGCCGAGGTCTTGCCAGCGCCCTCGATAATCGTGGTGTTGTCGTTGTCGATGGTGACCTTCTTGGCCGTGCCCAGGTCGGTCAGCGGGATGCTCTCCAACTCGATGCCCAGGTCCTTGCTGAAGACCTTGGCGCCGGTGAGGATTCCGATGTCCTCCATCATGGCCTTGCGGCGGTCGCCGTAGCCGGGAGCCTTCACCGCCGCGACGGAAAGAATGCCGCGAAGCTTGTTGACCACCAGCGTCGCCAGCGCCTCGCCCTCGATGTCCTCGGCGATGATCAGCAGCGGACGCTTGGACTGCGAGGCCTTCTCCAGCAGCGGGATGAGCTTGGCGACGTTGGAGATCTTGTCCTCATGGAGCAGGATCAGTGCCTTTTCCAGCACGCACTCCATGCTCTCGGGGTCGGTGATGAAGTGCGGGGAAAGATACCCGCGGTCGAACTGCATGCCCTTGACGACCTCCACGGTCGTCTCGATGGTCTTGCCTTCCTCGACGGTGATCACGCCGTCGCGCCCCACCTTGTCCATCGCATCGGCAAGCATCTTGCCCACCTCAGGATCGTTGTTGGCGCTGATGGCGGCGACGTTGCGGATGTCCTGATCGCCCTTGACGGGGATGGCGATCTTCTTGATTTCCTCGATGACCGCGTCGACAGCCTTGCGGATGCCCCGCGCCAGCGACATGGGATCGGCGCCGGCTGTGAGGTTGCGGTAGCCCTCGCGGAAGATTGCCTCGGCCAGCACGGTGGCGGTGGTCGTCCCGTCTCCGGCGGCATCAGAGGTCTTGGAGGCCGCCTCCTTGACCAACTGAGCGCCAAGGTTCTCGTTCTTGTCCGCCAGTTCGATCTCCTCGGCCACCATCACGCCGTCCTTGGTGACCGTCGGAGCGCCCCAGCTCTTGTTGAGGATCGCCGTCCGCCCGCGCGGTCCCAGCGTACTCCGCACCGCGCGGGCAAGCTTCCCGGCACCGATCAGAAGTGCTTTTCGTGCTTGAAGTTCCATCGCTATTTGCTTGGCCGACATAAGGAGCTTCTCCTTCCAATATGCTTACGTTTCTAAGTCAGCGAACAACGTTCTGCCCCGAGACGTCCGCCCCGCAAGACCGGGCGGCGCACCTTCGGCAGGCAGGAAAAAGGCGCTGCTATAGAGCCGATAGCAACCCTTGTGCCTGGACTCACAAGACGTTATATAACAAGTAGTTGCTGGTTATTTTGTTCAAGAACTTCCCCTTGCCGGACTGCCAAGGTTGCACTTCACGCCGCGGCAGTGGCGCGTTTTGACAGCGTGAGATTCCAGACACGCCCCCCGTCTCCTTGGTTTCGTCACCAATAGATATATCGCTGCAAGTCGGCCAGTTCCCCGGCGGGAAGCTGGCGCACGTCGGGGATGAGGTAGCGGTTCTCATCGACGTCGATGAGTATCTTGCCGTGCTGACCGTAGTCCACCGCCCGGTCGTACTGCCACCGCATCAGGAACTCGACGGGGCCTTTATCCGTCTCGGCCTCGATGGCGATGAAGCCGAACTTCCAGCCGATATGTTTCAGCCGCGTGATGGTGTGGACAAAATGCCGCCGCGCCAAGGCCCGGCGGACCAGGTCGTCGTCTTCCTTGGGAAACTGGTTGAGGTCGCGGATGATGCCGATCTCGATATCCCGACCTTTTCCGACGGAGTGGATCAATGCGATGTACCCGTCGGGGTGGGCCACGGGGAAGGCATAGGCCGCATAAACCCCGCCGTAGATCCGCTCTCCCGTGACCGTCACGTGCAGCGCGCCATAGGAACCGAGGTGGATGCGGCACATGTCGGAGGTCAGGAACCGCACCTGGGTTGGATCGGGGCCTTCGAGGGACGGTTGGGGCTTGGGAGACGAATCCGTCATGGTTTCCCCCGAAGGGCAAGGGCGTCCACGCTGGGTTCTCGGGACAGCTCGGTTTGAATCTTCACCAACCGGTGATACATCCCGCCCAGGGCCATGAGTTCCTCGTGCGTTCCGCACTCGATGATCCGCCCGTCGTCCATGACGACGATGCGGTCGGAGTTCTTCAGCGTGCTGAGGCGGTGGGCGATGGCGATGGTCGTCCGCCCCGCCGTCACGCGGGCCAGGGCCTGCTGGATAAATTGCTCACTTTCGGTGTCCACGTTGCTGGTGGCCTCGTCAAGGATCAGCACCGGCGGATCGTACAGCAGCGCCCGGGCGATGGAGACTCGCTGGCGCTCCCCGCCCGACAACCCCGCGCCGCGCTCGCCGATGTAGGTGTCGTATCCCAGCGGGTGGCGCATGATAAAGTCGTGGGCGTTGGCCGCCTTGGCGGCGGCCATGACGTCTTCCGGCGTGGCGTCCTTTCGCCCGTAGGTGATGTTGGCGTGAATCGTCCCGCGGAACAGGAACGGTTCCTGCAACACGATGCCCACGCATCGCCGCAGGTCGCCCAGGTGGATCTCCCGCACGTCCATGCCGTCCAGCAGCACGCGCCCGTCGTCCACCTCGTAGAACCGCGCCAGGATGTTGGTCAGCGTGGTCTTGCCCGAACCGCTCTTGCCCACCACGCCGATGTGCTCCCCGGGGCGAACCTCGAAGGACACGCCCTTGAGGATCGGTTCGTGGCGGTTGTAACCGAAGGTGACATTCTCGAAGGTGATGGCGCCTCGCGGGGCGGGAAGGCGATTGGCGTCCTTGGCCTCGACGATCTGCACCGGAGTGTCGAGGATCTCAAAAGTCCGTTGGGTGGCCGTGAGAAACTGCGTCAGCCAGGTGGTCAACTGGGTCATCTGGCTCAAGGGCGCGTAGAACATCCACAAGTAGCCCAGCACCTGCATCAGCATGCCCAGCGTGAACCGCGGACCGGAGTAGTCGCCGCCCAGCAGCTTGTCCTGCAAGACCCACTGGCCTCCGACGTACCAGACGATCAGCCCGCCGAGCTGGAAGAGGATGCCCACCGAGGGGTTGAACGCCGAGACGGTGTACTCCACGTCGCGCGCGGAATCGCGGATGTAGGCGCTGGACATCCCGAAGCGGTCCTGCTCCTTGCGCTCCTGGCCGAAGGCCTTGACCACGCGAATGCCCGACAGGATCGTGTTCAGCGTCCCGTGCAGCTTGCTGTTGGCGTCCCAGACGCGGTAGTACCGCGGGTATATCCGCTTCCAGAAGAACGCCGCCGCCAGGAACACCAGCGGCGCCGGCAGCAGCGTGAAGAAACCCAGCCGCCAGTTGAGGCTGAACAGTATCGCGCCCACGACCACCAGTTGGATCAGTTGCGCCAGGAATCCGCCGGTGAGTTGATGAACGAACCCGCGCATCTGCTCGGTGTCGCCGGCCACCCGCGCCATGAGTTGGCCGACGTTGTAGCGGTCGTAGTAGCCCACTTCCAGGCGAGTCAGGTGGTTCAACACGCGGGACCGCATGTCGTAGCTGATCTGCGTTCCGACGAAGCTGCCGAGTCTCCCGGTGAGCATGCCGACGGCCGCGCCCAGCAGGTGCGTTCCGAACAGCGCGCCCACCAGCCCCAGCAACCACCGTTTGGCCTGTTCCGGGTCCAGCGCCGGATTATGCGCCTGCTCGGGCACCAGGACCTTGTCGATCAACAGGCGGACCAGGTGCTGGGGGATCAGCGAGATGCCGATGCTGACCAGCACCAGGCACATCATGAGGATGGCCTTGCCCGCGTAAGGGCGCATCAGTTTCAACACGCGGGCGAATACCGCGCCGCGGTTGACGCAGCGGCAGCAGACATCCCCGGGAAACTCCAGCGTCAGGCCGCAGGCGGGGCACTTGCGGGGGTTCTTGTCGTCCTCGGCGGTGACGGCGACTTCCTTGCCCTCGATCCAGGCCTTCAGCTTCCCGGCGACCTTGTGGAACAGGTCCGCCCGCGCGTTGGAGTATGTCAAGACCTCGACGTAGACGCCATCCACCAGGGCGTCGATGAACCCGCCGCCCACGCCCTGGCGCGTGCGGAATTCCTTGATGTCCTTGCGCTTCAGGTCGATCCGCGCCGCCCGGGGATGATCCGCCCCGGGCCGCCCCACCGTCAGCAACCGCTCCGGCAAGGCCAGCACATACACCGGTTCATAGAGACCGGAGAGGTTGATGTCCGTCTGGGCGCACAGCCAGGCTTGGTCCGGATTGATCCCCTCTTTCCTGAGAAGGCTCCCCATGTCCTCCGGCAGAGGCTGGTTCAACAACACAGAACGTCCGCTGAGCGTCATGTATCTATCTTCACGGACCGCCCCGCCGCCACGGCACCGCCACCGGCCCCAAACATCCACCGGCAACGGGTTCGTGCTTCGTCCTCCCAGGCCAGGGGCATGGGCGGTCCTATGGCAGAACCCTATTATCACGTTTTGTGCGAATGTCAAATAAAAATAGCGCACAACCCGGGATGCCCCGGGAACATCGTATCCCCTGGTTCGTCCACTACCCCGATCATGGCAACAGCGAATTCAACCAACGCAACGAGCTTATACCCACGAGCTTACGGTTTCCGCACGGTCCTCCGGTCCTCACGCCAGGAACTCCGCCAGGCGATCGAGCACCGCCCCGATGACGATCTCCGGGCTGGATGCCCCCGCCAGCACCCCGATCCGCACTGGCCGGCGGGCGGGAAGCCAGTGGCGGACCACCGCGGCGGTACCGGTGGCAAAGTCCATGGTCAATAACTCATCGCGGGAGCGGATGGCGGCGGAGTCTTCGATGAAGTAGGTCGGGCAGAAGCCCCCGGCCAATTCGTAGAGATGGCGCGTGTTGGAGGAACCGAACCCTCCGACGACGATCACCACGTCGCAACCGGTGCGGCATAATTCCACTGCCGCCGTCTGGCGGTCCTGCGTGGCGCGGCAGACGGTGGGGTACAGCAGCAGGCGATCGGAGAGGCCCTCGGCACCGAAACGCCGCCTGAAACACTCCTCCAGCATCCCGCGCAACTTGATGGTCTCGCCGTGGAGCATCGTCGTCTGGCTAACCTGCGCGAGGCGCAGGAACGGTTCGATGGACCCCGCGTTGGTCGCCTGCGGCAGGAACCGAGCGAACTCGTCGCCGGGACTCGACCCCTCGATGATGCGGCAGAAATGCCCCGCCTGTTCCAGGTCCCCGACGATGAGGTATTTTCCGCCCAGGTCCTCCAGCCGCGATCGCGTCACGACGGTCTCGTCGTGGCCCGCGCGGCCGAAGATCAGCACGCCGAACCCGCGCCGGCAGGCCTTCTCCGCCCACGCCCAAAGCCGCCGGACGTCCGTGCAGGTGGTGTCCACGATGCGGCAACCGATGGCCCGCAACCACCGCTCCACCGGAAGCGGCACGCCGAAGGCCGGAATGATCGCGCAGTCGTCGGCGCCGATGTGCTTTTCCAGCTCGGTCAGTTGCTCTCCGGAGAGGATTCGCACGCCCGCCTGGCGGAAGTGCTCGTTGACCCAGGGATTGTGGATGATCTGCCCCAACAGGAAGAACCGCCCGCTGGACTTGCCCCTGCCTGCGACGGCCTCCTCGACGACCACCAGCGCCCGCTTGACCCCGCGGCAGAAACCGAACACGCGCGGCAGGACGATCTGCCCGCCGGGTAAGTCCCAGACGTTGCCCGAATCGCCCATCCGGTCAACCGTCGCGCTGGAAAACGGTGAACCCCCTCGCCCCTGCCGGCGACGATCCGACGGCGGTAGATGATGTTCCGACGGTGGTGGTTGATGTTCCGAGTCGGTCATGGCCACATCATAACCGCAATCACAATGGGCAAAACGCCGAAATGCCGTCGGTCCGGCGATGATCGCACTTGAAGCCCCGTGCACCGCATGGGGATGGGTATGTTTTAAAACAATCCCACGGCAATGCCGTGGGCTTATCGGTGGATGAAGATGCTTACGCCGTCGGCGGAATTGCCGAAGCGGATGCGCAGCACGCCGCAAGAGTAATCCCATGCCGTCGCCGGTAATGGTTTCCCATCAACAGATATCTCCCGCGGAGGCGCGGAAACAACGAGGCAAACGACGGCATAGGTTTCGGCGATGCCCGTGGCACGAAACGTGATTGCGTCCGAAGCGATCTGAAGATCACGGACGTTGCATGCCGCGGCAATAAGCCCCGCTTCCTGCTTCACGGAAGACAGGTCATAAAGCAGTGCTCGCTTGCCCGGTGTTACGGTTACGCCATCGAGAACGGAAAGTTTGCTGTCAAATAGGTCCACGAAGCGTCCCGACAGCTTCGGTGGCTCGCCTCCCGCGCGTGATTCGGCCAATCCCGCCGCGATCACATACGGTCCGCGTTGCAGGACCAGCGCGTTGGATTCGCGCCACTCCAACTTGATGGCTTCGGCCGCCTCTCTGGCCAGTTCTCGCACGCGGTCGGCTCCACCCCGTTTATAGGTCATCGCCGCGGGCGAGGCGGATTCGCGGACAACGACGCCCTTGCCGACCCGCTGCGTGCCAGTGAATTCCGCCGGAAGGCCTAACCGCTCAAAAAGGTGCTCGCGTGGCGTGTGGTACGCATGCGGCGCCGTGTTCCACCACGCGCGGACGGCGTGGTAGGGATCGGCGTCATCATCGACGACGACCAGCGCCCCGCCCCCCTTGACCCACTCCACCAGCGCCTCGTGGAAGTCGGGGGTCGGTGGTTTTTGACCTTCATACGTGAGCAACAGCAGTCGGTACTGAGAGAGGAAATCCCTCTTGAACGCAACCGCCTCGATCTGTACAGGCTCCACCGGCAGGCCGTGCTTCAGCAACGGCATGGCCAGGCCGTAGAAGGAACCCAGGTGCGGATCCGACGGTGACGGTTCGCCACGCTGGAACATCATCGTATCAGAGACCAACACGCCGGCGCCGAGGGTTCCCGCATACAGCCAGCGAACGCTGCCAGCCGGTTGCCTCATCTCGCCCATCGCGTGGAAAACGGTCTGAAGCTCGGTCTCGTAGGCTTTCGGGATCGGCTCTTTTTCGACAGGCTTTCCGGGTCGGCGATGGGAAATGTCCTGGACGGGGTATTTTTCCTGGAAGATGCGATCCGGCCACGGCAGGACCTCATATCGCCAGACTTCAGGCCGCAGCAGCGAAGCAGTCAATGTGCTTTCCCAGTTGCGGCGGTAGTCTTGCCAGGAGTGATCGGGATTGTCCTCGATGGGGTCGTTGAGAAACCAGACCGTGCGGCCGGAGGCACGGACCAGATTCCCCATCGCCCCGTATTCGAGAAATGCCGTCTCGAACGTGCGTTCGGCCATGACGCCCTCGTAGCAGTTGGGCGTCCGCGCGGTCCCGGTCCATACCTGGGCGATGTAGCCGTCGCAACCGACCTCCAGCAAAGAGGACTCCGGGCTGACAATCAACCAGTGCGCGTAATTGATCAGCGAGTGCGAAGGAACGTAACACTTGATTGTCCGATCGTGTTGGCGGGCGTAGTCCCTCACAAAGGCGAAGACCTGGGCCAATGCTCGGCGGTAGAGATAGTATTTGAGTTGCGAGGCGCGATACTGCGCGTCGGGGGAGGTATGGGGTGGTTGCCAGTCTTCCTTGTAATACGCCTTCCATTCTCGCTTGAAGCCCTCGGAATAGCCCGCGTGGACCCAGAACTCGGGTTCCTCCAGATGGATCGCCTCGGCACCGGCATCCAGCGCCCGCTGTATGCCCTCGGTCAGAAACCGGCCATAGCTCTCCCCAGGGCACATATAGTAAATGTCACCACCGTGGCTGATCCTCTGGCCATTCCGATCGGTCTGCGCTTCATCTTCATGGTTTGCCCCGTCAAAGCGGCCGTACAGGTAGTCCTGATACTGGCCCCACGAAACCCCTGTCATGACGTGGATTCGATAGCCTCTCCGGCGCCACGTCTCGATGCGCTGGGGCAGGCTCGAATCGATTCCATACACCATCGCGACATCCGCGTCGATCTGCAACCGCGGATTCCAAGGTCCGTAGACCTGGAAACTGAGCCGTTCCTCCGCGGCGCGACCGGTACCAGACCCTTGCCAGACGGCGGTCACTGACATGGCCACCACTAGAATCGCGCAGATACTCAAGAGCATCCCCAAGCCTCCGAGAATGGTCCTGCGATGAGGTTTTCCACATCACCGTCTGCCCGCAATCGTCGGCGGGCGTCATGTTCACGCCTGTGACACAACTCGACACCACCCCGATACGGGCTACTTTACCCGGCCATGCCAATATGCCGGGGGTCTTCCGCAAGACTCATCTTCGCTCCAAGGCCAAGCCCCCCGTCCTCATCGCAGTTTGAGGTCCTTGTCGGGGGCTTTCTGCGAGGCCGGCTGGGTGGTGGGGTGGAGGATCTGCTCGACGCGTTCCTGGATGCACTTGTCGCGCTGGCTGGAGCGTTCCTGGACCTTTTTCTCGATGCGGTCGATGTCCCCCCGCAGGTGCTTGATGCGGTATTGAAGCAGGACCAACTCGGCGTCGAACTGGCGCTCCACGGCCTGGCGGATCTCCTCGATGAAGCGGGGCTTGACCTTCTTGGGGGCCATCTCGTGTATCAATTGCCCCAGCCGCCAGAGCTTCACCCGGGTCTCCTGCAAGGTCTTGTTCGCCTCGACAACTTCCGGTGCCAGGTCTTTTTTCCCCTCCATCCACGACGAGACCTGCCCGACGAAACGGCGGTACTCCGCCGGATCGGTCTCTTTGAGTTTCAGGACGGCCCGGTAGCTGGCTGGATCGCGCTGCTGGAGGATTGCAAGCAGTTGCTCCTCGCCTTTGAGAACCTTGCCGCCGGAAGGCTGGCTGGTTGGCTGAGTGGCGGCCGGTTGGGTCGCGGGGGCCGGCGATTCGGCGACACCCTCGCCGGATTGAGTGAACACAACCAGAAGGATAACCAACAGCATCATTCCGGATGGTAGAAACACGCGATGGGTCATCAGCCACCTCATTCCATCCCCACCCCAAGGTATGTTCCCAGCCGAGGGTGGCTGGGCCACACTTCTTCCATGGGCGGTTAGCTTTCCAGTTCCACTTCCAGATCATCCAGCAGGACTTCGTCGGAGTCCTGATAGAGAACTTCCCACACGGCGTCCTGCGGTCCCGGATCCCTGGAAACCATCAACTCGTCTTCCAGGTCTTGGACCTCTTCATCCAACTGGTCGATCTCGCGCAGGTCCGGAACTTCCGAGACATTCGCCAAGCTCGGAGGCGACGAAGGTCCGATGCGGTCAACGGATGCCTGCCGCCACAAGGCGACGGCCAGGAGGACCGCCGCCGCAGCGGCTGCGGCGGAAAACAGGCCCGCCCAGCGCAGGGTTCTGCGGGGTTGCGCAGCCGGCTGGCCAAGCATGCGCAAACGGACCCGCTCCATCACCTCGGAGCCGGCGGACACGTCCAGCAAGGCCCCGATGGTCGCTTCCAGACGGCGGATCTCCTCGGCCAGGGCATTCTGGTCGGCCGTCAAGTCGGTCTTGCGACCATCCAACCCCTCGGCCACCTCTTCGTATTGTTGTTCATTCCATTCCATCTTGCCCACCCATCAGCTTCCGCAGCGCCGCCAGGCCGCGATGCACCTTGGCCAGCACCGTCCCCAGCGGACATTGGTACAAATCGGCGATCTCCCGGAAGCTCATTTGTCCAAAGTACCGCAACAATATCATGTGCCGCGTCCGCGGCTCGAGTCGTTCCAACGCCGCCTGTAGGCTGGCGGAAGCATCCCCCGCCAGCAGACCCGCCTCCACCGGGACGTGCTCCCCGGTCAGGCTGTCGGTCAACGGCGAGGCAGCGTCGCCCTCATCGGAGATGCTGATCGGCGGCGGGTTGGCCCGGGTTCGTCGGATGCGGTCACGGACCAGATTGGCCGCAATGCGAAACAACCAAGGCTCGAACCGCCCGCGGTCGTCGTAGTTTTTCAACTCCCGGACCAGCCGGAGCATCACCTCGCCCAGCAGATCCTCGGCATCGTGGTGCCTTCCCGTGGCCCGGAAGAAATAGCCGTATAATCGTGGGCCATAGACCCTCAGCAGCGTCTCATACCCCTCCGCCGAACCGTTCCGGGCGGAGGCTATCACGGCCCGAAGCTGCGAAGGTTCCATGGTCCGTTCCGCTTAACGCCCCGCTGCAACCAATTATTGCCGATCAACCCTCGTTGAACTCATCTCCGCGGAAGGTGTGGCCGAGGTAGGTCTTGCGCACCAATTCGTCGTTGACCAGGTCTCGCGGTGGGCCTTCCCGCAACACTTTTCCGTCGTCGATGATGTAGGAGCGGTCGGTGACGCTGAGGGTCTCCCGGACGTTGTGGTCGGTCAGCAGGATGCTGATGCCCCGCTCCCGCAGGCCGCGGATCTCGTGTTGAAGCTCCTCCACGGCGATGGGGTCCACGCCCGAGAAAGGTTCATCCAGCAGGATCATCGTGGGATTGGTCACCAGCGCGCGGGCGATCTCCAGCTTGCGCCGCTCCCCGCCCGAGAGCGTCCGGGCCAACTGCTCCGCCTGGCGCGTCAAACCGAACTGCTCCAGCAACTGGTGGCACTTCTCAAGTCGAACGGACTTGGCGAGGTTCATCGTCTCCAAGATCGCTAGGAGGTTCTGGCGAACCGTCAGCCGTTGAAAGATGCTCGGCTCCTGGGAGAGATACCCCATCCCCCGCCGGGCGCGCTTGTACATCGGGACGCGGGTAACCTCCATGCCGTCGAAGATGACCGTCCCGTTGTTGGGCGAGATCATCCCGATGGTCATACGGAAGGTGGTGGTCTTGCCCGCGCCGTTGCGGCCGAGCAGGCCGACGATCTCGCCCTGGTTGACCACGATGGAAACGTGATTGACCACAGCCCTTCCACCGTATACTTTCACCAGATCTCTTGCTTCTAACAGTATCATTGGTCTTTCTTGGCCCTTTCCCCCCGCGCTAGGGGGCCGGGGCCACCGGTGGATAACTCGTGCATAAGTCCTCTCGGCGATTCGCGGCAGTTTCGTTGGACCACACCATAAGGCACACGGCGGAATCCTACAAGATCGCCGCAGTGGCGATTCGGAATTCGAAATTGATTATGTCGCCACCTAACATCTTACTCAACAGCCTGTTATGGCCTGCGATAACAACATGGAGGCATCGCCGTCATTGCCAGAGTACGTTCAGTCACCAAAGCCGGATCCTTCCTCACTCCACCGCAGCCGCCACAGCGGCGATTGCGAGGCTTTGTGGATAACCTGCACCTGCATGACAACATTATTATTGGGCCACCGTGCCACTCTCGCAAAGGGGCCCGCCTCACGGATCCCTACCGGATCGGCCGCAGCTTCCCGACGTTGGGCACGATCGGCAGCCCGGGCAGTCCCGGCAGGCGGAAACCCGCCGGCCAATAGACGAAAAACGCCTTGCCGATCAGGTTATACCTTGGCACGGTACCAAGTTGGTAGATTGGTTCGCCCGAATCACCATAGAGTCGCAGGGTAGGCGCCGCGGAGGTCCATCCGCGCCCGTCGAGGCTCTGGGGGCTGTTGTCGCCCAGCATGAAAAACTCGTCGAGGTCCGGGTCTTGGGGGTGCTTCGCCAAGTGGATGGGGTACCCCATCGTGCCCCATCCCGGGGTCTTGTCCACGACGCCAATCCGGCGGGCCAACTCGCCCAGGGGTCCGAGCTTGACGGCGTCCTTGCCCGTAGCGGTGTAGTACACGTCGCGACACAGTTTGACGTGCAGAAGTTCGCTGCCGCCCCCCCAGGCGCAGATCCGGACTTCCGGCGTGGGGATCGGCCGGTGCATGACGTCCGCCAGCCTTTGCCGCAGCGAATCATAGGTCTCCGGATAGCGGTCGGCGATTTCCAAGACAACCCGGCCGTCCACCCACAAGGCCACGCTGAAATCCACATGAGCCAGCGCCACCTCGTACCCCTGGCCCGTCGTCAGGGGGCGATCCAATTTACTCTCCGACCACAACTCCCAGGGATCTTCGGGCCGGTCCTTGGACTGATAGAACAGCCGCACCGTCCCGTCGGCGCCGAATTCCCCGCGGAAGCGATGCTCCAAGACCGAAAGGGTCAAGGCGATCTTGGACTGGGGGGCCTGGGGGATAAACAATAGGGAAAACCTAAGGTCGCTACAGATGTCCGTGCTGGGATTGATCGCCTCGGCCCCTAACGGGTTGTATCCGTAGTGCGGCAGGAACGTGCCCGCCGGGGCCTTGAAGGCCAGTTCCCCCATGCCTTGCCCCCCCCCCTTGTAGGCCATTCGCCTACCTTGTAGCCCGTCAAGGTCCCAATCCTCCCCTCCGGAGGCGACCACCCATTGCGGAGAGCCTCCCCCACGAATCCGCCGCGCGTCGGGGCGGTAGTCGTTGTCGTACACCACCTGCCACATCGCCTCCTGGGCCGCGGGGGGCTTGCGACGTATCCGCCGCGGGCCATCGGGCGATTGTCCCACGAAGATGTCTCCGTGGACGATCTCGATGGTCTCTCCGGGCAGACCGACAAGGCGCTTGATGTAGTTCTCCCGGTTGTCCTGGGGATTGCGGAACACCACCACGTCCCAGGGACGCGGCTCGGTGAACCGATAGAGGTACTTCAGCACCAGCACGCGGTCCCCGCCGTTGAGGTATCGTCCCAGCGGATCGCACAGCGCGCCGCAATTGGGACAGTGGGCGTCGGAAGGCACATGCTCGCGCGAACGGTTGATCAGCGGACCAGGACTGCCGCGATCCCGCGGGCCACCGAAGGCGTATTCATATCCACAGGAAGGACAGGCCAGGTCCCAATGTTCCCCCAGCAACCGTGGAGCCATCGAGCCGGTGGGGATGACAAACGCCTCGACCATGAACGCCCGCAGAACGAATGCCAGGACGATCGCCACCCAGATGCTCTCCACGGTGTCGCGGATGGAACCCAACTCGCCTCGGACTTTTTCCGCCGTCAATGCCATTGGGGGTCTTACGATAGCCTCGCTCCCTGCCCACGCCAAGGGCAAATTCCCCCCGATGCCTCGGCGGGGTCAGGGGAACGGACAGCCGCGGCGTCAGGAAGGCCCAGCCGCGGGCGGCAACCTGCCCGACAGCACGCCGGGCTGAAGCAAGGCCCAGCCCGCCAGTAGCGCTCCTGCCAGGCCCCCACCCTCTCAACAGGCGCAGCCAGACGCTTGCGGGAAAAACCACCTTACGCTCCTCGATGAGAGGACCGCGCTACGCGCCGAAGGCCTCTTTGTACCAGCGGTGCATCTCGTCGTCGCTGATGGTGGTGTTGCGTCCGGCCTCGTATTCGCCCTCGACCTTCGCCCGCACCGCCAGTAGGCGCGGGTCGTCCTTGGCCACGTCGATGCCGTAGTGGCTCTGGATCCAGTGCTTGATGCCCGCGGCGCCGCTCTTATCGGTCACGGCCACGCGGACAGGACGATTGAGGATCTTCTGCGTGTCGAAGCAACTGTAGATCTCCTCGCTCTTGAGCAGCCCGTCGACGTGGATGCCCGCGCGGGTGGTGTTGAAGTCGTTGCCCACCAGCGGGTAGTTGGGGGGAATCTGGAAGCCGATGCGGTCCTGGAAATATTGGGCGATCTCAGTGATGACGGCGTAGTTGACCCGCGGGTCGGTCCCACGGAACTGGGCGACCTCGACGACCATCGCCTCCAGCGGGGTGTTGCCCGTGCGCTCTCCGATGCCCAGCACGGAGCAGTTGACCGCGGCGCAGCCGTACAACCAGGCGGTCGAGCCGCACGCCAGGCCCTTGTGGAAGTCGTTGTGCCCGTGCCACTCCAGCAGGTGGCCCGGAACGCCCGCGTCGCGGATCATGCCGGCGACCAGTTTGGGCACGGACCGCGGCAGGCGGGCCTGGGCCTGCGTCACGCCAAAAGCCAGCGTGTCGCACAGGCGTATCTTGACGTCCCGGCGGTACTCCTGACGGAGTTTCATCAGCTCGATGGCGAAGGGCACGACAAACCCGTGGAAGTCCGCGCGGGTGATGTCCTCAAAGTGGCAGCGCGGCGTGATGCCGCTGTCCAGCGCCGCCCGCGCGATGTCCAGGTACATGTCCAGGGCCTGACGGCGGGTCTTCTTGAGCTTCAGGAAGATATGGTAGTCGCTGCAACTGGTCAGGATGCCCGTCTCGGGCAGGCCCATCTCCCGAACCTGCTTGAAGTCCTCCTTGCGGGCCATGATCCAGCCGGTGACCTGGGGAAACGGCAGGCCCAGTTCGCGACATTTCTCGACGGCCTGGCGATCCTTCTTGGTATACAGGAAGAACTCGCTCTGGCGGATCAGGCCGCTGCCGCCGTCGAGCCGGCTGAGCAGCTTGTAGATGTCCACGATCTGCTCGACGGAGTACGGCGGGCGGGACTGCTGCCCGTCGCGGAAGGTCGTGTCGGTGATCCACATCTCCCCGGCCGGGGCCAACGGGACGCCTGCGTCCTCAAACAACACCCTGGGAAGCTGGGAAAACGGGAACATCTCCCGGTACAGGACGGGTTCGGCAACGTCTTGAACCGGGAAATTGGCGTCTTTGGGTGTCAACTTTCGCTTCCTTTGTTCCGTGCTCAGCCTGAAAAACTTCAACAAGGGCCGCCGGAATGCCCAACGCGCGATGAGCGACTCTGTTCCGGCCGCTCGTAGGAAATTCTACTGTGGTGGGCGGTGTTTTCCAAAGCTTTTCACCGGGCCTGGGTCGGCCTTCAACGTGCGGGGCGGAAATACCTTTACCCTCGCTGGCAGGCATGTTATATTCCCACACGATCCAATCAAGCAAGTCCAGTACCAAGGATTCCGGCGGGTACAACATGCTACATCTTCTGCGCATTTTCTTCATGTTGGCGGTGCTGGCCGTGACGCTGCCGTTCGCGTTCCGGGAGGAGGTGACCGCCAAGGGCCTGACCTATGTGACGATCTACGTCTTGATCCCGGCGATGGTGGCCTTCGGCATCGTGCTGGTGGACATCCTCTGGCAGAACAAGCGCCTGCGGGGCCTCAGCGGGTTGTTCTTCGGTGTCCTGGCCGGGCTGGTCCTGGCGTATGCGATCAACAGCATCCTGCGCCTGTTCCTGATGCTGTTCCCCAACATCGCCGACGCGCCAAGCGTCCAACTGGCCATCTCACTGGTCGATGCAGCCATCCTGTTCCTGTGCGTCACCGTCGTCCTCCAGACGCGCGACGATTTCCGCTTCATCATTCCCTACGTGGAGTTCTCCAAGCACGCCAAGGGCGCCCGCCCGCTGCTGCTGGATAGCTCCGTCATCATCGACGGCCGAATTAATGATATTGCCCAGACGCGGGTGCTGGAATCGCAGATGATCGTTCCCCGCTTCGTGTTGGAGGAGATACAGACCATCGCCGATTCCGGAGACCGCCTCAAGCGAAACCGGGGCAGGCGCGGGTTGGACGTGCTGGGCAAGCTCCAGGGCAACGAGAATATGGACATCCGCATCCTGGACGCCCAGGCGCCCAACCTGGAAGGCTCCGCCGACACCGACGCCAAGTTGGTCGCCCTGGCCAAGCATCTCGACGCCCGGATCGTCACCAACGACTACAACCTCAACAAGATCGCCCAGCTTCGCGGCGTGGACGTAATCAACATCAACGACCTGGCCAACGCCCTGAAGCCCGTCGTGCTTCCGGGAGAGGCCATGTCGGTCAAGATCATCAAGCCCGGAGAGGAACCCGGACAGGGCGTCGGATATCTCGATGACGGAACGATGATCGTGGTGGACCAAGGCCGCGATCACATCGGCAAGGAGGTCACCATTTCCGTGACCAGCGCGTTGCAGACCTCCGCCGGACGGATGATCTTCGGGCGCCTGGAGGGCGACAGGTCCGCCCCCCGCCGCAACGGTCCTCGGCCCACCTGAGGCACAAGGGGATGGCCGGGGGAAACCGGTGGCGCCACGGGGCGGGCGGCGGGGACGTTGGAAATGGCTCAAGGCTTCCGCGCCGCCTGCCGAATCACGATAATAGTAGGGTAGCCCCCTTCCAGGAGTGCCTCCGATGGCCAAGGTTTCTCTCGCCAACCACATGAAGGAACGCCGGAGCCAACCGGAATGCCTTCCGGAGCGGATGGGACCGTTCGTCACCATCTCGCGGCAGTTCGGTTGCTACGGTTTCTCGCTGGGCCTGCTGATGATGGAGATCCTCAACGAGGACGCCCCCGCGGAGCGGACCTGGCACATCTACAACCGGGAGATCCTCGAGCAACTGGCGACCGAGACGAACCTGGCCGCCGAAATGCTCGACGGCCTGCGCAGGGAGAAACCCAGCCTGATCGTGGATTTCTTCCGCGCGCTGTCGATGGAGCGGATCCCCTCGGGCTACGAAATCCGCAACCGGATCACCACCATCATCCGCGGGCTGGCGATAAAGGGATACGCGATCCTCGTCGGTCAAGGCGGTTCAGCCGCCACGGCGGACCTTCCCAACGGCATCTCCGTGCGACTGGAGGCCCCGGAGGACTGGCGGGTCAAGCAGATCGCCCACCGCGAGGGTATCAGCCTCCGGGCCGCCAAGGCCAAAGTGCAAGCCATGGAAGAACAGCGCGAGCACCTGCGGCGGATTTACCAGGAGAGCCTCCACCGCGATCCGCCCTTCGACATTGTCTACGACTGCTCCAGCTTCACCCTCGCGCAAATCGCCCAACACGTCGTCTATGCCATGAAGCTCATGGGCTGCGTCTGCTGAACCGCGCCCCGCGACGCGCGGGCGGTTGCCTGGTGTGCCGTTTCGCACATGCCGTCAGCGAATCTCGTTGGTCAGCGTCGGTTGAGGCGCCCGCCAACGCCGGCGGAAGAAGTCCATCGCCACTTCCGGGTGCCGATCGTGCCCGGCGTTGGGAAGGACCCGCGCGGTCACGGAAAAACCCTTGTCCCGCAGATAATTGACCGCTTCGTCGGATTGTATCCGGATGGCAGCCGGGTCGTTCTGCCCGTAATAGACCATCACGGGGATCGACGAGGCTTCCGGCGGGAACCAGCCGTCGAGGTTTCCGCGGCTGAAGTTGCAGTTGCGGGCGACGACCACGCTAAAAACCTCCGGATGGCGCAGCCCCACCCAGTACGTCGGGAACCCCCCGCCGGAAAACCCCGTGATCATCACGTTGGCGCGGTCGATATTGTACCGATAGCCCAGTTGGCTGATGAGGCTGAGGATGTATTTCTCGTCGGCCAGCATCCCCACCAGCGGACCGTCGCCCAGTAGACCGTCGGTGGCGATCAGGGTTGGGGCGACGACGATGCATCCGTTGCGCTCCCCGAGCATCTTCCACTCACGGATATGGTGCTCGGCCACGTCGTAGGGCGGCGTCCCGTGACAGGTGACGATCAGCGGCGCCGGACGGTCGTGGCGATACGTGCTGGGCACATAAAGGTAGTAGGTTCGGCCCGTGGTGGGATCGATTTCGTAGGTCTGCGAAACGGGCGTGTCCTGCGGCTGGGTGACCGCGCAACCGCCCAGGCTGCCTAGCAGGACGGCCGACAAAAGTAAGGGAATCGATTTCCACATGATCGATCTCGCTGTCTCCCGAAAGCCTCCGCGATGCGACACGACGGTGGCGTAAATCTTTCCCGACCGTCAGGGTCACCTCGCCTCGCTCGCCGCGGAGGCGGAAGAAATGTTGAACCTAACGCCGGAGAAATGTCGAGAAAAATTTCAACGGCGCTTGCATCATTACGAGCAACGGGAGTAAAAGTACACCCGTGCATCCTGTAGACCTTAAGATAACGGGAAGGAGGTGAGAACAGAATGGCCAAGAAGAAAGCCGCGAAGAAAGTTGCGAAGAAGAAACCAGCCAAGAAGAAAAGGAAATGACCGCTGATGGATTTTCGGCGGTCGTCTCCACCGGCGACGGTGGAGAAGGCAGTACGACACATGCGGCAGGCGCCCACGCCACGGCGGCGCCTGCCGCGGATTTTTTATCCCCGTGCACCGCACGGGGATGGTTTTGAAAACACGGGGGATGGTTTGGGAAAAATTCCCCGGCGCTGCGCCGGGGGCTTCCAAGACGCGGGCAAGTCCTTCTATAATGCCCCCGTGCGGACTATCGCGGTGATCAACCAGAAAGGCGGCGTAGGCAAAACCACCTCCGTGGCCAACCTTGGCGCCGCCGTCGCAGCCGACGGACACGACATCTGCCTCATCGACCTGGACCCGCAATCCCATCTGACCTTGCACCTGGGCATCGATGAGGGATCGATCAAGTCGAGCGCCTATGATCTATTGACGAACAAGGCTCCCATCGTCTCCACGATAGTGCCCGTCGCCCCGCACCTGTGGGTGGTTCCCTCGGTGATCGACCTGGCGGCCGCCGAGGTGGAACTGGCCGCCACCGTCGGACGAGAGCAGATCCTGCGCGACTGCCTGGCCGAGGCGGACCTGCCCTTCGAGTTGGCGATGATCGATTGCCCCCCGAGCCTGGGCCTGCTGACCCTCAATGCCCTGGCTGCCGCCGACGACGTGATCATCCCCCTTCAGCCCCATTTCCTGGCCCTTCATGGCCTGGGCAAGCTGCTGGAGACCGTCTCGCTGGTCCAGCGACGCATCAACCCGCGCCTGCGGGTGTCAGGGGTGATCCTGTGCATGTACGAAAGCGGAACGAGGCTGGCGTCGGAGGTGACCGAGAACCTCCGGGCATTTTTCTCCGCCGCGCGCGGGTCCGCCGCGCCTTGGTCGCAGGCGCGCATCTACGAAACGGTCATCCGACGCAACATCAAGCTCGCCGAGTGCCCCTCCCACGGAAAGACGATCTTCGACTACGAACCGCACTCCCGCGGCGCGGAAGACTACCGCGGATTGGCGCGGGAGTTCCTGGCGTCCCTGGGATTGTCCACGCCCCCGGGCGATGAATCCATCTCGCAACCCGCCGGAGGCGAAACTCCGCCACCGGCAACGGCGGTCGCCGCGGTGGCGGCGCCTTCCGCCATCGATGCCCCAACGCCGCCGCAACCCCAACCATGAGCCGACCATGACCCCCCTGCATCGTCTGAGGCAGTTCCTGTTGGCCTTGTGCATCGTCACCTGGATATCGGCCTTCGTCGCCACGCACATTCCCGCCGAGCAAATCCCCCAGACGGGAATGGGGGAAGGGTATCTTCACCTGATCGGTTTCCTGGGACTGGCGGGGGTTTTCTGGCTGGCCCTGGCAGCCTATGGAAACAGCGCCAGCCGGCGTATCGCCGTTGTCATCGTCGTCATGGCGCTCTACGCGGCGGCCGACGAGTACACGCAGGCGTACTTCGGCAGGGGAACCTCCGCCAGCGACTGGCTGATGGACGTCCTGGGCACGCTGTGCGCCGTGGCGCTGCTGGAAATAGTGTTCGGCCTGGCCAAGTGGCGTCGGTCGCGGCGCGCTTCGGTCTGAAAGCCAGGGGCTTTCCTGCCAGCGATCCTTTCGTCGCTTTGACAGTCGCGTGGACGGTGGCTTAGAATGTCGCCCATGTCTGGTCCGGGTGATCCCATTCGACGTTTCCGTTGGACACGAATCCTGCTGGCGACGATGTTGATCGTCGTCTGTCTCGCCAGGCCCGGCGGCGCCGTAGCGGAGGTCGCCTCCCAACCGGCGACGACTTCCACCGCCCCCGGCGATGATCCATGCGCCCCCGGTGCGGCGCGGCGGGTGTTGCCCGCGGCCAGGACCGTTCGCGAGGGCCTGATGCTTACCCGGCAGGAAGGCCGACTGCTGGCGGAGGTGGAAGACCGCACGGAACGACTACTGGACGATCCGGCGCTATACATGATGCTCGCCCACGCCGCCAGCCTGCCGCGTCTTTCGGCCGATCAACTGGCCGGCGAGTTGGACCGCCCGGCCTACGCCAGCCTGCTGGCCGATCCGGAGCAGTACCGCGCCCGGCCGATGAGCATGCGACTCCGCGTCCGGGGAGTCCGCAAGGTCCAGCCCGTCGAGCCGGCCTGCCGACCGTGGCGCGACGCCAACGAAGGCCCGCTGTGGTGCCTGGAGTGCTACAACGCCTCGTCCAAGCGCGGGGCCTTCGAGCCAGTTATTGTCCTGACGCCGCAACCGCCCACGCTGGGCAAGCCCGACGCGACCGACTCCGACGGCCAGGAGACCTACGACCGCTCCGTGCCGGAAGTCGAGGTGGCGGGGGTGTTCCACAAGCTCTATTCGATGCGGGATCCCAACGACAAGTGGTCCGACTATCCCGTCCTGCTGGCCTGGCAGGTGGAGCGCAGGGCGGCCACGCCCATGAAGCCCTATCCCCTCAAGATGTTCTTCACCGTGGGGATGGTGCTGCTGGGATACGGCATCCTGCGATGGCAGATCCGCCGGCGAGAGGCGATGAGGCGGGAAGAGGAAGCGTTCCGCCCCCGTCGCTTCGAGGAAGCAACCGACGACGCCCAGGCTCGATCGGTCGATCCGCTGCTGACCGAAGCCGCCGAGGAACATCACAAACGGAAGCGTCAGGAAAATGGAACGAACGATCCGAGTTGAACTTGGCCCGCGGAGCTACACCGTCGGCGTTGGGGCGGGGATGATCCATCGCCTCGGCCCGGCCGTGGCGGAGATGCCCCGCGCCCGCGCGGTGGTCGTCATCGCCGACAGCAACGTCGCGGCGCTGTACGGCGGCGAAGCGGCGAGAATCCTGGCCGCCGCGGGGGTGGCGCCCACGCTGATCGCCTTCCCCGCCGGGGAGGAGCACAAGAACCTGGCCACCTACGGGCGGCTGATGGATTCGTTCTTTGCCGTCGAGCCGCCCATTGACCGCGACACGGTGGTGGTGGCCCTGGGCGGCGGCGTGACGGGCGATTTGGCCGGCTTCGTCGCCGCCACGGCGCTGCGGGGCTTGCGATGGCTCCAGTGCCCCACCACGCTGCTGGCGGACGTGGACGCCTCCGTGGGCGGAAAGACGGCCATCGATCATCCCTCCGGAAAAAACCTCATCGGCGCCTTCCACCAGCCCGGCGGAGTGTTCATCGATGTCCGCCCGCTGCGGACCCTCCCGCCGGTAGAACTGGCCAACGGACTGGCCGAGTGCGTCAAGCACGGCATGATCCGCGACGCGACGCTGCTGGACTTCATCGAGGCCAACGCCAAGGCCATCCTCGCGGCCGAAACGGAGGTCCTGACCGAACTGATCGCCCGCAACGTGGCGATCAAGGCGGCGGTCGTCTCTGCCGACGAGCGCGAGGCCTCCATCCGCGAACACCTCAACTTCGGACACACCATCGGACACGCCATCGAGGCCGTCGTGGGCTTCGGCGGGATTTCCCACGGCCAGGCGGTTTCGCTGGGCATGGTCGCCGCCTGCTCACTGGCCGTGGAACGCGGGCTGATCGACCGCGCCGTCGCCGGCCGCCTCGCCGCGCTGCTGACGCTGCTGGGCCTTCCCACCCATTGGAAGGGGCTGGACGGACCGGCCATCTGGCATGCCATGACGCACGATAAAAAAGCCCGCGGCGGGAAAGTCAGGATGATCCTGCCCACGGGTATTGGCGCAGTGGCGGTTTTCGACGACATGGCTTCAGAGCAGATTCTTGCGGCGATTGACGTCCTGCCCCGATAGTCACCCTCGCCTCCAATGCCTGCTTCACTTCATTCCGAACAGGCGGCCAACCGCCTTGTCCACATCTCGCTCCAGTTCAATGCAATCAAACTCCCGCCCCTCGGCCTTCTTCTGGTGGAGGGACTTGGAGAGCGCGGCGAGTTTGCGGTGTATTAAGTCCTTGTCGTCGAACTGGGGAATGCCGACTGGTTCCATGACGGATGGAGCGCCAAAACCGCGCCCCGCCGAGGAGAAAGACTTGATGAATTCCCGCACGGGCTTGGAATTGACGATGGCGCAGAGGTAATGGGCCTCGGCCTCGTGTTCGGTGGAGAACAGAGAGGTCGTGTCCGTGGCAATCACCGTCTTGAAGCCGAAAGGCGTCTTGTGCTGGGAAACCACCGCCGCCACAAGGTCTCCGGCCATCCGCTTCCACACGACACGGTAACGGGCGACCGTGTAAGGCCCGATACCAAACATGGCGTAGAACTCGGTTCTTTCGGCCAACTGCCGGACCGGCTTGGATCCCCGGGAAAGCAGGACTTCCTTGAACCGAGTGAGATAGGCATACGTTCGCGGCCAGTCCTGCTTCATCCTGGCTTGCGGGTAAGGTTCGCAAGTCTGGGGATCCTGGCTCATGAGCACATACATGCCCGGCGTAGCCTGCCAACGCTGGATGTCGCGGCCGCAAACACCCGGGAAGACCAAGTCTTTCTCGATCCGCTCCTGGACGGGTTGGATCGTTCGCTTGCCGCGGTCGTGCATGTTTCGGACCATGAGCATCCCCTCTGACATGACCTGTTCGACGGTCAACCAGAAGACGCCGTAAGGTTCCACTCTTGCGCCGAGCCGTGCCCTATAGGGGTTATGGCCCTTGATCCTGGCAAGCCCGGCCTGGGCCGCCGTGACCGTTTGCCAGGGTCCGGTCGGCTTGCCCATGGGCCTGGCCGATAGGCGCTGCTTCTTCAGCATGTCCAGCGCGTCGGGCAGAAGGGTGTCTGTTGGTATCTTGCCTATCCCCTTGCGTCTGGTCCAGACCGTATAAGGGACGGGGTACTTGGTGGCCCGGCCTTTCTCCACCACGATCATGGCCGTCTTGTTCGTGGCGCCCTCAAAAGGTTGAACCGTGACCAGGTCGTGGGCCTTTATCACGCGGAATTCGCCGCCGGCGCCCAGAGAAAATCGCCGAAAGCCCTCGCCAGCGCCCTTGGCCTTGAAGATCTCCTGGGTTATCAGGAAGGCCAGAATTCCCTTCTTGGGAAGGTAGTAGTCCAACGCCGCGCACGTGAAAAGCATGGAGAAATCCTTCTCGCCCCCGCCCAGGCGAGCGGCATGGCCCTTGAGGGAAAACAGGCCGTATTTCTCCCACAGGGCAAGGGTGGCCTGGCGGTACTCCCGCGACAAATAGCCCCACCGGACCCAGGGAGGGTTTCCGACGACGAAGTCGAAATTGCCGGCGACCAGCGGGGCAAAGGAATTCTTCAGCAATCTCGCCCAGATCCCGTTCTTGCCCTCCTTCTCCAATTTCAAAATCTCAGCGTAGAAGGCCATTATCTCGTCAAGGTGCGGACCATACGCCAAGCCCTGCTGGCGGAGGCGTTTCATGGCTTCGGCGGGGGCATAGCCGGCCTTGGCCATCTCCTCAACCAGCGGAGCGGCCAGTTTCATGAGGAACCCGTCTTGCGTGACCCAGAGTGACGGCACATGGAATGGTCCCACCGAGGTATTGACCCGGACGGACCCTTCCGCGTTGGCGAAGAGAGTTTCACCGGATTCCTTGGGCCACAGGACGGAATCCGCGAGATAGACGGGGATTTCCACCGTGGGCTGGTAGTCGACCAATTCCCCAAGGGCAAAAAGGTAGTTGGTCCTGGCCGCGATCACCGCCAAGGGATTAAGGTCGAACCCCCAGATGTTGGCGAGTATCCTCTTGACCGTCTCAAACCGATTCACTCCTTTCTCCTTGGCGAACCGCCGGGCCTTCTGGATCGCCAGGACCAGGAAGGTGCCGGAGCCGCAGGCCGGATCCAGCACTCGTCGCCGCGGGTCTCCGTCATAACCTGCCTCGTCGATCACCAGCTCCGCCAGCCAATCCGGGGTGTAATACTCCCCCAGGTTGTGCCGCACTTCCGCGGGGACGAGATACTGGTAAAGCTTCTTGAGCAGGTCCCGCTGGACGTCCGGCGCGATGGCGGGCGTGCCGGGTTCAAACTGCGCGAGCGCCCTGGCGATTTCCCGGATGGATTCTTCCACGCGGGGCGAAAAGGCGTCAAGATACCAACGGAAGAAGTCTCCTTCCAGGAAGTTGGTGATCCTTTTTCGTGCATAGACGCCGCCGCTTTCGATGTCATTTAGTTTCTCCAGGAGGGCCTGGCGGTCGGCGTGGGCCAGGTCGTCGGAGAAGGACGACTTGAATGAGTTCTCCGAAAGGCTGAGCAATTCGGCGGCGATCAGTTTCATCAGGAACACGAAGTATGTGTGGACCGAGAACAACAGTTGCTGGAAGTCCGCCTTGCCCGCGAAACGGTAGGTTCTGGCCAGCATCGCCGCCGGTTGGGCGGGATTGCCCATGAAGTGTTCGCCATAAACGATCCCAAAAAGCCTCTGCCATTCCCGGAACAACACCCCCGCCCTTGGCCCGCTTGCCCAGTTCTCCAAGGCATCGCAAAATGCGGTGACCGCTTCGCGCGCGATTTTGCCTTCGGGTCCGAACATGTCCGCAAGTTCGTGCGCGGTCAGAAGCCGCCGGGACAGAGCGCGCAGGTGCGTCAGAAGCGTCCGGGCGGACTGCCGGTCGAACAAGTACGGCCCGGTCAGGGCGAAGTCCGCGCGATCGAGGCGTGTTTTCGCCTTGACCTTGTCGCCCCGGTAATAAACAAAGAAAATCCTCTCCCCGTCAAAACCGACACCGACATGTTTCGGGTCAAGCAGGAAGAGTGCGTCCTTCCTTGCCTCGGCCTCGCCCCGGATGTATTCCACAAGTTGATCGAAGGCATGATCTATCGCCCTGGAGGACTCAAATGCGCCTGGAGCCTCATACTCGATGATCACCTGCCCATGGATCGCATCGGACCGCCCCGGACGGTAAATGGTCTTCTCCCCTCCTCCGGGAATCGTCTTCTCGTATCGAACCAACGATGTTATGCCAAGGCTGGATTTCAACGGCTCCAAGGCTTTCTCGAACCCGATTCGTAGATCCTCTTCGGTATCGGCGTGCCCCATGACGTGCCGGGCGGATGCGACGAGCTTATCCGCCACAAGGAGGATCGAGTCCTCCGTCTCAATGAGAGGCAGGGCGGCTTGACGCGCTTCCATGGACGAATCCCTTCTCCACGCGGGCCATCCTAACTGGCCCAAGGCTTTGCATTTGACCCGGGAATGCCTCACGGGAACATAGGCGACAGTTCCCCGGACGTCAAGGGCGCTCGCCGAATACCAATTGCCTGCCGCGGAGGGAGCGATAGAATGCGACTTCATGGACAAGAAGGATCCCGACCTGAGCGTCCGGATCGGCCGGGTGAGGCTGGCCAATCCGCTGATGACCGCCAGCGGCACGTGCGGTTACGCGGGCGAGTACGCCGATTTCGTGGACCTCCGCCAGTTGGGGGCGTTTGTCACCAAGTCCATCACGCTTGCCCCGCGGGCGGGCAACGAGTATCCGCGCGTCGTCGAGACCCGCGCGGGGATGCTAAACGCCATCGGCCTGGCCAACGTGGGCCTGGAGGCGTTCCTGGCCGAGAAGGTCCCGCAGCTTGCGGCGATGAAACTGCCGGTCTTCGTCAACATCGCGGGGACCACGGTGGGTGACTACCTGGCCGTGGCGGAAGCCATGGAGAAGGTGGACATCGTCGCGGGAGTGGAACTGAATATCTCCTGTCCCAACGTCAAGGCCGGCGGGATACAGTTCGGCGTGGACCCCGCCGCCGTCAGGATGATCGTCTCGGAGGTCCGCAAGGTCGTCCACAAAAACGCCCTGATCGTCAAGCTGTCGCCCAACGTCACGGACATCGCCGTAACAGCCGCCGCGGCCGTCGAGGGCGGGGCCGACGCCCTCGGCCTGGTCAACACCTTCACGGCGATGGCCATCGACATCGAGCGCCGCCGCCCGGTGTTGGCCAATGGCACGGGGGGCCTGTCCGGTCCGGCCATCCGACCCATCGCCGTCTACATGGTCCACCGAGTCTACACCCAGGTGGCCAAGTCCGCCGGTGTTCCGATCATCGGGATGGGAGGTATTCAATATGCCCGCGACGCCATCGAGTTCCTGCTGGCCGGGGCGACGGGCCTGGCGGTGGGCACGGCGATGTTCGTCAATCCCGGTTGTCTGCTGGAAATACGCGATGGAATCACCGACTACCTCCGCCGCCACGGACACGCCGCCATCGGCGAGATCATCGGCGCCCTGCGGCTGGGAGATTGACGAAAGCCCGGCCCGACACCAGGACGGCAAGGGCTGCCCCTGTGCCATAACACCTGGTGTTGGCGCGAGTTTTTTAAATCCTTCCGCCGGAAAAGCCGATGGAATACAACAAGGGCTTGCGTTGTCCGCCCGGGTAGCCAATAATAGCGTGGCCTTTTCGGGCATGTCCTGTATGCTTGTGCCGTCGGTGCCTCCGAGGGCGCGTATAATACCTTGAATTCGTCCGAAGTCCGGACCGGTTCTTGCGATTGAGGTGGGTGTCATGAAGGTCTTCATGTTAGGTTGGGAGTTCCCACCACACATCAGCGGCGGGCTGGGCACAGCCTGCTTCGGGATGACCAAGGGCCTGGACGAAATCGGCGTGGAGGTGTTGTTCGTCCTTCCCACGACCGTGCCCGTCAGTTCCGCCACCCATGTCAAACTGCGAACACCCGCCAGTCTCACGGGCCAGGCGGCTTCCTCCTCGTCGCCGCGGCAGCAGGTATTCAAACATGTGCGGCTCCACCAGGTGGAGGCCTTCCTTCAACCCTACGGCACGCCGGAGACGTATCGCAAGGCCGTCGAGGAGCTCCTCACGCAGACCAGTCTGGGCAAGTCCGCCACGCCGCAGATGGTCAGCGCCTTGGCGGCCGAGATGACGCAGTCCCGCTCCTTTGCCTCCGGGGCCGGGGTCAACTACAGCGGCGACCTGATGGGCCAGGTATACCGATACGCCCGCCTGGCGCTGGAGTTGGCCGAGCGGGAGACCTTCGACGTCATCCACGCACACGACTGGATGACCTACCCCGCCGGTCTGGCCGTGGCGGCCGCCACGCACAAGCCCCTGGTGGTCCACGTCCACAGCACCGAGTTCGACCGCTCCGGAGACAACGTCAACCAGCAGGTCTACGACATCGAGCGGGCGGGGATGCATGGCGCCGACACCGTCGTCTGCGTCAGCCACCTCACGCGCACCATCGTCGCCAGCCGCTACGGCGTGCCTGCCGACCGCATCGAGGTCGTCTACAACGCCGTCGACATGCCCAGCGGGGACGAGTGGCAGATAGCCCCCATCCGACAGAACGAAAAGATCGTCCTGTTCCTGGGGCGGGTGACCATGCAGAAAGGCCCGGAGTATTTCCTCCGCGCCGCCAAGAAGGTCCTGGAGAAGTTCACCGACGTCCGCTTCGTGATGGCCGGAAGCGGGGATATGATCTCCCGCTGCATCCAGGAGGCCGCCGATTTGAAGATCGGGCGGTTCGTCACCTTCACGGGCTTCCTCCGCGGCGACGACGTGGCCAAGATTTTTTCCATGGCCGACCTGTACGTGATGCCCAGCGTCTCGGAACCCTTCGGCATCGCCCCCCTGGAGGCGCTGTCCCACAACGTTCCGGTGATCATCTCCAAGCAGTCGGGCGTCTCGGAAGTCCTCACCCACGCCCTGAAGGTGGACTTCTGGGACATCGACGAGATGGCCAACAAGATCCTGGCGGTCCTGCGGCATCCCCCGCTGCAAAAGACCCTCCGCCAGCACGGTCAGATCGAGCTGCGGAAGTTTTCCTGGCGGGACAGCGCCACGAAGCTTTCGGGCATCTATGGCCGCCTGGCGGCCATCGCGTGACGCCCGGGGCTTGAATTGCCTAAGCCCCTCCGCGCGGAATTCGCTTGACCCGACCGCGGTGTTTCCGCTTCATATATTCCCATGGCATCGGTGGTCTTCTACTTTCAGGTGCACCAGCCCTGGCGGCTGAGGCGTTACACGATCTTCGACAGCGACACCAGCTACTTTGACGACCGTCGCAACGAGTCGGTCCTGCGCAAGGTGGCCGGGAAATGCTACCTGCCGGCCAACCAGACCATGCTGGAACTGATCGACCGGCATGGGGGACTTTTCCGCATCAGCTACTCGCTGACGGGGACGGTCATCGAGCAGCTTCAGCGATGGGCGCCGGAGGTGTTGGACAGTTTCGTCAGGCTGGCCCGCACCGGGTGCGTGGAGTTCATCGCCGAGACGTATTACCACAGCCTGGCGTTCCTTTATAACCGCCAGGAATTTATCGCCCAGACGCGAAAGCACTGCAAGCTGATGTCCGACCTGTTCGGCCAGCAGCCGAGGATCTTCCGCAACACCGAGCTGACCTACAACAACGACGTGGCCAAGGTGGTGGAGGACATGGGCTTCGACGCCATCCTCACCGAGGGCGCCGACCACATCCTGGGCTACCGCAGCCCCAACTTCATCTACAACCCGCCCAACTGCGCCAACCTGCGGATGCTGATGAAGAACTACCGCCTGTCCGACGACGTCGCCTTCCGTTTCAGCAACCGCGGTTGGGCGGAATGGCCCCTGACGGCGGAGAAGTTCACCGGTTGGGTCGATCAGATCAACGGAAACGGCTACGTCTGCGACCTGTTCATGGACTATGAGACCTTCGGCGAGCACCAGTGGGCCGACACGGGCATCTTCCAGTTCCTGGCGGCCTTGCCGGGCAAGGTCCTGGCCACCGGCAAGAACGACTTCCTGACCGTCTCCCAGGCCATCCAGCGCTACCCCTCCGTCGGCGAGGTGGACGTGCCCCACATGATCTCCTGGGCCGACACCGAGCGGGACATCTCCGCCTGGTTGGGCAACAGCATGCAGGCCAACGCCCTCCACGATGTCTACGCCCTGGCCGATGCGGTGCTGGCCACCGAGGACGAAACCCTCATCGACGACTGGCGGAAGCTTCAAACTTCCGACCACTTCTATTACATGTGCACCAAGTGGTTCGCCGACGGGGACGTGCACAAATACTTCAACCCCTATGAATCGCCCTACGACGCGTATATCAACTATATGAACATCCTGGACAACGTCCGCAGCCGCACAGCCGCCCAGGTCCGCTCGTAGCGGCCGTTTCGCCCGTCCGCAAGCCTGCTCCTTCTTCAGACTTCAGCGGCGCGTACAATGTCGCGTCCAGGCATCCAGAGGAGATCGGCCTCATGCCTCATCAACCGGGAGACGACAGCCCCCCCCCGCCCCTTGCGGTGCGATGCCAAGGCCAGGACCTCGACGGCCTGTTGAATAAGGAATGGCTGCTGGCCAACCGCATCGGGGCGTACGCCTCCTCCACCGTCATCGGATGCAACACGCGGCGGTACCACGGGCTTCTGGTCGCCGCCGCCAACCCGCCGGTGGGACGGGTGATGACCCTCTCGACGGTCATGGAACAGGTCGAACTGGACGGGTACGTCTACGAGCTGTCGGCCAACGAATTCCCCGACACCTTCGCCCCGCGCGGTTGGGAGCACCTGGCGGAGTTCGTCAACGACGCGGCGCCGCGATTCGTCTACCGCGTCGGCCCGGCCAAGCTGACCAAGGAAATCATGCTGGCGGATACCGCCAACGCCCTGGTGATTCGTTACACACTGCGTGGAGCCTCGGCCAAGCTGCGCCTGGCGCCCTTCGCCGCCATGCGGGACTACCACGGCCTGCGCAAGGCCGACGAGCCTCACCAGATGACCTTCGAGCATCGCCACGGAGGCCTGATTCTCCAGGACCGCCTCCGTGGACAATGCGACCTGCACCTCGTGGTCGGCGACGGCCTATTCCAACCCGCCCCGCAGTGGTGGTATCGCTTTTTGTATCGCCAGGACCTCTCCCGCGGTCAGGATGGTTTCGAGGACCTTTACTGCCCGGGCAGTTTTCTCTGCGCGCTGGCCGATGGGCAGTCCTGCCAGCTTACCGCCTGCCTGGACCAACCGACCGCGGTGGATTTCGACACCGCCGTCGCGCGGCGGAGGGAGCGAGCGGCCGAACTGGCCGATTCGGTGGGCCAAACCGCCGACCTGGCCACCCGCCGGCTGGCGATGGCCTCCGACGCCTTCATCGTCCAGCGGAGTTTTCCCAACGCCCCGCCTTCGACAACCATACTGGCCGGATATCACTGGTTCGCCGACTGGGGGCGCGACACGTTCATCGCGCTGCCGGGGCTGCTGCTGGAGACCGGGCGCTTCGAGGCGGCGAGGCAGGTCTTCCGCACCTTCGCCGCGGCGATGTCGGAGGGCATGATCCCCAACCGCTTCGACGATTACTCCTCCTCGGCGCACTACAACAGCATCGACGCCTCGCTGTGGTTCATCATCGCCGCCGAGCGGTACGTCGAGGCCACCGGCGACGTGAAGTTCTGGCAGGGCGTCCTGCTGCCCTCGGCCAACGCCATCCTGACGGCCTACCATGTCGGGACGAGGTTTGACATCCGCGCCGACGCCGACGGCCTGCTGACCGGCGGTTCGCCCAAGACGCAACTGACCTGGATGGACGCGGCGCTGGGAGACGAAGTCGTCACGCCACGACACGGAAAGGCCATCGAGGTCAACGCGCTGTGGCACAGCGCCCATCAGATCATGGCGCGACGATGCGCGGGGAACAACGACCGCATGGCCCTCCACTACGCACACCTGGCCGAGCTGATCGGTCCGGCGATAGTGCGGGCGTTCTGGAATGATTCGGGGCAGTGCCTCTACGACTGCATCACCGACGGCCGGGCGGACGCCTCCATCCGTCCCAACCAGATATTGGCCGTCTCGCTGCCCTACAGCGCCCTGTCGGCCGCTCAGCAGGCCGCCGTCGTGCGGACCGTCGGCGACCACCTGCTGACCCCCATGGGCCTGCGGACGCTAAGCCCCTTCGACGGCCGATATCGCCGCCGCTACGGCGGCTCGTGGGAATCCCGCGACAGGGCCTATCACCAGGGAACCGTCTGGGCCTGGCTGATCGGCCCGTTCATCGAGGCCTACCTGAAGGTCCACGGCGGAAGCCTCCCGGCGCTGGCGCAGGCCACGCGCTGGCTGGAGGCATTCGACGCGCATCTGGGCGAGGCGGCGCTGGGCTTCATCAATGAAATCTTCGACGGCGACCCGCCGCACGAGCCGCGCGGATGCGTCGCCCAGGCCTGGTCGGTCGCCGAGGTCCTGCGAGCCAAACGCCTCATTGCCCGCGCCGCGGCGGAATGCAAGCCCTGACTCGCCGGATCGGGGAACAATCCGTTGTAATTTTCGCGTTTTCGGGTGGTGCAACGCCTGTCCAACCCCCCTGCATCCCTGGATATGGTCCGTGAGTCCTTCGAAAATATATTTTATTTTGCGCGAGATATTTGACCACCTTCGATCACTAAGTTATAAACGCCAAAGGGTTTTTGTGGGAAACGGGATAGCATCATGAAACCGGGGAAACGATTGCCGTCTTCCGTGTTGTCCCCGTTGCGCTGGCGTTGGACGCAGCCGTTTGTGGGATTTGGGGCAAGAGAACATGGAAGGAGCGGGTGAAATGAAACGGATATCAATGGCGTTGGCGGTGGTGGCGGCGGTGGCGGTATTGGTTTACGCGATGAGTTTGTTGTGGAAAGGCCGGCGGGTGTCCTCTCCGCCCGGTCCGGCGGCGGAGGGGATCGCCTCCAGCGGGCCGGCGCGGAGCCAGGGGGCCTCGACGCAACCGGCGAGCCGCAACGCGGCGCCGGTGGAGTTGACCGACGAGGTCTTCAACCAGATGGCCAAGGATATCGCCGAGACGATCCAGCCCATTCGGTGGCATCGCCCTGAGTTCGACGGCAAGACGGAACTGACGCCGGAGGAGTTGGCCAAGGTCAAGGCCGTCACGGCCCGGCACTTCAGCAATTACCAGCGGATCGGCTCGATCCGGCTGAGAGCCAAGCAGACGATCACCCAGTTGGTGGACAGCATAAAGACCCGACTGTACCTTGCACAACACCGTGGGATTAACTCCTTCGACCTGGAGATCACCGCCATGCGCAACCCCCAATACTTCGCCATGCGGGGGCGGAGGGGTGACGTTCAGAACTTTCGCGAGATCATCACCCCTGCGGGGAAGTTCTCCAGCGGGCAAGTCGGGATGGGTGAGAGCTTCATCCCGCAGTACTTGGACGGGGAAATGTACTTCTTGGAGGGGACACTTCTTCAGCGAGGCCATCTGCGAGAGGGCGTGGCCTGGACCCTCCCCGCCCCAAGCCAGGAATTTGAATCCTACCTAAACAAACAGCCCCAGGCCCGTTACAACGTGATAGAAAACCTCAAGCGGATCGATGGATACTTGGTCAGCTACTGGTTCAGTGAGGAGACGGGGCTTCTGGAACGAGTGGCTTTCCATGGGATTGACAAACAAGATAAGCCCAATCGACTCGCCGCCCTGACGGCTATCGAATATGCCCCCTCCAACGGGGTCCAGTATGTCAAGCGGGCGATTATTTTAGACAATGAAATAGGCGTCCGATATGATTTCACCACTGAGGACGTGAATATCCGTCCGTTGGACTCCGCCACCTTGCCGGATCCTCCGACGGAGGAAAAATAGAACGGACAACACGTAGCGTTTTTCCGCGCATGCCGGACTGGGTGCGGTTTGGCGAGCGCGGCATGTACATATGGACATAGTATCCGACGTGGCACAGCCGGCCGCGGAAAGGAAGGTAAGAGGCGCCTTGTAAATCAACGATAAAGGGTTGTGGGGACTGTCTCGCGTGTCGTTCCAAAGCCTATTTTATGGGAGAGTATCACTATGTCACCATTAGGTAATCTATTGGGTGGATTGAAAGTTGACCTGGGGCTTTGCGCCCTGGGAGGCATGACCGGAAGCGTAAAATGTACATGTAACGTCTGTGGCGCTTCCCCATGCACCAATAATACCTGTCCCCTCAAGGTATGCGAGTGGGACGGTTGCGGAGGACAGGTATGCGGTACTGCGGCCTGTCTTACCTATACATGTAACTGGACTCAGTGTTCAAATCAGGCATGCAGCACGTCTTCCTGTCGCGACTCGGCTTGCATCGCATTCTCAAACGGTTGTACTCCTTCCGCAGATACCTGCGGAGTAGCCGGCGTCTGCGGGGGCGACGGTTCAGAAGCCAATAATATCTGATGAAATTCTTCCGCGCGTGCCGGGCTGGTTGCGGTCCGGCACGCGCGGGGCTGTTTGGCCATGGGGGCCAAAACCGAATAAGGAGCGGATCATCGCCTCGCCCACGGGATACTCCCAGCCAATGGCGTGGAGTGTCCCTCCGTGTCCTAATGCGTCACTCTTTTTCGCCTTCTTCCTTGGGCGGTTTCTGGTCGGGTTCCCATTCCGATTCATCGCCGAGGTCCTGGGGGTGGTCTTTTAATTTGTATCGTTGTCCGGCCAAGGACCAGGCATCGACATAGGGCGTGGGCGGTGGGCGCTTGGCCCGGCCGAGGCGATGAGCCAGGTATCGCAGCAGCACCCACGTGAAGATCATCACCGTCAGCAGCAGCATCGCCAGCGACAGCCAGGCCAGGCGGAACAGGTATCGCCGCGTGTGCGGGTCGGTCTCGATGGCCGCCTGCGAGGAGGTGATATAGAGTAGAGTCGCCAGGCCCGCCCCCAGCGCCGCCAGCGTCACGGCCACGATGGCGAAATCCACTGATCGGAGGATGTTGCGGCGTTCTATATCCACGGTGCGTTGGCCCGCGGGTCGAAGCGTTCGGCGGCGTTGAATTCCCGAAGAAGCTCCGCCCCGCGCGAGGACAATTTAGGCGGCGGCACGATGCGAATCACCGCGTATTGGTCGCCCCGCTGGCTTCCGCCGGGGGAGGCGACCCCCTTGCCCCGCAGGCGGAGGTGGCGCCCGCTGGGCGAGCCGGGCGGGATCGTCACGGTGGTCATCCCGTCGATGGTGGGCACGTCCACCTTGGCGCCCAGGGCGGCCTCGGAGAGGCTGATGGGAAGGTCCACATAGATGTCGTCGCCCTCGCGGCGGAAATAGGGATGTTCGCGGACGTGGAGGACGATGTAGAGGTCGCCCCTGGCAGCGGCGCCGTCGGCGCCTTTTCCGCGTACCCGCACCCGTCCGCCCTCGCGCACCCCCGGGGGGATGCGTACGGTGATCGATTCCGACCCGCCCGATGCCTCCGGGCGCCGGATCCGCAACGTGGTGGTCGTGCCCCGCACCGCGTCCAGGAAGTCCAGCGTCAGGTGGGATTCCAGGTCCGTCCCCACTGAGCGGGCCTGGGCCTTGGCCCCGCGCCTCCCGCCCCCGAGGGCCTGGAGGATTTCCTCCAGGCTCAGTCCGGCCAGGCCGCCGCCGAATCCGCCCAGGATTTCCTCGAAGTCCACCGCCGCCCCCTGGCCGGGCCTTCCGCGCCAGGTGTACGTTGCCCCACCGCCGCCGGGGAAAGGTCCGTTGTTCGGTCCGACATGGCCGAATCGGTCGTACATCCCCCGCTTCTGCGCGTCGGAAAGCACTTCGTAGGCCTCGGTGGCTTCCTTGAACTTCTCCGCCGCGCCGGGGGCCTTGTTGACGTCGGGGTGATACTTCCGCGCCAACTTGCGATATGCCGAGCGTATCTGTGCCTCGGTTGCGTCGCGATTGATGCCCAGAATCTCGTAGTAGTCCCGCTTGGCCATGGGACTATTGTACGAGACCCCGCCGTGTCATTCCACCGGTCCGATGAGGGAGGCGGACTGATATGCTCGCTGAACAAGAGAAGCCGGGGGCAGGCCGCCGAACGGGCCGAACCCGCCCCCGTCCCCTAGTAAGGGCTTCCTCCATCCCCCCTGGCGTGGCCCTAGTGGGCCATCACCCTCGATATACTGAAGATCGGCAACAGCAGCGACATGGCGATTCCGCCGACAATAGCGCCCATGACCACGATCATGATCGGCTCGATCATGTCCGTGGAGGTCTTGATGGCGATCCGCAGGTCATTCTCGCAGAAGCCCGCGGCGCGGTTCATCACCGGTCCGAGCTGTCCGGTGCGCTCCCCGGCGGCGATTATCTGGGTGATCGGGGCGGGCACGAGGTTGTAGCCGGTCAGTTGCTGTGAAAGTCCCATGCCCTCCTCGGCGCCCTTGCCGATGTCGGTCCACATCTTGGAGTAGAAATAGTTGCCCGCCACCTCGGCGGTCAGTTGCAGGCCATCCAGGATGCTGACGCCCGTGGTGACCATCGTCGCCATTGTTCGCAGCGAGCGGACCAGGCAGGCCTTGCGGGTCATCGGACCGATGACGGGCAGGCGAAGGCGCAGGTCGTCGAAGAAGATCTTCCCCGCCGGAGAACGGGCGAAAAAGTATATTCCCGCCACCGTCGCCCCCACCACCGCCAGGATGATGGGCCAGTAGTGGACGATCCCTCCCGAAAGCCCCAGCAGGATTCGCGTGGGCAGCGGGAGGACCGCGCCCTTCCCGGCGTAGATCTTCTCGAACCGAGGCAGAACGAACACCAGCAGGCCGATGACCACCAGGATGCAGAAACTCAACATGCAGATGGGGTAGGTCATCGCGCCCTTGACCTTCTTGCGCGTGTCGCGGTCCTGTTCGAGATATTCGCTGAGTCGCTGAAGCATCGTGCCCATCGTCCCGGATGCCTCGGAGGCCCGCATCAGGGCGACAAAGAGCCTATTGAAGACCTTGGGATAACTTTCCAGGGCCTTGGAGAATTCCACGCCGCTTTTGACCTGGTTGGACAGGTCCGTGACGGTTTCCTTCAGCGCGATGTTGTCGGCGCCCTGGGCGATGCAATCCAACGCCTCGGCAATGGGCACGCCGGTGTCCACCATCACCGCCAACTGGGTGGCGAAGAAGATCACGTCGTCGCGTTTGACTTTCCGCTTTCCCCCGAAGGAGAATCCCTGCGGCTGGACTGACGCTTCCGCGTCCACCGCCAGGGAGACGATCGTCTTTCCGTCGCGGCGGAGCATCCGGGAGGCCTCGGCCAGGTCGCCGGCCGTCAGCGCGCCCGTCTGGCTTGCGCCCGAGCCGTCGCGAATCTGGTATGTGAATCGTTGCATGGAATCTCCTCCTGCCCCTAGCCCACCATGCGGGCCAACTTCTCGGGGTTCTGCGCCTTGGCCAGGCCGTCGGCCAGGCTGATGCGCCCTTCGGCCACCAATTGCGCGATGGCCGCATCGATGGTCTGCATTCCAACGTTCCTTCCGGTCTCAATCATTCCGCTGATCAGGTGCGTCTCGTTGTCCCGGATGGCCCGGCGGATGGCGGCATTGGGGATCATGATCTCCACGGCCGGGACCAGCCCGCCGTCAATCTCGTCGCGGAACAGCGTCTGGCAGACCACGCCCTGCAATGTCCCGGCCAGTTGCACGCGGATCTGGTTCTGCTGGGCGCCGGGGAAGATGTCGATGATCCGGTTGATGGTCTCCACGGCGTTGACGGTGTGCAGGGAGGCCATGACCAGGTGTCCGATCTCGGCGGCTGTCAGGGCCGCGGAAATAGTCTCCAGGTCGCGCATCTCGCCCACCAGCACCACGTCAGGCCGTTGTCGCACGATGTGTCGCAGCGCCGAGGCGAACGACTCGCTGTCTTGGCCGATCTGCCGCTGCTCGATGACCGACTTGTCGTGCTGGAAGGTGAACTCCACCGGGTCCTCCAGCGTGATGATGTGGTAGGCGTAGGTGTGGTTGATGTAGTCGATCAGCGAGGCCAGCGTGGTGCTCTTGCCCGTCGCGGCCCCGCCGGTGACCAGCACCATGCCGTGCGGCAGGTCGGCGAAATCCCGGATGCGGGGGGGGAGCTTCATCGATTCAAACCGTGGCACCTCGTGGGGAATGAACCGCGTGGCGGCGCTGAGCGTGCCGCGCTGGCGGTGCAGGTTGATTCGCATCCGTCCCACGCCGGCCTTTCCGATGGAGAAATCCACGTCCCCCAACTGTTCCAGTCTAGACCGCTGGCCGTCGCTGAGCAGCGGAAGGAAGCAGGCGGCGATATCGGTGTCGCTGAGATGCTCGCTGCCCAACTGGCACATCATCCCGGCGACCCAGATCACCGGTGGCGCCCCGGCCACCAGGATCACGTCGGAGGCCTTCTCCTCCACCATCAGGTCCAGCATGCCTTCAATGGTCCATTGCATAGGTCGACCTTCCTCCCCTCTGCTCCATCAGGCCGCCGTGGCGCTGATGACCTCTTCCACCGTCGTGATTCCGGCCTTGACCTTCGCCATCCCGTCCTGCCTCAGCGTGGCCATCCCTGCTTCCGCCGCCATCGCGCGAAGTTCGTTGATGCTCGGGGCGGCCGTGATCTTGTCGCGCATGGCGTCGTCGGGGATCAGCAGTTCGTAGATGCCGATCCGCCCGCTGTAACCGCTGTTGCGGCACTTGGCGCATCCGACACCGTGGTAGAACGTCTCGATCTCCCCGGCGACGCGCTCCGCCACGGCCCGCGTGCCCTCGGGAACATCGTAGGGGGCCTTGCAGTGGGTGCAGATCTTGCGGACCAGCCGCTGGGCCAGCACCGCCATCACCGAGGCGGAGACCAGATACGGTTCGACACCGATGTTCAGCAAGCGGGTGACCGCCCCGGGAGCGTCATTGGTGTGCAGCGTGCTGAGCACCAGGTGTCCGGTCAAGGCCGCCTGGACGGCGACGCGCGAGGTCTCTCCGTCGCGAATCTCGCCCAGCATGATGATGTCCGGGTCCTGCCGCAGCAGCGCCCGAAGCGCCGAGGAGAAGGTGAAGCCCACCAGTTCGTTGACCTGGAACTGGTTGACGCGCGGCAGGTTGAACTCGACGGGGTCCTCCACCGTGGAGATGTTCACGTCGTCGGTGTTCAGTTCCTTCAGCACGCTGTAGAGCGTGGTGCTTTTTCCGCTACCGGTGGGACCGGTGACCAGCACGATGCCATTGGGCGAGGCGATGACCTTGCGCCACTGCTTGAGCGTATCGTAGGCGAAACCCAGCTTCTCCAGGTTCACCAGGATGTTGCGGTTGTCGATGATGCGGATGACGATCTTTTCACCGTTCTGCCCGGGCATCGTGCTGACGCGCAGGTCGATGGGCCGGCCCTCCATCAGCACGTGGATGCCACCGTCCTGCGGCAGGCGCCGTTCCGAGATGTCCAGCCGGGCCATGATCTTGATGCGGCTGGAGATGGCCGGAAGCATCTTGTAGGGAGGGCGGATCTTCTCGAACAGCGACCCGTCCACGCGGTAGCGCACGCGAAGGAAATTATCATCGGGTTCGATGTGGATGTCGCTGGCCCCCTCGCGGACGGCGTGGAAGATGAGGTAGTTGACCAGCTTGATCACCGGGGAGCCTTGCGCGGCGGCCTCCAGGTCGGCGATGTCGTCGCTCTTCTCCTCGATCAGCGCCAGTTCACCGGTGGGGTTCTCCTCGTCGAAGATCTCGTCAATGACGAAGATGTGCGCCGAGGGCAGGTGCGTCTCCAGCGTGGCCTTGATGTCCTTGGCCGTGGCGCAGACGACGAGCACCTCGCAACCGGTCATCCTTCCGACTTCCTCCAGCAGAAAGACGTTGGCCGGCTCGTTCACCGCCAGTGTCAGGCGGTTGCGCACCTTGAACAGCGGAAGAACCCGATGCCGGTCCAGAAATTCCCGCGGCAGGATGTCGATGACTTTGGGATCGGCCACTCGCGGCGAGATGCGGGCGAACGGAACCCCGTACCCGATCGCCAGGGCCTCCATGACCTGCTCTTCGGTGCAGATGTGCAATTCCTGGAGCACCTCGCCCAGCAACAGGGCGTTGCCCGTCTGGCGCTGGTAGTCCAGGGCCTTGTGGAGGTTTTCCTCCGTCAACCAGCCCTGGCGAACCAGGAGTTGCCCGATCTGAAGCCCTCGCTTTGTGTCCGTTGCCACCATTTTTTCACCATCGCGGCAGCCCGCCGGTCAGACCTGTATGGCCCTGACGGCTTCGGCTACATCCCGCAGGATTTCAAAACTTGTCGTAAGATGCGTTATTTCCAGTATTTTCGTCACGTTGGCGTCGCAGTTGGTCAGCTTCACCTGCCCGAACTTTTCGGCCAGCTTGTCCTGGAGGTCCAAGAGGTACTCCAGGCAGGCGCTGTCGATGAAGGGAACCTGTTCCAGGTTCAGCACCAGATCAACGACTTCTCCTCCAGCGAGGTGGTGGTCCACCACCTGTCGCAATGCCACCAAGGAATCGTCGGTCAGTTCGCCCTTGATGTTTAGGATGACCGAGTGCCCGTAACTTTCCGCGGTAAGGTTCATTGGGCGTCCTCCATCCCCCCATTGAGGGATCCGGCGTCGTCTCTGGCGCGGTCCAGTTCCGTCATCAGACCGTGCAGGTCGATCGACAGCAGTTTCTCCACCAGCATGGGGTCTAGTTGCGTCCCGGCGTTGCGGCGGATCTCATCGACGGCTTGCTCCAGCGAAAGCGCCGCGCGGTACGTCCGGTCGGTGGTCATGGCGTCCAGGCAGTCGGCCAGACCGATGATCCGGCCTTCCAGAGGAACGTCTTGGCCTTTCAGCCCGCGCGGGTAGCCCTTTCCGTCGGGCCGCTCGTGGTGGTTCAAAATGCCCACGACCACATCCTCCAACTGCCGGATGCCACCGAGAATCTTCGCGCCGGTGGCAGGATGGCACATGACGCTTTCGTATTCCTCTGTCGTCAGCTTGCCCGGTTTCCGCAAGATCGACTCGGGAATTCCGATCTTGCCGATATCGTGCAGCAATCCCGACAGGTAGATTCGCTGAACCTTGTCGCTGGGAAGCCCGAATTCCTCCGCCAGGCGCTTGGAGATCATCGCCACCCGCTGGGAGTGACCGCGCGTGTAGGTGTCCTTGGCGTCGATGGAGGCCGTCAGGGCGTGCAAGACCCCCATCAACAGATCCTTCATGTCGGCGTAGAGGCGGATGTATTCCAGAAACACCGCCGCCTGGTTCCCGATGGAACCGATGAGCTTGGAATCGATGCTGTCGAAGTCGCCGTGTCGCTTGTTGACCGCCACCAGCATGCCCAGGGAGCGTCCCTCGGCCGTCAGCGGCGCGGCGACGAAACTGCGAATCGTTTCAAAACCCTCGCCGGAAGCCTCAAATGCGTTGTCCAGGACCGGACGGTTGTCCGCGGTTCGAGGCAGGACGTGCCGCGCCACCCAGGCGTCCAACTGCCCGGTGTCCAGGGCGATTTCCCCGGCGACCATGACTTCCGCCGGCGCCGACGGTCGGGCGTGGATCACCCCCACGGCCGCCGAGATGCTCATCACGTCCACCAGTTGCGTGCAGACCTGGAGCAGGAATTCCCTGGGCTGACGCATTCCGCTCATCGCGCCGCTGACAGCGTACAGCAGGCTCAGTTCCTCGTAGGTGCTGGAAAGGTTGGTGCTGAGGTTGCCCAGTTCCTCCTGGGCGGTCTGAAGGGCCTGTTCTCTGGCCAGCGTCCAGCCCAGGATGCGCAGGAAGTCCTCCACCTCAGCGGCGCTGTGGCGTGCGGCGGTTTCGGCGGAGGACAGCATCGTCGGATGGTCCAGTTGCAGACGGTCGCAGAGGCGGACAAAGGACTCATTCTGGAGCATCTCCCGCGGCGGGTAACAGGCCACCACCGCCCCCACCAGGCGCCTGCGCTGGTGCACGGGCACCCCCACCAGGCAGCATCCACAGGGCGCCTGCGACGTGCCCGCCTGCCCCTCGCCGACGATGCGAGCCGCCAGTCCGCTGGCCGAGGCGACGCAAAGCCCCCCCGTCCCCTGGACATACTGACACAACCGGCAGCAGGTCTGGAACCGCCCCACCGCCCGGGCGTGACTGTCCCAGATGGACATGCTCAGCCCCAGTTCCCGCAGGTGCCCGCGAAGATGGGCGAATGTCCGGTTCAAGCCCGAAGGCATGCGTGTCTTTGTTAGCGTCGTGGCCATCGTTTCACTCATTCTCGGCACTCATTCTCGGCAGGCCCTCGCGGCCGCCAGAAGCTCCCTGACCTTTGCCAGCACCTCGCGCGGGGCGAACGGTTTGGCCATGACGGCCGATATCCGCGCCTCGCGAATCTCCTCCGGTTCGATGTCGAACTCCCGGGCCGTCAGCAGGATCGCCGGGATCTCCCGCGTGGCGGGATTGGCCCGAAGGGATCGGCAAAGCTCCAGTCCGCTGACCAGCGGCATCTGATAGTCGGTGATGACCAGGTCGGGCCTCTCGATCATGCACAGGTCGAGGGCCTCTTCACCGTCGACGGCCGTGATGACCTCGTATCCGGCGTTGCGCAGTTTCAGCGAAACCACGTGCAGGATGTGGGCCTCGTCATCGACGATGAGTATCTTGCCTGCCATGTCCGGATTCTCCTGACCGCTATCGCAGCATGGGCAGCTCGATGCTGAAGCGGCTGCCCTTGTTCACTTCGCTGGTCACCAGAAGCTTCCCGTCGTGGGCCGTCTCGACGATGTGCTTGACCAGTGTCAGTCCAAGCCCGGTGCCCTTGGCCATGCGATTGTTGGCCGCGACCCGGTAAAACTTGTCGAATACGTGCGGCAGGTCGTCGGCGGGAATGCCCACGCCCGTGTCGGCGACCTCGCAGGTAACCACGTTGCGGCGTTCGTCGGCCGTCACGGCCACGGTGACCGTTCCCCCGGAGGAGGTGTACTTGATGGCGTTGGACAGCAGGTTCAGCACGGCCTGGCAGATCATGTCGCGATCGGCCTCCACCTGGTAGAGCATCGGGGCCAATCGCTCCACAAGCCGGATGTTCTTCTCCCGGGCCGCCGGGGCGACGACGTCCAGGGCCTGCCTGGTCACGGACGTCAGACTGTTAGGTTCGCGGACCATCTTCACCACGCCCGACTCGATCCGCGAGATATTCAGGATGTTCTCGATCAACCGATGAAGGCGGTCCGTCTCCGTGGAGATGATCTCGTAGAACTCGCGTTGGGTCTTTTCGTCGCGGGCCTCTCCGTCCACCAGCATCTCGACATACGCCTTGATGGACGCCAGAGGCGTCTTCAGTTCGTGCGAGACATGGGAGACGAAATCGGTCTTCATTCGGGCGATTTCCTTCTCCCGGGTTATGTCGTGCAGGACCGACACCACTCCGGCCACCTCGTTGCCCGGGGCCAAGACGCAACTGAGGGTCAGCGTGTAGGTGCGGCTGGAGCTTTTGCCCTCGACGACGTGCTCCACCACCTTGCGCGGGAAGTTGGCACCGTGGCTTCGCGTCTCGCGGATCAGGCGAACCAGCGTGGCGTCGGAGATCACGCCCTCGATGGTCTTGCGATGAACGGCGGCGAACTTGAAGCCGAAGAGTTTCTCGGCGGCTTCGTTGGCCAGGATCAGTTCGTCGAAACGGTTTGTCACGACCACCGCGTCGGAGATGGAGAAGATGATGGCCTCGGTGTGGCTTTTCTCCGCCGCGGCGATGCGGGCCTGAATCTGAAGCTCGCGGTTCTCCGCGCGCAGCGTCTCCTGCTGCCTGCGGGAGGCGGAGAGGAAGTCATTCAGCGGACGGATGATCTGCGTCAATTCGTGCGTCCCGTTGGCCATCAACATGCCCACCTGCCCGGTCCGGGCCATCTGGTCCAGTTGCAGGGAGATCAGCCCTATATCGCGGTGAACGCTCCTCCAGAACACCAGCAGCACCAGGACCGTCAGCGCCGCCACCAGGCCGAAGACCAGGCAGTCCATCCCCCGGCGGGGAACGGCGTAACCCTTCATCGCCATGAGGGTGGCGTAGTAGGCGGCGCTGGCCCCCAGGCCAATCAACGCCACGCTCGCCAGTCCCAATCGCTTGGCCGTGGTCAAGAAGACCGATCCTCCAAGTGCGCCTCCGGGGGCGGGCGGCGCGGGCCGCCCGCCCAAACCGAAGGGCATCAATCCCGGGAACCGTTGCTAGGCCCCTCCAGGCCCGCAAGTTCCCGCGCTAATAGACTCCGTGGATTCGAATCCATCGCCGCGGCGTAGCATCGCCCCGCCTGGACCTCGTCTCCGGACAACTCGTGCGCCCTGCCCAAAAGACATTGCAGGGTCACATCGGAGGGATGTTTCCCGACGGCCCCGGCCAACACCTCCATCGCCTCCTCCACCTGCCCGTTGGACAGGAGGGCATATCCCAGCAGCCCGGTGGCTTCCGTGCTGTCGGGCTGGAGCCTGACGGCCTCTCGGGCGGCCGCGGCGGCCCGGGGCGTCTCCCGGCAGGCCAACAGGGCCTTGGCCAGGTTCACCCAGGCTTCCGCGGAATCGGGGGCGATGTCCTTGGCGCGATAGTAGGCCTCGCGCGCCTCGGCGGGACGGTCCATCGCCAGCAGGCAGTCGCCCAGCATGGTGTGGACCCAGGCGGTCCGGGCATACTCCTCCCTGGCCGCCAGATCCGTCAGCACTTCCACCGCGCGCTCATACTGCCCGGCCAGTCGATGCGCCTGGGCCAGTGACTCCACGTAACGAAGGTTCTTGACGTCCATGTCGCAGGCTCGTTGATATCGCTCAGCCGCGGTGGCGAACTCCTTGCGCATCATGGCCAGGCGTCCGGCCAACTCGTAGATCGCCGGGCATTCACCTGCCGTCTGGAGGTTGAACTCGATATAGCTTTGGGCCTCCTCCAACCGGTCCATCTGGACCAGCACCTCGCCGGCCGCCACGACGGCATCGACGTGGGTCTCGTCCAACTGGCGTGCCCGACGATAGCTGGCCAGCGCCTCGCCCAACCGTCCGGCCTTCTCTTGCGCCACGCCCAGGAGATATGCCGATTCCGCGGAGTCATCCTTTTGCCGGCAGGCGATGCCAAGTTCCTCCATCGCCGGGGCATACTGCCCCTGCTCGATGTAGGCCTTGCCCAGCAACCGATGCGCCTCGGTGCATTCCTGGTCCAGTGCGATGGCTTCCCTGGCGCTCTTGACGGCGTTGTCCAGTTGCCCGCTCTTGAGGTACTCGGCGGACACGCCGCAAAGCACCGTCGCTCGAGCGCGATACCATCTCTGATAGGCCGCGGCGCGGGCTTCCATGTTGGAGTTGCCTTTCTGGCAACCCGCCAGCGCGCCCAGTACCGCCGCCGCTGCAATGATCATCCACTTCTTCATGGCTTGCTCCTTCAAGCTTCAGGCAAGTCGCTTGCCCAGCCTGTGCAAAATTCCCAAATTGACGCATGGGGCAAAAAAAACACTCACTGGGTCTTCCCGCCTGCGTCACTTGGACCTGTCGTCGGCGTCTTGGACTTCTCGACCGGTTGCGGTGCGTGCAACAGGATCTCCCGCGTCACTGTCGGCTGGGTGGCCGCCCCGGACGGAGTCAGAGGATCTTCGTACCGCTGCGTGATACCGAAGGTATCACGAACGACAGGCTCCACCGCCGAGGCGTCGCGGGGTTTGTCGTGCGGGATGATCCTTTCCACGGGCCTGCCCAGGTCCTGCATTATCATGCGCTGGACGATGAACAACGCCGAGCTGTCCTGCGAGTAGTCCGACCAGTAGGCCTTGCCGCTGAGCCGTTCCTTCAGGCGGACGGCCTCTTCCATACGCGGGGATAGGGACAAGGCCATGTCAATGTTCCACATCGCCTTGTCGGGCTTGTCTTCCGATATCGCCTGGCGCGCCCAACTCATGTGGGTCTGCGCCAGCCGGTCCCTTCCGAACCACTGCACGCCCTTGCGCTGCCCGATGCGGAACCGCTGCACGTCGTCCTTGAGCTGCTCGCTGACTGCCTCATCAGCGGAATGCTTGATGATGTGCGGGGTCAGGAGAATGATGATCTCTTTGCGGATGGTCGTGTCCTTGGTGTACCGGAAGGCCGCGCCCACGTAGGGCAGGTTGCCCAGGATGGGAATCTGGTTGCGGGCGTTGGTGGTTTCCTCCCTGAACAGGCCGCCCATGACGATCGTGTGCCCGTCGCGGACCAGCACGTTGGTGGTCATCTCGGTGGTCTGCTTGCTTGGCATGACAATTCCTTGATAGCTCTGGCTGGTGCCCTTACTGTGTTCCGGGTGGATTTCCAGGCGGATGTAACCGTCGCTGCCGATGAAAGGCCGGACGATCAAGCGAGTACCAGTGTCCAGAAACAGCACCGACTGGGTGGTCTGCCCTTCGGTAATCGTCGTGTTATTGTAGCCTTCAGAGGTTCCGATCAGGATTTCGCCTCGCTGCTTGTTGACGATCAGCATCTTGGGGTTGGCCAGCACGACGGCGTCGGTAATTTCTTCCAGCGCCGTGATGAAGGCGGCTACGTTATTGGTCACGAAGCCGACCGTCGCACCATTGGGGGTCTTGGTGAAGTCCGTACGGAACGTGCTGGCCGGGGCGTCCTTCAGCTTCGTCCCGCTCATGCCCGCGTTGCTCATGTCGCCCAGGGCCGTGCTGGTGGAGGCGATCCCTTCAAAGTCAATCCCCGCCAGAGTGCTGAAGTTCACGCCAAGGGCGTTCTTCTCGGTCAGGTCGGCGTCAAGGATGGTTACTTCCAGGAGTACCTGGTCGGGTTTGCTATCCAGATCGGTGATGATCTGCTCGATTTCCTTTATCTTGTCCTCATAATCTGTCACAATAAGCACGTCCGTGTTAGCATTGCTGTTCCCGCCGGCGTCGCTGGCGCTCGCGCCCACCCCTTTCCCGGCCTCGGGGCTTGTGGAGATCGTGCCTTCCTTGGACAGAACCTTGTCGATCATATCCTTCGCGTCCTTGGCAGTGACGTAGGCCAGGCGGAAGACCTTTGTGTCCAGCTTGCGCTCCGACTTGAGCACTTCCTCCAACTGCTTGGGGGTGTAGACGTAGATGAAGTTGTCCTTCTCACGAGAGACGAATCCCGCGGCCTTCAGCACCGCCTCCAGGGCGTCCTTGAAGTTGACGCCGTACAGGTCGGCCGTCACCGTGCCGGCGACCTCCTTGGTGGCGACGATGTTCTTGCGCCCCTGGGTGCTGAGGAGCTGGAGAACGCCGCGGAGATCGGCGCCCTGGACGTGGATTTCAAACGTCCCCGGCCGGGACATCCGAACCGCCTGGGTGTCCACGGGTTTCTGCGCGGGGGGCTTGGCCGCCGCGGCAGTCTTGCCCGGCGGGACGGTCGTCCGAGTGGGTTGGCTGGTCGCCCCGGCGGGACGCGTGGTCGCCCCTGGGGCTGCCGCCGCGGATTTACCGTTGCCTTGCTGAGCCAGAACGCTCAGCGGAGAGGCAATGCCCGCCTCCTTGGCGATGGCGCTGCCCACATAGGCCATCGCCGCCACGGCCACGACGAGAATCGCCGCGCCGCCAAGGCGGTACCTGGTGTCGTGCCTGGTCATGTGTCGTACTCCTTACTAGGGTTCGGCCGCTTCCTCGATGGCAGCCTGAGTCAGGTTTTTCATTCACCGGCCTCTGGAGGCAGGCGAAGGTCCGCAATCATTTCATCTCGATGCTCACTCGTACTCCGTTCTTCTCCAGCGTGCATTGGCGCGGGCCGATCTCCACGACGTTGTACCCGTTGATCGTGTCGCCCACGCGAAGCACCTGGCCCTCGATGATGGCCGTGGGACTCGCCGACAGCACCGTGCTCTGGAGGGACAGTTCCCTCGCCCGGGCCAGGATGGCCTCCCGCTCGGCGGCCAGATCGTCGGTCCTGGCTGCCTCAATCTCCGCGGGGACATCAACGGTCTTCCCGGAGGGGAAGTATTTGGGATTGGTGGCGAAGATGTCCCGCGTGATGGTCGTGTCGATGGGACCGAGGTTCCTGACCTTCTCGCGGTCCGATTCGCCGGACTCGGTGGCGGCGGGGTCGCTGGACCTCGCAAGCCGTGCCGCCGGCGGATTCTTGACCGTCGTGGCGGCCGACGCCATGGCGGGCTTCCCGGCCTTGAGCACCACGCGACCGACCATCGCCACGGCCACCAGAAGCAAGACCGCCATGATGGCTGTCTTCTTCTTGTCCCGCTTGAGTTCCGCAAACACCTGTTTTTGAAAATTGGACATCGTCAGGCTCCGCACCGCCCCTGCCGGACCGGGCCGGATCAGGTCTTGGTGAAATAGATGTTCATCATCAATTCGATCTCCAGCACGTCGCCGCCGTCCTTGGGCGACAGGATCGCCAGCTTCTGCACGCGCGTGATGCGCTCCATCCCCTCGATGTTCTTGAGGAACTCCGCCAGGGCCAGGTACGACCCGCGGAACCGCATCCGGATGGGCATGGTGTTGAACAGTTCCTCGCTGGCGGGATTCCCCGTCTCCATGCGGGCCTCGGAAAGGTGCGACCCGCTCTGGATTTGCGTGATCTCCTGGAGGAAACCGCCCAGCTCCTTGCTTCGCGGCAGGCGCCGGTCGAAGTCCTTGTACCGGCCCTTCATCTCCTGGACCTTCCGCAGCATCTCCGGCACGACGGCGGCCCGCTTGGCGTCGCTCTCCAGCGCCAGCTTCTGGGTGGTAATCTGCGTTCGCAGGTCGTGGAGCTTGCGGTTTTGGGGGCGATAGACTCCCACAACGGCCGCCGTCACCAGCGCCACCGCCACCGCCACCATCACCCAGCTTTGTCGCGTGAACTTGATCATGGTTGTTGCTCCGCGCCTCAGCGGACCACGTAACAGCTCGCCTGGAACTCCCTGGCGCTGCGCCCTCGGAAATCCACGTTCTTGGCGTAGCCCATGTTGATGTCCTCAAACAACCGCCCAGCCGAGAGCTGCGCGATGAAGTTGGCCAGGTCCACGTCCGACGGCGCCAGACCGGTGAAGATCAGTCGCACGCGCTTGACGACCTTCTCCTTGGGACGGTTGTCGGACGACCGTGCCGAGGAGGCGCTCTTTTCCTCGGCGGGCTTCATCGGAATCCGCAGCTCGACGGCCTCTAGGTTCATGCTCGTCAGCACGATGCTCTCGGGCAGCAGACGTTCCATCTCCGCCAGCACTTCCAGGGTGTTGACGCGGCTGCCGAGTTGTTCGTCGATGCGCTTCTTGATCATCAAGTCCGCCTGCTGGCGTTCCAGGTCGCTTCGGAAGGCCAGTTGGCGCTGGACGTTGGCGCCCTGGTCCTTTAGGGAAACCAGTTCCGCCTTCGCGGCGCTGATTCGCTGCTGACGGGCATAGGCCAGCACCGTCAGGGCCAGCACGCAGACCGCCAACAGACAGCCCTGCCGTATCAGGCTGGCGTTGCGAGCGCGCTGCGTCCGGACGCGTTCAGGCAGAAAGTCGATTTTCTCCATGGTCCAACTCCGTTTGATCGCCCATCTCCAGGTCCCGGATGGCCAGTCCAGCGCAGGTGGCCCACTCCGCCTGCGCGGCGCGATCGCCGCCCAGGTCCGTGTTGTTCACCGCGATGCCCTGAAGTGGACGGCCCAGCGTGCATTCCACGCTCAAATGCTCGCCCAGGATGGCCGTGATGAAGGGGTCATAGGCCTCCCCTCCGCTGAGGATGACCTGTGCGGGACGAAGCCCGCGGAAGGTCACCGAGCAGTACCGAAGGCAAAGGGCGATTTCGCTCGACAACGCCTCCACGTTCGCCCGTACGGCGTCGTGGATGTTCCAGTCCAGTGAGTCCGCGGCGGATTTGCCCTGCGGCGAGGCCACGGGACTGGGAAGGTTCCCGGAGAGTTCCTTGGCCTTCTTGACGCGGAGCTGGCGCGCGTCGGCGTAGCCGAGGTTGAATTGCGCGGCGACGGCCTCGGTGAACTTGCGCCCGCCGATGTCGATGCTCTTGATGAAGACGATCTGCCGTCCGCGGGCGACCACCACTCGCGTGGCGGAACAGCCCATGTCCACCACGACGCTGACAATCTGCTCGTCGGCGCGGCGGCGCAGGAACCGATCGAAGCTGCGAAACAGGGCCACCGGCGCGGCGTCGATATGCTCCGGGGCCAGGCCGATGTCCGCCAGCAGGGCGATGTGGGCGTCGACAACCTCCCGGGGGGCCGCCAGCATGATCACCTCGCGGGCCGTCTCGTTGCCGCTGCGGACCTCCCCGGCGTCCAGGTAGCTCAACTGATCCGGCGCGACGTCGAAACCGAACCGCTCCTTGGCCTCCCACTTGACGGCCTCGCGGAGTTCCGCGTCCGGCATGCTCGGCAGGCGCACGCTCTTTATGGCAAGCTCCCCGCAGGAAAGCGCGGTGACTACCTTGCGCCCGCTGAAACCGCCTTTGCCCCGCAGGTCCTTGACCGTCGCGACGACTTCCTTGCGCCACGCGGCGGGATCCTGTTGGGCCTGGCAGGCCAGCCGGGCCATCCCCCCCCCGACGATGGACCAGGAGGTCGGGCTCCGCCGGACCTGGAGCATCTTGATGCTGTCGGCGCCGATGTCCAGGGCGATGGGCAACCGCTTGTTCCGCACCAAAAAGTTCAGCATGTTGGGCCTCTTGCGTCCCGTGTCTGTTGCTACGGTCCGGTGCGCGTCACCGTGACCTTTCCCGTCGCCGCGGCCACGACCAGCCGGTAGGCGTGCTCACCGGCCCGCAGGTTGACTGTTCCCGCCTGGCTCGGCGAGCCCATCTCGTCAAACGTCACCGCCGCCGCTCCGCCGAAGCTCGCCGAGACGATATCCACCTCGGAGAAGCCTTCCAGCGTGCCGAAGTCGGTCACGTAGACAGCCTTTGTGATCGGATGAATCAACGTCCCACTTGCGTTAGACAAAGCGTACGACTCATTTCCGACGTTGAATGTCACCGTCACGGGCGTCTGTGAGGTGATCGCCGTATCCTGGGCGTACTGCAAGTCCGTGGCGGTGATCCGAGCCGCCGAGGTCGCCTGGAAGCTGGCGGTGCTCATGGCGTTGGGGATCACCACGGCGGCGGCGATGCCGATGATCACCAGGACCATCATCATCTCCGCCAGCGTGAAGGCCGCCCTACTCGGTCGTCTGTTGCGTGTCGCTCGGGGTTGCATCACTGGTTTTTCCTCCACTGCCCGCCTCCGCGGCCTGGACGATCTGGACCTTGGCCGTTCCGCTCTCCAGCAACTGGATGAGCTTGTCCAGCTTCTCGTTGGTCTGCCCCTGGACTTTGGTCATCTCCGAGGTGTCGATGGCGCTCTGGGGCTGGTATCGCATCGGCTCGGCCGCTCCGGCGTCGCGGGCCATCGGCACGCCGTCGGCCCAGAAACCGACAATCAGCATCGTCAGGAGCACCACGATCGCCGTGAGGCAAAACCGCGTGTACCCATCCACCAAAACCGTCTTGGATCGTGTTTGCGTCTTCATCGCTATGTTCCTTTCCGCTTGAGTCCCAAGTCATCTGTCCCAACTTCGGACTTCCATTGCATTTGTCGCCGCCCCGGCGTCGTGAATCGCCTGGATCTCCGCCGCCGAGAGTGTCTCGTTGAAGACCGCCAGTTCGTCCATGCTCCCGTCAAAGAAGCTCCCCCCGCCCCAGGCGGAGCCGACGTAGAATCCCGCGTTCTTTCCGCTGTTAGGCTTGGGCGGGCCTGGGCTGCCGTAGGTCCAGCTCGCCACCTGTTGCCCGGCCAAATAGACGACAATCGTCGAGGCAACCTGATTCCGCGTAATGACGAGGTTTTGCCAGGTGTTGGCCGCCAGATTCAGACCGGTGAATACATGGCTCTGGTCATTGCCGGAACCGAACTCCTGTAGATAACCCACCGAACCAGCGGAATCGATTGTCAACTCGTAGGAGGCGTTGTCGGTGGGACTTTCGCCTTCCTCGCTGCATGTCAGAAGGTAGGCTTTGTCCGTCCCGGTGGGGAGCTGGTCCAGCTTGAACCACAACGAGACGGTCAGGTCTCCGCGGATTTGCAGGTCGCTGGTCGGGGGGCGATAGAGATAATCATTGACCCCGTCGAAGCCGGCGGCCGTGTCGGCGTCGGCGGTCAAGGCGCCCTCTTGGCCGGTGCTCACGCCGTTGTAACTGGTCAGTCCATAGTCGTGTCCCGAGGAGTCATTCGCCTCCGTCCCGGATTGCTCGCCCAGCCGCCAGTAGCCCGCGGGCGACTCGCTCATGATCAGGTCGGAGTACGGAGGGCTGCGATAGACCTTCAGCGAGGAGGTCTGCGAGACTCCGCCGATGGTGGCGCGGGCCGTCACCGTGTACAGGCCGATGTCGTATGGGTCGCGGACGGCCCAGAATTCGTAGGCGTCGGTGGTCCCGTCGGCCTGGAACGGTCCCAGGGGATGCGTGGCGCTGGTTCCCTCGATGCTGGAACGGTCGCCCCACATCACGTACAAGGCGTGTTGCAAGCCCGATTCCGCCAGGTATTTCGCCCGTGCGGCCTGGAGGTGGTTGCGGCTGCTGACCAGCTTCACCGAGGCGCTGGAGACGTAGCTCATGCCCAGCACGACCGCCACGGCCACGGTGATCAGCACCAGGACCAGCGCGAAACCGCTCCGGCCTCGTCGGGCACGTTTATTGTGAACGTTTTTTCGGTACATCGGTACTCCTTTCGATCCACGCAGTGCTGGCGGTCTGTCAGTTCGGGGCGGGCAGCACGTATTCGCTGTCCACCAGTTGCACCCTGCCGGTCGCTCCCGCCCGCGTGGCCGCGGCGCTGCGTAGGGTGACCGCGCTGTCGCCGGTCCCGATGGTGAGCTGGAACCGCACCAATCGGCTTAGCGGGGCCGCGGGCCATACGCTGAACCGCAACGCCGCCACGTCCGTCGCCAGCACCGTCGCCTCGTTGTAGGCGTTGCCGGTGATCAGCCCCGTCGCGGTGTTGACGCTGGCCAGGTCCGTCAAGGTCTTGGTCACATCCAACGCCTCGCGGGTCTGGGCCGGCATCGTCCCGGGGAAGACCACGCGGCAGAGGCGAATCTCCCCGCTCTGGGAGTCGAAGCTCAGCAGGATCGTCTCGCTAAGGCTGATCTGCCCGTCGCCGTCGGTGTCGTCGGCCCAGAGGACCAGCGACGTGGACGAAGACGCCGTCACCAGTTTGGCGCCTCGGATGACGTTCTGGATCCTCATCACGACGTTTCGAGCGGTCTGGACGGACTGGTAGAAGTTCTCCCCGTGCTCGGTGGCCTTCCCCAGCACCATGGACACCCCGGCCACCGAAAGCCCTATCATCGTTGTGATCGTCATCGCGATGGTCAATTCCATCAGCGTGAAGCCCAGTCTGTGTCGCATACGGCTCATAACATTCCTCCTGGAAAGTGCTTCCAGCCCCCCTCAAGGCATCTTGTAGGCCAACCGCGTCAGCGTGATCAGCGGCGTGTTGTCGTGGCGAATCTCCACGGCGACGCGGATGAAGGTCGCCGGCTGGCCCGTGTCCTGCCCGCTGACGTAGACGTATTCCGCCGTGACGTGCCGGGACAACCCCGCCGCCGCGGCGCCGGTGATGACCGTGCCGCTACCGTCGGCGATGTGCCCGGGAGTTTCGTTGTAACCGTGGTAGTCGTCGATGTTGTCGAAGCGGCTGCGCGTGGTCTCGCCCGTTTCCGGTCCGGGAGTGCTTGCCCCCTGGGGGTCGTCAAACGGTTTGGCCAGGATCTCCTCCATCATCTCCTGGGCCAACGCCGTCGACAACGCCTGCCTGCCGTCGAGCTGTTCGCTGGCCGCCGCGGTGGCGAATGGCATGGTGACGGCAAAGATGGCCATCGCCAGGATGGCGGTGGCCAGCAGGGCTTCCATGAGGGTGAAACCTCGTCC
>Ga0315284_10000121_pt1 | contig 105972 bp, 170 predicted proteins | sample YL17G09_16_MG_FD_203696 | JGI IMG/M metagenome (GOLD analysis project Ga0315284, IMG submission 203696) | Sediment microbial communities from Yellowstone Lake, YNP, Wyoming, USA - YL17G09_16 | ecosystem: Environmental > Aquatic > Freshwater > Lake > Sediment | place: USA: Wyoming | collected... | reverse complement strand
GGCGTGACTACCAGCATCCGGAACTTGACCTTACCGGCCGGTACGCCGCCGCCACCGTTTACAACGGAGCACAGGAGCTCTGTTGTCTTCGGTACAACACAGATGCCGAAGTACCGTTCGCCGGCAACCCACGCGCCCGTGGCTAGGTCGTTGAAGCAGGATGTTAGGAGACCCGTTGTGCCCACATCAAACTTTGTGCGGGGACCGGCTCCTACGCAGGTCTCGGTAGCGATGGCCTGTACGAGCACCACCCGGTCGACGTTCGCATCAGCCCCTAGGAGGACTACAGATGCGGCACCGCTGTGCTCGACCTCAACCTCCGTCGCGTCGTCGGTGTAGTTGACCGCCTTGTCTGATATCAGAGAGCCGACCAGCGCACCAGCGGCGAACTTGTTGAGCACCGTTGCAGCATCAAAGAAACCGTTAGCTATCTTCAAGCGGCCAGCAGCATCAGCTGAGAGCGCGCCGTCCGCCAGCTCAGCCGTCGCGAGCTCAAGGTTCTCAAGCTCAGCGGCGATCTTACCTGTCGAGCCTATGAGCGCGGCAAGGTTGATGCCAAACCCCGAGTAGGCTCCATTGGTATCGGTGATCCAGAAGAAGGGGTTCGAGTCGGTATCATCGTAGAAGTACTCGAGCCTCACCCCGCTTATACTGGCTGGAAGCGCACTGAGCGCGATTCTGGTTCGGATTGGAATAGCCACTGTCTGTCCTCCCTACTCGTAGCCGCCGTAAGCGGTCTCACCGTCGTAAGCGCCCATATACGACTGCCAGTGTACGGCTACACCAATATCTGGTGGGGCTGCTACAGCACCGTTATCTGTCACGAGCCGCGCCCACACCGGTGCGTTGGCCGGGATGTTATACGCGGCGCCGGTCAACGTCTGCGAGACAGGCGCAGCGCCGGCAACTATCGTGTCGGGGTTGAACTGGGCGATGACACCTTCATCGACTGTAGCGAGCGCGAGCGTATCTGCCGCGTCGCCGGCACCCGCGCCGATAACGATCGTCACCAATAAGATCTCCCTGAACCGCTGGGTACCGAGCGTGGTACCTGTGCCCGGAGCTGCGTTGACGATGACCTCCGTAAGCGGCGCACCGTCCGCGTCCCGACCGACCACCGTCGCGGTCACGACGAGGTCAGCACCCGCGTTGTCCGACAGCTGCATCTGCACCCTGCGCGGGATGTCTGACTGTGTGGCGATAGTTGCAAATCCAGCCACCACCATAGCGTTCGGGTCGGCCGCAGCAACAAGTGCCGTACCCCCCGGTAGCCCTACGCAGACGTCCAGCAGGTTGACACCGGCCACAAGCGCTACGGCGGAGTAGACCTCAACCCGCGCGATGTCGAATCGGGTCCGCGGCCTGCATACCGCCTTGGTCATGGCGTTGGCGCCGTTGTTGACGCACTGGAACGCCGCGACCGCATGGCGGTCTATCTCAAGGCCCTTGCCGACCTCGGTACGTATCCTCAGCATCGTCGACACCCCCTATTCGTAGGTCCCGACGGTCAACTCACCGTCGTAACCCTTGATGTCAGGCGATATGTGGACGACTACACTCAGATCAGGCGGTGCAGCTGCGTTTCCGCCGGCACACACGAGCTTCATGTACAGTGGCGTTCCTGCAAGGACACCCTTGCCGGCCGCAAGCACGGTCTTCTCGAGAGGCGCTGCACCCGCAACGACCGTGTCGGGGTCGAACTGTGTCATGATCTCGACAGGCGCGGCTTCGTCCTTGTAGATGTCAACGAAGTTAGCCCCGACCGCGATTGCGACAGCCGAGTAGAACTCGAGCTTGTCGACGTTGTAGCGGAACTTGGGCACGCAGATGAGGATATACTGGGTCGAGCCAGCGGGGTCGATGCCGGTAGCGCTGTACTGCCGCGCAACCTCCATACCCTTGCCAAGCTCCTGTCTGATAGTCACGCGTCCCACCTTGACCTCCTTACACCATAGTTTCTTTGGCTGCCGTGGGAGGCAGCGGGGCTATGGGACTCCCCTTCAAGGCCTGGGGGGCCGACGCCTGGCCGGCCCCCTCAGCTAATCTAACCTATCTCGTGCCGCGACCTAGACTAGGTTGATACCGTCGCTCAGGTCGCAGATCTTAGCCTGCTTGACGAAGTCCAGACATCGGAGGTCACCGGCCGTCAGGTAGATGGCCTTGATGCCCAGCATGTTGTTCTGGAGGTAGTCTCTCGATTCCATGTACTGCGTTGTGAACAGCACCGGGATCTCGAGGAACCGCGTGTCCAGGACGTACGCATTCGCGCCGCGCTTGGAGTCACCGTTCGCAGCCAACTGGACGGACGTCGGAGCATCGAAGTCGTGGAAGACTGGGATACCCTTGTACGTCGCAACCTGGAAGCCGGTCGGATAACCCTTCAGCGTGCCCTCGCCGCCGAGCTTGACCTGGAAGGTACCCTCACCGATGAAGTGCTGGTTAGCCTGCAGGATCGTACCCAGCCGCGTGACCTGCTCGACGCCTGTCACGACCAGGTCAGGCTCACCGCCCTTTCGGCGGACCGAGTCGATAGCCTGGTCAAGAAGGCCCGTGGTCATGTGGCGCAGAACGCCGGCATTGTCGTAGACCTGGCTCGCGTTCCACTCGCCGGTGTCACGGTCGGCCATAACCAGGGAGCCGTAGTTCGGCGCCTTGGCAGCACCCAGCGCTACACCGTTGATGGTGCGGTTGGTCATCTCGACGATGTCGTCGATACTCGCGAAACCGGCCCGCGACTTGATGAAGATGATCTCATCAGTCGCCAGGGCGTTGCCCGCGTAGCTCATAATGTTGGTCGCTGGTGTGACGGTGACGACCGTGACATCGCCGGCAACCGTTGTGCCGTTGACGATATCACCGACGCTCAACCAGTTCACATCTACGACCTCATCTGGGGTACCACCACCGGCCACAACACGCTGCGAGCCAGAAGCCAGAAGCATCTGGTTCAACTTCTTGGTGTGGTCGATCATGGCGGTCTCCTGAGACACGGCCAGCGCGTCCCCGATACCACCCTCAAGAGTGCCGAGGAACTGGGCCAGAGCTGTGACACCGAGCGAGGTCACGATGAACTTCGGCTGGATGTACACAGTCTGCAGGTCCGGGCTGTCGATCGTGGGCAGCGCACCTGTCTCGGAGACAGGCTGTGTGCTCAAGTTACGACCCGACCGGATCCTGTAACCAGTTGTTGGTCCCCATGCAACCTTGCGGAGCAGGTTGAAGAAGCGGGTCTGGCTGTTAAGCGAGTCCCACACCTTCGCGCCGAACGTGTTGACGAAGAAGTCGGTGCTTAGGAAGGCGTCACCGGCCGCGGTGATGTCCTTCTGCAGCAACCCAGAACCTGGGCCGAAGTAACCGTAGCGTGCCTCACGTGGCGAGACGCCGCCCGGAACCCGCAGCAACCAGTCAGAGAGCGTCTTGGGAGTCCAGACCTGACCGCCCTTGTTTACCATCGAAGCTGGAAGTCTCATTCTCGCCCTCCCCCTAGATCAGTCCGTCAGGAAGATCTCCGACCTCAACGCGCTTCCTGTTGAGCTCTCGGAAGCTCATGTTGCGCGCCCTGGCGAAGAGATCATCCACATCGGTTGTTGGCTCGCTGCCGCCCGTACCCGGACGCGGTCCCGAGGCCTTCATAACGATTCCGTGTCGAGCGTACACCGCAGCAGCTGCCTTCGCAAGGTCAGCCTTGAGCGCCGCGCTCACCGTTGGGCCCGGTCCGTCACTTGCGTCACCCTGAAGCAGGTAGTCGTCGGGGCTCTTGTCCTTCTCGTCAATACCGGCCGGCTTGTTGCCGGGCATGTCGTCGTCCTTCTCGCCGAAGCTGCTTGCAGCGTCGTCCTTGGCGAGCCGTCGGTTCTTGGTCAGGTCACCCTCGGTGATGCCTACCTCGTTCTTGGTCTCCTCTTCAGAAGTCCTGTCGTCGCCGACATCCTTGGTATCACCGATACCGGTGTCCGACGCATAGTCCTTGCGGAGACTGGCCTTGTCTTCCTTCTCGTCTTCCTCGTCCTTCTCGTCGTCCTTGCGGAGTCGGGCAAGAACCGCCTTACCCACGACAGAGTTAGACTGAGCCAAAGACGATACGGTCTCGGCCAGATCTACCACAGCCCTCTCGATGCCGGTCATGCGGTTGTCCAGCTTCTCTAGCGACAGCTTGACACGGGGACCGCTGACCCTCCGCCCCTTTCGCATCGAGTACATGCCGCTCATCTCGTCCTCTTCTGGAGCTTCCTCTCCAAACGGCGCCTCTTCCTCCTCGTCGTCTCCACCTAGCTCACCGCCAGTTGGGTCCAACGGGTCTTCGTCGCCGCCGTAGGGGTTGTCAGATAGACGGATGAGGCTCCTGCCCTTCTTCATGAGCTCTCCAATGCCTCCTGTCGTGAAAGTCGCGGGACACTGCCCGCCCCTAAGTAGTCTTGTAGGGCTATCATAACTTACCAGGCGGCAGATTGAAACCTGTTGACTGAGATTGAAGAATCACCAAAATTTGATGCCAGATCATCCCACTTTGGTGATCCAGTTGATCCAGGATGTGGTATAATAGTAGTAGGTTAAAGGTTCTGGGAAACGCGCCGACTATATAAATGAAAACGCATTCTCCAGGGGGCTCCGGCCCTCTGGCCTGGGCCGCTCGGGCAGCCCAGACGAGAAGATCGGAGATAACAGATGGCTACAAAGACACGCGGGATTGACGCCGAGGCCCGGTGTGGTTACTGCTTACGTGACAGTAGCGCCTACTTCGGCGACAAGGTCCAGTGCAAGTCTATCCAGTTGCGCACCTCGCGGCACGAGGATTGGCAGACACCCATCGCGGCCTGCGCAGACTGCCGAGAATATCTCCAGGAGGGGACGCGGGGCCGCTGGCGCTACACGCCCGAGCAGCCTGAGGAGCGTCACCCATTGATCCCTATCCCCCTTAGCCCCTTCATACCGCATGATGCCAGGGGTAAGGAGATCACCTCGTGGGGTCTGCTTATCGACGACCGCGGCACTATCTGGCGCTACAACGGTCGCATGGCCGGCGACTTCTATGTCTATCTAGACGAGGTCCGCTTCGGCTGGCAAGACCGTTGGTGGGTCGAACTAAGCGTTCACCCTACGTTGCTGAACCCGCTCCACCTCTTGGTCTGGGATGAGTCCTGGGACCAGCTTGCCGCAGATCATACCGCCCTTTCGACCGACAAGGTCGCACGACGCCGGTGGTACGAAAAGACGCTGCCCAGCCGACGCTTCCCAAGTCGCAATTCGCTACCGAAGCCGGGACCCTGCATCAAATGTGGTGCTGAGCTCGGCCTGCGCCCCAATGGGACGCCGGTCTGTATCGGCTGCCCGGTAGATTAAAGGTTTCTGGGTTTGTGCCGATGATCTATATAGGAGGATACGCATGAACAACAAACTTTGCGTAGTCTGCGGGCACAAGACCAGCGTTGGCTACGGCCACGTTTCGGTCCAGAACCTGCCACGACGGCTTCAAGAGGCAGGCGGGTTCCCGACCAAAGAACGGAGATCCATATATCACGTCGACGGTAAGCCAGAGATTAACACCTGGACCCAGGTTGACGGCCCCGTCTGCCACTGGTGCGAGCGTGGGATCTACCGTTGCAAGTGCGGACGGCCGCTGTACTGGTCTGCCAAGGAGTGCGACTACTGCTCCGGTTATCGGACGGCAGGGCGGACGCGCCGCGGTCGGCCAGTCGACGCGCAGCGCCGCAAGGTCTACACACTCGAGTACCGCTTGTTCCACGGGGCCGCAGAAGCGCGCCTGACTGTCGAGGAGGCTATGGTCCTCGCCAAGCGCGTGTCCCGTCGGTTCCGAACGTCGGTGCCGCTTCTCGAGTACACACGGGGCAGCGGCGACTCAGCTTCCTATTATAGCCCAGGGTTCATCAGGATCCGTAGCTCGGCCAAACGTGGAACGTGCGCCCTAACCGTGCTGCATGAGTTTGCCCACCACATGGTCTATCATATCTACGGCTCTACAGGATTCGCTGCCCACGGCGCACAGTTCTGGCGCTGTTACAAAGAGGTGATGGCCTGGGCCGGCTACTTCGATGGGCGTTACAGTATGAGCAAGTACCGCGTGAAGATCAGCAGCCAACAGGAGTTCTGGCGACTGCTGCGCGCTAGGCCCCGGAGGGCAGGGCGATGAAGAGCAGAAAACGCGCTATGATCACTGAGGTTCCGACTCGCGACAACTTCTACAGCTATCGGGTCATCACTGAAGACAGCGATATAATGTGGCTGCGCGGGCTGGGGGCTCCCTCGCCAGGGCACCTGTTTGAACGCGGCTTTGTGGAATATCAGACAGGATCCAACTTTGGCCTATGGTTCTGGGAGCCTGAGGTTAAAGGTTCCTAGGTTTGTGCCGACTATAGATATGGAGGGTACCAAATGAAACCAACAGAGATTGAGGTCGGTCAGATATACAAAAATGGCAAGGGACCGTATGTGGTGCTTGCCAACGACGGCGTTGAGCTTACAGTCAGGCGCGACGGCTCATTCCTAACCGAGACGCTGAACGCTGAGATCCAAGCTCGCATCATCACAAACCAGGAGATCGGACAGCGGGTACGCAACGGCACCCGTTTTCCAAGCCAAGATATCGAAGCAGAGGAGCGTGGCCAGAGGTTCATCGAGGACTGGAGACGCCGTGACTGGCGCTGGTGGACGATGGTCGGGTTTCTGGCAACGAGTGTCAGGGCGCTGCAGTTCGAGGTACCGCCGATGGCGCTCGACAAGTTGCTCGACGACCTTCAGGGACTGACTCACGTGTCAGAGGATCAGGGCGGGATCTACGTGCTTGAGGAGGCCCCAGGACAGTGGAATGCTTACTCCGGCAGGATTCATTTCAAAGCCTCGAACGACGAGGCCGCTTGGCTAGCCAGTTTCTTGGCTGGATTCTGCACGGTATCTGCGTTCCCTAGGCACGGGCCGACCGCTTGGGTGATCAGCAAGAACGCGGTCGTGTTTGAACTTCTCGCGCTGGGTTTCGAGCTTGGGCGCGGACGCTGGATAGCCGATATCAACAAGATCACCAAGCATATCCCAGAGAAACATTTGGACACATTTAACAAGGGATTGACGCACGACTTGCGGGCCCGAAAGGAGTCATAGCATGACAGAATATGTCCAAGTAGGACGCGTCCTCATCCGCGCCCCTACGCGCGAGCGCTGCATTCTGCACCACGCCGCACCCACGCTATTGAAGGCCTTGAAGGCTCAGCATGAGCTGACTCAGTGGGGCAATGATGACCACTGGGACCGCTGCAAGTCCTGCAACCAATTTGCCAGCTCCGTGCTGGAACACCACGCTTCCGAGTGCAAGTGGCGCAAGGCCCAGGAGCTTACCAAGGCCGCATTTCAAGAAGCAGGGGAGGCCTAGCATGGCGAAGAACATCGTACTGGCCATGCCGCTCGAGACCGCGCGAGACATCGTGTACATGGCAAGCCGCGAACTTGACCTGTTACAGGTGCTCCTCGAACGGATCCCTCACCCGGTGAGCAGCATGTTCAACCCTGATCGAATACGCCGGCTTGATGAGCTGAACCGGGTCCTTGAAGAGGCGGTCGCCAACGAAGACCGGGAGAACGAAGAGAGTAAGGAGACTGTTTGACACCCCTCTATCATCTTATCGCGCCGATGATCTTGTTGAGCGCGCTAATGCTCGGAGGAGGTACCGCGCGCGCCGAACAAGACACTGGGGCGCTCATCAGCATCTCAGTTCTCAGCGAAGCTCGACCGCCAGTTTGCACGGCGCCAGCAGGGAGTGCGGTAGGCCAGTGCGGAGCCGGTATTGACACCCCACAGCCCATTGACCGGTTTGACGCGTGGCCTGAGCAGGAGCGAGAGAGCGCCTATGCTGTTGAGGGCTGCGAGTCCAAGCATGGCCAAGACCCCAGGACCTACGATCTTGACGCAGCCCACGGTGGCGTCATGCAGATCAGTAAGGCTATCTGGGCAGACTTTTTCGCCGATGAATATGGGTGGACGTGGGAGGACATCGTCCTCAATGATGTGCTCAACCACCAGGCAGCGCGCATCATTTGGGACCAGGCCAACGGATCATGGCAGCCGTGGGACTGCGCGGTATCATGAGAAGATTCTTGATCGCGATGGTGTTTGCGATCGCCGCCATAACGGTGGGCGAATTCGCGCGCACCGAACCGCCGAATCTCAACCCGCCGACGGCTTTCACATGGTGGGCGGGGGGCGCGAGATGAAGACCGGCGGTCTCTACATAGATGCGGACGGCGTCTCGGTTCCGGTAGCGCCCAATATCCGGGCGGCCCCTCACGGAGTCCAGGTTAAAGAGGGTGCGGTATGGGTTCCCAAAAAGCCGGCTGATACGCTTAAGACATAACAAAGCGGCCCAGAGGCAGGTCCAAGATCTCCCTTTAAGTAGTGTAGGGTGAGAAGATCTGGCCTCCCGGGCCGCTCACCTATAGTATACCTCAAACACTGGTCTTTTGAAACCTATGGCGGCGGCGGTAGCGCGGTGCAGCGCATCGAGATCTTTCCGGCAGTCCCAGCACCGATGATTGTGCAGATGAGCTTCTCGGTCTTGGGCAGTACACAGACGCCGAGATAACTGGCGCCAAGCACCCATACCCCCGCGCCCACGTCATCAAACACAGCGTTCGTGTCGGTTGTCTCCGAGCCCACATCAAACTCTGGCCCACCAGCGGCCGCCTCAGTCGCCGTAGCCTGCACGATCACCACTCTATTGATGTTCGCATCAGCGGCCAAAAGTGTCTTCGGCGAAGCGTCCGCGTGGTCGACGACCACCACCGTAGGCCCTAGGACAGTCGGCGACCCCTCCTGAACCTCGAAGACGCAGTCCTGGCTGTCCTGAGTCTTGGCACCAGGGAACGTGATGATAAACCGCCCGCAGTACCAGCCAGGGGTGGCTGGCAACGGAGCTGTCGTCCAACTATAGATGACCTCCCCATTTGCGGTCGCGCCAAAGCTACAGAGCCCGCCCGTAACAACCGGACCGTAGGCCTCTTCCTTGAGCTGGTTCCAACGTCGAACAATGAATTGCGCGGACGCCCCGGTCAAGTCTACATAGCCGCCGGCGTCATGCGTAAGAAACCCTTCCACATCTGGGTTCGTGTTACCGGTGAAGAACGGGCCGATGACCACCGGTGTCGCAACGATCTCCATGCTAACCCTCCTGCCCCGGGGGCCCACCAGTCGAGTACGTCACCGTGATATTAGGCGGACAGCCCGTTGTCCCAACAACCACCCAGCCTCTACCGCCGCATCCATGGCAGGTCCCACATGTCGACCGACCCGAACCCATGCACACAGGACAAAGCTGCGCCTGCGGAAACACCGGTATCGGTGGGTAGTACGGCGGAAATGTCGGCGTGTATGGCCAGCCTGGCGTAGTGGGCCACGGCTCGGTGTACTCTGGATACGGCAAGCCCGTCATCGGATTGATCGCGGGGTTCATGACTACTTCTCCTCCGGCACAGGCGGTACCGCAGGCAGACCCGCGAGCAGTCTGACATATACCAGTTCACGCAGTGCCTGCTCGATCTGTGTGTCGTCCCCAGTCATGACCATCGCGCCCCACCGCTGGTAAGCCATGCTACGCTTCAGTTGCTTCTCTGTCTCCGCGTCCATCTCACGACCCTCCTCGAAATCCAGGTCCACCGAGAACTTGCACAGCTCGGTGGTCCCACTGTACTGCTTGATGCGGCACCGCGTCCAGCCTCCAAACGGGGTAAACAACGCGTTGGCTTCATAGTCGTAGTCTGCAGCCCACAGCGGCCAACTGGCGCCTTCTGTGCTGTCGGCTGTATACTGCTGCCACCACCACGCCCCAGTGTATAGACCGATGCTCTCAGCGCCCCAACGGGTGGCCGCCTCATTCATGCACTGGTGGATCCACAGAACCACGAGTTGCTGCCACAGGTACCCGCCCGGCAACGTCTCGGTATCCTCGAAGTCCAGCCACCTGAAGCCGACCGGCAGTCCCGCTGTCGCCGCATCCACGCGGTCGAGATACCTCGTTGGGTCCATCTCGTAGTATGGGTAGACGTATACCTCCAGAAGCAGGCCACCAGCGAGCACCGCCAGCATCTGCCTGCGCGCCAGCGCGACGTCCGGCCCGACGCCGACGATGGCTTTCCGCTTCCCCTGCCTGGCCCAGCAGCGGACGATATCAACGCTGAGCTCGCCACCCCAGCCGCTGAGGTCTACTACGTCATCTCCTGGCACTTTGTTCCTCTATGGATCCCAGTATTCAGCCAGCTCCTTGATTATGCATGGGTTGCAGAGCCACTTATCTGGTTTCTTCGTAGATCTCATAACAGAATCTACCGGCTTGCCACACCCGTCACACGTGATCACGATCTTACCGACCGTTGACTCTGTATACTCAGCAGCGTCCCGGCCTAGCCGGCGGAGTAGTCTACTTTTGAGGCCCGCCCACATTTTTAAGAAACTCCTTGACCAGGTCGATAGCGCCCTGTGTACCAACACCGCCGAGGCCCATCGTCACGGTCGCTTTGACCAGCAGGTCTGCGTGTGGCAAGCCCAGTATAGAGTCCAGGATCGCCTCACCAAGGATGACTGTCAGGCCAGCCAGGCCCAGTATCATCTTTTTCGATGAGATGTTTAGCTTCATCTTCTACCATCCTTCCATGCGTAGACGCGCGACACCCTTGCTCAGGTGAAGCCGTACGCTGATACGAATATCGGTCGCCTTAGTAAAACCCTCAACTGCGGTCACAGTGTCGTCAGCATGGATCGAAAGTTGCAAGATCGCATCTGTCGCGGAGATCTGCTCGACCGCCAGCGCGCCCGCTGTTAGCCCTTCGGTTGCCAGTATACTATCAGCAACCCGGTAGATCATGTTGATGATCTCTGTTGCAGCAACACCCTCCGCGACTGCCTGACCAATGGTCAATTGATCTGCGGCAGCAGCGGTTTCGGCGATGTTGATATTGACGACAAGCGCGTCCCCAGCCGCGATCGCATCCGCAAGCGCTATGGCTATCGCGCCTAGTGCATCATCGGCTGATATCACTTCTGCTACAGCCATAGCCACCCGCTGTACCGCGTCGGTGGCGGCGATCGTATCGCCGACAGTTATCTGTGCCGCCCAGCTAACAGCCTCGGTCACGACGCCGGTGTCAGCAACGGGGATGTTGAGCCGAAACACATCTGTAAATAGGATCGCGTCTGCGACATGATAGTTGATCGTGTTATACTCGGTAGCGTGGATCGTATCCGCCACTCTTATCCATGTTGCCAAAGCCTCTGTAGCGTGGATCGTGTCAGCTACGCTCTTCGGCTCTGACGCGTGCAGCGCCTCAGTGAATGCGATTACATCCGCGGCCGAGTGCAAGGTGCGTATAAACTCAGTCGCAAGAATCGTGTCCGCCACATTCTTAAACACCTGCTGATCGAGGACCCCGCAGAACACCCGGTAGTTGGTGTCAGCGTCATTATCCGCGGTGTCGCACCACGCGATAACCAGTCCGTCGACACCGGCGTGGATCCGCGCCATGTGGGTTCCACCCCACTCTTCAGCCGCGCTATCTGTTGCGATCGCGTGCTTCGCTGTCCAGTCGTCCGAACGCACGACCACCAGACTGCGCTTATCGCCCGACATGGTCTTCATATACGCTATGATGAACCGTCCAGCTGAGTCGACCGCGATACAGGGCCAGAACGCGCCGCTTGCCTCAATGATTGTGGGCGCGCTTACCAGGCTTGTCAACGGGTCAAACGTCCGGAACTGCAGCACACCGCCATTCTCCTGAACGATGCCGACGGTAAGAGTCGATGGGCTATATACCGTGTCGAGCTGCTCAGTAGTCGCCGCGTACCACGTCGCGAGGTTGACTGGGGTTATCTCACCCGGCGGTCGCAGCGTCTCTGATATGCTCCAGATGGTGAACGTACCACCCTGCTCGGTGGTGATGTACCACTCGTCATTTACGTCATCCCGCGTCAGATCAACGTGGACCACGGCGCTAGGCGTCATAATCTGCTCGATGTCCAGGTTGACGCTGGTAGCTAGATCCCACGTACCGACGGCCTTGGCGGAGTACAAGTTTCGTACGGTGGTTGACGTCCTGTCGTAAAGCAGGGCCATCAGATAGCCGGCCCTGACCTCCAGCGATGCGTTGGCATAGCCGTGTGTAGTGCTAGCGAGTATGATCTGCTTCTCGACCCCGATAGTCCACACGCCGCCGCTCCACGCTAGAACACGGTACCAGACGTTCGAGGCCGTGGTCAGCGTCGGCTCGCCGATCTGGAAGTAGATCAGGTGGATGTCGTACGTGACGGGGTTTATGACTGCTGCAGCTCGCTTGTCGATGTCAGCGTCAATCACCACTTCGCCGAGCCAGGTTACAGCGCGGTCATCGCTCTGCTGGTAGACCAGTCCTCCAGCGCCCTTACTGCCGGCCTGGTAGGCGACAAAGATCCCCGCGGCACCAGGCTCGTTCTTGACGATGATCGGGATCCCGCCGGGGTAGCCAAGTGGGTTAGACAGGCTCGAGATGCCGAGCCGTGTCCATCGAAAAACGTTCCAAAATGGGCTGAGTGTCTCAGTGAACAAGACGGTATCAGCCACGGTTATAGGGACCACCGCGGCTACACTGTCAAATTCTTCCTCGTCGAGGAGTATCTGAGAGGACCACATGACGAGCTCCTGCTATTCCAGCGCTAGTATGTGCAACGAGTGGGCCCCTGTCCATTTGACAGTCGTGCCCGCTGTCAACAGCACGTAGTCTGGCGCAGGCGCTGCCGCTGCTATAATCTGGGTTGCCCCATCCCACTTCTGTACAGCGTTTGCGGCCGCTGTCTCCAGCTCCTTACCGTCTGCTGTTACGAGTACGCGCACGAGTACGGTTGAGGGGGCGAATGGTAGCGGTATATAGATCTTCTCCGCTGTAACCTCTTCGGTGTCAGGCACAACTGTGGTCCTGTAAACCTGCTTCATGACAGCCGCCGCGCCGCGCCGCATTATCGCATTGTCCCACAGTCCGTTGGTCGATACCTGGGTTGTCGCGAGCACCATGATACCCGCTATCTCAGCCACAACCAGCATGACGACGCCGGCTTCAAGACTCATCGCCGTCACGTCTGCCGACTGTCCTGCAGCGCCCGCTGGCTCGTTGATCGAAGAGGCAAAGATCGGAGTCACAGTTGCGATAGAGAAGTCAGCCTGTACGCCTATCGGGATGTGCGTGATCGGCCGCGCCGCGCTGACCATAATATGCACGCCGTTGGCGTGAGCCCCGATAGCCGAGCCACCCGCGCCGCGTCTGAAGGTCACGTTGTTACCAGCTATGACGGTGACCCGCAGGTACTCGGTGTTGATGTAGACCAGCTCGCCGAGTTTCAGCGGGCCTGTGCCACCTACTCCGATGACAGGATATTGGGCCGCCGCCATTGCGACCGTCAATGGGTCGGTGACATTGTTCCAGAGGCCGCCTCCCGTATCATCTGTCGAGTCGGTGGCGATCGGGTCGATCCTGAAGATGTCTGTGCCGATGGTAAACTCGTCGCCATCAACATAGACGCCGCTCATACGCAGCAGGGCATTTGCTAGTGTGCCCGGCATCTTTACAAAGCCAGCCTCAACCGCGTTGATGGCCGTGTAGAGGTCGTCAAACAACGACGCGATGACTCGCAGCTCTACGCCGCTGCCGTTGGCATGCACCGCAGGCGTCGTACCGTCCTGTCCCCGCGAAACGGTCAGAGTATCGACAGCGCGGACCGTGCAAAGTACGATCTCAGTGCCGATAGTGACCTTGAACTCACCGTCTGCGGCAGGATCAGGAAAACGCGTCCCCTCGCCAGCGGCTACAGTGAATGCAACCGGGTCAGTGACGTTGTTCAATCCAGCCGCGACAGTGCTGAAGGCTCTGTCCTTGACCGCCTTAAAGGCTGTCGTCACAGGCTCCTCCTAACCGCCGATAGGCCGGTCGTGCCCGGGTGACCCCGAGTCGTACCAGCCGGCGTTTCTTACGACAGAGTGATGGTCTCGGTCAGCGTCCAGGTCGCGCCAGCGCCCTTAACACCGAGCGCCGATACCTTGCGGTTCAGCATGTCGCCCGCAGCGGCAGCGTTGAACGTTCCGACCTCAGCCCAGGTCCACGTGGCCTCCGCGCCCGTGAAGTCGGACTGGAAGGTGACGACCATGTTGGTATACGTCGGGTAACCGCCGTTCATGGCCTTCCGGAGCTTGTTGGGGCCCGCCTGCAGGTCAACCTGGCCGACCGCCTCAGCCGCAGCCGAGTCACCGACACCCAGGTTTGCAAGCGCATTGGTGAAACAGGCGTGCACTGGACCCGTCGCCGTCAGGATGTCCCACATGGCGTGGCCGCCCATGTTCACCAGCAAGTTGCCATCGAACTCGAGTACCTCGTAGGGCTTAACATCCCGCTTAAAGGCCTCGATGCCGCCTGGGTATGTCGCACCGTCACCCTCACGCTTCTCGAGCTTCCAGTGCGTGCTCCAGCCTATCTGATCGTGCACGCGGGTAGCAAGACCCAGCTCCTCAGTTGCGCCGATTCCCTCGTTTAGTGGATCCACGGTACGCCCTCCTCGATGCACTGGCGCTTCAGCTCACGCATCTTGAAATTCAGCTCCTCGCGTCGCATCATCCTGTTCTTGGCCTCTGCCGTCATTCCCTGCGCGTACGCGCCGTCAGGCTCCGCCGTGATGTGACAAAAGAGGCTGCAGTATATCCGTCTGGGCTCTGCATCGTTGCCAAACGACAGCAGCTGTGCCAGTTCGACCTTTACGCCGCAGTTGGCACAGATGTGCACGTGGTCCGGCCCCTGCACGCCGTCACACAGGATGCAGTAGTCGATCTGCTCCTTTTCGCTCATGTTACCTCCCGTGGGCCGCATGGGCCCGGACTCCTGATGCTACTATATCACGCAACAGAGGCGGTTGAAACCTCTTCCAGACTTATGACCCGGTCAATCTTTTTCCAAAAGCGTTGGCCAAGGTCCTGCCCTACGGCATAGGCCTCCAGCTCTCGGTCCCAAAATCGCACGACACTTAGGCCCGCAGCCCGCATCTGCCTATTTCTGCGACGATCGATCCGCCGGGTCCGCGGGTCCTTGCGGTGCCGCCAGCCGTCGGCCTCGATGCAGAGGTTCAGCGCGGGCACGAAGGCGTCCATGGAGTAGCCGTGCCAGGGGTGCTCCGCCACGATGCGGCGACCTGGCAGCAGGACGGGCAGCAGCAGTTCGCGGAGAATGCATTCGATGCCCGACGGGCCAGCGGTATGTCGAGCGGCATGTTGGGCAGAAGTCAGTCTATTCCTGCGCTTTTCTGGCGTCACATTAGCCCACCATCGAGCCATAGATGCGCTATGAACAGCACGTCGTGCCGGGTTGCTATAACACTTTAACTGAGCTACCCTATTTGCTGACGTATGTTCTGGCGACTTCGTCTTATTTGTCAAAATTATGCTCAGTTTCTTAACAACATCTGGTCTACACAGTTTGCACCAGGCGTGGGTAGACCCGCAAATTCCCTTGCCGAGCATATCAACTTTCCCCGTCCCACAACGAGGCTGTCTCAAGCTTGATGAGGGCCTTAAAGACGCGAACCAACAATTCACGCGCCCCAGCATATGTGAGAAGTAGCTGCTTGTCGATCAACCAGAGCTCCTCGGCTGTCAGCGCGATGTCCACGCCCTCCGGGCGCGGGTCGCCATTTCGTTTTTCAGCGTACTCGACGATAAGACTGTTTACCTTCTCCCGGAGCGTCAGTCCTGCAGCCCGCCCCTCCTTACTATCAAGTCGAACGGTCATGTCATGCTTGACCGAGCTTTGGATCGCCCACGCATCCTGCTCTGTCAGCTTGACCGGTACCGTTGTGTCGTTCAAACTAACTTCTCCTTCCTGCGAGGTACGTTTCAAACAGTTGCATGATATCTGTGGAGTGTCGTGTAGCCTTGCGTAGCTCACTTGTGTTCGGTTGACCGTACGCATCTGCGTGTACGTCCTCGATCAAGAGTAGCTCCAGCTGAGTGCGTAGCTCATCCCACGTCATCACTGACCTCTGCTGAATTATCATGGCTACTCCTTCGTCTCCTTAGCGCGCTTCTGTACAGCGTCTGGGTATACGCGCTTAACGCCGCTTCCGCTCACGCCCATCTTGCGGGCAGTCTTGCGCCGCTGCTCCCTGCGTTCACTCTTGGTCGGTTTACTTATCACGGCGTTTCTGCCTCCGCGCGACATCAACGATCTGGACAGGCTCGCCATCGTCGTCCAGCTCTACAACAGCGAGGCCGAAGTGCTTGTCGCTGACATACCGCGACCACAACGATGCGTGCAGTTTGAACAGGGCCTTGGCATCCTCAACCCCCATATTGAGTTGGGGCACCAATGCTCCTCTATTGTCATACTCCCGCTCTTGGATTGGCTGGCGGTGGTTTACTACACCGGGCGGCCCCTGATCACTGAACTGGTCACGTCTGCCCGCTCCAGCCCCCTTGACGTGTACCGGCTCATCCGTTGCAGGGTCCTTGTTCAAGTTGCTTACCCTGCTTGGGTCTGGCACAAAACGATCGTTCCGTGCACCCGTGTCCTTCTCCTCGACGTGCCCCGCCGTTGAGTCAGGGTCAGGCTGTCTAGGCTCGTCAGGCTCCATACCGAACGCTGCTACAGCCAGTGGATCCTCGGGCTCCTCGTCGGTCGCTACCCCACGGTTTACAGCAACGTCCGCCTCAGGCATCCCGGCGGTCGGCGCGCCCGCGTCCTTCGTCAGACCCTCAGGTTGCGTCGGCCTGCTGAAGTCATAGGCCGGGTGCTGACCCTGGTCGAGAGTGTCAAACTCTTCGGTCGTCGGTCCCATCTGACGTCGGCCCGGGCCTCTGTTCTGTTCGCTACGGTTTGGCGCGCCCCAAAGGTCAAAGTTCTCATCCGTCTTCGAAGTTGTGCCAAGCCCCGGTGGCATCATAGCCTTAGCCAACGGTACTGTATCCTCAGTGATCTGTTCCGTGCCCACGTCTGGCATCGGGTTCGCCCGTCCCCACTCGATGATGAGCGTCTCGATATCGTCCGGACCCTCGATGGGCTCCTCCTGTCCGAAGATACGACTGTAAAGCTGACGGAGCGTATTCTCAGGCGGCAGCCAGCCCAGCAGGCGCTCCACCATGGTATCCATGCCACGGTGGATTACGCTCGCATTTGCGTTGCCGGTCGGTACACCCGGGGGCGCTCCTGTCATGACAGCGACCTCGTCAGGGTGGATCGTCTGATCGGGGTTATCTAGCTCATTCTTCTCGCTATCGCCGCGCTGCTCGATCCGCTCGGGATCGATCGCCTCCAGCGCCTCGTTGGCTGCATCGACGTCGTGCTCGGTATCCTTGGCAACCTCACGCACTACGTCCAGAGCGGCCGGCTCCACGCCCTTCACCTGGCCCTTCATCTGCTCGGTCAGGCCAAGCGCGGCCACCAGGTGCTCCACGTCATCGCTGATGCTCCCAAGCGCCACATTCAAATCATCACTCAGTGCCTTGCGGTCGACGTTCGCCAGCGAGCCCTGTACGCTCTGGAGTGTTCGCTGCGCGTCACCGAGCCACCCGACAGAGTAACCCTTCGAGAGGGTCTTAGCCCTGGCGATCACGAGGCCCAAATTCTTGCCCATCCACCCGGTCACCCGCGCGAGTAACTGCTCATACTCGCCCTTGCTGAGCGGGTGCTGGTCAAGCAGTCTGTTGGCCGTCTCGGTCGCTGCCCTAACCAGCGCTGCGTCGCCGATGTCGAACGCGCTTACACCGATGGTAGCTACGGCCAGCGCCAGCGGCACCCCGTAGCCCGAGCGCATGTAACCGGTGTACGCGTGGTCATCAGCCAGAGCGAGCCAGCCCTTGCCGGGGATATAATCGAGCCCGCCCGTGCCCTGCTGGAGCACCATGAGGCAGTGCCTCAGCACGCCCCGGAACTCCCCGGACATGCGGCTGTAGAGCGTCCTGTTATCCAGCGCCCGCTCGATGATGCTCTGTGTCGCACAGAGTGGACAGCGCTGGTAGAACCTATCGGACTCTCTGCCGGTCATCAGGTCTGGTGATAGCTCACCCTTGTTCAGATAATACTCCTCAGACTCCTCGCCACCAGCAGCATCATCGCGCGCGTACTGTGGGCTGAATTGCGTAGTCTTACTCGGGTCGATCGCAGCCTTGTATGTTACGCCAGCCTGCTTGACGGGCTTTGGCCGCTTGATCTGCGGGATCGTCGGAAGCACGCCGTCACTGCCATGCTTGTGTGTATCGTTCGTGGCGTGCTTCTCCGCCTTCTCATCATCTTCCTGGCCGGCCCACTCGAAGTCTGGCGGCCCCCATGTCTGGCCACCCTTCACGATACCGTGCTTGCACTTAGTCTCAAGTGGCCCAGAGGTGGGACTGCCGACAAGTCCTGGAGCCTCGTATGGTTCGCGCTTCTCCTCCTCGGCCTCATCGAACGTCCGGTCAGTCTGCATGCCGCCCGGCTTGCCCGCGGTATCGACGTCGTGAACCTCCTCGGCCCAGCCGCTGCCAACATCAGCTGTATTGCCCCCGCCTGCGAATCCGGACTTCCGCGCAACAGTCTTGACCACAGCCCTGCCGAGCACACCGTGTCCCTTCTCGACCTGCGCCAGCTTGGTGTAGTACTGCTCGTCCTCCTTGAGGTGGTCCAGCACGACCGCTGCGACCTTCATCCAGTCGCCGCCCAGGATATCAGCATGCTCCCACTCGACGCCCAGTCCCACCTTGAACTGGTCGAAACTGTACGGCCGGCCCATGCCCTGCCACATACGCTGCGCGAAGTCTTCAGCGACCGTGACCTCACCCTTCTGCTCGGTTGACCCAGTCGGGATACTGCCGTGTCCTGTCGCGGCACCGCCCGCCTTCTCGCCGATGTCAGGCTTGGTCGGGTCCTTGCCCGCCTCGGTATCCTGCATCGGGGTCTCCGGCGTTATCGCGCCACCCCCACCGGCCTTGCCGATCTCGCGACCATACCCGCGCTTGGGAAGTCCAAAGACATCACGTGGCCTGGCGCCCCGCTTGGGCCACCGCTCTGGCTCGGGCTGCAGTGTTTCACCCTCGGCCGGCTCGCTGAACGGCTGGTGGGTCGCTGGCCCGTGTTGGTGCGGCTTCATGCCCGGCTCCATGTGCTTGTCCAAGGCGTTCTGAATAGCGCCGGTGGTCACATAGCTCGGCAGCGGCAGTTCGCAGACGCCGTCGGTGCAGTGGGCCATCTTGCTCAGGATGGCGAACTTGGCGTCCTGGTTCACGCCCTGCTCGCAGATGGTGATCTCATAGAAGATGATCTTGTCGATAATCCAGAAACACGTGCCGTTGTGGCAGACGTGCCGCCTGCTGTCGAACGGCGCATCGCCTGAGATGCTGAACGCCGAGAGCTTACCGGCCTGGATATCCTTCTCGACCTTCTCACAGATCTCGGGACGGTACTTGTCGGTCCGCAGCTTGACCACTACGAACAGGCCGATGTCGTCGACCTTGGTCTCGAACTCCTCGTTGGTCTTGGGGTTCGTCCAGCGCGGCAGTACCTCACCAACCTGGATGTTGGAGTGCACGATCATTGCGTTCCGGTAGTGGGGGTGCGCCAGGAACCGCGGGAGGTCGTTCTGCATGGCCTCCTTGGTGATCAGGTGTTTCTCGCGGTCGATGATCTGTGGGGAGGCATAGCCGGCTACGACCAGTTCATAGTCCTCCTCCAGGCCCCCCTGCTTGTACAGGATCTGGATACGCCCGTACTCGGCCGCCACCCCCTGGGGGACAGCATCCTGGAGGACACTGGACCAGTCCTGCTCGACCGACTTGCTGATCTTCATACTATCCTCTAAGGGTAGTCTCGCGGGTAGATTCTATCGCCCGGTCGAAGCGGCCCGCTAGACGGGGGTAGCGCGTCACCTCTACGGGCTGCGTGCGACTTGGGCTTGCGAGGTTGTCGTTTTGGCGTGTCGCCCCTGATAAGCTTTTGAGCCATACGGTATGCTATATGGGCTGCTGCGTCCCACTGCTGATCGTCAAGAGTATCACCGGGCTCCTCATCTGGAAACATCCCGTCAACTATGTCCTGCGCCAGCTCATCCTCCTGCCCGCGCCAGTGATGATAGTCACCGCCCTTCAACTGTGCATAGACAGCCTTTGCCTGGTCCTTCAGACGCGCTGAGAAACTCTGCTGCGGCTTAGGCTTCACATCTCCCTTTGGCTTACCAAAGCCCTCGGGTCGCTTACCCCGTGCCCAGTCCTCGTCCGCTTGGGTCTCGGGACTTCCTGCACGAGTAGGCGGCTTTGTCGGCTCCTCGCCCCCGTCCATTGGCCGGCCAAATCCAGCGGAACCTGCGCCAGGTCTCTTACCCCGTGCCCAGTTCTCATCGGCTTGGGTCTCAGGACTTGTGCCGCGCGGGCCCTCGTAATACCGGCCACCACGCGCGCCCTGTTGCTCGTGCTGACCTGCCGGAGCCTTCTCGCCTGGCTTCAGATAGGTGCGGCCACCACCCTTAAGCACGATGTCAGCCTCAAGTGAAAGCGCGGCGACGCTTCCCGTGCTGATAGCCTTGCGCATCTTGTGCTGTTCTGGACTCCCAGACGGTTGACCCATGCCCCGCATCCCAGCATAGCGCAGTTCCTCCAGAGCGCTTCGGTGTATCTTCTTTGCGGCCATTGCGGCGCGCTCGTTGGGGATACCAGGATCACGACGCTGGATCTCAGTGGCTATATCTCTCACGCGCATCCGATAGAGACCTTCGGGGCCAAAGTGATCTGTTACTTGGTCAACTACGTGCTGGAGGTTGCTACCGCCCTGTTCGGACCGCGGGGGCTCATCGGCCTCGCTACCTTCCTGGTCCTCCTCGAACGGCCAGGTCTCCTGTCGCGACGGCTCGTCAGCCTCACTGCCCTCATCGTCTGGTCCCCAGTAGGGAGTCCGCTCGGCCGCGCCCTTACCTGGTACGTTGTAGCTCGGTCCACGGTCAGGATCATAGTCCGGGACCCCCCTCGGCGGCTCATCTGCCTCTGTGCCCTCAAAGTCTGGGACACCTTGTCCAGCAGGCATCTCATACGGCTCGCGCTCGGACCGCTGTGGCTTCGCACCCCGAGGCTGGTATGCTGGTCCAGGCTTACCCGCCGGCCCGCCCTCGTAGTAGCGGCCACCCCGCTCCCCCTGCCGGATTGCGACGCCGTGGGGCGGACTCTCGCCTGGCTTCAGATAGGTGCGAGCACGGCTCTGGTTCTGGCCCGCTCGACCCTTACCCTCGTCGCCTGTCAGGCGTCCCGCGGCCTCACGTTTGCCGGCGAGGTTGCCCTCGTCCGCTGGCGTGCTTGGCTCCTTGCCACGCCTGCCAACACCCGGCCCGTACGGCCTCTCGTACTCGCTGTCGCCCGGCTTGCGTTTGCCCCTCGGCGGTGGACCCGCATTGAAGATAGCAGTCGCCAGGTCAAATGCGAATGTCGCAGCCTTTGCGAGCTTCCGACGGAGGGTCGATGCCATCCCACCCTGGTCAAGTACCTCATTCATGGACTTGTCCTCCACCTTGTGCTTGATCGAACCGCAGTACGCGTCGGGGTTGTTCTTGTCCCTGTTGCGGGACACACAGTCAGCGAAATTATCATATCCTGCGAAGGGCATATCTATCTCCTCAGCGCTGCGTCAGCACTATCACGATCGCGATAGCGGACAGCACTAGCGACGCCACGCCAACGAAGAAGCCGCCCAGCGTGCCTATCGTATTCCACTTGGCCATCTCGATGGTCCAGCCCGTATTAACGATGACGCGGCGGGCATCGATGTCCACGCGGTCTGTGTCGATGTGATCGTCCGTGTCATTCAAGAGCTTAACCCCCTAAACGCGCAAACCGCGGACGGCGTTCCAGATCCTGCCCAGGAGCCCGCGTAGTCTCTTGATGTCTATGCTGCAGCCGCACTTGTTGCCGAGTATACACTCGAAGCAGTAGTACTTGCCGTCATGACAGGGGCCGTCGCTCTCTGGGTCCACCCACTCCCCACACCTGTAGCATCTCTTCATAGCGCTATCATATCCTCTTGTGGGCGCGGCGGAAACCTCCTCCGTGTATCTATCACTTACACAGCTGGGGGTCTTCTCCTGCGTCTACCACCGCCTGCTGTCGGCGTGCTCACCATCGCGCCTGTCGTTGGTGCTCCCACCCCGCCGATGTCCTTGTTTATACGCCGTACCCTGCGGACCGGTCCGATGAGGTGTCCTGGGCTGTCGCCGCTGATAACATGTCCTGGGTCGGGGCTCTCGCTGCCGCTCGCTGAGATACCAGGCGCCTTCTTAAGTCCCCCGCTGACCTCTATGGTGTAGCCTGCCCGGCTGAGGTAGTCCAACAGCAGCACGACACCTGGCCGGCCCTTGACGCCCGCGTCGGGCCCCATAGGGATGCCATGACGCAGCACAGCCTCGAGGTGGCGCCGTAGGCGCGGGTCGGTGACCGTCAGTCGCTTATCGTCGGCGCTGCCCACCACTCTGCCACGGGGGTCCTTGATGGTGATCATCGCTTGTATTCCTTTCCCCCAAATACTGTAACCATTATATCATACATCTCGGGGTTCGTTTTCTTCAAGCCCTTCGAGTGCAGCACATACCATGAGTAGTTCTCAGCGAACCATTCGTTGACGTCTGACAGGGCGTATGGTGTAACCGCGCGCGCCTTTTGAACGCGTTTGAAGAATTCTTCAGGAGTCCCCACCAACATGATGCCCGTAAGTACAGTCAGCATGACATCAGCGCCGGCCTCCCTGATTGCCCCAGCGTAGGACGCCAGCACCCGTTTGCGCAGTTCTGTCGCTGCGGCATCAACGGACTTCTTGTCGAGGCCTGGTGGACGCCACAGTCCGTCAAACACGGCGTGGCCTACCTCGTGTACGGCACCCTGTCGTTTGACGTTCTTCGCGCACGGTGAACCGTCGAACGCGAGGGCTATACTCATCTTGTTCCGATCGTAAGAGGCCAGCCTCTCTGGCGTTGCGCGCTCATTGTGAACCTCATGCACGCCTATAAAGTGCTCAAGAGGTATATCCTTCCAGATATCCATCGCGATCGCTGCAGCTGTGCCGGCCTTCGCGCGCATGTTCAGATGGTACTGGTCGAAGAGCTCCTTGTACGACGAGACTTTTCTCCATGGCAGGTCGTCCCACGAGGGGTTGTTGATTAACTCGCCCAAGGTCGGCGAGTACGGCTTCGCCTTGGTATCTGGTGGTTCGTTCGGACTGAACTCGAACCGCTCCTTCGGTTCAGGCGCCTTGCCTTCGTAGTACCGGCCGCCGCGGGGTCCGCGCTTGACGCTCACGCCCTCGGGCGCGTCCTCGCCCGACGTGATGTACGTCCTGATCGCTGTGGCTGTGCTGGTCTTCTCGACCTTGCCGCCGCGGAGCTCGACGGCCATATAACCGTTGGTCCACCGCTTGGCCAGGACGCGCAGCATCTTCTCGCCCTCGAGTCCGCTGCTCTGGATCCAGCGGCTGAGCGACTCGGCGAACGGGCCGTTCACCTGTCCGTCCTCGAGCACCTCCGCGGCCAGCTCCAGCTTACCATCGCTCATGACCCAGACTACTGCCCTCATCTTATGCCATCCTCCTGCGCCTCTCGTTAGCGTTGTCCTCCGCCTGCTTGTACCACGCCCTCAGCTCCTTGCGTGCAGCCTTGACCGCGGAGACAACAAACTTAGGCTTAGGCCTGACGGCCGGCCCATGCGCAAAGGCACCAGGCTCCTGACGCTGCGGCAGCCCACCCTTGGTCGCTATAACTTCAATGATCTTGTCCGCGTTCTCCGCTACCTGGTTGAGTGTACGCAGAGCTGAGTCTCTGAATGCCCGCCGCGACTTCGCGTCACCAGGCTCCAGCCGCGACGTCCAGGTCCAGTTTACACTAAAACGATATTGGCCGTAGCTGAGGTTACAGAGCCCATTGTCGATCGGCCAGAGACGGTCGCCGTCGAGGACGACATTGCCAGTGTGTCTGTCCGGGTTTCCGGCCAGCCAGTCGACCACCTGCATAAAGCCCGCGTCCTCCGCCTGTTCTATGCTAAAGCCGTGGCTTCGGGTCGTGGTATCCTTTTCCAGGACTATAGCATTCCCGCCAAAGCCAGCGTCGTCCACCCACCGCATCGTGTGGCCCTCGCCCTTCTCGTCTATCATGACCGTCGGACAGAAGCCAGGTCTGAGCAGCTCGAACAACTTGTACACCGTGTACTCGGTCACAGACTCCCCCGTGAAGGTCTTGTGGATGAGCCGTACATCCGACAGACCCTCAACCTCGGGAAGCATCCCAGGCTTGCACTCGACGACGGTCGTGCGCTCCAGCCAGATGCCACCGCGCAGGCCAGCCTCAGAAAAACTCTGCTCGGCGTCGATCTCCTCCCTTGGTGGGGTCTTGCCCGCGAGCGCGTACAGCGACGGCGACGACGCGCGTGGCGGAGACGGCTTGGGCACCTTTGGGAAGGGCCCGTGCAGCTCAGGATGCTTTGTGAAGTACTTGGCATGGTTCTTCACATTGATAGGGTGGCGCGGCCAGCCCTCGTGCTCGTGGGTGAAGTGCTTGATCGGCTCAGCCTTGCTCAGGAACGGCCGCAGGTTCATGCTCACCATGTAGCCACCAGGCGGCTCCCCCTCACGCCCACCCTCGAACCCCGCCTGCTCGAGGATATGCCACGAGCGGTCGTTCACAGGCTCAGCCCAGATAGCCTTGCAGCGCTTGCCGTCTATGGCGGCCTGAACTGCCTCTCGCACCACCTGCAGGCCGTAGCCGTGTACACCCTCAGCTACGGTGTGCCAGGGCGCTGCTCCGTACTGTAGCTCACTCCAGCCCTTAGGATCAGGCTTCGACAGCGCCGCGAATGCCTGAGCCTTACCGCTTGGGTCGCGCAGTACCCAGGTCCTGTCGGGGTGCTCGCGGAGCGCGCTCTGCATCAGACTTATCGAGACCGCCTCGTCGATGCTGGCGTCCTTATCGTTCTGTCTTCCCCTGCGCCCAATAAACTTGAGCCACCCCTCGAGGTCCTTGTCCGTGGCTTCGTCTAGATCATGCTTGACGCTCTCGACGCCAGCGTGGGTGGCCTGGTCATGTTTGCCCGGTAGGTGCTTATCAACGTCGGTGATATTATCATTGGTGTCATAATGAGTCTTGTTGATCGAGTGCCGCGGGTATTCGTCGTGCTCATGCGTAAACGGCGACAGAGCCTTCTGCAGTTTCTCCCAGCTCTTGGGGATCCCGCGCTGCAGCAGCGGGTAGCCACGCTCCCAATCGTCGAGGATCGGCGCGGCCTGGCCCGTATCGAACGCCTGCCGTCTGATATGGTCAGTCGGGATCTTGATGCCGATGTAGACGTCGTCCTCGAGGTTCTCCTTCGCTCGCTCGAGCAGCCGCTTGGCTGACCTGTAACCGTGCCCAACACTGTAGTCGCGTCGCCACGTTAGGTCGACTGGCTTGTTGTTGAGGACCAAGAACGCGTGGTTGATAGGGAGCGGCAGACCCTTGGCCATAGCAAGACCCTCGGCGTAGTGGATCTCCATGCTTGTCATATCGGCTTCCAGCGCGCCGCGCAGGGCCGTGAGGTAGCACTCCTTCTCGTGGCATGGGCCAAGTGTGGCCGCCAACCTGAGGATCACCTCCTCCTCATCTGATGTGTAGGGGTCGTTGGAGAACGTCTGACCGTGCTTGAGCAGCAGCTCCTCAACAGAGTTGAAGCGCCAGCCCTTGGGCTTCTTCGCCCCGCGCATCTCCACCATGGCGCTCATGTAGCTCTGCAACATCTTGAGCGTCTTCTGCTGGTCAGCGCTGCGCTCGTGCCGGGTGCCGTGGGTGTCCTGGTCGTGTTCACCCGGGAGGTGTTTCTCGACGCGCTGCCCGGTGAGGTAGCGCCCCCACTCCTGCAGACCCTCGTCGTCCTCGACCCTTAGTTTTCCCATCGCTCCATCTTCACTGTGACTGTGGGCTCCCTGCCCAGCATGACCAGCTCGTCGTGATCATCTGTAAACCTGATGACGTTCTTCGCGCCCACCTCGTTCGAGTTGAAGACATCGTCGGTCTTCATCTGCATCGAGACTACACAGCCCTTGCCGTGCTTCTGCTGCCCCCGTCGGTTGTAGCCGTAGGCGAAGTCGCCGGCCGTCCTAGCGCTTGGTGTCCAGCTCGAGAGCTCACGCACAGGCAGCTCCGCCTCGTAGTGGTAGCCGCCACCGGGCTCGTCGACCTTCACAGCGGCCTCCTTGACTTTGCGCGCGAACGCGCCCTTGAGGCCACGGAAGACCATGATCTCGTCGCCGTACCGTTCGCGGATGCGGGCTTGGATAAACTCCGCGCGCGCCTCATACGCTTTGAGGTCGTCGTCCGAAAGCTCCGGCTCATCCCTGTGATAGAACCCCCCAGACTGTTTCGGCAGTTCCCGGCCTACGATCTTGGCAGCCGCTGCCCACTCGGCCCAGCCCCCGCCCATGTTCCAGCTTGTCTGCGATGATAGCGCTCGGACCATCGACTCCCTGCTCGACCGTTTCTCCATGTACTCGGCCATCGCGTCGGTCTCGTCGGTCGCACGGTAGGGCGAGCTCAGGATGACGACACCGTCTGGTGACCCAATGACACCACCGTGCTTCTTCTCTTCAGCGGTCGCCCACGCGCGGATCGCCTCACGGTACTTGGGCGTCGGCTTCAGCGGCACCCCAGGTGTCGGTGTAAGCTTGCGCCCCTCCACGGCCTTGCGCCACTTCTCATAGTTCTCGCGCTCCAGAGGCCGGAACTTGTCGCGGATCTCATACCACTTGTCCGAACCTTCCTGTGTAGCTCCAGCCGCCTTCATGGCGTCATCCTCCGCCTGCTGGAGCCAGGGCCTGATCCACCTGTGATACTCATCGTTCGTCAGCAGCTCGAGCGGCTTCGGCGGGTCAGGCGGTGCAGGCGTGCCGTGGTCCTCCTGCCTGTGCTCACCGGGGAGGTGCTTGCTGAGCTGGTTGTTGAGCTCCTCGTTGAGCTCGACATACACTCGGCCGCCCTCAACCGATATGACCGCGCCCAGCACCTCGATGTTGTCCGGCGAGATATTGCCCAACGTCTTGAAGCCGATCCCGGCCTCGTTGGCCGCGTCCATGTCCAGGGCTGCCCCCGAGGAGACATGCACCGCGAACAGGACACCCCGGTCCCTCTTCCCACCGTGGTGCTTAGCTTGGACCCGCGCGAAGTGGGTCGAGACCGACGGCTCTTCAGCGAGCCAGCTCTCGTCCCGCAGCCCCTCGTGCAGGATCTTCGCTGCGCTCTCGGCGCTTGTGCCGTGGTAGAATGTGTGCGCGCCCTGGACCCTGCCGTCGCTGTCACACTTGTAGCCACGCCTGATGTCGGGGAACCCCGGCTTCTCGAAGGTGGCCTGGTCAAGCTCGTCCCTGTGCAGCCAGCGGTGGTAGGGCGTCTTAGGCTTCTCGCCCTCCCCGTCGCTTCCATGGTCGGCCTGGTCGTGCTGGTCCGGCAGGTGCTTGAACACACCGCTCGGTGCACCCACCACCTTGCAGTGAAGCACCGGGATGCCGTGCTTGTTTGTGAAGGTGAACTCCCCCTTGTCCACATCCGCCGGCTTCAGTCCGTACGAGTCGCCCAGCTTGATGAACTGCTCCTGCCCCATCTGGAACAGGTCCTGGAGCGTCTTAGCGAACGCGCTGTACTGGATCGGGATGTGCATCGTCTGGCCATCGAACTTGGGCTGCAGCGTGTGGCCAGCCAGCATCCCAAGCGTGAACTTCGGTGTAAGCTGGAAGATGTCGTCCACCGCGTTCATAAGGTTGCGCTTCATGCCTGGCGCAAGACGTGCCCCCTCGACCATGCTCCGTAGCTTAGCCTTCCGACGCTTGACGTGGTCAGCCTTGCCACTCTGCAGGTCGATGGCCATCGCCTTCAGCTCCTCGACCGCGCCCGGCACATATCTGAACAACGCCGGCAGCTTCTCACGGGCGAACAAGGCCAAATTGTCCGACAGTCTGATAGACGAACCTACAGGATCCTCAGCCCAGTCGATGTCGCTGTCCTGGTGCGTCTCGATCCAGTCGCAGACCCTATTCATATCATCGCCCAGTAGTTTCTGCAAGATGGGCTGCTGTCTGACAAACTGAGCGCTGTAGACCTGGTGCAGCTTTGTGCCGGCGAAGGTCTCACGCGCGGGCTTGGCCGTGTAGCCGATGTCGTGATACGTCAGCGCGATGGCTGCCAGCAGGCGTTCCCTGCTGCTCACGTGCCCGACCGTGCCGCCCAGCTCCCGCAGCATCTCGTCCGTCAGGCGCTGGTCCTCGGTGATGTGCCTGATGCCATGGTCCCCGAGCTGGCGCCGCCACGCGTGCAGCTCCTGGTAGGCGAGCGCGTCGGTCGCGTGGTCCATATAGGCATCCAGCAGTCTAGCATCCTTGGCCATGCCCGTTCTGATGAACAAGCCGAGCTGCCTGCTGAGCTCGCGCCTGGTCATCTTCTGTGTGTCCTGTGTCATGTACGCTGCGTGCTCTGAGATGTGGGCGTCGATGTTGTGTCTGATCGCGCGCCACGCCTTACGGTCCAACGGGCCACGCTCGACCGGCACCCTGGTAGTGCGCTTGAGGCCCAGTGCCCTGAAGCTCGCGTGCATCTCGTCGTCGACCCTCTCGACCTGGCCGGCGGCCTCCTGCTCACGTCGCGCCTGCTCCTTGAAGCGCGTCTCCTCCTTGGCCCTGACCCGGGGGTCGTGGAGCCGGTGCGGGCTGCGCGGCGTGTTGTGCTTTCTGATGCGACTCGAGGGGATGCCATAAGCCACCTGCAGTGCTGTGGTCTCCTCTTCATCGTTGGGCCGCAGCGTATCGTCGTGCATCGTCGGCAGGCCGGTGATATCGACCGGCAGAACCTGCATCCTGATGCGCTCGCCATTGGGAGCTGTGATGCCCTCGCTCTCAGCGTCGTCGGCCTGCATGTCCGCGTACCACTCGGCCTCGTCCGGGTTGGTGAACACGAACACGCGTGGCAGCTTGTACCCCTCGCTGTGGGAGCCGGGCCTGACGCCCCGCTGTCTGATGCTCGCAAGCTCGTGTGTTGGCAGGACGTGGTAGGCCATGCCCCTACCTGGGCTCCACTCTGGGCCTGGCATCTTTGGCGTGCCGCTGCCCTTCTTGCCGTGGACGCTCTGATCATCGTGTCCGGGGTGCTTCCGCAGCATAGCCTCCAGCTCGGGGCTGGGCACCGACAGGTAGAGCGTATCCCCCCACATCTTCAGCATGTGGTTGACACGCGGCCTGGCGAGCACCTGCTGCATGATCTCCCGCATCTGCCGCTGACTGTACTTGATCCAGTCGAGCTTCTGCGACGGGTCCTTCGCACGCCGTGCTAGGTTACACGCCCTGCACGCCGGCTGCAGGTTGATCTTCAAGTTCTTGCCACCCACCTTGACGGGCACGATGTGGTCGGCGTGGAATGGCCCCTTGGACGTGCCGCAGAACGCACAGATGGGCGCGTCGCCCAAGACGGCGTCCCGTAGAGCCTTGGGGATCGCTACCCGCTTGCCAGCCTCCGAGGCCTTGCTCCGTGGATCGTGGACGCTCTGGTCATCGTGGCCTGGGTGCTTCAACACCTCGGGCGACGCCCCGGTGATATCCCGTTTTTGGGTGCTCTTCTCAGATACGCCAGACGTCCCCCCAATTCCCTCTGGTGCCCGAGAATCCTCCGGAGGTATAGACCTACCATCAGTAAGCCTGTGCCTTCCGTCCGGGGTGAACATGGGCTGCAGTCCGTGTGTCTGTGCTACCTTGTCCTGCTCGACACGTCGTCGCCGCTCCCGCTCATCGAGTCGCGCGCGCAGCTTCGGTGTCAGCCCCTTGCCCGGGTCCTTGACCTCCTCGAAGATCGTGACGTTCCGCAGGGTGTCCACCTGCCGTGTCCTGACCTTGAAGTGGCCGACCCTGCCCTCGCCGGGCGCGAACTCCTCCGTCGCCGGGAGCGGGTGGACCTCGTCCCACAGCAGTCGTGCCAGCTCGCCGGCCTCACCCTTGTCGTTCGCCGAGATGACCATATTGTCTGTCGGCTCAGCGCCGTGCTGATGGCGCTTCCTGTTCAGGTCCTCCCACCAGCGCGTCAGCTCGACCTCAGCGTGCTCACTGACCTGCTGGGGCTCTGCCACCCCTGTCGAGGGCCCCTCAGGCTGCGCATAGGGCTTGGCTGTATCGGCTGTCTCACCGCGGTCGCGGAAGTACTCGTCGTGGTGCTTCACGCCTATCGGGTGCCTGGGGTAGCCGTCGTGCTCGTGGGTGAAACCCTGCTTCTCGATGTTGTCGAGCGCCTGGTGCAGGCTCCTGATAGTGTCGACTGTAGCCGGCGCGACAAACATGCCGCCCGCAGCTGCCTTGTGCCTGCGGCTCAGATCGACCTCACGGACCGGATTCGGCATACCGTGGTCCAGCACGTACCCCTCGAACGAGTCGACGAAGTTTCTGACCCAGTCGAGGCCACCGACCTTCTTACCCTCAGCAAGCGCCTTATCGCGCTGAGCCATCGCATCCGTGTAGAGCTCCCCAAAGTCCTTGACATCGTAGATCTCGTAGCTCGTTACCGCCTGCGCCGGCACATTCTTCCTGGTGAGCACAGCGCCCGCGAAGCCCGCGTCAGGGTCCGTCTGGATGTCCGAGGCAGCTGTCTTGACGTTCAGTAGCGCGAACCTGCGCTGGTTGTGCATGATGGCAGCAGCAGCCCCGACCGTAAGCGACAGCTCCCTGCCCACCGGGGTCGAGGGGCTCAGATAGACGACCCCCTTCTTGGAGATGCCGAAGTTGGACGCTGTCTTATTGGTTAGCAGGCCAACCTTTAAGATCGCCTTAAGGTTCGCCTCGGTCGTGCCGTGGAGGTAGGTCCGTTCACGCGAGCCGATCGTCCAGTTGACACTCCTGAGCGCGTCCTTAAGCAGCTTCTTGGCCTTGCGCGTCTCCATAATCTGCAGCTGCATCGGGAGCACGTAGCCCTTGAGGCTGTCAAGCTCCAAATCGGTAAAACTGCTGATGATGTCAGCAAACTTGCCCAGCGGCATATCACCAAGTCCGACGCTCAGCACGAGCTGCTCGTGCTTGTGCCTGCGCCGCTCACTAAGCTCCTGCCCGAGGATGTCGCGCGCAGCGCTGTACCGACCCGCACTGCCGGTGGCTGTCAGCTGCTCCTGGTACTCGCCAAGCGTGTAGATAGCGTCTTCAAGCGCGCCCTCACTCATGTTCTGTGTGGCGTACCTGAGCTGACCCGTGCTTATATCGCCCTCAACGATCCGGTTGATCAGCGCCAAGAACTCCCGGTTCTGGGCGTCTTCCGGCCGCTTGAACGGGCTAGGCTTGCTCGGAGTGCTCGGCTTATCCGACGGGTCACGCTGGCCGGGGATGTAGTAGTGGCCGCCCCGCTCGCCCTCGTGGACCCACTCGTTGTCAGGTGGCTCCTCGCCCGGCTTCAGATAGATGTGCTCCTCGTCCGCCTTGCCCAGCGGGTTGTTACCGGTCCTGAGGATGTAGAGCGGCTGCTCGGCCTGTGCATCCCCACCCAGCGGTACACCGGGCGGCCTGCGCTGGCGTCGTACCAATGGCTGCCCCGGCTCCTGGAGCACCTTGCGCCCCTGGTCAGCCGCGGGTACAGGGGCGGTCGCGAGGCTGGAATAGTTCTGCTCCTTGCGCAGCCGTCGTGCCTGCTCCCGGGCCTGCTCGCGTATCTTGACCATATCGTCTACGACGGCACCAAGGTCGATGTGGACGTGGATCTCAGGCAGGCCTACAATATCTCGAAGCGGCTTGCGCTCATCACGGGTCTCGACGTCGAACGTACCATCTGGACGCTCGACGAGGTATGCCAGTCGTCCGTCGGAGTTCTCAGCATAGTGCATCGGCAGTCTGTTGGCGGGCGGCCCCGCGTTGGGCTCGTAGTGCGGCACGGTATCAGGTGTAACTAGGAAGTGCCGCGCGGCCTTGGTCAACTTTGAGCCCTGCAAGATGTGTGCTACAGCCTTACCCACCGTCTCTGTCGCGAGTCTTGGCAGCAGCCCAGCCCGAGCCAGCGTGTTCAGCGCGCCGAGCATGTTTATGGAGACGCTGCCACGGAGGACGTCCTTGAGGTCGTAGACCGCACCGCGCGTGTGGATCTGGAGGTTGCCAGACCTGTCCTTGAAGAGGCTGACAGAACCCTCACCGTCAACGGTCGCGATACGGTAGAAACTTCTGCTCATCTAGGTGGCCCTCAGCATACCGCGGTGTACCGCGCCCAGGATAGCGCCGGGTGTGAACGGGTCTGGCAGTGCGCCGAAAATCTCCTTCACTATCATACCGCCATGATAGGTCACATCAATGCCGGTGTTGAAGCCGAGCCAGCCCAACTGGGTCCCCACCTCGTAGCTTCGCAGGATAGGCGTCCCGTCGGAGAGGCAGACCAGCCAGTACCAGCCGGGCGTCAAGGTCTGGTTGATGTTGATCTCCTTACCGCCGGTTGAGGCAACGGATACGGTTCCCGCGTCAAGGACAAGCTCGTCAGGCAGCCCCCCGCTGTCGTTGTAGATCCCAAGCCGCGCCAGTGTACCAGCAGCGCCAGCGGTCGTTACCTGGATCGAGATACGGTCAAAGGCCCGTGTCTCATCGGTCAAGAATGGCATCGCGTATATCTGGTCAGCGACCAGTGTTATGACGCGCGTACTGAATGCGCCGACCATGAACGAGGACCCGTAGTACCGGCCACTGATGTGGGGCGGTATAAGAAGCTCGCCCTCCTCAACATCCTGGGTTGCCCGCCAGCCATCACTGACATCTTCCATGCCTGACAGTGCCAAAAGCATGGAGCGCGGACCGGCGTTGGCCCCTAGATAAGCAGCGCCCGGTGTGAAGGGCGTAGGCAACGCGCCATATGCCTGCGCGACAGACACTCCGGGGCTACCAACGGTCGAGTCGATATTCGTAGCGTGCCCCAGCAGAGACAATCCAGGCGATACCCCCCTAACTGATGGCGTGCCATCAGTCAAGACAGCCAACCAGTACCAGCCGGGGCGGAGCCAGTTTGTCAACGCCAGTGCAACCTCAGAAATAGCCGCGCCGGAAACTACGCCGGCGTCTACTATCAAGTCCCCAGGTAGACCGCCGCTGTCAGCATATATACCCATGCGGATATGAGATCCGGCCGCGCCTATCGTGACCGATATGCCGATGGCCTGACAGAAGGCTGTGACTGGAACGTACAACGGCATCGCGTAGAGCGTGTCAACGGCAAGGACCAACGTCCCCGCAGTCTGCTCTGTCGCCGGTGCGGTCCAAAGACCGCCCCGAAGAGGCGTTCTGACAGCCCCCGTCTCACTGCTCGGGACCTGCCGCAAGGCCAGCTTCTTTGTTCTCCTCCACATTATGCGGCCCTCACCATCAGTCTAGGAAATACCCCGTAGAGGCCCGGCAAGACCGTGTGCTCGTGATTCGTCGGAAAACGCGCGTACAGACCAACCTGTATGTTGCCGTTCTCGCACGTGCACGTATAGCCTATGATGTTTCGTATGTCAATAGTGCCGTTGTAGCCCAGGAGCGTAACCTGAGCCGAGCTTGCCCTGTATGTTGGCTTCGATGCGTACTTGCCTATGGCTATGGCTACCCAGACCCATCCACGCAACCGTACGTTAACATTTGCGTGCTGCCAGCCTACCCCATCTATAGGGATAGTGCCGGCGTCCAAAAGTAGGTCCCAAGGGATACCCTCCTTGTCAGCGTAGAGACCAACGCGGGCCAAGCCGCCAGCAGTTCCACCCGCCGTTATCTCAAGCCCCAACTCGTCGATGGCGCACCCATTTACCCCAGGCACATAGATGGGAAAAGTGAAAAGGCGCTCCGCAGTATTGGAGGTTGACAGAGTGTATGTTGCAGGAGAGCTATAGTAGCGCCCCGCTACCCACAACGGATACGTCACCAGTGGTATCCCAACCTGCCCGAGGGACCAACCGCCCTTTTCCATCACCATTATACAGTCTCCACCACTGTACCGAGGGCGTCAACAGAGTTGGCAACCGATGACTGTGCCTTCAAGATATCGCCGTCTGCCAGCGCGACCAGTCCCCGCCAGGCCGCGTGGCCCCTGGGACGGATGGGCATATCATCAGCGAGCAGGGTAAGGGTGGCGCCGACCAGTATCCACACGTCAACCGTGATCTCCGAGTCGGTCTTATTCTGCAGGTCAAGCGACACCAGTTGGGCAGACGTGGTCGTACCGCCTACATACGCCGTGTAGAGTGTGGTCGCCGCGTTCGTAACCTCAAGGTTGATCGGGATCGGAGTAGATGCCACAGTGGTCTCCTAGAGTGCTACCGCGTACGCCAGCACCAGCACCTCATCTCCTGGTCCAGGTGCTCCGTCTGCACCAGGTACACCAGGTACACCGTCCAGGCCATCGATGCCGTCCATACCATCGACCCCTGGAGTTCCGGCCGCGCCCGCCGGTCCTGCTGGAGCGGAGACCGCAAGCGGCGTCTCGATGTAAGAGGCCATCGCGGTCCCCTGATAGATAAATGATATAGTTCTTGCGTTGGTCGCAACAGTTCCCACCACCCTGACCACCAGTCTGTCTGTAGTCAAGATCGTGCTGTCCGTAACCATGGCGTAGGGATGGACGAACCTCTTCTGCGCGTTCGTACTCCCCACAAGGGACGTGATCTGTGTCTTACCCGCGATGGTGGTAAACAGCACCGTCTCGATCCCGAGGGCCGAGATCTTGGAGACGACGAAATGGATGTATGAGTTACTAGCTTGACTGTCCGCGTAAGCCCAGAAGCGGAAGGTCCAGAGTCCAGCAGGGACAGTAACCGTTCCAGGGACCAGGGGAGGGGTCACATAGGAGTCTATCGCCGCGCCAACTGTGTTTTCTGGAACGTCGCTGTTGACCAAGACGCTCTCTGTTATCTGTACTCCTGAGACTGGAACGCGGGTGAGCTTTTCCCTCTGGACCTGGATCGATATTGCAGCCCCAGCAGCCTCATTGACCACCGCAGTCGATCTGATGAAGGTAAGCGCGCCGGCAGCGACCGAGAGGATCACGTAGATCCTGCCGTCATTCAACCCGCCCGATACCCTGATCTTCATCCCGGCGACAAACCCCAAGGTCACAAGGTCTGCCCCGCCCCCGATAGTCATCGTGTCAGGGGTTGAGGCTGTTACAAAGGCGATGGTGTTGTCGGCTGTGATGGTCGGCAGGACAACGTCGCAGTCGACGTTGTCAAACCAGAGGTTCAGTCCAAAGACTGCCCCGTCAGCTCCGTCAGCTCCTGCTGCCCCGGCCGCACCGGCCGCACCTGGAAGACCGGGTATACCATCGAAGCCGTCAGCCCCATCCAGACCATCAAGTCCTGGGACGCCTACACCGTCAGTTCCGTCTAGACCAGGTAGACCAGGCACACCATCCGAGCCGTCGGCCCCGTCCAAGCCGTCAAGTCCTGGGGCTCCGTCTGTACCATCTGCCCCACCGGCTCCTGGAGCGCCAGGGGCTCCATCTGAGCCTGCAGCGCCAGGGAAGCCATCCAGACCGTCCGTACCATCTACCCCATCAACGCCCGGGAAACCAGCCGCCCCGTCTGAACCATCAGCGCCTGGAGCACCTGCTGCACCCTCAGCACCGGGGAAGCCGTCCAAACCGTCTTCCCCGTCAACGCCATCGATCCCCGGGATACTGGCTAGAGCGCTGCCAGCACCGCCGAACGGACCCTCAAGTGCATCGTGCTCGACAAGTCCCGCCGCCTCGTCCAGGACCGTTGCGAGGTTGATCAGCAGCTGCCGGCTTGTGCCCCGGTTCACATAGATAAACGGAGGCAGCGTCGGCTCGTTGATGAAGTCCGGCCGGTGCACATAGGCGTAGTGCGCGGCTGTTGCTGGGTCAACCTCAAGGATCGGCATGCTCAGCTCCCCTAGGCGACGGCTAGCACACCCTCACCCTGGATGGTCAGAGAGGTGTTCGCACTTGCACCGCCGACCAGGTAGTCAGCGGGATCCATGCGCATCTGCCCGTACCAGTCGAACTCTGAGTTGGCCGCCACCGACTTGGCCTGTCCGATGACCTCGGTACCGGCCGCGTTGCCACCGGTAGCACCCAGCCACAGGCTGAAGGTCACGGCACCCGCCGTCTTGTTCACGACCCGGATATGGCGCATAAGCATATAGATGTTCTGAGCGGCGATGCCCGTTCCTGCCGCCGCCTGCACCGGTCCCTTCAGGAGGTCGGTGGTCAGGGTGTTGGTCAGCGCTACTGGTCCAAATCTGAATGGCTTGTCTGGCATGTTGCTTTACCTCCGGTTGTTATCTACTTGTCGGTCCCAAGCGCGATACTCGCGATATGGAGCAGTTTCTTAAGCAGGTCGGCATCCACCTTGATGTCGGCCAGGAAGACCTCCTCGTCGATGTCAACGCACCGCAGCACCACGCTGTTGCCGCTGGTGTCCATAGCGTAGACCGTCAGCCTGTGCCGCTTGGACGGAAACTCACCGCGTACCAGCCGCTGTCGGACCCGCTCCCACATGGGGTCCTGGGGCGGCAGCACATCGAACGCCTTGGCCGCGTCCAGCTGCAAGACCACCTCCACGCGGAGGACCTTGAGCAGCAGCCGTCGTATATACCTTCCGACCTGTATGCTCACAGCAGCTGTCCCCGCTTCGACATCCTGTACCTCACCTGGTCGACCAGGTCGTACCCGTGCTCGCCCATGTCGCACCGCATCCTCTTGAGTGAGATGTGCCACGAGCGTCCGGTCCTCTTGTTGACCACCATGACGAACTTGCCGGCTATCACTACCCGGTGCGTCCCCCGCTCCCAGATCTGCATGGTCCTGAGCCGTGGTACCACTTGACACCAGGGTCGTCCTCACCCTCTAGTCGTCAGGCTCCGAAGCCACGTGGTGGACGCGTTCGCCGCAGTCTTTGATGGGCTGCCAGTCCTTGGACATCCGCTCCACCAGTCTTTGCGCGGCCTCGCGCGCGATCTGTGCTCGTCCAACTTCCGTTCCAAGCAGCCGTGCCGTGCGACGCTGCACCAGGCAGTAGTGCTGCCACGCCGTTATGCGCCCCTCACGGTAGCGCTTGTTGAGCCGCTCGGTCGCGGTCACTTACGCACCGCTGGCTCGTCATCTACTTCCGGGGTATAGCAGTTGCCGCACCTGCCGTCATGCTGCAGCCACCAGGACCGTGCACCGCAGACCACACATGCGGGCTCCACGGCCAGCTCGTCAGGCACCAGCTTGAAGCGCCTGAGTACCTCCACCAGCTTGCCGCTCTCACGGACGACCACGACAGCCTCTACACGGATCTCTGTCGGCCGTACGTTGATCTTGAGGTTCGTCACGCTCAGCTCATCGAGGCCGAGCGCCTTGCAGATCTCCTTGGCTGGGTCCATCAGTCGTGCCTCCGCAGCAGGGTCCTGACAAGTCGCGCTCCCGGCCCGTACTCTACACAGTTGCCGTAGCAGTCGGTGAGGCAGCTGAACATCTCGAAGAACCAGTGGACGAACGCCGTACCCAGGACTAGAGCAAGGACAGTGCCACCGATGATGGCGAGGAACTGCTCGATGTCGATGACCACTACGATACCTGACCTTCTGGTCCGATCGGCCCGGTCCTGACCGGGTCAACGACGAGACTGTCCATGGCCTCGTCTATGGTCTGGTCCAGCTTGCCCGCGATGTCATGAACGGTGCCCACCCCAGGCTCAAAGCTGCCGGTATCACGTCTGATGCGCATGAGCTCAGCGAACGGCAGCGTTGCTGCTGCCATCACCGCCGCCTGTACCTTCCGAGCTGCGCCCTTGATCTTGGTCGGACCCAGTGGTGTGCGTGCCAGTGGGATGCCCCGCAGTCCTGGCGGGTCCTGCATACCACCCTCGGCGTACGCTGGCTTGTAGCGCCTGACCAGCTCGTGCAGCTCGCTGATATCGGGCTGTCGTGCGTCCTCGCGGATCCGCTTCACACTCCGTCTGTCTTTCACCGCTCTGCTCCTTTCTTGAACGCCCACGTGAAGCCGATACCCGAGGGTACCTTCTCCAACTGGCTCGGGTCCGCTTGGCACTCATCGCCAGCGCCGTCTGTCGGACAGTAGCCCAGGACGCAGTACGGGTTGCACACCGTGTTCACCTTGTCGTCGCAGTCGCAGTCGTCCACGTGCGGTGGGCAGAGGAACGAGTCGTGCTTAACCATCGTCAACCCCTCTCTTCTTGCTGGCCGGTGCTTACATCGATCAGATTCAGCCCTTCTATTATAGATGGGGGCGTCCATTTCTACCGACGTATCAATTGTATACTTTGTGATGTACTGATGAAACCTCTAGACATTAATCTGGGCGTCAATTCCAGAGTCGTCAAGCCCCCGCTTAAGACTCTTGCGCACTATCTGAAACACCTTCTCGGAAGCTGGTCCGGGCGGAGAAACACGCATGAAGTAACGGTACACGAAGAGCGCAACCGCGCCGCTGAGGACTACCGGTGGCAGTTTCTTGTCTGTCATAGTCGTCTGCCTCCATAAGAACCACCTCCTTTGGCTAATTGAGCGCTCGTTCTACTCGACGCCGGATAACATCTGGATGACTGAGTTCGCGCTCACGCACGATCACCATCCGATAGCCGCGCCGGGCGAGATAGGCTCTACGAGCACGGCCGTCATCCCCTTTGTGCCACCAATTACCGAACATCTCAACCACCACCGGCAACCCGCTGTGTACAAAGTCAGGGTATTTACTGCCTATCCGAACCGTGCCACTACCGGTGAAGCGCGGAAAGCCTAGATTCTCAATTATCTTAAACAGTCGCAACTCCGCCTTATTAGGGCTTCTAGCATGACGAGCAGCGTTCCACGCGTGAGCAAGATGTTTCTGACGCGCATCTAAAGTCATTGACGCCCACCATCGCTTCAACGCTGTGTGCATAACCGTTCGATGAGCAATAGCCTTAACACTTGTCCTTTGGCTTATGCCCATCTTTATGCGCGTTTCAGGCGTTCGTTCATACACTCCAATTGGCATCATATCCTCATTGCCATTATACGACAAAAAGACCGGCCCGAGAAACCCGGACCGGCCCATAACACACTTAGCTCTCTGCTACTTCATACGCACTCCTTAGAGCGACTCAGACCAACAGCATCCGAAAGACGATACTGGATCACCCCCTTTCGATTATCAGCCACCCCCAGCCTGCTGTTAAGTCTACACACCTGCTTATCCTTCATGCGCGCCTCCCCTGAGGTCCATCGACTGAATGGCCCGGGTCTATACCATCGACTGAGTGGCCTGGGTCTATGCCATCAGGACCCTGAGGTCCGTCAACCGCGTAACCCTTCCCATGCATCGGGCAATCCTCGCTAACCCAGAACTCCGGCGGGTTACCCCGTCCCCTGCCATGACCGTTGTCCATGACTGGGCACCTACACCCCGCATCCAGGGCCTTGTCAGACCCCGGCGGCGGGACGATCTCCCACCGCTGCCTGGGAGCCTCGTCGGTCATCATTTCTGCACCTCGACCTTCCTTGCGCGATTGGCCATCAGCCTTCTCTCCAGTTCCTCGATATGCCCGTCGCAGAGCCGGCCCACGATACCCCCGCACGTCCCGCACTCCAGCTCGTGGATCCCCTCCTCCTCGCAGCCGTCCTCATCACACAATTCCGGCGCTGGCTCTTCGGGAAGACGATAATCGGTGTCTCTGAATATCCCAGCGTCTGTCATCTCTGCGCCTCCACAGCCTTGATGTTCTGGCCGGTCTCGCACAGGTCCGCGTTGTACGTCACCGACAGCGGCCTGAAGAGATAGATCACCTCCCCATTATCCTCCCACCTCACGGCCGGCATCCCAGCTACCACCTCCATGGCCTGCACCGGCGAGTCCGTTCTGTAGATCCCGCCGCGCTCGTCCGTCACGGTGTAGCAAGTGCGCGGCGCACTGTCGCTACCCAGCACCGCTTCCACCAGCGTAACTGCGCTATTGAACATCACCCACAGCATTAAGACCACGCATACCGACAGAGCCGCGCACACTACCGCCGTTACAAGTCGGTTGATCACCTTTCCAACACTCACGACCTGTGTGTCCTCCCTTCTCTAGCAAGGCGGAGGCGCTCCCTATACTCGGCCATGACCTCATCGAGGGTAACCTCGCCCTTGTCAAAACCGATTATCGTCTCCTCGAACGGATATTCAAAAGTCGACTGCTTCCTACCCTTGTTCGAGCTTCTGCACGCATCGCGTTGAGTATTGAACTCCCTTAGCAGCCGCGCGCTCTTCGCCATCTGTTCAGCCAGCGGCAGAAGAGCCCTATTCTTCTCAGCGCTGCTCTCCTTGGTCATGACGCCAGCCAGTCCCACAGGCTTAGACCAAAGACAATCAAGAGCCAGCCCGCTTCTGCCGGAATTGCCCCTGCTAGTAGCAGCCCTGCAACAACGACCAACGCTATCCTAGACACTCTTTGGCCCCTTCTTCATACGCTTGGTCGGGCGTCTACCTGAATAACAGAACTTCTTCTTCATGGACAGCCTCCCTTGCTCATAATCGCCTCTATCCTGAAAACCGAATAGAAGACCCCCAACAAAAGCGCCACTGACAGGCCGTAGGCCAATGTCCAGAACACAATCTCAAAGATAACCTGTTTGCTCACGGCTCCACCTCACCTGGGTAGTAGTCCACGTGGCAATCACATCGGCACCGCTTGACCTCCTTCGGTGCCTTGCACGCGTCACACCCGAGGTGTGGCATGGCCGCAAGCAGCGCCTCACCAAGCGTCTGGACATTCTCGTAGAACTGCTTCTTCTCTTCTTGAGTTGGAGCCACTATGCTTTCACCGCCTCCCGAGCAGCTGCCGAGATCTCAGCGTTAAACTCCGCCGAGTACAGCAGCAGCATCGCGACAAAAGACCCGCCGCGGTAGAGTTCCCACACGCTGGCGGTCCTCTCGCTAACGAGGTCGACGTATGCGTCCCAGTACTCTGTCAACCACCCCGGCTCAGTGCTCATACCCAGCGACTCCTCCATTGCCGCGCATCGCAGCCAGGAAACATGCATACACGATACTCGTGAATCAGGTGTCTGGCACCCCCTGCCTCCATGTCGCCATGGTGGCTGAACTGCCATGGACCCCACTGACAAACGAACGCCCACACCACGCGCCAGGAGAATTGCGGCCACTTCTTGATCGTGTGCGGGAACTCACCGCCCCATCGTTTCATCACTGCTCTATCCCTTCAAGCTGGCCAATGGGTGCAGCTTTGTAACAACCTCCACGAGGTCGACCTGTGCGGCCATGACCGCGTCGATGTCCTTGTATGCGCCTGGCGCCTCATCGAGGTCCGCAACAGTCCGTGGCCCTCCGACCACACTGCCCATCTTCGCCTGCTCCTCCACCAGGTCGAGGTCATGCCGTGCAGCCGTGCGACTCATACATCTGCCCGCCCCGTGCGAGCACGAGTTGAAGCTCAGACGGTTGCCAAGCCCGTTGACGATGTAGCTCGCCGTACCCATCGAACCAGGTATGATCCCCTCCACTCCCAAGCCGGCGTATGTCGCGCCCTTCCGGTGGACGAGCACATCCTGACCGAAGTGACGCTCCCATGCAGCATAGTTGTGGTGTATGTCAAGTGACTTAAAGACCGTTGCCCCAAGCGCCTCGACAACCCGAGTCATCATCAACGCCCTGCTCGCCTTCGCGAACTCGAGGCAGTAGTTCATGGCCTCCATATAGTCCTTGCCGTCCTGTGTCTCGATGGGCAGGAATGCAAGATCTGGCGTCGGGAGCTTGGAGTGCCACCGTTCGCACAGGGCCTTAGCTGTCCTGTGATACTCGCCGGCAACCTGCAGCCCGAAGTTACGACTGCCGGAGTGAACCATCACCCATACGGAGCCAGCATCATCAGCCTGTATCTCGATGAAGTGGTTGCCCGCGCCCAGTGTACCGAGCTGCTTCCTAGCCGCCTCCAGCTGCCGCTGGATGACGGGCAGATTCGGTGCACGACCAAACCCCTCCCAGTCCTGCGACTGGTCATGGCGCTTACCCAAACCAAGCGGAACCGTCCTACGCACGTCTGCAAGGATCCTCTTGAGCGTATCCGGCGTCAAGCCGAAGACCGACCTGTCGGTCCTGACAGCTATCATCCCGCAGCCGATATCAACGCCAACCGCGTTCGGGACCACGACGCCGCGCGTCGCGAGCACCCCGCCGATCGGCATCCCAAAGCCCTGGTGCCCGTCAGCCATGACAGCCACATGATGGAACGCGAACGGCAACGCCGCGATGTCACGCGCCTGGTGAAACGCCCCCTGCTCGAGGTTGTCTGCCCAGTCGAAGATCTGCAGGCCACCCTCTGGGGAGCTGTCTATGATCCTCAACTGTCCCTCCTCAACCACCTTGCGCCACGAACGCAACACGCCACGATAACGGTGATGAACCCGGACATGATGACGAGACATACCGCCACGCCAATCGCGAGCCCCAGCGGAACGTCAGTCTTCTCCAAACCTTCTCCAGCGCTAGGTAGTACAACCGCAGGCGGCGCCGGCGGGACCAGAGGCTCAAGACGCGCCTGAGGTATCGTCGCTGTAGCTGTAGGCTCCGGAGCAACTGTAGAGGTCGCCTCAGGCGTTGGAGTGTGCTCACGATGCCAAGGGGTCGCCGTCGCCGTATCCGTCGGAAGCGGGGTAGCCGTGTCCGTCGGGACAGGAGTATCCGTATCCTCCGGGGTCGGGGTCAGCGTCGCCGTGGGCACCGCGGTATCCGTCGGCGGGACCTCTGTTGCCGTAGGTTCCGGGGTATCCGTTGCCGTCGGCTCAGGCGTAGCCGTGTCCGTCGGAGTCGCCGTCGGAGTATCCGTCGGAACCGTCGTCGCAGTCGCCGTTGGTGTAAGCGTCGGAGTCGGCGTCTTAGTTGACGGAGGACACGGACCATGACTGAGGTTGAACTGCCCGTCCCACTCCCCATATATCTCGGCCGTAGCGCTGGTAACCGTGAAGTTGAGGTTATGGTCCACGGTGTAGTGCCCAACCCTCCAATTGCCGTCCGCATACTTCTCGTCCACGTCCACACGCTCAGTATCGCCATTGGCCCAAGTTACGTGGATGTGCGACGGAACATACTTGTACCTGTCGCCCTGCGGGCCTTCCTTGACCTTGTTGATGACGAAGTGCCACTCGTGGCAGTCGCACTCGTGCTCGGTCAGCGCCTTCGCCTCAATGACTTGGTACGTCTGAGGCGTAGATGTTGCCGTCGCCGTCGCTGTCGGCGTGTGCGTCTTGCCGCCGCCGCCGCCGCCGCCACCACCAACACCAACTGCCGATGCCGGCGTGTACACCGCGGAGGCCAGCACGACAGCCGCTGCCGCTATGAGTCCTACTATAGCTACCTTAAACCACTTACCCATTGTACCGTCCTTTCACCTAGCTAAGCTATCGGAGTTCCCTTTTTCACCCGGTCGTTCCACCAGGTGATGAACGCATCCATACCTACAAAGACCCGTCGCGCCAGGCCAAGGATGAAGGGGTTCGGAATAGTCACACCGTCTAAGATAAGGAGCACAGGCTTGCCCCGTGCCACGGCGTAACCTATCTCGGCCATCGTCCCCTCGACGTACGGGTAGGTGTCCCAACGCGCGATAACCCCGTCGACCACATCGATCGCATCGAGGTCAGCAGCTACGAACATATAGAGAGCATCTCCACCGACGGCTGTCTCAGGGTTGAATGCTTTGAGGCCGGCGCACTCCTTCTGGAGCCGCGTCTGCCAGTCGCCATAGAAGCCGCCCGACAGATAGAATACCGCGCTCTCAGCTCTCACAGTGGGTTTCCCTTCTCAAACAGCCAGTCACGGATCGTCATGGCGTCGATCTCCCACTCGCCATCTGTGTGCCACCTGGCCACAAACTTCGTCTTGAAGTTCTGGTACTCACTGGTGATGTCGGCGATCTCATCGACGGTCTGTGCGTCCATCGCGTCCAGCAGCAGCGCCAGCGCGAGCTGTGCCGGACCACTGCCAAGGTAGCCCCAGCTGAACCCCGTCGGAGAATGGTTTCTGATCTTAAGACTCGGCGCCAATGGGAGTGGCTCCCAGCAGCCATACACGAGCTTCTCGACCGTGTGCCCGTTCCTGCCCCGGTATTTCATAGTCATGGCCGCTAGCCTCCTATCTGGACGACCGTAGCAGGTATGTGACCGCCGCAAATACTGTACAAAATACGGCTGTCAAGCCTAAGAGCACAATCACGCCAAGCCACGCGAGCAAAAGTATAACGACGATGTTTACCAGAGTACCCATGATCTACGCCTCCTACCTCTATTATCGGCACCTTAGCCAGAACCTTTACCCCAGCCGCTTGTACCGCCTGGCGTTGGCCTTCCTGCTTCCCCTGCGGGACTTGGTCGGCCGCGGTAGGGAATGACGTTTTCTGCTCCCACGCTTCGACATCACTTCGCCCAGGGGTCGATGATCTTCTGGACACCTGGCAGGCGCTCCTTACCCCGCTCGGTCAAAAGCACCCCGTTCAAGTGGTCTATCTCGTGCTGAAGCGCTTGAGCTAGCGCGTTGCCCCGCGCCGTCAGCTTCACCGAAGTGCCATCGGATGCCTTGAGAGCGCGCACGCACACAGTCTGTGAACGCTGCACAAGGAACGTACGCTTCGGAAGCGACAGACAGCCCTCCTCAATCATCCTCCACCCGCGCTCGACCTCCACCTCTGGGTTCACCAACACGGTGATCTGCGTCTTGCCGGTCCGTACCGCGATGACGCGCACTGGGACCCCGACCTGTGGGGCCGCGAGGCCAACAGCATCGGGATTCGCCTCAAGCGTGTCAGCGAGGTCGTCCGCCAGTTTCTGGATCTTCGGCCAGTCCACATCGTCTGGCAGCACCGCGCGGCAGACCTCGTGCAGGACCGGCCGCCTTCTGTTCTTCTCTATGACTATTTTGTGGATCATGCTATCAGTCAAGCCAACCCTTCTTGAAGAACCCCTGTTTGATCATCAGCCAGAAGATGAGAACACTCGCTGTGGCACCGCCACAGACGGTTCCTACCACAAGACCGATGGCTCCTATGAGCATCCAGTGAACCAGTTCTGCGTTATCCACCCCGCCGCTACTTCGGGTCTACCTCAGCAACGTCGCCGGCAGCGTCACCAGTCGCTAGGGTCGTCAGCGCCGCGCGTACATCAGCTTCGAACTGCCGCTGGAGGGTACCCGGCCAAGCTAGTCCTATGATGACGTCTGCGCCGAACGCGGGCGTCTCGAACCCAGCTTGGATGCTCAGGTCGCCGAACCCATTGTCTGCACTGAGCGCTACCGCCAGCGAGAAGCCGGCTATCGTGAGCCCAATGCCGAGCTCGAACCCATCGGAAAGGGTGGCGTACGCCTGCAGGTCAAAGACCGGGATCCTCTTCAGCGCCTCACCAACGCTCTTGGCTATAGACGAACCGACAGATACATACGGCTTGATGCTCATGCTATCCTTCTCCTCGCTATATGCAACCCGAGCGCCTGTCCAGACGCTCAAGTTCCCCTGTCCACTTCACCCCACCTTCCACGGTGAACCCAGCAGCTGGCGTAAAGAGGCTTATCCCACCACCCGCCTGACCGTAGAACTTGCTTGCGCTGAACCAACCGTCAAACCCAAATCCGAACAGTTGCAGACCGAAGTTCAACTCAAGCAGCACGAGCTTCAGGTCGCCGCTGAACGCGATGAGGTTACCCAGCGTCTCGCCGATGTTCTCAGCTACCCAGGTATGTCCGTCTCTATACAGTTTCATCTTCATCTCTCCTTATTGTAACACAGTTCGGTCAAAGATGTTGGTGGGCCGGGAAGGATTCGAACCTCCGTGCCCCCGTTAGGAAGAGCGGGTCTACAATCCGCCGCCTTCAGCCAGACTCGGCCACCGGCCCATTATCATTTGGAGGGGCGGAACCTCTAGACCGGGTGTCTCACCGGCGAATGAGCAGTCCCGCCTCACTGGCTAGCCCTCCTCAAATAGAGCAATTCCCCTCCAATATAGAATACCCTTGTTATGGTCGGGGCGGAGAGATTCGAACTCCCGACCCCGCGGTCCCAGGCCGCGTGCTCTGACCTAACTGAGCTACACCCCGACTACAGCACGCCTTCATCGCGACCTTCGCCCTCCGCGATGATGCGATCAAGCTCATCAAGCTGGCCAAATGTCCAGAGCTCAGAATCCACCAGCTCCGCCAGTACGTCCCCGTGGCATGCGGCTGGCTTGCACCAGCACCCCAGCACCTTTCCCCGCAGCTCCGGCAGGGCGGCCATAAGCCCCGGACTGGCCAGCAGATATGCGCGGTACTTCGCTATGACCTCACCGCGGTCGCCATCTGGTCCGATCACAAACGGGTTGCCCCACTTTGACGGCCGACCGATATAGACATCGTATCGTTCACGCTTGCAGTGTACTACCTGCACCATCAATGGACATCCTGCTTGTTTACCGACTCATACCCTGGTATAGTGAGGAACCCGGCAATCTCCATGCATCCCTCGCACCTTTCAGGGTCGAGCGGGTGGTTCTTACCTATCAGATGGCGAAGCGCGAAAAGCAGCGCCCGCTCCCGCTTGTTGTATCCCGGCGTACAGCTCATAGTTTACGCCCAGAAAATGTAGCCGTCTGCGTATGACAGTTGGGACAGAGGACCCGAAGATTCTCCAATCGCCAGTCCCGCCTATTGCCATTGCGATGATCCAACGGCAGCACCAGTTGCTGACCCTGCCACTCCGGCCCAAGTCCACATATCTCACAGCGGTCCTTGATAAGCCCCTCCTTGAGAAGCCTAGCCTTTATGCGCTGAGCCTTACCCGCCTGGCCGTTCTCCACAAGTAACTCCGCGAGCGGACGGGCATGCCGCGGATTATTCTTCAATGCGCGTTCGGAATGCCCACTATGCCAGGGACATCGACACCCCGGCTTGTGGTCTCTGCGCCCGTTATGGAATACGCAACCATCGCACATATCATCTCCTTGGCTCGGGGAAGAGGATTCGAACCTCTCTTTCCTGATCCAGAGTCAGGCGGTCTACCGCTAGCCTACCCCCGAGTATAGAATACCTGAATGATGGTCAGCGGGGTGGGATTCGAACCCACTCTAAGAGGGCCACAACCTCTCGTGCTGCCACTTACACTACCGCGCTGATATGGTAGGGGCGGAGGGATTCGAACCCCCGCCGCGCGGATTAAGAGTCCGCCGCTCTAACCAAACTGAGCTACGCCCCCTTGGCACGGACGAGAGGAGTCGAACCTCCGACCAGTTGTTTTGGAGACAACCGCTCTGGCCTCTGAGCTACGTCCGTATCATTATGGTGGGAGCGAAGGGACTCGAACCCCCATCCCTCTGCTTAAAAGGCAGCTGCTCTAGCCGTTGAGCTACACTCCCATTGGTGGCGACGCAGAGATTCGAACTCTGATCCCCGGGGTTTGGACCCGGTACCTCTGCCAATTGGGCTACGCCGCCGATTGTAAAGCTATGGCCGACTATTCTTACAGTTATGACCGTTATTTATTAAGGAATGGTAGCCCACGCCGGGGTCGAACCGACGTCTTCTCCTTGAGGGGGAGATGTCCTGCCGTTAAACGAGTGGGCCATGGCACCAGGGGCAGGATTCGGACCTGCAACCGTCTCCTTAACAGGGAGCCGCGCTACCGTTGCGCCACCCTGGTGTGGTAGACGGGGGAGGACTCGAACCTCCAACCTGGGGCGTATCAGACTCCTGCTCTGCCTGTTGAGCTACCCGTCTATGGAAGGCCGAGCGGGACTCGAACCCGCGCCGCGCAGTTTAGGAAACTGCCGCTCTATCCTCTGAGCTACCGGCCCATGGTGGGCGGGGAAGGAATCGGACCTTCGACGTACGGCTTATAAGGCCGTTGCTCTACCCCTGAGCTACCCGCCTCTGGAGCGGGGAATGGGGCTCGAACCCACGACCTCCTGCATGGCAAGCAGGCGCTCTGCCGCTGAGCTACCCCCGCGTTGGAGCGACGAGCGGGACTCGAACCCGCAACGACCTGCTTGGAGGGCAGACACTCTACCAATTGAGTTACCGTCGCTTATGGTGGCTCCCCAGAGATTCGAACTCTGACTGATCTGCTTCTAAGGCAGATGCCTCTACCAGTTGGGCTAGAGAGCCACATTTGTTAAGGTGGTGGACCGGGTCGGACTCGAACCGACATCTGAATGCTTGCAGGGCACCCGCTCTCCCATTAAGCTACCAGCCCATAATGTCCCGTGTTGTGTCCCTATCTGATTCGAACCTACTCGACAGACAAAATGTCCACCGAAATGTCCCATGATAGGGGCTGACGCCTTATACGTAGGCACCCGGTGCCTGGTGAGAGCCAGGACTTGCCAGCCCCTGCGATATCTGGTAAGGGCGGAGGGAATCGAACCCCCAACTTCCTGCTTGTAAAACAGGCACTCTTCCAATTGAGCTACGCCCCTATTCAGTTTTTGTACGTCTCGACCGACTTGTGACATCGGCCCTGATGAACCCCGATCAGATTGCTCGGATCGTTAGTCCCGCCATCGCGTCGAGCGATGATATGATGAACATCCAACCGCCGCTTCCGAGGCGGCCCGCCGCATATACGGCACACTTTATCCCGCGCCCAGACCACCCGCCGTGCGGCCTTCCATCCATTACATTCCCACTGAAACTTCCCTTGTCCGCCTTTCCACGTAGGGCTCTTATCGCCAGACTTCGGAATACAAAACGGACATAGGCAATCGATGCGATGATGCCCGTTACCACGCCGCAAATGAACGCCCGTCTTAGCCAACGTCGCTGGCTTTCGACATCCACCGTGCCAAGGACACTGGCACATTGCGGGATGATTCGGGTTTCCTTTCCTATGCACAGATTCACCTATGTTTAATGGCGGGCCCGGAGGGACTCGAACCCCCGCCGCCCGGTTTCGAAGACCGGCGCTCTGATTCCAACTGAGCTACGGGCCCTTGCTTGTTAAAATGGGGAGGGGCGGGATTCGAACCCGCGTCCTCGGTGCGACCGCGCTCTGACCACTGAGCTACCGACCCCATGGTAGCGGGGGAAGGGAATCGAACCCAACTACCTCCAGCGTATGAAGCTGGCGAGCGACCAACGCTCTACCCCGCGTGTGGTGCCGAGGAACGGAGTTGAACCGCTGACGCCCTGGCCTTCAACCAGGCGCTCTACCATGCTGAGCTACCTCGGCGCTGATTATTATTTGGTAGCGGGGGAGGGATTCGAACCCTCAATCTACGGCTTATGAGGCCGTCGAGCTAACCATTGCTCTACCCCGCACCGCTATTATGGAGCTGGAGGAGGGCCTCGAACCCCCAACCCGCTGTTTACAAGACAGCCGCTCTCCCCACTTGAGCTACTCCAGCATTGTTAATATGGCTGGGGAGGAGGGATTCGAACCCCCGTGCCCTCTCGGACCAACCGTTTTCGAGACGGTCGCCATAATCCAGACTCGGCCACTCCCCAGTATGGCGGGGCGGACGGGCATCGAACCCGCGACCTCCCGGTCGACAGCCGGGCGCTCTGCCGCTGAGCTACCGCCCCTTCGGGTAAACCTGCTTCCAGCCTTGCCCAGACAACACGTGCCAGTGGTACGCGCAGACCTTGACCGTAGCATTGCTGTCCGTCATCTTCATGATGGCCGGATGATTACACCTGCCACACAGACCTGTCATCTTGATCGTTCCTCTCACCTATATGGCGGGGAAGGATGGGCCGGTCCCTGGGTTGCCCCAGACGTTTTACCCATCTCCTCTGGCCCTACAAAGACCAGTGTGCCCTGTTACACCACTCCCCGTTAAAATTGGCGGACGGTGAGAGATTCGAACTCCCGGGCCCCGAAGGACCTCCGCGTTAGCACCGCGGCGCCATAGTCCGCTCGGCCAACCGTCCGTGTTGTTATATCGAGCCGGCAGCCTGGACCCGTATGCCCAGCAGCCTCCGCGTCGTTGGGATCCCCGACTCGGCGTGCTTCGCTTTACACCATGCCTGCCCGCACCCGTGTCATACACTCTCGTCTGTATTATCGGTACTTTCACCGAGACCTGAACCCTAGACAACAAAAACGCCGTGTCGGTGGACACGGCGCGCAGTAAAACCGTCTAGGCTCTACCGCACGCTATGTACCGTCATCGCTATTCAGTTCTGAAATGTGGTGGCGCCTGGACCGATTGCGCCCAGCCAACCCGCCTGTCGTTTCCGCGACCGCTGCGCCACCGCTTTTCCCACGACGGGGGTCAACGAGCCAGCCGAAGCTCCACGCCTGTCGGACATTAGCAGTAGGCGTGCTTATTCCTGAACTTCGGTAAAAGCCCTTCCATCCTTGGGCCGTCTCTATGGACTCGTCGAACACCCCGTCCTCCTCTGTAGTACTATACCCTGTCTGTGTCCATTATAACACAACCGACCGCAGTTGGCAACTAGAGCCCCTTGAGGTAGCTGTTCAGCGCCCGGGCCTGCTTGGCCAGGCGGCTTCCAAGCGTGCGGGCCTTTCGTACAGCCTGCACCTGGGTCTGGTCCTCTGACGGCCAGTTCCCAGTCGCCTCGTTCTCAGCCCATGCGCAGTACGAGTGGGGATCATCCGTCTTTCCCTCCATACGCGCGACGCACGCCCGGTGCCCACCCGGTCCACCCTTGTCCATGCCCGAAGAGATCTTCGACCAGAAGGCCTTGTGTCCCTCCGGCTTCCAGCCGCGCCGCATCATCGTTTTCCGGTAGAGGTTCCGCTGTCCCTCCGAGACCTTACCACCGCAGGCCTTGCAGGACACGGCCTTACCTACGTTGTCCAGCCCGTCCCCGATCTCAGCTAGAGTCGCGGCCGCCTCCTGAAGGTCATGGATCGCATCGGCCACGTTCACCGAGAGACCCTTCTTTATCACACCCGGCACGTCGCCTTCCACGTCGATGTCGCCGACGTTGTAGACCTTGGCGTACTTCTTGTCGGGGTCCTTGGTCTCATCAGTGAAGATGTTGTCGCTCATCTCACCATCACCGGGCTTGCTTGGCCCCCACAGAGTATCGAAGTCAATCTCTTCGACCTCGTCGACCTCGTCCTTCGCCTTGTTGACCGCCTTCTGCATATCTGACGGCATCGTACTACCCCCTCGCCGGCTCATCGCCGGTCTGCTGCTCGGCAGGACCCTGGATAGGCGGCCAGCCGCGTGGCTTCGCCTGCTCCTGCTCGCGAGCCACCTTGGCGGCCTCAAGCTTACTCAGATCCTCGGGAGTCAGCGACTTCTGCTCGATCATCTTAGATCCCCTCGATCTCGCCCTCTTGGGGCGTCTCAGGCCCTGCCCCTACCAGTTCTTCCTCCAGGTCGGGCAAGGCGTTGAGGTACATATTGAATGTCCCGCTTATAAGCGCTCCCGGTCGACGTGTCCGCACATGATCTGCGGCCCTGCGCCCAGTCTCACCTGTTAGCTGGCGGACGACCAATGCTGTGATCAGTCCCGACCTATTTGCACCCGCGCCGCAGAATACCACGATACGCTTCTCGTTCTCTAGCAGCTCGGCCAGCAGCTCCACCAGCCCGCGCAGTACCTCAAGGTTCGGCAGCGGACCATCCTCGATAGGCCACTTGACCAACATCTTGTTGGTCGGCACCTCGCTGACTACCGCCGCGTTAAGCCCAACGATCACGTCTGCCAGCTCCCACAGTTTGTCCCAGTCTGCGTCCACCATGGGCTCGCTCGACTGATAGAGGCCCTGCGTTATACCGTAGACGCCAACCCCACTGCTAAGTAGTACTACCGGCTCATCCACCGCAGCAACGCTTTCGAGGGAACACGGCCTTCAGAAACAGAGGCACCGCATCTCGCGCATCCATGCCCTTGCGGATCCCCTTGACTAGGTTGATCGCGGCATCCGTGACCGCGTACCAGTTGTCGCCCTTGCTCCAAAGCTCAGCATAGACGGCACCGCTGTCAACTGAGATCATGTGCTTGAAGCCGCCCTCGACCGTCTTGGTCAGCATGGGAAAACGACTGGTCCGTAGCTCAAGCAGAACCTCAGCAGTCAATCCGTTCTCGACCGCCGACTTATGCATGCTGGCCGCCATACAGAGGGCAGTTACCGACTCGCCCGACGTACGTCCAGGCAGGGGCTCGAAACTGGCTGCCTCAAGCAGCTGTGAACACTTGCTCAAACTTAGTGCTGGCATCTCGCCCTCCATATCGCGTAAAGGACGGTCCCTTCCAGCCACCAGGGAACCCCCCAGTGCCCGCTACGCAAACCAGTCAAAACCGTCCCAAACGTTTCTCTATGCTATCGTATCAGAGAACCTACGGTCTAGAAACCTATGCCGGCGGAGCGAGCAGTCCACCGTCCTCTGGATCGACCGTGGCGTCGGCCGGATACTGCGGCTCCTCCGCTGCCCCCTTAACCTCGGGGTCTAGCACGATGTCCAGATCATCCTCGGCAGGGGTATCCTCCGAGAGAAGCATCGACTCCAAATCCGTGACCGTCAGCGGCACGCCCTGGCCTATATCCTCCTCGATGTCTGTAACCCCAACCAGGTTGATGCGCAAAGTAGGCCCGCCCTCAGTAAGACCTAGATACAGCACAGAGCCCTCAGATGCAGTCGACGGACTCACCGCCTCAAGCGTCCCGCTCAGCTTCTCTTGTCCGATAGACACTATGACAGACCTCTCCAAGAGCTGGATGGCCTTGTCGTAGATCTCTTGGTCGGTCTCTTCAGCTACGTCCTCGATGAAAGGCGTGCCACCTGACTCCGGCCAGATCTGAGGATACCCGATGTCTGGCGGGCTGCTGTCATCGATAACGAACAGCTGCGTAAGCTTCCCAAGCCGAATTGGATCTGGACCGATCACCAGTATATCGTCCACATCCTGATGGGATACCGACTCCAGCACGCCCTCGATACGCGCGCCGTCGAACCTGATCGCTCGAACGGTCCTCCCTATGTAACTGTCGAGTTCATCACTTCGTGGCACTTTTACCTCCCATCGTAGTCATAGAAATAATGCGTATACTGCTGTGAAGGATCGTACGCCGACCAGGATGCCGGCTTCAGTTCTTCACGATCAAAGATCCGATATGGCTGACGCAGATAGCCTCCGTCCACGTCGTATCCGACATCTAGATGCGCGGCAAGATAGTCGATGTGAGCACGCTCCCACCGCTCCACCAGAGCGCGCTGCTGCTCGTATGGCAACTTCGTCAAGTCGTAGCGCTCCACAGTCTCCGCGTAGAAACCGAGCGCCTCAAGACTGTAGCTAGGTGATGTCATTCGACGCGCAAGACTCAACTCGTACCACTCTATGAACTGGTCGTAACCCTCCATGGTCTCGGGATTCACCAGCGACATGATCTGCCCACCGCCATTGATCCGCATGACTTCCTTATCCATGGCATACTGCATCCCCATGATGCGTGTATGCACCTCATCGTCTGGGATCACGCGCACCGTCGGGTCGCCCAACAGTACATGGGCAGGATCATGAAACCACTCGATAGCCTCTTGTGTCAACTCAGCAAGCTGGTCTGCCAACTCTTGCGGCACGATATGGCCCACCGCGTGGGTAAGAGGCTCCCAACGAGCAGCATAGTGGCTCGGTATTGACGGCCTGTCGTCAAACATGCCATTGCACTGGTGCTTCTCAGCGTACAAGACCAAGAGCTGTCGGGCACGTTCCCTAAACCCATTCGGTGCGTATGTCAAGGCCACCACGTTTTCCGTAGCCTCATGATTACGAGACACCGCCGTCACAGTCCCATCCCATGCTCTAATGATCTGCACCTCAGGCCCACTAGATCGTACGCGACCACAAGTTGAACAGTCCACTACCGCTTCTCGTTATTGCTTGAACGGGTGAACCCGCCAGCCTTAAAAATAGTCACCGGCGGGGAGGACGGCACCTCCACGCGCTTGGCCGACGCCCCGCACGGTTTACCGTAACTATCCATCATCCCGATATTTGAACACGGGGCCTCGTCGGTTCCATAAGGCACCAGTTTGTCGAACTCGTGCCCGCAATATGGGCACCGAAACTCATATATCGGCATGTCTACCTATCCTCCCTGTGCAGCAGAGCAAGCAGCCCGAAGACTAGAAATGGCAGATGTCCAAGAAGGAAGTCGACCTCCTTCTCGTCCAGATGCCGGCGCACATTCATAAACCTGAGGTCCTCGGTACCAGTCGCCCGCGCGAAGGCGACGCCCACCGCGCCAGCCCCCAGCCCGAACCATGCCAAGCCGGCGAGACGCAGCTGCCCCATGATAGCAAGCGCTATGCCCCCGAAGCTCAAAAACCAGGTCAAACCCACATGTTCAGCGATTCCCTGCGACAGCGGTCTGATAAAGGGAAGCCTAGAGCGCACGACGGTCCTCCACCCCGAAGCCCAGCACCACGCTGGCCCGGGAACCATCTGTAGGTAGTCCCACCGAACGTAGATCCATATCTATAGCCGACGTGTCTGTCAGTTCGGTCGCCGGCCCACGGCGAGCTGACTCGATGATGGTGGCCGTAAGAAAACGTTCGCAGAAACCTTGCAGTTTCTCAAGGTCAACCCAGTGCGCCTTACCGTGGGTATCAACGTACAGAACAGGCTGACTATCGACCTTGATGCGCAGCAGGTACCGCATTATTATGGCTTCACGAACAGCGCCATAACGTCTTCTGGCGTCACTACGGATAAGAAACCCCTTGTCAAAGGGTTGACATGGATCTTGAAATGGACCAGCGGGTGGACAACTGTAAACCCGTCAGCCTTGATACGGTCGGCCGTCTCCTGAGTAACGTAGGAAACAAGTCCGTCCTTTGTCTCCGTGACTAGGGTCCTCACCAGCACACCCATCACTCTGCCACCCCCAATGCGCTAAGCATAAGCACGCACCCGCGCGGGATGACAGTGAAGTTCTTAACGTCATCGTCTCCATCTTTATCCGATGCAAGCACGATCTTCTCGTCGTCCACCAGTAGAAGATAACCGACCGAGTAGACGGTCGCTAGAGGAAACCCCACGGCCTCCTTAACTGTCGCCCACTCCAGCATGTGCTGCGCGGAGTCGCACCAGGTTATCTCGACTATCGAACCGACGGGCACGCTGTCCACTACTAGTTCTCCCTGCATGCGTTGAGAATCCAGTCAACACCACCGACAATGAACGGGCCAAAGACTGCAGCTCCCGCCCAGCCCTGCCAGCTTGTCAACCCCGGGTCAACCGAATACGCCAGCGCGAGTGTCGCCCACGTCACCGCGACGGCGACCTCCTGCGCGAAGCAGAGCCGACAGTCAAACAACCCGCGGATGTATGATGAAAAGAGGCCTCTCTTCTCACGCAGCGCTATGCCCTTCACCCCGGGCCCCTCGCGCACGAACTCCTTCTGCTCCGCCCACCGCCGCAGCCCTGCGAACAGGCTTCCCTCCAAGATCAGGTGCGAGATCTGGTTGACCGCGCACGCCGCCGCAAAGATACCCAGAAGTGTTACCAGCTCAACCTGCACCGCTATTCTCCTTTATCACTCAACAGTGTTCCTGGCAGTGTGTCAGGGATCCTCCCAGTACCATCATAGGCGTCTGCTATGACCGCGTAGATGTTATCATCGAGCATGAACGCCAGCCGCCTGCCATCCTCATCCCATGCCTCATCAACCAAGAGCGGATGAAAGAGCACGCGAGCACCTACTACGATGGCCTCGTACGCCAGTGGGCCGCGCGCCAGCACTATTCCGACAGCCGAGATCTCCTGCGCCGACTCAGGGATAAAGATTCCCCCGACAGTCTCCGCACTGGGACGGACAACCTCTACCAACACCCGGTTGTCGATCGGCGTGTATACAGCCGTCATTCTATTTTCTCCTCACTGTCTGACTCCAGATTCAAATCAAGGTCACCCAGTAGCTTGCCCAGCTCCTCACCGCTCATGATGCGCTTCGGCTCCGCGCCCTCCTCATCAGGAGACAGTTTCGCGCCTGTCGCACCAAGTATGTAACCGAAAACGATCATCGTGTACAGCACGGGCTGCATGATGTCGCAGCGGGTGGGAGCTACCATACCCAAGAGCAGCATATGATGAGCGACCTGATGAATCATCTCGTCATACTTGCCGAGCATCAACGCCTCCGCCTGCCCGCGCAGTTCAGGAAATGACTCCTGCGGGCCATTCAGAAGGGCAAGGATCTCGTCGAACTCCATAGTGTAGGCCGACTCATCGTCTGGCATCTTACCTCTCCTTGGGACGCTGAGCGTTGCGCACGTCGTACTCGTGGTCGCCTAGAAATACAGTCATCTGACCCCTACCGGCCGCCAGCATGGCGTACTTCTCGCGCCGATCTACGAGAGCTGTCAGCAGGTCAGCGACAAAGATGAAGAACCGGTCCCGATCTACGACTCTGTTGAGCTCAACCGGAACTCTGATCGTCTGGACCGTCTGGGGCTTTGGCTTTACTGCCGTCACCATCGGTCTCCTCCACTACGTGTCTACGCTGTGCACGCCGCATCTCGCGCGTAATCGCGTTATGCATCACCCGATCAAATCTCCGACGCAGCGCCCGGCTCCCCCGTAGAGGGATAAGCACGCTCGCCACCCCTGCAGGCCGTGCGGCCTTAACCTCCCGCCGCCTCTGTGCATTCTTACCCATCTTGCAGAACCCCCCACTCAAGCACACAAAGCGCGTCAGCACAGTCTTGACTCGGCACCACCAAGCCGAGCCAACGCTCACTGACGTACTCGGCGATGTTAGTCTTGGACGCTCGCCCCCCGAGTCCCAGATCATGCTTCCAGGTCATGTTGTTGACTGCTATGTAGGTGATCCCGGCCTCAATCAAGTGCGCCTTCACCCCGCCTAAGACCTGTGCCAGGTCCAGCTCAGCGCGACGACTCCTGACAAACGAGACGTCCTCGATGAATGCGCCCCACACCGGCTTAAGCTGTGCAAGTTGGTTGCGGAAGTTCACCAGAAGAGCGTCCAGCCTATCGGTGGCGTGTCTGCCGCGTGCAACCACCTCTACGAACCGCGGGACGGTACCCTCGCCGTCATATACAGCTATCGCGATCTTCTTCGTCGATAAGTCAAGTCCGATGAGTCTCAAGTACTACCCCTTCCCCTACGAGACAGGTCCGTAGTTACTGCCGTAGCTTGCGCCAGCGTCGTCTGGCAGATTGAGCGGATTGATACGCCTGAATGTCTTTTTCCTCGGACCACTTTCGGCAGGCACCACATACTTGCGGACCGCGGCAGCTAGCTCAGCAGCGAGCACCCGCGCGGACACTGTAGCCTTACGATATCGACGTTGCCTGGCTGCCATCTTACCGCCCTTGGAACTCAATGACGAGTCGCCGTTTCAAGTATTTGCCGATCTCTGGATATAGACTGTCAACAGCGTTCTGCAGCCAGGGCCGAGCTTCCCGTGTGCTCATGTGCCGTCCAAACGGACCCCGGAAGTGCCCGTGCACCAGCGTTGAACGTGGCTTGATCCTTCTGAAAGGACGCACCCAATGCCGTCGAACCGTCTCATCATGCTCAGGAACCCCAAAATGAACTGGCGCCGCATACGGAGTGCGGTACACGATCTCAAAACCATTGGGCAGCAACCTGAAAACCCCGCTTTTCTTCAGTGTGCCCTTATCTACTGGAACGTAGCCAGGCTGCTGCGAGAGGAGAAACACGGCCTCACCAAAGTCCTGCAGGCCACGGGTCATCGCGCGTACGAGTCTATTCTCAAGGGGCATCCTCCCCTCCCTGCTCGCTCGAGATCTCAACGTAAAGCAGATCACAGAGCGCCTGCATCTCCTCAGTCATCTCGACCTGTAGCGGCCCCGCCGTGCTCTTCACCGAGCTTACATCTCCCTCCTCGGATATGGTCATGCCGTCACCCAGTAAAGCACGAAGCTTGTTGTGCGCCACAACAACATCACCCATGGTCATACGCGAGCCAACTTCCCCAGCCTTGCGCCGCCGCTTCAGGTAGAGGTAGTAGAGCAGTTCCTCTGGCGAAAATTGTACCGCGTTCTCCTCAACCATGATCTACAGCAACCCAAGCCCCTTTGCGGCTTCCAGCAGAGTCATGTCTGACAGCTCAAACTGGTATTCCGTATGTATCTCCGGATCACGGGTGCTCAAGTCCAACGGGTACCTGAATGATACCCCACGCGTCGGATGCACCCCAAACAGGATCTGTGAAGGCTGTGACGCAGTCGAAAGTCTGCCCAACGAGAACTCATCACCGCCCTTCGGCGAGCCAGTCATGATCATCTCACCACCGCCCGGCGTCTGAAGGAACCCCACCTGATGGAAGTGCCCGAACCCAAAGTAACGGAACCCCTGGTTGAAATAGTTGGTGTAGAGCTTGGTCAACTTAGCGTCCTCGCGCTGGGCACCATAGAAGGGAATGCCCATCCAGGACGGGATACTGTCCCCATGCTCAAACATGAAGTTGTGCCCGTTGATGTTAACGACCTCGCGAGACGACCGCGGAATGCGCATCTCAACGTTCGGGATCTGCGACAGTAGCAGCGCCATGTCCTCGTATACCGCACGGTCGAACGAGTCCTCAGACTTCTGCTTGAAGCTGGGCTTGCGCGTAGTCCGCGCGTGGTTACCCGGCAGTCCTACGAACACTACGCGCTTGAAGTGCCGGGCTATATCGCGCAACTGCAGCGACTTCAGCAGCGCCGCCCCCTTGACCTGACTGACAATAGGCCGCTCATTCGTGATCTTCAACTCATCATGGATGTCGCCCGACACGTTGTCGCCCACGTCGATAACCCACACCGTCTCGAACTGCTCGCCTGAATGGTGATTACGCAGTAGGTCCAGCGTTGCCTCAGTCAAGACCTGGTACGCGGCCTGGGCCGTCGGGATATCATAGCTGCTGATCCCGCCAGTCTCAGCCAGCGACACCACCTCACCGTAGTGGAGGCAGCTCTCGAACAGCACCGCGTCCTGAGGGTGCTTGTGGATGATGTTTGGGATCGGCAGTTCAGAGGAACCCAACGAGGCGAAACTCGCGCGAACCAGTTTGGCCTCCTCATCAGACGTATAGCGCAGCGCCTCAAGCACAGACTTGTCGCCGATGGCATGCGCCAGCTTAGCCTTAAGAGTTTTGTTGACAGTTGTCAACAGGTCAATGCGCTGATCCTTCAACATCAGTATGTCTTGATCCACTGACCCTTCCACCACCGCTCTGCCCTCTACGGCGACATACGCCCGACTCTTGCGCCCCTCTGGCACCGTCTCGCCGCGTGCCTTCAGCTGCCTTCGAAATAGCGCGCGTCGCTGGACAAGATAATGAAGGTCATGGTCAGGAAATGCTGCGCGCATCTGTTCTGTGCCCACGCAGTCGGCCAGCGCCCGCTTTCGTTCCTCGGTCCAGAAAATCTCCAAAATCAGTCTCCCTCCAGAGATAGAATACCTCTTAAGTGGTCATCGCCTCATACTGCTCATGGGTGATGAGCCCCTGTGCGAGCAGCGTATCTGGGGACTTAGGCGCTCTGGCCGCCGTACAGCGACAGTTGAACGCCGATGTCTGATACTCAAGCTTGTTGGTGTGCCTGTTAATGACCGGCCACGGCTTATTGTGGTCCTCGGTCCACCGCTGCTTGATGCCGTCGAACTCGTACGGCCCCTCACGCTCAAAGAGGAGCGAAACGTCCTTCGTCCTGTCGTCGTGGGTCGCTACCCAGTGATAATCATAGAGGTATTTGTCAGGGTCGTTATCCCAGGCCGCGATCCTGCCCAGCGATGTAACCTTAGCAGTCTCAGTGCGTACCACCCGCTCGATGCTCGACTTAGTGGCTTGCGTATGCTCCTGAACTCGCCTGGTCATGTCGTCGAGGTCAAACGGACGTATACGACCCTCGCGGTCAACCCCCTTGTATGCGTCCCCAAGCACATCCTCGAAGAACTTCCGCTCATCATCCGCGAACCGCTGCAACGCCGGGATGAACCCATGCTGGTTACTCTTGATCCAGTCCAGAGCCATCGCATCACCATGGTCAGGTCCTACGCGTACACCCGTGTCTGCGATCCCGACCATGAACCCGGCGATGAAGATATCGTCGATCAGTCCAGCGTACTGCCCCGCCGTGATCATCGGCCACTCAAGCAGTTCTCTCTCAACGATCTGCCGAGCAAGCGTCGGAGTCAGCATGCCCCCCTGAGCACGCCAATCCTCGACGATCTTGTCTAGAAGCCCGGTGTACGCATCACCGAGCACACTCTCGAGGCTCTGAGCAATATCCCGCACGCCGGGATACAATGTGTACCGAGGACCAGGACTACCAGAGGTCATCATCTATACCCAGTACAACATCCTCTTCCTCACCGCGCGTGTCCATAGGCTCCTGAGGCGGCTCATCGATGATCCCATCGATATCGCCCTCAGCCGTCTCCTCAGCGCCCGGGTCAGACTTCTGCATCAACCCAAATGTACCAGGCACCGGCGGTCCACCGCCCGCTGCGCCTCCACCGCCGGGCTGACCTCCAGCCTCGCCGCCCTGTTGCTGCTGACGCTCTGTCGCCGGCTTGACCTCGCCGAAGATCTCGTACTCGTCCTTGCCCTGGTCGTACCGAACGCCGAAGCCCATACTAGCCATAGTGCTGGCCCAAGCTGCCTTCGAGGTCTGTACCTGTATCTCCGCCAACTCTGACATCTCCTCCGGCTGCCGCAGCTGAAGGTGCCAATCGGTGATGCCAAACGCGGCGATGAGGGGCGGGAACACCGCCTCGTGGTAGATGCGCTGTTTGCCCTCAACCACACGACTCATGACGACAAGCTGCTGGCTCTCGTTGTTGAGCCCGCCCGAGCTCTGGGTCGAGGACATCCAGATGGCGGACACGCCGTAGAGGCCGGCGATACGCTCCCTGATCTCGTCACGGACCGGAAGGTAGTTCAGCTCATCGAGACTGTAAGCGAACCGTACGAACTCGGTCCGCCCCTGGCCGGTCTTGCTCGACACGGCGATCCAGGGGATGTAGTGGGGGTCCTGCCGCATGCGCGCCTCGATCGTGGCCTTGCGCTGCTCCATACCCTGCGGGTCGTCGGTCGCCGTCGCTATGATCCCCTGCGGGACCTTGCGCTCGTAGAAATAATCATAGACGTACCGGTCCATACCGATAAGCGTCAGAGCCTTCTCGTAGATGCTCAGGATAGGCGGGTATCCATAGAGCTCCGTCGGCGTGTAGTAACTCCAGTGAACAACCTCATCGCGCAGCAGATACATGACCTTCGTCTGCGCAGATCCATAGCCACCCTGGAGGTACTGCTCGTTGTACTTGTAGTAGACAGGGTACGTCTGAAGTCCGCAGACACCGCACTTACCCTTCCACTCCTCTTCCCATCCCTCCTCAGGCGGGACCTCCATGATGTTTTCCCGGTGAAAGACACACAGATGATGGCGCATACCGGGAATGCCACGGTAGTCGAGGTCATACTCGATCAATACCGGGTCCAGCCGCAAGATGTGCCTTACCGTCTTCTGCGGGTGGACATCCTTACCCTCAATCGCGGCCTGGTGATCCTCCGCACGGATGGTGTACTCGGGTCGCAAGTACAAGAACGCATCATCGATCGTGTTGATATCGTCCTCGCACTCCCTGAGAACGGTCTCGAGGCTCTGTCCAAAGTAGTTCGCCTCGGTCAAGAAACCCTCAAACCGCTTCTTCTGTCGCTCGTCTGGCTGATAGAGCGGCGGTCGTGCCGGCTTTGTCTTTGCCACCCGACCATCGGGTCGCTGCTCGTCTCTGACAGGCTTGCCATCCGCGCCAAGCAGCACCTTCTGGCCATCCACGACCTTATGCCAAGGACCGCACGCACGGCAGCGATTCTTCATCGTCTTAGCCTCAGACGAAGTGTACTCCTTCTCGCACTGCCCGCACTTCCACTCAAATGCCGGCTCCCACTCGATGCCGCGCCGGAATATCTCATTCCGAAGGTGGGTGGTCACCGTCCTGATGTCAGAGTTGTTGTAGTGTATGACATAAAGGTCCAGCAGGTAGCGCCTGTCGGCTATGTACTGGCGCTTGCCCTTGAACCCGTAGTCGTTAATGCCTATGAGTCCACCAGAAGCGTGCGCGGCAGACTTCAGCATCACGTCACGCGCAAACTCCGCAGTAGACAGCCCCGAGCCTCCCGCCTGGATCCTTTCCCCTAGGAAGTCCATGAGGTTCGATCCATACGAGCTGGGGCCAGCGCCGAGGCTCTGTCCACCCGGTGGCACAAGTGCGCGGTTCATCACTGACCGCAGATAGGTCTGCCAGCTCATGCTGTTATTCCTCCTCCCTGACCACTGCCAAGAGGATGTCTATCTTCCGCCAAAACTCTGAACCAGGGTCCCGCCCGCCGACCCACGCGTTGAGCTCATTCCCCATGAAGTGGACCACGGTGAAACCGTCGGTCCGCAAGAACTCATCCTTGTAGTAGTCGCGAACCCGCACGTCGTGCAGGCCGTGCCAATAGTCGCCGTCGGCCTCAACCACCAGACGGAGGGCCGGGACATAGGCATCGACCTGATACATAAGCTGATTGCGAAAATCCGCAGGGCACTTGATACGGTGCTCGCTAAGTATACGCCGCCCAGGCAGGAGCGTCGGCAACAGGAACTCGCGCAAGATACACTCGATACCAGTAGGATGGGCTTGACGTGCGGCCGCCCTGCCCATAGCACCCACGACTTGATTATGGGCTTTCGCTTTCGGACTTGTCCTCAGTGACTCACGCCTCCTCGCCATAATTGTGGGATCGTGATTAAGCATCTCCCGTTGAGCAATAGCCTTTAGGCTCATCCTCAATGACGTACCTCGCTTCATCCGTATCACAGGATCCATAAGCAGTCTCGCCAGCTGCGCAGCAGCCGCAGGAGATGTCTTCCGAGCAGCACTGATAGCCGTACAATGCTCAGGAGACTTTGACTGACCCCTCAAAGTCGCGCCAATCCGTGCGCGTAACTCGGGCGTTCGTTCAAATACGCCTGTCGGCATCAATCAGTTACCTCGACACGGGCGACAATCGAGTCCGCGCTCATGATAAGTACGCGTACATCAAGTCCCTCTGCGTCCTTCAAGGCCCACCGTCCGCCAGCCCACCGTTCAAACAAGATTCGATCGCCCTCTTTAACGCCATCAAGCTCACACTCTGGGCCAGCACGCAGCACCCGTCCAAACACAGTATTCAGCGTGCCAGGGCGAACAATCAAAAGACCCGACGCCTGCACCGGATTGTCGAACTCCTCCGCAACCACCAGCCACCGCCCGATCATCTGGAGCGCATCAACAGAAACAGACTGGCGCACATACCCGACACCCGGTATCTTACCGCTCGTTCGTCTCGTCATCGCTGTATTCCTTTCGTACCCGCCGTCTCCGCGCCGCACGCGCCCAGTCATTGAACAGCCGACCCTTAACGGGACCGGGCTGCACAGTCGGCGTCGTGTCCACTGGCGTCATCTTGATAAGGTAGTCCCGCAGCTTGACCAACTCCTTCTGGATGGCGCGCTCGCCATACCCGTACTCCCGCAGCTGCGCAGCATAGTCAGCCTCGGTCAAGTCAAGCAACTCAACTGGAAGTTTGGGCCGCTCACGCGACCGCGCAAAAGGTGAAGTAAGCCGAAAGCCGTGATCAGAGTCCATCTACAGCCTCGTACTCGGCCTGCTCCTCCAGACGCTCGACCAGCTCCTCGTACTTCTTAAGTTCGGCCTCACGGGCTTCGGACGAAAAACCGTTATCCTCCATGTACCTGATGAATTGGCCACGACGTCCGGCAAGACTGCCGGCGCGTTCCCTCAAAGCTCTGCGCCGCTGCGCCTCCTCAAGATGCCGTCGATTCGTGTTGATATTTGGCATAGTACTATACTATCTCACCGTGCCCTATCTAGAAACCTCATACGGGTCTATTGCCGCGTTTGAACTGGTCAACTGGACTACGCGACCAGATCTCATTGACGTCGCCCAGAATCGTTATCCCCGGCCCATCTGCTGCCGCCTGAACCATCAACGCGTTCGACCAAAAACTGTCGCCGTGACCCTCAGAGGTCTCTAGCGACTTCAGCTGCGGGTTGACAGCGCAAATCTGACTTACCTGACGCTCGTTGCTAAGAAAAAGAATCCCCGGCTCATTTGAGCCCGCAAACACATGCCTCTCCAGCTGCAGTGCGAGCTGAACCTTCCGTTGCTTGGTGAACTTCTTGCCGCGAGCCCGCCGCGTTAGCCCCCTGTCATCCAACTCTGCCCGCGTGCTGTCATAGTAGAACTTGGTGATGTTGAAGTGCTCAATCAGCTTGTTGACCAACACTGCCTGCACGTTGTACTTCATGTGATCGATGAACTGCTCATATACCTGCACGAGTGTCCCATCAGGGGCCTGAACCGCGATGCTGATGTGAGTCGGGTGGGCCTCTTTACCGATGTCCATACCGCCGTAGACTGGCCAGTTGTCCAAATTCTCGAACAACTCATCCAGACCCCAGCGATGCAATTCCGAATCAACGCAAAGTTCGACTGACTCGCGCGGCAGGTAGCTGTTCACGGCTAGATATGGTACAAGAAGGTACTCGACCTGGAACGCCATTCGCTGAACACGCCGCCGAACCTGACGCAGCACTCGCGCATCAAAGCGCTCCGGCCACGCCGTCTTTGATGGGTCATTAGGGTCAGGCTGCGCTGGGCACCGTATCCAGTAGAACTCTGGGTTGTTCCGCAGCCTGTAAAGTGTGTCATCATAGGACTGCGGGGTGCCTACCAGGACCAATGGGTCGTCCGGCAACGGCAGCGATTGGATAACCGTGTTGAAGATAGTGTTGATCTTTTTCAAGGCCGCAGGCTCAAGGGGGTTGGCAAAGTCGCTGAGGATGTCGTCGCAGACAACAAAACGAGGGTGGCGTCCTCGCTTGGCGCTCATGACACCAACACCATCAACTGCGCCCTCCCAAGACTGCCCCAGTCCAAAATTACATATGAAGTCAACCACGTGCTCAGAACGCGGCTTGAGGTCGCTAAAGAACCTAAAGAACTTGTTAGCCTTAGAGTACCGCTTCATGCGCGCGACGTGGTCCATGGCCAGTTCATCCTTGTAAGAAATCACCAGCCCATCGATATAGTCGCCCCCGCCTCGAAACAGCTGCCACATGCAGAAGGCGTTGTTGAGCACCGTACTCTTGAGGTGCATGCGGGGGGCCATCACAGATAGTCGAGGGTAAGTCTGGGCCAAACCTGCCCACACGTAGTGCAACCGGCTCAAGCTAAAGGGATGACGCTGTCTGTCAGCCATCACAAACAGCTGATTGTCAAACGATGCAGAAAAGATGTGCTCAAGGAAGTACGGAAAAGAGGCCTGCCCAAGCGTGATGGCCATCAGCTCCTCCGGCGTGAAGGGCTGCGGATTCTCAACGAAGGGCGCGCCTTGCTTCACTCCACCTCATCCTCATCAATAACATCTGCCTTGAGGTCATCCACGGCGCGCACGTTATCATTGCCAAACTGGTTGATGGCGGCCTCCTCAGCCGACCCCGCGCTGATCAGGCTTGTGAACTCCTGGCCCAGCTGCCGCGAGAACTCCACGATGTCCTTGGCGGCAAGTACAATGACGTTCTGGGTCCCAACATTGAGTGAACCCTGCGGTGTAACATCATGCCCAAGCGCCCTGCGGATCTCGATATCAAGACTCGCGATCACCTGGGCGTACTCAAACGCTGTCTTCATCTCGCCTGGGATGTAGGTGTGCTCCAAAGCATAGCGCCGCTCCGGAGTATCAGCAACCGCCAGATCGACGTGCATCTTCTGCAGACGCTCTAGAGATTCACCCAAGATATGGGCCATCGTCTTGTAGGCACTGATCTTACCCTCGATAGCTGCATACTTATGGGCTAGCCAGAGAGCACTCTTTGTCGGTAGCCCAAATGTCGCCGGCGCACGCTGCATACCCCTGTAAATCTGACGCCATGTCAAACTATAGGGAGGATCGTAATCACCGGCCATAACGACAAGCGTCTTGATCGCCACCCCGTTACGACGCAAAGAGATGAAGACATCCCACAAGGGATGATCAGGCCCAAACATTCCGGCCACAATGACCTCCCAGACCGTTAAGACGGCATGTATCCGAGACGTCCGTAGTACTCGATGAACCCCTGCACAAACTCAAGCGGACTGCGCCGCTTACCAATGCGCTTTGTAGGGTTGATAATGAACCCCAGCAGCCAGAATGCACCCAGCGTATAGGCCATGAGTCCACGCCAGCTTATGGGCTCGCCATTCGCCAAGATCACGGCGTAACACTCCTTGACGGCCGGCCCGAACCGCGTGTCAAGCGGGGGCAGATCCCCACCGGCCATAACCCGCTCAGACAGCAACCGTATGGTACCCTTGACCAGTTCAATGTCGTCAAGTTCTACCCCCAGAGCAGCGCAGCTCACCCCCTTGACGAAGTCCGGGTAGTTGAGCGTAGGCTCAGCGCCAGTAAAACTCTCGAACCATACCGCGGTTACATCCGGCATAGTGTAGGACACCGCCGCAGGCTCCATCAACTCCCGCCGCGCTCGCAAGAACGGCTCTACGTTGAGCTCAGGAGCACTGTAGAACATCGGCACCAGCCGACCCAGTTCCTCAGCCTCCATGGTCATCAACGTGTTAACGTCAAGCGAAAACCCCGAGATCGCAGGGCCCACAGCCTTCATGTTCTCACCCATCATTACCTCCCAGCAAATGTCCGTCTGACAGAATCAAGCACGCCCTGAATGCCCGCGCCGAATGACGCTGAGTCCCCGCCAGGGATCGCTGCATCTTTTCTGATGCCATCAACCTGCGCCTCGGTCATAGGCCCTGTCTGCACCGGGTCGTAGATCGGACCCTGTAGAGGCGGCGTATACGTCTCACCACCCGCCGGCCCCGGTCTCGTAGACTCAGCCGGACCCGGTGTCGTAGATTCAGCCAGCCCCGGTGTCGTAGACTCAGCCGGCGCAGCTGTAGTCTGCCCCAGACTCGCTACCGCAACGCCATACGACGAGAGCAGGAACTGCCGAAGCGTCTCAGCGCCCTCCAACAGATCCCTGAGCTCTGCCTGCCGTTCCACGATCTCCTTGCGCAGGACATCCCAAGTGCCCACAGCCTCAACAAGACTCGGAAGTTGCACCGGCTGCCCAGTTTCTTCCAACGACTTGGCATCCTCCTCCGGCAAGGTCGACCCCAGGACCTGGCCCTGTAGGGGTGCCTCGTCCTTCTTCTTACCCATTATGACAAACCTCCAGTCAGCGCCACCGTAGCGCACCCAATGATCACAAAGATAAGCGCCAGCCCAAGGGCTGTACTTCGGTCAAATTGCCACCGTAAGAAGTTATCCGGCAGAAAGACGCCAACGAGAGCGCTTACAACACCCGCGATGGCAATGCCGGCGCCGATTAGGTCAGCATCAGCCATAGCTTTATCATAACCCTCCTGCTATCTGTTCCAAAACCTACCGTTTCAGCGGATCCTTGCACGGCATATCCACGATATCCGCCGCAGTCGGGTCCACACACATCTTAGGGTCGTCTAGGCAGCACGGGTGCCCTAGACAGGGGCAGTCAAAGCAGATCAGCGTATCCCACCTCGTGCAGTTCTTTGCGCACCCGTTGACCGCCAGAGGGCACGAGTCGCAGTCCGAGCTACAATCAATAAGCTTGCGCCAGCCGACGGGAGTCGTTGCGTGTGCCGCCCCCAGGAACCATTTCCGCGACAGATGCGTCATGACGGGATCCCGAGTCTAGCCTCCATTTCCCGACGGGACTGTTCACGCGAAAGCGCGCTCAAATGCGCCTCGTAGACCGACAACTGGGCGCGAAGCCGTCCAAGTTTCGCGCGCCGCTCGATCACCGCTCGGGTCAGTCGAAGCAACGTCTTGTTGCCCATAATAGTCACAGCACGCAGCACGTCGGTTACCAGACGTTTCGGCTGCTCGTGCTGGATCTTGTTCATAGCATCACCAAGAATGAGGTCATACACGCTCTCAAACGCCGAAAGCTCAACGTCCTCCTTCCCGATAAGCCACAGCAGGTAGCCGTGAAACGCCGACAGCATCAACCGCAAGCCCCCCAGTTTTTCGCTGGTCAACGTACGCGGATCGGTCGGAAACTCATATTCAGACCCCAGGCCGTCAGGTCGCTTCGGGTTCGGAAACTGATGCGCCTTGACGAGCGCATCGGCCTTCTCTACGGCGTTACGCCAGGTCCACCCGCTGGGGGTTTCGTCTTCAGCGTTAAGCTCAACCTCTTGAACTGGCTGGCTGCTAGGCTCCATGCGTTCTCATCTCCCTCATCTAACAACCCGCAGAGTGCGACGTGGTCGCACCACCTGCAGGCATGATCGCCGTGCTGGAACGGACGCGATATCATCTCGCCATGCATCACCGACCGCTGCGCGGCCACCGCATTCCGTTCTGCCTCGGCAATGTGTTCTGCCGAAGGCTTGGCATAGATGATCATATAGTCCTGATTGTCGGTGTTCTCTACAACGAACAGTCCACCCTCAAATCGCCGGCCGTTGTAATCGGCGTGCGTCAGATAGAATACAAACTGCAGGTACCACTCACGATGCCACCTGTAAAGCATCACCCCATTCGCGACGTGGTCTGCAATCGGCTTTGAAAGCTCCCCAAACTTTCGGGTATTCGTGGTCTTGACCTCGACCATATACAGGTCGCCTGTACCCGGATTCTGAATGATGTCATCAAGTTTACCGCTTGTAACCGGGTCCACCATCTTGAGGTTCCACTCCGCGGCGACCAAGATCCCCATCTCGCGGAAATACCGAGTCCACCGCTCATGGGCAGCGATGCCGTTGTCCATGCGACGTCGATTCTTACCCTTTACCGCGCCACGGTGCCCCAGCATACTCAGTTCAATAGACAAAGCGCAAGCGTTCCCGCACCCGCTAGGATGAACCGTATAGTCGGGCGGGTTCCACCTCTCAGATGACGACTTGTTGAAGTACGAGTCCATGATTCGCCCAAGCCAATCATCAGACCCGAGTTGCCGCAGCAACCGTCCGATACCTCCGCCTCCCGTCGGCATTAGAGGCTACCCGCCAAGACCTCAAGCACCCGCTCAGCGTCCTCGAGCGACTCAACGATTGTGCTGGCCGACTGCTCAACGAACGCGTGGTCGTGTATCTTGTCCGTATCATCCATGACAACGAGAACGAACTTCCCGAGGATGTATCCCCAGGCGAGCTCGAACATCGTCCCGATACTCACGATCTCGGCGCCATGCAAGTTAGCCAATACGACGTCAGCGCGCCTGACATCAAATGAATCACGACGCATGATCGCCTTGTCAATCGACGTCGGGTTGTCATAACCGTGCGGCCTGAGCCGTTTGACCCGCGACAGGTGCTCCTTGCCCCGCATCGGGCTGTACACGTTGTACCCGAGCTCCTTAACCCGCTCGGCAAACGACGCGCGCCAGTTGGTCGCCCCCTTGTAGGTGCAGCCCGTTATAGGGCCTGCTAGATAGAGGTTCAGCATGACAAGACCTCCTTGGGATAGGCATTCCCATTCTCCACTATCTTCCGGTCCTCGTATGGATGCTGTACAAGCCGGCGGAACTCGTCCTTGGCGTTGTCCAGCGCGCCGACAATGTCGTTGCACGTTCTATAGCTCAGGCCCTTCGCCAGAAGGTAGCCGATAACAACCTCCGTCAATGCCCAGTTGAGCTCACCTGGCCCATCGCACTCCCCAGCGCTGTTGCGTCCTTCCCTGGACAAGTCAATATCGTCACGTCGTCGCTCTGGAATGTGCGGCATCGCTATGCCTCCTTCTCCAGCATCTCACGAGCAGCGGCCTTGAAGAATGCTGGCAGTCTGCTAAAACTGCCCAAAACATCTTTCACCGTCAGGTCACGCCTATACGCTGAAAGCAGCGCGCGCGCATAACCCTGCAGTTCCTCAAGCGTCGCGCCCTCTGGCATTGGCACGTCAGATTCAGTCCATCTTCCGCCGTACTCCGCCGCGATCCTAACGGCCTTGTCGCTGTTTCTATCATAGAGGTGAAGCGACCCAGCCACGTGTGTGTACTGCCCAAGCGCCAGTCCCAGATCAACAGCCAACGCCTCATGCAACACCGTAAACATCACGACATCGTAAGGCCATCCTAGCCAGACATCGTTAGACCGCATGTAGACGATAAGCTCAAGCGCCCCATCTCGCACCATGAAGTGCAAACTGACCGTACACGGCACGTCCCGCGACTCATGATGGTCAGCTGGTCCAAAGATAGTGACGACGGCCTGCCTGGTGTCCGGGTCACGCCTCAGTAGCTCACGGATGTAGTCAAGTTGCGGACCGACACGCGGCCCATACGCCCCGTCAAGCGTCTTGGTCTCCGGGTTGACAAAGTTAGCATACTGCGGCGCGGCCTTCACCAGCAGCTCCGCATCACTCATACCAGTCAACAGTAGAAACGCCTCGATGTAGCCCAACGCCTTTGACAGCTTACGCTCTGGCACCTGAACCCACCGCTTCCGCGGGTCACGCAATGACAAGATAGCCGGCCGCAGCTCAAGCGTCCCCATCCCACGCGGACTGACCCTCTCGCCCTCGTTGATCAGTCCTCTAAGCGCCCTGAGCCAAAGTCCTGTCGCGTCCTCACCAGCGAATATAGTAGGGTTCATCCTACCACTCTCCCGTCTTGCAGTAGCTAGTCTCACACTCCCAGGGCTGCTTCGGGTCAGTCAATGCCGCCCCATAGCGCATAACATCCTTGTAGTGAAAGCGTCTGACATGCTGCGGGTGCGGCACGGCCCGGTAGGGCACATTGGCACGTGCCAGTTCGCTACCTGCGTTACGCCCCAATGCCACAATATCACCCGCCTGTGTCCAAAACTTGAGCGGCAGCCCCCACATTGTCTCAGGCAGATGCCGCCCGTCGCCCTGGACCGAGTTGAACATCGCAAAGTCGCGCAATCTGAGTTGGGCGCTCTGAAGCGCCATGTACATGTACCGACCAGACGTTGAGTTAAGCACCAGTCCCCCGAATCGTCGGTTAAACCGCTTCATGAACTCAACACGCCATGTCGGCAGTAGACCCTGCTTACGCAGCCTGTTTTCCGTGCTGTCATACCATGACGGCCGATCAGCGATCAAGATATGCCGTGGGTTGACCATATTTCCAATCGCATCCAGCTCAGTCAAGCTCTCATGCGCCCGAGTATCTATGCGCAGAGCGTTACCGATGTAGCTCGCGATATCCTCAAATGCACCACAGTAGGAGGTGTAGTCATAGTGCACGAGCGGCAGCTCGGTCGCCAGCATCCTCTCCTTATAGAGCTCCCGCAGAAGCTCACGCTTCGCTGGATTCTCATATATCGCCGCGTCCGCGTTATCGGGTCCCCGCGCCAAGTTCTTGTCGACCATCTCAGCCGGCAGCTCACAGTTTATAAGCTGCACGCCATGCGCGTAAAGGAACCCCTCGATCAGCCAGTTCTCAAACTCCGTCAGGTCCGGGGCGTGCCTGAAGGCGATGCCATAGCAGTAGCTGCCGACGTGCAGCCGATCCACCACCGCAGGACCCTTGACAGAGCGAAGCTTCCGAAGGTAGTACTCGAGCGCCGGCCCGTCTGGCGGCCCGCAGTGGACATAATTCGCGCCCGTACGCCTGATGATCTCGTTGGCAAGGGTTGTCTTCCCAGTGCCGTCAGGACCCTCGAGTACGATGTATGGTCCGTAGTCCACTACACCGGCCTCCCAGCGCTTATGAACTTCTTCGGCATGAAGGGCTTGGCAAACGACCGCAGGTCGATGACCTCTATGCCGTCACGCCCATCGACCCGTAGTCCACGCCTCATCCCTAGAGAGAATACCGCACCAAGGTACCGACCCACAAACGGCAGGACAGCCTGTGTCACGTCCGAGTTGTGGAAACCACGTTTACCCCGCGCGAACTGGAAGTCGTCGGGGTAGCCGCACAGCCGCGCGCCCTCACGTAGCGTCAGCACTCGGTCCTGTGTCGGGTGCACCATCGCACCGATATCCAAGATGGTCCCACACGGCGCGTCGTAGATCAGTCTATGCGCGATAAACCGTGCGGGCTTCGCGGGCAACCCCCGCGCCATCACGCGCCGCCAAGCATCACCCCAACTTTCGCCCTGCTGCAGGTCGCGTATCACGTTTAGCTCGCGCTCATCTGGAACAGTGCGACTGTGCCCCCACGCTTCATCATCGGGACGGTCCTCAAGGTCACCAATGGTATCCCACACTGTAGACACGTCACCGTACGTAAGGGGCGCTATGGTGAAGAGATCCCTGATCTCATACTTGTGCGCGATAAAGTGAAACCGTTGCCGCAACTGTGGCGCCCCATGCAAGACCGCGTTCGTGAAGAATATGGTCACGGCATAACCATCCCTCATGGCCTTATGCGCAAACCGCTCAAACAACGGCCGACCGCCTGTAGGCGACCATGCGCGGCATACCGACTCGATCACAATAAAGTCCGCATTCAGTTTCAGCCCCGCATCCAGCGAATCCATGGCATAGACGATACGCGGATCATCCATACCCTTCCGACCTCCTGCCAAACTCCACGGCGCACACGGGGGGTTCGCATACACGATGTTGACTCTATTCTGATACGTCCTAAGCGGCCAGTCCTCATACGGCGCTAGAGTATGATCCATCCGTGTAGCGAGGTTTAACTGCGCCGTCTCAAACCCCGCGTCAAGCTCCTCGAGCTGTGCCAAAACCTCAACGCCGGCCTGCTCCATACCAATGGTGAAGCCACCAGAGTAGATATGAACCCCGACGCCAGTTAGTTTAACTGTCATCAGTCTCCTTCAGCACGCCCCGCCGCTCTAGTTCCTTCCGCAGTTTCAATGTTGAAGGGTTTGTTACAAAAAGAAGTTCACCATAAGCCGGAGCGTACCCCTCATGCGCCCTCTCCTCATTGAACGCGATCATCCCTTGCGTCTCAACCCATACAAGGGCAGCCAGGGCTATAAGCTCAGCGTCGGTCACAGTGGATACCAGCCCTCGGCGCGAAAGAGGTTAACGACCTCTTCGAACGAGCGCTTATAGTCGATGGTCACGGTCTTCATGCCCGCATCACGGAGCCGCTGAGCCACCCGGGTCATATACTTGTGGTGCCCCTTGACAGGATCCTCCTTGATAGGTTTCCCGCCGTTTCGCTGATAGATCCGCTGGATGCAGAGATCCACCGGCGTGTCCAGGAATGCGAAGATGAATGGCATTTTCAGTCGCTGCGCCATCTCTATGTATGATGGCACAGTGCTCGAGATCACGAGCGCCTCGAAAAAGATATGCCCCATGGCAGCATAGCGCTCAATGAGCGGCAACAGTGCCGACCTGTCGTGCGGCGAGAGCGTATCCAATCCTCCACCCTTTGCTCGGTACGAGCCGAGCAGGTAGAAGTTGTCTGGCAGCTTGTAGCCTATCAGTCGCGGCGAGAACTTGTTCCAGCCATCCTCAAAGATAGGCTCGCCGCCAAATGTGTCCAACAGCTGGTGTCCCACGTAGGACTTACCGCTTCCTGAAGGTCCGCGCAGGTTGACGATCATCGCGCGTACTTCCTCGGCAACCCCACTGAACCCCAACGGTCCTTCAGCACGACGCCCGTCTCGAGGTTGATTATCCGGTCAGCACGATACACATCGGCCATTGAGGGACACGCCTGAATCACCGTATGCTGCCCATACGCCATCTCTAGCTTTACCCCACTAGCAATTTGAACCGCGGGGTTATCCCTAATCATAGCACCGCCTCCGTATTGATCCCTACACTGTTAAGATACCGCGCGAAGTGTTCGTTTGCCACCGCCCGCGGCCGTGCCCTGCGCACCCAGCCAAGCGCCGTGTTACCTGATATGGGGTAGAGCTCATGCAGTATCAGAGCCGCAAGCAACCCCGAACGGTTTCGTCCCGCGTTACAGAAGACGAGCACCCCTCCCCCGTGCTTGATGTGGATGGCCAGACGCCTCGCAAGAACCGTCAATTTATCTGCGACAGGCGTTGCCAGTCGCCCGTCCGAGATCGGGATGTGCTCGTACATGATCTCGGCGCTTTGGTAGAGGTCCCAATCCTCGTGTCGAACAAGGTTCACCACATATGTGATACCCAGTTTACGCAGAGCGACACGCTTATCCTGCTGCTGGATGTCAAAGAACTTGCCCCTGATATAGAGTCCGTCTGTGATCTGTGTTACCTTCATGAACCGCTCCTCACCACGGGATTGACAAAGTCCCCGGTTTCACGCGTTCGTACGTAGTCGTATATCGCGTCACTCCATGTGTACCCGTGCTCACCCAGCACGGCACTACACTCGTCACGCCGACCCTCCCATCCCTGCACCTCACCGAGGGCCCAGCTTGGAAACAGCAGCGAACGTGTGTTCAACGTTCTGAACACCGTATTTGGAAATGCCGCCTGCACCTTTCGCAAGTGCCCCAGCTCCGAGTCGTGCGCCCGCCCCGGGTATTGCCGCCCGTCGTAGGCCTGTTTGTAGTCACAGAGCATGACCTCAAGGTTGAACCAGTCGAGGTCAATCCCTCCCATTTTCAACTCATAGCGCAAGAGCTCGGCGTCCCACTGTGCCATCGTGAGGTTGAACGCGCTGTCGTTACCGTTCAGTTCAACCGCGTCGTCAGGATAGAGCCAAGAGAGCGCCAGCCGCGGCGACCAGCCGCCTGCTGGCCTGATGTCCGTGAACTCGTACTTCGGCAGCCCGCATGTTCGCCGAAGCGTCTCATACAGCTTCATCGTAGCGTACCGGCCGTTGTACCGGACCTGCCGCACGATCTCAAAACTCTCCTCGAAGCTCTCTGCCCGTGCCAGCGCCTCAAAGCCGCCGGGCCGCGTCAGCCAGTCCGCGTAGTCGAGCATGTGCTCGGCAAACTTGCGCGGCGACCGCACCGGCCTGCGCTCGCGCCGCAGCACCAAATTGCTCCAATTGCTTCGGATCCAGTCCTCGAAATCCCACGGCTCATGCAGCGCGCGCACAGGGTGTGACCAATCAGCGAATATAGCCTCACCGGTCGGCACGTTGTACGGCCCGATGTAGCAGCCGATAAACCAGGCCCGCTGCATGAGATCCGCGCTCAGTTGCCCGGCGATCGACTGGGCCAACTTCATATGCGGGTCAGGGCCACCGCAGAGCAACTCATACCGCACGAACTCCCTGAACGCGCGGCGGTGGGTCCTCGGGTCGCCTTTTACCTCACGCACAACCATTAACGACCGCCTTTCCAATTCGGATTAAGCGGGCCCTTCAGCGCAGCAGCAATCTTAGCCTTGGTTACCGACGAATGCCGGCGACCATAAAAAGGCGCATCCATACCAAATCTACGCCGCCCGTTTTGTCTTGATGCCGAAATATGCGCCCTAGCCTCAGCAGAGACAATTCGGCCGCGCGTCTTAGCCACTATTTTAGCAACGGTCTCTGCCGAATTATGCCGACCCGTAAGGGCGCACCCATCGCCACCATCAGTCATATTTGTTAAACGAGCGCCCTGAGCCCGAAGATCTGCAATCCACCGACGTTCAGCCTCGTTCAAATCTAGCACATCACGCTCGAGAATGACCACCGCCGGGGGAACTAGAAGAGAACGAAGCCAGGCCTGCAAATGATGATTGCACCCGCGCCGTAAGCGAACATTCCTGAGATGCGTCTGAAGTCTGGCCTCAGCCGTCTTGGAAGTCTTGCCGACATATCGCATCTCAAGTGTATCGGAATTGATCAGCGCGTAAATAACGCCCTTAGGCAATCCACTCCTCCAGTTCCTCACGGGCCTCGTTGTCCGTGAATTGTGTCGGCGGACTCTTCATGAAGTAGGAGCTCGGCGCGATCAGCGGGCCGGCGATGCCACGGTCAAGCGCTAGTTTAACGCAGCGCAGCGCGTCGATCACGATACCCGCCGAGTTCGGCGAGTCCCAGACCTCCAGCTTCAGCTCCAAGTTCAGCGGCACGTTCCCGAACGTCGTACCCTCTATGCGGATGTGGCACCACTTGCGATCCAACAACCACGGGATATGGTCGCTAGGCCCGACATGGATCTGCTCAGCGGGAAGCGCCGTTCCCAACTGCGACTGAACCGACTGCGTCTTCGAGATCTTCTTCGACTCCAAACGCTCGCGCTCCAGCATGTTGAGGAAGTCGGTGTTGCCGCCGAAGTTAAGCTGATACATCCGGTCGATGCGGACACCGCGGTCCTCAAAGAGACGCGCCAGCACCCTGTGCAGGATCGTCGCGCCCACCTGAGACTTAATATCGTCCCCGATGATGGGCAGTCCTGCCTCCTCGAACCGCGCCCCCCAGTAGGGCGAACTGGCGATGAAGACCGGGATGCAGTTGACCACACCCACATTAGCCTCGAGCGCCTGCTCCATGTACCACTTGGTCGCCTCCTCACTGCCCACCGGCAGGTAGTTGAGGAGGACATCGGTCTTTGTCTGCCGCAGCACCTTTGCCACATCAACCGTAGGCGCTGTCGACTTCTTGATGATCTGCGATAGGTACTTGCCCAGCCCATCGTGGGTCATTCCACGCTGAACAGGGACGTCCATGTACGGCACATCTGATGAGCCTTGAGCAAACCTAAGCGTGTTGTTGGGCGGCGCATAGATGGCCTCAGACAGATCCTTGCCCACCTTGTTGGCGTCGATGTCAAATGCCGCAACGAAATTGATGTCCGAGATCTTGTACCCACCCAAGACCGGATGCATGAGGCCGGGGATCTCCTGGAGAACCTTGGCATCACGATAGAAGTTAACGCCCTGGACAAGCGACGAAGCGCAGTTGCCTACCCCGACAATAGCTACGTTTATCTTCTTGCGCACGAGTCTCGTCCTCCTACTTTTCCGTTCGATTACGACCCAGCGCCCACCTGTTGTGGACTATAGTGCAAGCTGTCAACCGCTTCGAACAGTGTAAGCACCTCGCCTCAGCCTCGGGAACATGCCCCGCGTGTGCCAAGTGCCACAAGACATCGTCGTGCCCCCAGATCCGGCACGCGACCCAGTTCCAACAATGAATAATAGACTTCGCCATCCACGTGGGCAGGCGCAGTCCCCCGCGCCACTGCCAGAGCAGAAATGGACCATGACGAGAGATACCTGACTTACGCACTGTCAAACCTTCCCAGCAGTTTATAGGCCCCGCCCATCGGCCTGAGGCGTCTGAGCAGTATCTGTGAATGGCGGCGAGTAACCGTATGGAAGACAATCGCCTTATCCATTTCCCGCCCCCTCACACAGAAATAGTTCCAAGCCGGGTCGCCGTCATAGCCAAACCCGACAATTTTGAACTCACAGCCGATACAGCGGCGGTCCCTATCCTGCCATACCTGGCCGCGCTGGACCTCAAAAGCTCTAGTACCCATTCTGCTGACGCTCCTTATTGATCTTCGCCTTAGCTAGATAGTACCCGGTCAGCAACTTCGGGTCATCGATACCCATGTCAATGAAACCTTCCAAGACAAAGTGCAGAAGATCAACGAGCTCCTCGATGACGCCTTCACGCTCCCCCTCTGTCAGCTCGCGCCCGTAGTCGCCCCTCCACAGTTTCCATGGCAGCCATGCTTTAAGCTCCGAACCCTCATTGATGATAGCGTCGGCCAGCATGACCATCTTCAAAGATGGCGACAGCTTCTTATGCCCCTTGAGGCGCGCGTCAATCGTCGCCTTGATCGACTTCTGGATGAGGAGCATCTCAGCAAGACAGAACTCAGCAGAAGCAACCTTGACTGGCTTCAACGGACGGTGTCGCTGTCTTAAACGACTACCCATTTCCCCTGCTCCTTTCGCTCCTCTACATCGGAAGAATGCTGCTTGATAAAGTCATCGATAAGCACCATCGCCGCATCAGATGCCGAAGCCCTAAGCATCTCCTCATCCACGCGCAACACCGGGATCCTCGCGTTATCATAGATCCATAGGTCGCGTGCGGCGTCCCGCTTGCGTTTTCGCGGACCAGCATGCGCCGAAGTCCCATCAGCCTCAAAGCCAAGCCAGAGCTCCTCCACCAAGATATCAAGTGCGTACCGTCCAACCCGGACCTCCGACCTGACCTCCAACCCCAGCCCAGTCAGTAGCGCCATAAGCTGCCTGTGCGGCTTCGTCAACGTCCTGGGCGTCTCCTCCCTACTCCACGCTGGCATATCTAGGATGCTTACCTTGTCGTCGCTTACCGGCCTTGTTCTTACCGCGCTGCAGGACGCGCGGGAGCTCGTTCACGTACAAGATGGCCTCGTGACGCTCACTGTGCGTTCCCACCCCCTCGCGCTTGATGATGACCATCAGTCTCTGTCGCATTAGGCCTCGCTCTGTCCCTGCTGTGCTGCCTCCTCCGCCTCCTTGATAAGCCGAGCAGCGGTCTGCACCAATGTCTCATCCACCCACTGATAACCGCAGCAGGGACAGATACTCAGCAGTCCCTCGCTGGCATACCGACACACCTCCGCCTTAGGCTTGTTGTCGTAGTTATAGTACACAGTGTCTATGACCACGCAGCCGCACTGCTTGCACTTCGCGCTTGGATCGTATGGATTCATACTAGCTCCTCCCTAGAAGTCAGGAATCTCCGAGATCAGTTTTTTGAGCGTATCCTGCAAGACCTCGTTCCCCCGTACCTGCTCGTAGAGATTCATCTTGCCAAAGACCCGCTCACCGCCCGGCAGCGTGTACCACCCGCCGTCCTTCGCGATTATGCCCAGCTCGACCGCGAGGGGCACCAGACCGCCGATCTCATCTATGATGCCGGTAAAGTAGAAGGGGGCACTGCCCTCCTTCCAAGGCGCGCCCATCTTGGACTTCTCGACCCGCAGTCCAAGTTGATAGCCTATACGGTGCTTATCATCGCCCTTACCCTCCTCAATCCAGTTGCCGCGCCGCACGCGCACGATCTGGTGCGCCACAAAGCGCTGGCCACGTCCACCGGGCAGCGTCTCTGGACTGCCGAAGATAAGACCCACCTTTTCACGAAGCTGGTTGATGAGGATGACAACGGTCTTCTCGTTGACAGATACCACCTTACGCAGACCCTTGTTGACCAGTCGTGCAAGGCTGGCCATGGTCATATCCTCCATTGCGCCCTCAGACTCGGCCGTCGGCGTAAGTTGCGCTATACTGTCCATGACCACAATCCCGATCTGAGCCTTACAAAGAGCCTCCGCCACGTCCCATGCCTGCTCACCCGTAAGCGGGCGCGAAAGCAGAAGACTTTCGGTATCGATGCCAAGTGTCTTAGCCCAGGAGGGATCGTATGAGTGCTCCACATCGATGAATGCCGCGATGAGCCCTCGGGCCTGCGCCTGTTTGATCGCCATATAGGCCAAGAGTGTCTTGCCTGACGACCACTCGCCGATCAGCATTGATATGCGCCCAAAAGCAAAGCCACCATCAAGGGCCGCGTCAAAGGAGGCGATACCTGTCGGCAAGACCTCCACGATGAGCTTCTCATCACTGCCCCAGAACAAAGGCACGTTACCGATCCGCTTATCGGCCGCAAGACCCTTCTTCAGTTGTTCCAGTTCACTCTTATCCACCATCACTAGCCCCACCGATGCAGATCTGCCTTCCGCTGTCGAATCATGCCCCAGGTCTGCTGACGTCGGCCCTCGAGAGACCGGATGCCATCACGATCGATCCCGCGCAAAGCCCGCTGCTCCGCACGAATCTGCTCATCGTCAAGATAAAGCTGCTCGAGAACACGGTCATGGTCAAACCTATAAGGGTTAGACATTCTTCAGTCCCGCCTCCAGAGCGTGCAGTGGGGTCATAACGAAGTCCTGATCGACCTTGCACGCCTTGCACATGAATCTGACTATCAGCGCCTCGGTACCAGCATCCAACAAGCGCCTGACCTTGCGCGGCTTAATAAACTCGCGCTCGGCCCCGCAGTTGTCCGAGTAACAGATCCCGAAGAACGGTGTTAGGCCCACAGTATGAACCCCAGCGTGATCGTCGTGACGATCGTAGCCAAACCGTTCGCGATGAGCAGTCCGACCTTCTGCGTTGCAGCCCCGAGGACCGTGAATGCGACGCACCCGACCAGCAGACAGGAGAACGCCGGCAGCGAGAGCCCAGCCGTCTCTCTGGTCCGCAACAGGTTCCACAGGTGGAACACATAGAATGCGAGCAGACCGAGCATACCGATCTTGTCGCTCAATCCGATGATCCTATCCCTGTTCACCATCGGCCTCCCGTGCGCTATCTCCACTATCCTGACTGTGCTCACCAATAGCCTCCTTCTTCTTCCCCTTCGGCTTCTCCAGCACGTCCTTCTGTCTCCGCACCTCGTCCACAATAACCTTGGTGTTCTTTCGAACCGTAGTCTGCCAGGTCTCGAGCCTAGCCACCCGGTCGCGCAGCGTCGGCGTCTCAGTTGAGCCTGCATCGATAGACAGCATGTCCATCACGCGATGCTCAATCTCATCGTCGATAGCGAGCCAGGCCTTGCCCGCCGCGGCCAGGGCGTGCTCAAGCTGCGGCTCCAACGGCTGGTCGAGCCTGATGTTCTTGATCTCGACCGTGGGCCGTACGTTCCCGAAGTCACCTGTCGGGATAGTGGCGCCGAGCGTAACCGATATGGTCAGGGGCTCGACGCCCTCGGCTGTCTTATTTGTCCTACGTCCTGGCACGGTCTAGTCGAAACCGACCTCGTCGTCGGGCGGGACCGTGTCGGCCGCGCCGCCTGCAACCTCAGCAGCAGGCTCAACCGCGGTCTTCACCGGCTCACCGCCGAACTCCTCCAACACAACCTCATCCAGCGGGCGAAGAGTCTGGATCGCCTGAGCACACTCTGCGCTGGGCGGTCCCGGGTCCTTCCCCTCGAAGATGTACTGCACCGGACCCTCGCCGGTCTTGCCAAATCGCTTCAGATCCCAGTTCCGGTCCAGCAGTGTCCCCAACTCGCCGAACTTGTCAGCGACCATATCAACCATCCGGTTGCGTATGAGCCAGATGCGTACCTCGTTGATCTTCTCGATGAAGATCGGCACTTCGCCCCGCATGGCCCTCGTCCACTTGCCCTCTGCGTCTGGGTACTTGTGCGCGACCGCGTAGAGGTAGACCAAAAGCACGCCCTTCGGCTTGCCAGGCAATCCTGCAGCGCAGTACTTGCAAGCATCCGCATCGTCGATGAACTCGGCCTCTTCGTTCAGCCTGCGCGTGCAGAGCACGTCCTTCGTGTAGTCCTTGCCGCGCTGCGACGACATCGCCACCTCGTGAAAGAGGTGCGTAAAGGTCTCGTTGCCGTCAGTCAAGATCCTGAACTTGGCGATATCACCGTCCTGTGTCAACCACAGTTTCCTGATACCACTTCCCCTGAAAGCGTGCTTCTCACGCTCCTTACCCAGGTAAGCAAGTCCCCTTCCGTAACCGCTCAAGTTGTCTACCCTCCTCTTAGAGCTACCGCAGGACGCCAGTTTACCGCCGCTGTGATCCGTCGCGCCGGTTGTCCCTTACTATCCAATGGTACGCGCTGCGCACAGCGCCAATCGCGCACGTCGTCGCCCAAAGCGTCGAACAGCTCGACACGGGCACCCCGTCGTTCGGCAGCCGTCACCGGCTTGCCGGTCAACACCTTCGTTACAACCGTCCGAGTCGCGAGACTCAAGTCTTTGACCCGAGCGATAAACTCACTAGACGCCGCCAGGTCAGTCAAATCTGGCTCAGGAGCAGCGGGCACCTTATCCGGGTCATCGGGCAATGGGCTTACCTCCGCAAAGAGGTGGGCCCGCTTGCGGCCGCGTGAGCCCAGCTTACAAAGCTGGTTGATGACTGCTCGTTTGAAGTAGGGGTAGAAGGGAACATTCAACGACACGTCGTAGTTGCGGAGACACCGTATCATGACCTCGATAATCTCCTGACGGACGTCATCACGATCAAAGCCGGCTATATGCCAGCGCGAATGCGCCTCAACAAAGTTCCCGTACCGTTTCATGCAGCCCTCAAAGGTCATCCCATCGTGCATAACAATCCCTTCCAGTGTACAAAACCCTGCCGATTATAGTATACCACAGTCATGGCAGGCCACCCACCGCGGCATCAACCGCCTCCGATATGGCGACCTTCAACTCGATGCAGTTACACTCCTGAACATCTTTCCGCCCGTTCGATAAACTGGCGATACGCACCTTGACCCGCTTGCCCAGCAGCCGCAATGCCTGCTCGGTGCCCCGACGCCCCGCGTCATCATGATCCAGCGCCAGAACAACGACGCGCGTGCGGCCAGACAGCAGTGCAGCTTGCGCCCGCGAGACTTGAGCACCCAGCAGTGCTACCGCGGGGATCCCACACTGCCAAAGCCATACCGCGTCCAACGGCCCCTCGACCGCGACGACCTCGGACGGTACCTCGGGCAGCATGTCCCAGCCAAACAGGACATCTGATGCCTGAAGACCCGGCGTATAGACATACTTCGGAGTCACCAACGGGTTGACATACCGATAGATAAGTCCCATGACGCGACCCTTGAAACTTACTGGCAGCACCACCGCACCGCGTGAACGGTCCTGCCCCACATCCCACTCCTTAAGTGTAGCGGGCTCGAAGCCCCTATCTATCATGTAACGGTATGTTCTCCCATGCTCGTAAGGCGGAACCACCGCCTGAGTGTCTAGCGCGCCAACCGCGGGTTTCAACGCCTGAACCAGCACATCCGTGCCAGGATCTGGTGCCACCATGTCCTGAAGCCACCGCAGTGCATCAGCCTCAGAGATCCCACGAAGACGCGCTACCAGCTCCTCCAATCGACCCGCGCCGCAGCCCGCGTAGCAGACCCAGTGCCCAGTTTCGATCGAGATAGCAAACGATGGCGAGTGATCATCATGAAAGGGGCACAGACAGAGCGCCCACGGGTCACGCGTCTTCTGCTCGACGCGCACGACCTCTACGCCGAGGATATCCAAAACATCAGCCACCTCGCGACGGTAGCTTGCACTTCCATATTTCGTGAAGATCTTTGTATTCAAGACCAACCCTCTAACGCCCCTGAGGGCGCGTTCTGGTACCCGGCGGTAGGATACTACCTCTGCGGCAGTTGACCAATGTTCTTAGCCAGGTCAGTGACGCCGCCGCATACGCAGTAAGCCTCACCCTCAGTCAACTCAGTCTCGAAGAGAAACTTGCCACATTTCGAACAGTAGATCTTGTACACGGGCGGCCCTTTCATTATTTGTACCTTCTCTGACGAGCCGGGCAATAACGACACCTCCGCAGATACACGTCGCAGAACGGCTGCCAGGGCTTCCACGCATGGCGGCGCAAACAACACAGCACCAGATGAATCACCCTAGAACTCAACAAGACCCCTGTCTCCTTCCTGAGGTTGAAGCTGCCGGATGACGCCCCGGTTAACATCAAACTCAAGGTACTGTCTGTAGGTGACCTCAGGGCCGTCCCTGAACTTCGGCACCCTGAAGACCCGCTGCAGCTTATTTCCCCGCACCTTCGCCAGCGAGATGAGGCGGTTCGCATCCTCAACGATCGCGTTCCCATACGCAGCCTGGTGTTGCTCGGGCGTGTCCTCCTGGATGACAGCGGCCTCCCTGTTGGCCTGCGTCACGCAGAGGACTGTGATACCCATGCCCTGCGCCAGCCCCTTGATCCGTTTCGCCGCATCGAACATCACCTCCCAACTCTTGCCCTTCCCACTAAGGAGGTGAAAACCGTCGATCGCAAGGATATCAGGCTTATGCTCGCGGGTCAGCGAAATGACGTCCTCGACCGTAAATTCCCCGCGCTGGCCCGAATCCACAGTTATCCAGTCGTCGCGCAAGGCGAACTTCTCGGCCCACTCATCATACTTGGCTAGATCGACAGTCCCGTTACGCAGGTCCTTGAGTGTAAACCCCCACTCAGGACCGTCAAGCTGTGATAGAAAAACATCAACGCGCCACTCCATGTCCAGCTTTGAATTTTCCGGCGAGAGCAAGAGGATCCGTTTACCGGCGAGGTAGGCAACGCAGGAAAAGTAGACAAGCATCGAGCTCTTCCCAGACCCAGGGATACCCATGATAGCTACAAGTTCCCCTGGCTGCCAAGATGAGCCCTCGTCATCGAAGATAGGCAGACCCGTAGGGATACCCCAGCTACGCCCCTCGATACGCGCCTGAACACGGTTCTGGACCTCCTGCGCGCGGACGCCCGCGTCCTTGTCAGAAAATCCCGTGTGCACATCCTGACGCGTCGACACAGCAGAAAGCTCTTGAACAATGCGATGGGTTACCCCCTCAGGGTCATTGTCCAGCGCTGGCACCAAATCCAACAGGATCACGCGCGAACGACGCGCTATGTCATAACGCACCAGCTCGTTGACATGCGTCTCGTAGTCGCGAGCATCATCAAGAACAACCACACCGAGCGCAGCCAAATCAGCGGCACCGGGCAGCATCCCACCACCCACAGAGCGCTCCGCGAGCAACTCCCACGCCCGACGGTGGACATCATTCTGAAACGCTGAGCTGAGAAGCCCCTGCTTGATAGCCCACTGCACACTCTCAGATGTGCGCAGAGCTGACAAGGCAAGAAGCTCGACCTCGTCGGGCGTCAGATCAGGCATCCTCTACCTGCTCTCCAAATACATTCAGTCCAGCTGTCGAGCCGGGCAGCGTAGCCTCGTTAAGACTGTAGAGGCGCGTCACGACCACAGTATCAACCGCCGCCTGTTCTTCTGGCGTCATGTAACTCAGGACCTCGGCGATGGCCCCCATGACTGTCGTTGTTTGGATCTGGCACTCGCTACTCATACCATGCCCGTATGTGTGAATCACCACACACCACGTAGGAACCTTGCGTACCGTTACCATCACGCTACCTCCTCGGTCAAAGTACCGCTCCCCGTTCATCATTCAGTCGGTTCAGCATCCGAGCAGCACGAAGTTGCCTGGGCGTATCACCGTCCTTGATAGCGTCCATCCAATAAACCAGCCAATGGTCAATGGACGCCCGCACCTTAGAGTCCTGCTCATCAAAAAACCACCGCGCATAGCGCCAAGCTCCCGGCGGATAGCCCAAGCTGTTCCGCACAAAGGTAAAGTGAAAGAAGTTCAATGACTGAAGCGCGTTGAACGCGCTGCGTTGCTCGCCGATGATATGGGCACAAATGACAGCTACCATATCAGGATCCCTGAAGTCCTGAACAAGGTCACGAACACGCCGGCGCAGTACCACATAATCGCGGTACCGGCCCCCGAAGTGAGGCTTCACGCGCTCATAGAGCCACTTGGCGACGGTCTCATCCTGTGCCATAGCCGATGTCTCCACTGACTGTAAAGTACTCGTCCAAGCCAGCCCGCCCAAGCGGGTCAGATCCTGCAAATGGGTCCAAGATAACAGTACCCGGCACCGTGCTCGCCCGCGCTAAGGTGGCGTAGATCTCTGGTGGCTTGCGCGACCCGCCTATCGGAGGCGCGAAGAACACGCTCGGTATGGACTTGGACCGGAGCGGCCGCCTGACCGACTTTACCGGCTTGCCCATCAGTGCAGCCTCCGCCTCCTCATACGACCGCCGATAGAAGCAGACGATAAACTCATGCGCGGCGCGGTATGAGTGCCCGAGACCAATCCTCAGGTCTGTCCCATCCTTCCGCGTCTTTACCCAGACAAGTGTATGAAAGTGTTCCAGCATCATCGGGTAGCTGTTAAGCAGCAGCTCAAGCTTGCGCTCAGGACAGAACACATAGAGATGCGCCCCGGGCTTGAGGACCCTACTTATCTCAGCAAGCATCTTCAATACCTTGTCATCATCGATGAGAGGATAATCGCTCGCCTTAACGGCCTTCGCCTTGGCACTCACGCGCCGGTCAAAGTGCCACGGTGGATCCGTGATGATGGTGTCGATGCTCTCGTCCGCCAGCGGCAGCCTCAGCGCGTTAAGATTAAGTCGCGTATGCATATCTTAGTCCCACAGCGCCGGCCAGTACAGCGCGAACAACCTGAGCGCCTCAATAATCTGTGGATCGGTCTCCGGGTTAGCCCAAGCATCACCAAGCAGATCCTCGGCGTTGGCCATCCGCTCGAAGCCCTCGATCATCGTCGTCAGTGTTGCACGCCACCAGAGGCGACACTCATTGTCCGCACCGCCATCGTCGCACGCGATGCCCTGAGAAAAGATACTGGGGAATGGCATATCCGGACACCAGTAGCCGTTGCCCTTGTCCCGCAGGTCCGTCAGTATGCCGGCCATGACCTGCCCGAAGTATGAATACCCCATCCACCAATCGCCATTCGACCAGCCGCGGCGGCCGCGCTGCACGAAACACCTCGCGGCGTACCACCTGTCCTGCAGCCAACTGAGCAGTCTCACTTCGTCACCATTGCAGTCACGCCCTTCAGATAGATCATCCGCCGGCGCAGCTCGTCCGCATCGTGAATATCGAACTCCTGCATCGCGCGCCCGACATCCAGCCACTCAGAAAACGGCCGCCCGTAGAGCTTACCCTCCGCCATAGGCCCGCGGCCGGCCATGAGCACGCACTGGATCTCGCTGAGCACCTGCTTGTCCGAAAGGTTGCCCCTCGACGCCATCGCCCCCTGGATCCGCCGGAGTATAAGGCTGAGGTCGTTGCCGTCGTTCCAGGCGAGGGCAATCCTCGCCGCGACCTCCCAGCTCAGCTGTGACAGCCCGAGCTCAGGGATGTCGTACTTCTCGCACGGCAATCCGCGCGCCGCGCACCACCGGCAGACGTCTACCGTCACCTTGGTTGGCAGCGGATTGCTATCCGCTGCGTGCTTAGGCCTGCCCATCATTCGCCGTCCCTTCCGGACCCATGTCCTCACGCACCAGCTTCTCCCTGAGCTCCGGCCTGGCCTCTAGTATGCCGTTGACCACGGCCTCGAGCTGAGCGTCGTCGCGCAGGTTGATGAAAAACACGATCCTGTGATCAAGCTGCAGCGGCCCCCCACAGACCACGATCTCGACCGTCGTAAAACTGTCGAAATCGCGGATCTTGGCCTGCAATGGGCGACCAAAAGTGTGAACGCCGATATCACAGATAGGCGTCATGCCGCAGTCTTTTGTATCCACTAACCCGTTACCTCCTGCACTCTACCTGTACCAAAGTACCATCAGGCGCCACCTCGGCAAGCGGCCGAAAATCGGCTATAGCGACCGTACCCTCCGGAGCTTCGTGCGCGTCCGGGTCTTCTGCTAATGGCTTGGGCCATGATGCCCACCAGCGTCGCACCCATGCACGATCGCGGTAGTCTGAAACGCCACGATACCCACCACTAGAGCAGTACGCGACAGTGTCCGTATACCGCGGCAACTCCGTCGTGACCCCAGCCAGGATACGCCCGTGCCACCACTCGTGGAACCGCACAGCGTCAGCAAGCTCCGCAAAGGCGAGCAGCCGCGTCCCATCGACCGGGGAGGTCCGATACCCAAACATGTACTTACAGCAGAGTGGCTTGCCCACATTGCACGAGTGGTATACGCCGTCACTCCACAGGTCAACGACCTTGTATACTACACGCTTTCGCGGCTGTCTGAGCAGCGTTCCCAATCGCGCGATGTAGTAGTCCACCTGCGACTGGTTGCGGTAGCGCTTAGCCTGCCTCAAGAAACCCCGCAGCAGACCATACCTCTGGACCAAAAGTAGCTCTCTCATAGTTGACCCTAAAAGTCCTTCTCCTTAAGCTTGCCAATTATCCGACGTCCACGCCGATCGCGAAGCTCTATCGCCGGCCGCGCCACCAGCCCCTCAGCCGTGAAGGGTCCCCACTCAGAGCAGATGCCGTGGTGGACTAGATCGATCGCGTCCCCCAACAAGCCTCTCGCTATGACCGGCACATGCTTGATACCCAGTTCAGAAGCGATCCTATGAACGTCTGTTCGGCGCAACCACATCCCTCCGACCATGACGTCGAACAAAACAAAGTCCACGCCGTCCTTAATGTAGTTGCCGCCGCCCTTCTGGATCCGCGCACCATAGCCTTCGCCATAGAGTGTGATCGGATACGGCACAACACAGCTGCATGTCATCGGACCGACACGACCGAAGCCGCCGCACTCCTCGCAGTTCTTCTGACCACGCCAGAGCGCCTTCAGGTTGTCAGCCGTGAACAGGCTCATGAGCTTATCCACCAGGAACGGCGGGATATCCGACTTGTCCGTACGACCGGCGATGTGTAAAAACCAGTCATCATACGGTCGGCCCGACGACTCCGGGAACGGCTCAAGTCCTACACGGATATTCGTGCCATCCACCTTTTCGGTGAACTCCCACGAGTTGTCTCTCAAATAGTCGAACTCCGGCTCGCTCCACTCAAACGGGATAACTTTGCGATCATCGCCCCGCTTGAACAGCGTCGGGATCTTCGGGTACTCGTTCACAGCGCCACCCCTTCAGTCATTGCTACCACCGTCAACAGCATCTGAAAGCTCGCGATCATCTTCATGTCGCTTGGAGCGCCACCAAAAGGTTCGCCGATCAGATCCCGCCCCGGGCGGATCACGTCGTAGAGCATCGACCCTGGCACAAGGTCCGCGAGCATCACAGTAGCCATGGTCGCGTAGGCCCCCATAAGGGCATGATGGCGATAGCACTTGGCCTGCGCAGCACCACGGATAAGACCCTCGATGAACTCCAGATAGCTCGTCTCAAAGTTCATGCCTTTACCTCCTGACTCTGACGAACCGCACGCAGCTCGCTAAGCGCGATGCGCCGCAACTCCCCACTGCCGAGGAGCACCACGCCGCAGGCGACACCACCTGGCCCGTCGACGACCTCGATCAGTTGCCCGCACTTAACATATTCGCCAGCCCGGCGGACGTCTATTGCCTTCATGCTGCCGTCTTCCCTTCCCATACCCTACCCTCACTCCAGTGCTGTCCGACCTTGATCTCGACCTCAAGTGGGACACTGAACTCGAGTCCAAAGTACTCGCGCAGCCGCGGGTACTCCATGACCTGTTTGATGACCGGCATCCACTTGTCAACCTTATCCTCGTCCACCTCAAAGAGCAGCTCGTCGTGGATGTCCCCAACGATAGCACACTCCGACCAGTCCAGCTCGTCGTTGAAAATACCCTCGGACGTAAGCGTGAGATCGCCACCGAAACCCTGCACCGGGGCGTTGATCGCCTGCCGCTCGGCAGCTGACTGGATGTCATGGTCCGACGACAAGATAGTAAGTAAGCGCCGTAGCCGACCCGCTGGGTTAGGAACCTCATGATAGCGGAATGCGCGGGCCTTCTGACGCGCGTGCCAGGACGTCAGCGTCGGATAGAGCATGAAAAACAGCGTGCGGAATGCGATAGCCTCATCCAGCGAAACAACGATGCCATAGTTCTCCCAGGCGTAGGCCTGGAATCCTCGTGCGCCCATCCCAAAGAGGAACCCAAAGTTGATGGCCTTCGCCATCCGTCGCTCGTCGCTCGTCACGGATGCGTTCACGGCCGCGAACAACTCATCGTTGTAGAGCAACTCCTCGATGTTCTTACCCACGAGCCCGCGATCCTCAACCAGCTTGTCGAACTTCCCAGTCGCCATCGACGCAGTCAAAGCGTGGATATCACGTCCAAGGGTAAATGCCAAAAGCATGATCGGATCGCCCGACAGGTACGCCGCGATACGCAGCTCAACCTGTGAGTAGTCAACTGTCGCAAGCTTCTTTCCAGGCGGCGCGCCGAGGATCGACCGCATATAGATCTCACGGGGAGTCTGCTGCAGGTTAGGATTGGCACAGCTTCGCCGGCCAGTCTTGGTACCTACCAAATTGTTGAACGGATGCAGTCTGCCGTCTGGCCCAAGAAACTCCGCCCATTGCACAAAGAATCCCTGGCGCTTCTCCTGCTGGTGCAATTGGAGGAGCAGGTCAACCGCCGGGTGCTGCCCAGCGAGGGCCTCAAGCGCCTCGGCCGTGACCTGAGGATCCTTGCGCTTCGGCGTGAACCTTGTCGCCTTAACACCAAGTCCCTCAGCGCTAAACAACCAGCTTGAAACGAAGTCAGGCGAAGAGAAGGGATGCCCGTGTTTGGCCTCCTTTGCCTTCAGGTCTGCCTGTTCGCGCAGGTTTGCCGGGATAGTCTCATAAAGCGCACGAACAATCTCCGCCGCCTTGATGTTGGTCTCATCGCGACGCTCCTGGAACCGCCCCGGGTCCACCCAGATACCGTGAACCTCAGCCTTCAACAGCGCCTCCGCGCCCGGCAGACAAGCGTGCTTATACAGGTGTGCCAGGCCTTGGTTTGCGCTAAGCTGCTCTCGAAACTTGCGATAAAGGGCGTAGGTATACGCCGCGTCCTTCGCAGCATACATACCCATCTTCTCAAGCGGGTCGGGCGGGTCGAATTTGATCTTACCCTTGCCCCACCGCGACGCACCCAGCTCGACAACGGCGAGCTCCTCCAGACCGACCTTACGATTCTCGTTGAGAAGGTGGGCCGCGATCATAGTATCAAACTGGACCGGCGGGTTGATGCCACGCCGAGCTAGCCAGCGCTTGTCGAACTTTGCATTCTGCCACACAGTCTTGCTCCGCTCAAGAAGACGCTTGAGGCGGCCCCAGAGTTCACCCGTGTAGTGCTGATGGTCTATCCACGGCGACTCCGGATGCTCGAGCGGGATGACATAGCCAAGCTGCGGGTCATCAGACATGGTAAGCAGCCAGATGCGCGCGCCTGGACGGAAGTCGAAATAGCCCTGAGTCTCAAGGTCACACGCAAACGGATGCTCGACGCCCTCAAAATGCGTCAAACAAGCGTCGACCTCAGCACGAGTCATACAGAACCTGACCACCGGCTCAGGGATCTCTTCGCCACGCACGCGCCTAGCGAACCTAGCCAGATCTGAGTAGAAATTGTCATGCCCATGTGGGTGCTGTGCTACCCACGTCGGGTGCATCGCGACCACAACCCACGCCTTGAGCGCCTCATCATAGTACTCATGACCCCGCATGTTAGTGATGCCCTCCTTGCCGGTCAGCGACTTCAACGCTGAACCGCCAAGCAGCAGGATCGCACGCGGACTGACCTGCTTGATCTCCTGCTCGAGGTAGAGTTTGCACGCAGGCACGGCGCGCTTAAGCGCGGTCTCCTTACCGGCGTTGGGCGGCATACACTTGACCGCGTTGGTCACATAGAGGTCATCACGGTTGAGGCCGACATCAGCCAAAACGATATCAAGGTAGACCCCTGACTGCCCCTTGAACGGCCGCCCAACACGATCCTCCTCGAACCCTGGCGACTCGCCGATTATCATGCCCGCCGCAGGCACCGGCCCATCACCCAGCATACACACGGTCAAGGGGCCGGTGGAAAGTGCACACTGCTGACAACGGGGGTTCCGCACCTCATTCCACAGCCGCTGGGTAGCGACCAGAAGCGGCGGCATGTCCCCACGCGTCAGCCGGCGGGTGTTGTCAACCTGCTTCGGTGTAAGCGGCTTGTAGTGCGGCGCGTCCGTTGATCTACTCCTCTTCGTTCCCCGCCACGATACCCTTCAGGATGTCCCATGACACAGATGGCTTACGCGGCGGCGCATCCCGGAGACAGGCCACGAGGTCCGACTCCTTGAGAAGCTCGTCGTTGATCGCGCTGTTGACATCCTCAGGCACAAGCTCCCACGCCGTGGGGTGCGTGATGCGCATGAAGACCTCGCCGCCGACCTTGTCGCGCAGTTCATCGTAGTCGAGGCGCGGCGCCGACGTCGTGTAGGTCACGCGCAACTGTTTGCCTATGTTGGAAAGGGGGATGATCCTGCTCGAGGAGATGATGGGCAGCTGGTCCCCATACTTCTCAACAAGATCACGGATCAGCTGCTTCAGTCCATCCAGTTGCTGGCTCTTCAGCTTGATAACGGTATCAAGCTCGGCTGCCTGAGATACCAGGTCCGCCAGCTTGTGAACGGCCGTGCGCGGAAGGTTTACTCTACCGTTCGCCATGACGCCTCTACCTCCCTCAGTTCCTCTTCCGATATAACCTTAAAATCAGCAGGATACTGCGTAAACCCATCCGGGTACGGTGCCCCATCCGGTGCCATCAACCGCAGGAACGGTCGCGCTGCCAGCGCCCGGGTAAGACCGATGAATTTGGCGCCGCCCTGCTGCATCTCGAACACCATAGTCTCGTCGATATCGATTATGATGCTCTCGATCTGATAGACCTCTTTCAGGTCCTTCCGATTCTGGATCCAATCCCCTACCTTCACCCCATGCCTCCAGTTTTCTTCCGCCACGATGCCTTAAGCCGTCCCATCGCCCTGCTGGACCAGTCCGTCATGACCTCGAAGTCCCACGGCGATTGCAGGATTCTGTCATCGTACGGCGACCCCGGCGGTGCCTTCAGCCACAGGATCGGCATCGCCGCCAACTGCTTAGTCCCGCCCCTCGCCAGGTACCCCTCGTCGATATCGAGTTCTATGCTTTCAACCAGGAAGACCTCATCTTGTCGTCTCCTGTCCTTAGGCCGGATGTAGTCTCCCACCTTCACCTTGAAGCCCCTTTCATATCGCCATAGTCATTATACCGCAAGACCACCCGAGCGGTAAACAACCGCCCTGGCACCTATCTGACCTGAGTCGCCAAACACCGGCTACAGTGCCGCTCTGTGTATGCCCACTCATCCGTTATGACCACATGCCACGCACCCCAATAGTGAAAACGAAGTCTGCACCGTATCGGCGTCCCATCCATTTGATATTCTGCTTCTTCAGCCGCCCGCTGCCCCAGCGCTCCGCCATCACCCCATACCTGCCGCTGCGCAGCGAGCACGATCCACGCGCCGACATCGACCACCACTACCGCGGCGGCCATCGGCAGTCCCGCAGCCACGAACCCGATGAACGACCCCACCAAGAATGCTATCTTCAAGGCAGAGATGTACAGCGGAAAGTGGCAGTAGTGGCGCCGCCAATTGCGCACGACCATCGGGTAGAACACCACCGACTGGCCGGCCGCAGCGGTCGCCAAGATCATATCAGGAGTTAGTCCGAACATCTCCAGAGTCCAAGTCCTGCAGCAGTTCGTGCGCCCTGCTGAATACACTGTTCAACCGCGCAGAATCGGCTACCATCATCTTGCCCTCACCGTTGCGCACCGGCTCGCCGAAGTCCATGTATAGATCGAGGTCCTTCAGGATCCCCATGAGCTCGTCGTACCTAGCCGTCTGCTCCCGTATCGTACCAACGGCGAGCAATAGGGCCGAGTTGCTCACCTTCAAGATCTCGACCATGATATCGTCGTACGCGCGCTGCCGCCTGCGCCCGCGGATGAGGGCAATCGCCGACAACGCGACGACCGCGATCAGGAACGCCACGCCGGCGATCTCAGCTATCATCGCTCCACCTGACTGACGTTCGGCTTGGATGCGGCGAACCGGCCAGTCTGCGTGCCGCGCCGTTCCCACGTGAAGATGAACTCCGCGAGAGAGCGCCGCAGCGGCGATGGCAGGCTCGGCACCAGCACCTCAGCGGTCCCGCCTGGGGCATCGTAGTGCACAGTCACAGGCTTACCTAGACGCTTGGCCTTCACCATGGCTGTCAGCACACTGTTCGCGCGCTCGCCATACTTTACGAACGCGTGCAGCTCGTCGCTGGCCTCAATCAGCTCGTCCGTTGCCTTGTCGAGGGCAGCCCACTTATCCTGCTCCTTCTGCTCCACGGAGCGCTGCCGGCTGCCAAAGTCTGGCCGGTGTATCTCTGTCTTAAGCCCTCGACTCTCGGCCGCCCACACCGCCGCCTCCTGAACCCCCCGCGCACCCCCGGCTACCACAACGGTATCTGCCGCAAGTCGCCGGATGAAGTCCACCACGACCAGTGAGCTGACGTTGCGCGTCGGACCTACCACACCTATCTTCGTCATGCTGGTCCTCCTGCCTACTAACCGTCCTAATACTTATGATACCCGAGTCGTGTCCGCATCGAAAAACCGTCCCGCCGGCTCGCGGTGGCCGCAGACGAGACAGTGGTAGTCGTTGCGCTCGCGAAATAACCATCCATGCCCTCGCGGACAGGGGCGTGCTTCATCTGGCAACCTCGTAACAGCCGGTCGCAGCGCGGCCTGCCGCTGCACGATAGTGCTCAACGCGTGCTGCTTGGCAGCCTCGCAGCGGTCCCTCAGCGTCTCAAGCGCGTTGATACGGTCTTGTCGCTTAGGCGCGCTGTGTCTCCGCTTGAGTATCTGGTGCATGCCGATATAGGAGCGCGCAGACGTCAGGCCCGCGTCAAGCGCGTCAAATATGCAGGTCTTCAAAGGGCACTGCTCGCAACAGTCGGCCCCGTGCTCGCACCCACAGATCAGTCTATGACCACACGCAGGATGCTTCATCGCAGATCTCCCACTACGGCCTCCAGCCGCCCGCAGCCGGTGCACTCAAACTCCGCGAACTCAGCGCCGCAATAGTTCCGGTCGTACCCCGTCTCGCGCCACTCACCGCCGCAGGCGCACGGCTCAGGATCCAGCCTGTGGCCAGAGTCGAACGCCGCCTCCACACGATACCCCTCGCTCTCGTCCTCGTCTGGTTGCCTCATGACCCTATCTCCTGGCGGCCGCGCCCGAACCCGGCCAGAAAAACGAGCCTCTTGGTTCGCCCCCAGGACAGGAGGGCCTCACACCTGAGGGCCTGCCTGGCGCCGTACGGACGGGACCTGCCGTAGAACCGACCTATCTCGTAGATGTTTACCATAACCTCACCTGTGCGATGATCCAGAGCACCCTCTCGGGTCAGGTGGATCATCATCGTCTCGAACCTGCAGCGCCGACCATAGACTGTCCCTGCCAGCCGGGATAACCGAGATACCCTCTATCTCAAGAGCCCTCGCCGAGCCCGACCGATGCGTCGGAGAGTCGCACTTGATACGGGTCAAACCCGACTCACTGTCGATAACCGGCCGTAAAGTGCCCCCGCAGGTGCATTTTACAATGTTTCTCATGATTCACCTCCTACCCTTATTATCGGCAGGATCCTCCAAAACCTTTACACTCTCAAGCTGGTCGACCATCCGAGCTGCCTCAACCACCGCGGCCAGAAACGATGGCAGCATGTCCATATAGACCTTAACCCCAAGCTTGGTAGGCGTGAACCCCTCGTCCCCAGGCTTGATCCAGTACTTGCGGATATCGAGTGCATACCGGCCATGCCAGAGCTGCACCGAGACCCGCATCTGCGTAGTGTCATTGATTGGCCAGGTCCAGAACGTGGTCTCGCTCACCTGCTGCGCCTCCGACGTGCGATCGCCATGCGACGGGGGTGGTGTTCTCGGGTCTGAGTTGACACTGACTCCCCCGCGTCACGTTCCCGCGCGCGGTTGCCTAGGCACACGGCACAAGGGCTGTCCAGGCGGACCACAGGGACCGGAAAAACATCATAGTTACGGGGCTCTGGATCCGTGCTGCCCTCAATGACCGGCACCGTGCTCGGGCACCGCTCGTCAAGCGGGTAGTGCGGAAGCCCGCGGAAAGGGCAGCGTCCCTGTCCGATGCTTTGCGTTGAGATGGCCTTTTTGATATCGAGCGGCATTGCCGCACCTCCTAATCTGTCCTGACTTACTCAGTCAAGTACGAGCCTATAGACCTCGTCGTCCTTTTCATCCTCTCTGAGCGGCTCAGCGTCAAGCGGCTCAACGTTGTCCCAGTTGTCCTTACCCACAAGGATCTTGCACTCCCTGTGCCCGCGACGACCCACCGTGTATGCCTCGCTGACCTTGATCGGCAGTCGCGCGCGAATAACGATCTGGTCGGACGTACCGCTCACGCTGATCGACTTCTTGACCTCGGTAGCCTCGATATCGATCTGCGCGCCTGTCGGTGTTACGACCGTCAGATGGTCATCGTAGCTCTCAAGCACCACCCTCATCCCTGTACCTCCTGCCCTATCGTGCGCCCGCCCAATGGCGGGCACGCGGAGGGGCGGGAAGCCCCTCCTCGGTTACTTGATACCCTGGCGCACCCGGACCTTCATGGCGTCCAGGTCGCTCTGCATGTTGTCGTAGATCCCGGTCATCGTGAGCAGGATGCTCGCAGCCGACGACTTCAGATCGGCCCCACGGTTGAAGAGCGCCGAGTCCATGACCCCGTCAGCCTTCGGCCGCGACCGTGCGTCACGCGTCGAGCTGTGGGCGAGTACGTGGTCAACGAATTCGGTCACGCCGTTGAGCAGGCCCCATGCCGACTCATCACCACCGGCACGGAACAGTTCAGTGATGCCGTCGACCTTGACCATGCGCCGCTTGTCCTCCTTGTCGACGCCCTCAAGCTTTGTCTTCGGCGGGAACAGTGTGTCCAGCAGCGGCCCGACGAGCGGGAGCCCGTCGACGGTCGCAAGCTGGTTCATGGCCGTGCCGTAGAGCTTGAAGAGGTCCACGCTGATGCCGAGGATCTGCCGCGCCGCGGCGACCTTGGTACGGATGTCGCCCAGGTGGGGGATCTCGACCGTGAGGTCCTTGTCGCCCTCCCAGAGCGCGGCCCTGAGAGTGTTGTCGCAGACGACCCGGACGGCCGTCGGCAACACCTTGGCGCGTGAGCTACCGTCGTGAGCTGTCGTGACCAACAGGAACGGGTGCGTGATGTCCCGCTTGCTACCGATGACGATCTCATCCGGGATCCGGACCAGCGCCCAGATCTTGGCCCCGTTGTGGAGTGAGCCCGCGGCCTCCCACTCGAGCCCCTCCTTGCTGATGAGCTCATCCAGGAAGCTGATGGCCTGGGCGTTCTGGATCGGCCGGTAGCGCTTACCCACGACGCCCAGCCGGCGTCCGTCCGTCTTCCGCGCTACCACGAACCTGGCCCCGCAGGGGTCGGCATCCGTGAGCGGCACGTAGCGGCCACCTATCGACGTGTAGACTTTGCGCAGTTCGACATCCCAGTCGATGCCCGCCAGCTGCGCTACTTCGGCGGTCGACATAGCCCCCTTGACAACTGTTCCTACGCCATGCCATGCAGGCGTGTCAGCGTAGGCTGCGGTCTCTACTGCGTGTGCCATATGTTCTTTTCATCCTTTCACCTAATGCCTGCTTGCCTTCTCACCTAGATCATCGGCACAAAGTTGAAAACCTTTAGCCTTGCCTACTTATAATAACGGAATGACGGCCGTTTTGTTACACCGCCCCAGCAAGTTTCTCGATGATATCGATCTTATGCCAAAACTCAAGACCTGGGTCATGCCCAATCGCATAGGCGTTAAACTCACGTTCGCTAAAGCGAACCACCGTGAAGCCGTCGGCCCGCAGATACTCATTTCTATAATAATCGCGCGTCTGAGTATCAGGCCGGCTATGCCAGTAGTCACCGTCAGCTTCGATCACCAATCTCAGGGCAGGCGCATAGGCATCGACCTGAAATGTAAGCTGGTTGAACATCTCCCGAGGGCACTTGATACGGTGCTCATTGAGAATGCGACGGCGTGGCAGCAGCGTCGGCAGCAGAAACTCACGGAGGATACACTCAATGCCTGTAGGACGAACATGGCGAAGTCTTATCAAGTGAGCAGCCACCCGCTGGCTAGACTTCATCGCCGCGCTGGTAGCACTACGGTGTTGCTCTCGCTGCTTTGACGTTATATCGGCCCACCACCGTGTCCGCTCCTTACTCCTAGCCCTGCGCTGCGCAGGATTCTGCCAACGCCGCTTTGCAGCTATGCTATATATTATCCGACTCTCTAATGTCCGCATGTACACACCGGTCGGCATCTTAATTTACCTAGACAGACGCCCGCGTGGAGCAGGCGACCTGTACCGGCGTGGCCGCGGGGCCAACGGCTCAGGCAGAGCAGCGCCCTCATCTCCGCCGTTCAGCACATCCTTGACCTCGCAGACCAGCACGGCCAACCCCTCGGCAGCCAGATCTGCAGCTTTGCGCCCACAGAGGACGCGATCGGTAAAGCGCAGCACATTCATCCTTCCACCGCCGTCGAATGAGATGACCCGAAGAGGATAGCGCGGCGCGCTCATGGAAGCAACCTTGAGCTGACGATGAATGCCTGCCCGTCCTCAGCGAGGCCCACCGGGAGGTAGCCCCAGCCCGCCACTCGGAGGATACTGCACCACATTCCTGGCGCCCCGTTCAAAACCTCCCACAGGGCCTGCACCCAGATCGGCCTGAACCACTTATACGCCGCCGAGTAGCGCGGTTCAGAGACGTTCTGAATATGGGCGAATGCAAGCTGACGCCAGAGGTCCTGCATATCATCACTGTGTCCCCGCAGTCCCGCAAGCGCCGCGTCATAGCGCGCTCGCCACCCCGGGTAGAGGGCCGCCTCATGCCAGTTCTCCAACGGAACCCAGCGGATCTCACTCACGACCGGCATCGGAACCAATGCCGACATCGCGGTCAGGTGCTCATGCACGGCAGACGTCGCGGCCTTCTGTGGCGAGACCTCAGGCGTGAACAGCCGCGAGCTTCTCGACAAGATCTTCCAGAATGTCTGTGAAAGACTGTCCGCTGTGTAGCGGTCCGGTATCAGCTCGCGCACCCACCCCCACACAAGTTTTCGGTGAAGCTCTGTGGTATACGTACCGCTCTCAGTCAAGATCTGAGGAAAGCAGGTCCGCAGCCACACGTCCATAGACTTTGGCTGCATAGGCAACCCGCTGACGACCTTGATCAAGAGGTTCCGTTCTGTCTCGAACGCCATGGCCTATCCTCCCAGCGTCGACTTGTGCGAGATAATGAAGCGGTTGTCTTGGGTCACACCGCAGGGCCAGAACCCCATAAGCACAACCTCCAAAAGATCACCCCAGCCCGAGTCCTCCTCAAGTGCCAGGTCCCATAGCGCGCGTTGCGCGATCAATTTTACTTCTTGCAGCGCCATGCGTCCGGTCCTGTCCTGCTTGTCTCGCTGCAGAGCTATCACCGCGACCAACATGTCGTCGAGCCGCAGCAAATAGGTGTTGCCCGCGCCCTGCTCGCTCAGCGACTGGCGCAGCTGCACACCGCGGGCTTGCCAGTTCAGGCCGAGGATACGCGGAGGCTCCCAGAGGATCCTGTCGATGCCCTCGATCTCAACGCCAAGCTTCTCAGCCCAAGTAAGCACAGGCTTCGTGACGTCGGCCAACAGTTGGTTCGGCACGAACAGATCAACGGTACCCAACTTGTTCAAAGCGGCAGCGATCTTATCGCCGTTCGCCGGGTAGACAGAAAAGAACTCATTAAGCATCGCCAGCCGCTGCTCCTCCGGCAACCTCTGCTGATCCTCGATGACATTCTTCCAACAACACATCTGAGCAACGCGCTGCGTCTTCTTGTCGCCATGCTTCCAGGCGGCAATGAGCCAGGCCTCCCTGGCCGCGTGGGCATCAAACGGGCGCATCAAGTTAACGTCCAAGGCGCTCCTCCATTGTTATTGCCTTGCTGTCCTGCGTCCAGTACAGCACCCCACCGAGGGCCCGCAGGGCGCGCTCCAGCTCCTTACGCTGTTCCAAGCCCGGAAGGTCGTCCAGGTATATCTGCAAATGCAGCGACTCACGGAGCAGATACACGATAACCAGCCAGGTCGGACCCTCGCTGACCGAGACCCGAAGCGTCTTACCGTGGTAGACCTCGCTGCAGTGCTGCTCGCCCTTCCCGATAACACACCGGCAACCGATGCTAGCGCAGAGCAAGAGTGCACGACAGATCGTATTCTGTGCCTGCTCGAACGCAGTCTCCAGTTCCGGGTAGTCGTTCTGGATCCAGACATCGTAGTGCTGCATCAGCATCCTCCCGTCAGATATGTGCACGGACACACCGTCACGCCGTTATGCCGCAGTTCAAAGTGCAAGTGCGGTCCAGTCGAGTGCCCGGTCGAGTCGCAAAGTCCTAGACCTGTAACCCCAGCCGTCACATGATCGCCAGCAGTTACCAAAAGACCGGCCTGCATATGTCCGTACTTCGTAACATACTCCGGGTACGAGGCATCAGCGATCTCGACCGTATAACCGTAGCCCATGCTCGGGTCCCCGCCTTGCGCCGGGTCGCTCCTCGGGTCCAGTCCCGCAAATGTGACGGTGCCCGTATGCGCCGCCTTGATGGTCTCCCCACCACTACAGTTGATATCGATGGCTGAAAGAGTCTCGACCGCCATGTGCCATGCGCAATCGGCGTTAAGCGCCCCATGCAGCGGCCACACCAGTCCAAATGTCGGCAGCGGAAACACCAGCGGACTCGCCGCTATGCACGTTGTGAGACTTGCGATCGCCTGCCGCGAAGCCTCGCCCGAAGCGCTGCTGCCAGGATGTCCGCTATCCGCTGCTACGCGCTTGTACAGATCCATGCCGGTATACCCGGCTGCCTTGTTCTCGCTCCAAGCAGACAGCAGGGCTACCATAGCGATGACCGCGTTGGTTATCGGGTCAAGCAGCTCAACACAGCCGTAGTCGGCACCCTGACCCCCGCACCTGTTAAGCTGAAACAGACCGAATGAACAGCAGCATGATGTCGGATCGCTGCTCGCAGCACACACGATACACCTGGTACAGTCGAGGGCCGCGTTCGGGCAGCAGTCCCCTGCCGTATCGCCCATCGGCATGTCGCCAGACTCACGGAACAATACCGCGATATAGAACGCCATCTCCTCCCAGTCTGTCGGCTTACCCGCCGCCACCCAAACGATGTTAAGGATACTGTTACACGCCGTCCAATCTCCATCTGGACAGCTAAATGTAGTTGTCTGTCCGCAGTCCCCAACGCCACCGGGACCCGGCGGGATGACCGGTCCTGGCGCCAAGCCGACCGCTATCGGCAAGCAGGGACTGCCGCGGTTACCCATAAACGGCACGATCGGGTGCAGCATATCCGACACGACGGTACTTCCCACACCAATAGGTGGGATCGGAACGGCCGTTGAACCGACAACCAGTGTAAACACCCCGCAGGTGTTAAAGCTCAGAAATCCACCGTAGAAATCAAGCTCCAGTGTTTGCGCGTCAACGTCGGCCGCCGTAGGCGTCCCGTGCAGGTGAAAGACCTTGTGCGTCAAGCCCGTCGCCGGATCAGTGTAGTCCTCAAGCTCGCCCTCAACGCGCGTAGCAAAGCCCGCGCCCGCATGAAACAAGACCGGCAGAGTTCCAACATAGAGCCAGCTCGCGTAGTTCTGCGGGAGAGTCAGATCCGTCTCCTCTGCGCATGTCTTCATAGAGTACAAAAATATCCAGTTGGGGAGTCTGCCGAGCCGCCAGCTCTCGATCGCCAGACGCGCCTCCCACGGCTGGCCAGCGACCAGCGCCGGGGTCTGACCAAGTGCCCACCAGACCAGATCCCCTGAGGGACCTTCGAGACACGGTCCACCCTCGTAGATATCCAGGTCCCAAAAGTCTGTCGGTGTCAGAGCCTCCCCGACAGCGGCGCAGAGGCCCTTGGACTCGACCGCATCAAGGTCGTCGAACATGACCAGACCCGCTGTCGGGTGCCAGATACAATCACCTACGATACCCAGGTCCGCCAGCGTGATGTCAAAACCATTCACCACGTACTGGACCATGCCCTTGAGCGCCTCTGCATCAGCAGTGGTCGTGCGGAGGTCAAAGACAAACTCGCCCCGGACCATGCTCTGGGTCCCTTTGTAGGTCTGGTGCCAGAGCCAGGCTGTCGATGTGTCCGCTGTCCCGTTAGCCGGGTCAACGCGGTGCGCGAGGTTGAGTACCGCGTTGCAGAAGACCTCAGTCGCCGGCGCCAGGACACCGAAGCCGTTGACCCCTGGTGTCTGGTTACCGTAAAGTCCCGGCCAGTCTGCCAGTGGCTCGGCGGGGGTGATAAGATAGATCGGGCGTACTCGACCCACCTGTGAGACACGCGACGCGGCTATCAGCGCAGAGAGTGAACGTCCTGACGCGGCGCGGGTATAATAGTAGGGAGCGTAGTCCGGCTGCACATTCGAAATGTCCGCCCACCGCGGCTCAACAGTGATATCAGCCGCGAAGAAGTCGATCTTTATGCCAAGGGGGTCGAGCAGCCGCATGACGCTGGCCCAGCTCGAGCCCTCCGCCGTCGGTACCTCGTAGGCACCCTTGCCGGCATCAAACATGACGCCGACCTTCAGACCATAGCCGAGCAACGCATCAAGACCGCCGGCCGTCCCCAGCATATACTGCAGTTTCTGCCAGTCAGCGCCGGCCGGGTCCGGAAGCCACTCTGCCAACAGTTGGTCCTTGTCATTCAGTTTGAACACCAGGCCGGTAAGCCCACAGGCCTGCGCCCGCCCGGCGTAATCGGCAGCAGACACCGACGGCGCAGTGCGCACTATCGCATACTTGCCTGGCGTGACCCTGTCCTTAAGCACCGGCAGTGGCATAGCTCTAACCCTTTACTTGACAAGCACGCGCATCAGACTGACGCCATCTGCATACCACCCGCCCGTGTCGTTATACGCCAGGTTCGAGTTGTAACGGACCGTGACGTAACGGTTGTTCGACTCACTCCCATACCAGCCAAAGTACTGCCCGCTCGCTGCGTCGAAACCCAAGGTCATCGGGAGCGCAACCTCAGTCCCTAGAACCGGGACCGGTCGACCAAGGGCATCGACGTTGCCAGATGCTGTCGCGACCATCACAACGATCTCCTTCGGGAGGACCGCCCTATTATGGTCAAACCTACGCGACCCGGTACCATCAGTCTGCCACCACCCGGAGTCCCAACAGTTTACCATGCCCGCGATAAGCTGCTCCTGCCGGCGCACGCCCTTAACGATCTGTTCACCAAACGACCGCAGTGGGTTACGCGAAAGTTGGAGCGTCATCTTGTTCGCCGGCCACGAGTACTTCCAACTGTCGACAACGAAGCTCTTTGCTGTGATACCGAGGTGGTCTATCTGGATCGTGACCAACTGACCCGGCACGAGCGGAAAACCAGCAAGGTTGCGAAGAAAATAAGGCACCACGACTTCCCCAGCCATAGCGCCACGGTAGCGCGACAGCGCTGTATTTCCCGTGTAGAGGCTGGCATACGCGCGGTCACGAAGCTCTCTTGACACATAGCTATCCGAGGTTGGAAGAAATTCATGGGTCCAATCACCGACAAGCGACTCATCGTAATCGATGATCTCACGCCGCGATGCATACAGCCCGCTTACTGGATCCCAAGTGTCCTCCGCTGACTGTAGCACGTTGCCGGTACCAGAACTCCCAGCCGGCGCCGGAGGTACATATTTCGCCTCGCCTGTGCCCAGTACCCTGCTACGACTAAAGATATCAGACCCAAGCTCAGGCAGACTGTAGCTAAGGATAGGAATGGTCGCTACCTTACCGCCAGTTATCTGCAAGGTCCCATACTGCAAGATGATACCCGGGTCCCAAAGCTCCTCACCACGCCTGTAGTACATGGCCTGGTGGCCGGCGCGCTGATTCGCTGGCCCGCATATAAGAGGACTAAAACCCGTGCTGTAGTAGTCTATCTGAAACTCGCCCCCGATACCGGCATCTGGAAACATCATGTGCACCGGCGGTCCTACAGGGGGATAAACATCAACCCCCATAACGATGTCGTACGCATCAACGGTAGGACATGACGGGATGCCAATCCCCCAGGGATCCTCACGAGACAAATTCCTGATAGCGTCCAGGATTGTGAGACCTGTCATATCCGTGTAGTTCACCTCGACCGGTTTAGACTGGATCCAGCCATACGGGTGCGCTACCCACAAGATACCCTGTCCCCACTCAAGGATATTCAGCGCCAGCTGCGTGATGATGTTACTACGCTTCTCGCCCAGACCATACGACACGCCGCCTGGAGAAGCATAGCCACCGGGGTATGAGGCCCAATTTGCAAGCCAAGGCACCGTACCGACGCCAAGGCACAGTCCGAAGTCTACCGCGTTCTCAAAGCCGGCGTCGATGTGGTTGTCAGCCAACGAGCCCAGATAGTCGCGCCCCCTGACGCGATAACAGCGTCCAAACTGCGCATTCTCCTGCGGCTCAACGTCATCAAGACGCCCAACCATGATGATGTCAAGATTCTGAACCGGTGTAGCAGACGTATCACGCAGTCGAAACCGCTGCCGCGCCGACGCGGGCTTACCACACGACGGCACGTCTGGCGCCACATAGACGCCCTCAAAAGTGCCACAGCGCGCCACCCCAGACCGCGTCACCTCAAACTCAAGGAGGCCAGTGACGGCTGTCCAGTTCTCAGGGCCCGCCCCCGCGCCGTACCCGGCCATGTCGCTGATCTCTAGTACGTAACCCATGCTACCACTCGGGCGGCGCTGGATTCCACGACGGGTCTACCGACGGCGGGTTCGTGATCTGGAACGTTATGGTATACGTCCACCAGGTCTTACCGCCCTCCCGGCCGAAAGTCGCCGACTGTATCACGCCCGCGTAGATCCAGGTACCATGCCCGGGCCCCTCCTTTACAAGGATCTTATTTGCGTTGGCTGATCCTAGAGCCCCGCAACTCATGCTCAGATACCGCCACCAGGTACGCACCGCGGCCGCCAGCTCCTGATGACTCGGGCGGTCTGGATCCTCCTCGTTGTCCTTGAGGATACCCGTGAACGTAAGCTGCTCGCTCATCATGCCAAAGTCAAGCCCAAAGATGATAGGCTGCCCCGTCGTCCCCATACTGATGCCAGGGACCGGAAATACGATGGGATTCCGCGAGATCGTATGCTTGATCGACTCAACTGGAAGCGAGAAGCCCTCAACCTCGGACTTACCCGTGTCTACAAGCTTGATATAGACGCCATCAATCTCAGGCATACTACTTCACCACCCCTTTGAACGTTTTTCGATGCTCTTCACACGGCCCATACTTTCGCAACGCGGCCATGTGTTTCTTGGTACCATATCCTTTGTTACGTCCCCAGAGATACTGGGGAAAACGCGATGCCAGCAGGTGCTGCATCATACTGTCTCGCGCGGCCTTCGCGATGATCGACGCCGCAGCCACAGTCCAGACCTTACTGTCGCCCCGGATCACCGGGGTCCAGCTCTGGTGTCCCATCTTTGAGTTGCCGTCAACCACCACCGGCCAACGGGTTACCGCCGGGTGCTTGCGCTTAAGCTGCGTAACCGCCCGCTCCATAGCGAGGGTAGTCGCACGCGTGATACCCAGCTGGTCTATCTCCTGGGCTGAGGCCTCACCAACGCCATACTGGACCGTCGCGATCAGTTTGGCGCTCAGTTCTGTGATCGTGCGCTTTTTGAGTTTCTTCGAATCGTTGACCCGCCGCCACCAGCTCTCGGGCTGTCCGACCGGACTTGCCACCGCAGCCGCGACCACGGGCCCCGCAAGCGCGCCACGCCCGACCTCATCGATGCCGATGATACTGAGCTTACCTACTGTTAGAGAGGGCACCGTACATAGAGTCCTGTCTCTTGATCACCTCGTCCGCCACCTCACGCGCATTCGCTGCGCCGTCAATATTGAAGGTATTGGAGATGGTGTTGCCGGAGTTCTCGACCTTCACATCGCCCTTAGGACCACCGCCCTCGCCACCACCAAACAAACCGCCGATGCCAGGCAGCTTGCCCAGCCCGCCGATGTGGCCAAGCGCGCCGGCGCCGAACCCAATGGCCCCGCCGATCCCGGCCCCAGCCAGTGTGCCGAAACCAGGTATGACGGATCCAACTGCGGCACCGATACCCATCCCAGTCATACCCATACCTACCCCACCAGCCAGCCAGCCTGGGCCCCCAGCCTGACCAACAGCGTTCGCTCCTGCGGCTCCAGCAGCCAGACCCAATCCCGGCCACCCAAGGAAACGGCCCGCGCTGTTAGGACTGAGCATAAAGCCAGCCGCCTTAGCCGCGGGGCCCGCCATGCCTATACCACCGCCCGCCATCGCCCACGGTATACCAGCAGCGCCCATAAACGGCAGCGCACTCAGCAGTTTTCCACCGCCTATGGCAAGGGCGATCCCCGCAAGGGCGATCATTATCTTGCCCATCCAGTCGCCGAACCCGCCGAGGTGGGTGTCAAACCAGTCATGCAGGTCCATGAACTTATCGACTATGTACCCGCCGACATCCCCGACCTTCCCGAGGATATTGCCCGCAATATCTACCGCATTCTTGATAAACGCCTCGATCTGCGGCGCATGCTCGTTGATCCACTTGGTCATATCGGCCGAGAGTTTCTGACTCCACATCAGCAGTTTCTGGAAAAGCCCGCTGCTGACAAGCGCCTGCAGGATATGCGTCATGAACAGCATAC